>WNER01000441.1_pt1 | contig 10284 bp, 8 predicted proteins | sample 5399921 | NCBI WGS metagenome assembly WNER01 (sample SAMN13153331, study PRJNA577476) | soil metagenome | isolation source: 20 cm grassland meadow soil 5 days after 1st rain plot 5 | place: USA:California | collected 2015-09-21 | reverse complement strand
ACCATCCCGGTCGCGAGGCCGCCCTCGACGCCCGTGCCCGAGTAGTCCTTCGGATCGAAATGCTCCTGGAGACTCACCGGCGGGATATTCGTCGGGATCACATCCGGCGCGACGACCGTCTGGAATCCCTTGAGCGGGACATCCAGCTGCACGGGTTGCTGCTCCGGCGGCTTCTCCTGCTTCGGCTGGTCGACGAACACCATCGCGGTGTCCACCTTGACGCTGTTGTCGGCCTCACCGGCGCTGAGCGTCGCGTACACGGCCCCCGCGATCACGACGGTGTGCACCACCAGCGACACCGCGCCCACTCCGAAGACTCGCCTGCTGCTCTTCCTGCGCTTGGACTCGATGAGATTGTCGAACACGGGTTGTCGTCCTCCAGTGCCCGTTGAGGTAACTGCTTATGAAATACCGCCGATAGGCCTCCGCCCGCTAGTGGAGCCCCCATTACAAAACGATGACAGCCGGGTGAGGAGGCGCCTTCACCTCCTCAGGGTGAGGCGCCACGGCATCAGGACCCGCACGGCGCGGCCCGGGACCCGGCCCGTTCCCTCAGCGAGCCGACGCGAGGGTGAAAGCAATCGGCAGGCACACCAACACGCGTACCGCCCGGCCGCGCGTGCGCCCCGGCCGGAACAGCGCGCCGAGCACGTAAGCCCGCGCGGCCGCCTCGAAGCCGGCGTGCGAGCTTTCGAGCACCAGAGAGCCAGGCTCGGCCCGGCCGAGCGTGTCGATCACGACCTGGACCACCACGGTTCCCGTAATCCCGCCGCGCCGCAGCCCCTCCGGGTATGCGAGCGGCGGACCGGCGAGCAGCGCCGGCGGCTCCTCCACCGCAGTGGGGCTCCACGGACCATCCGGCGCCCTGTCCACACCATCGTCGCCCTGCGCGTCGCGGATGGCGCGCAGCAGCACCTGGGGATCGAACGGCGCGCGGGCGTCGATCGGGGGAAGACCGATCGGCGCTGGTTGCGGCACATCCACCGGCGGCGCCGGCGGTCCGGGTATCTGGCCGGAGGGGTCCGCGTGCGACGCGTCCGGTGTTTCATGCGGCCACGAAATGACGATCGGCGGGCCGTCAACCCCGGATACGCGGTGCGGTCGCAGCGTCGCCAGCACCACGGCGGTGCATACCCCCGCATGCATGAGCACGGATACCGTGAAATGATTCCTCGATGCGATCAATCGGTCGAACATGGAGACTCTCCGGAGAGAGCGGTCTCCATCAGAATAGTGTCCGTCGTTTGCGGCGGGATAGCTCGAGCGTGACGAACCGATGACGGCGGCGTTAGGACTTCGTCGCGGGCGGCTCCCGCGGGAGCGTGACCGTGAACGTGGTTCCCCGCCCCGGGCGACTGACGACATCAATGCGGCCACCGTGCGCCTCGGCGATCCATTTGCAGATGGCGAGTCCCAACCCGGCGCCGGAGCGCTCACCGGTGCGCGTGCGCGCCGAGTCGGCGCGCCAGAAGCGATCGAAGATGTGGGGGAGGTCCCCCGGGGCGATCCCGATGCCCGTGTCGGCCACGCTGAGGCTGACCCGGCCGTCGGCGACGCCCAGCTGCATGCGCACCGTCCCGCCCGGGGGGGTGTACTTCACGGCGTTGGTGAGGAGGTTCAGAATCAGCTGGCGGATCCGCGTCGCGTCGACCGAGACGACCATCGGCTCGGGCGGCGTCGCGACCTCCACCCGCACCCCTGACTCCTCGGCGAGCAGCTCGCCCGTCTCCCGGACCTCTTCGACGATCCCCCGCAGGTCCACCGGCTCGCGGTGCAGCGGGGCGATGCCTTCGTCGGCGCGCGCCAGGGTGAGCAGGGCGTCCACCAGCTCCGTCATGCGCTTGATCTCCTGGAGCGTCTCCTCCAGGGTCGCGAGGGTATCCTGGGGCAGGTTGGGGGTCGTGATCGCGCGCTCCACCCCGGCCCGCAGCACGGTGAGGGGGGTCTTCTACTCGTGGCTCGCGTCGGCGGTGAAGCGCCGCAGGGCGGCGAAGCTGCGCTCCAGCCGGGTCATCATCTGGTTCAACGTCGCGGCCAGCCGGCCGAGCTCGTCCTTGACCAGGGGCTCGGCGAGGCGACGGTGCAGGCTTCGTCCGTCGCTGATCTCGCGGACCTCGGTAATGATCTGATCCACGGCGGCGAGCGCGCGCCGCGAAATCCACGACCCCATCAACAGTGCGAGCGCGAGCCCGAGCGGCAGCACCAGGGCGAAGGTGGAGAGAAGCTCGTCGGGCCCGAGCTCCGCGGTGCGCAGATCCGCCCCGGCGAGAATCGCCCCGAACTGCGGTCCGGCGCCCGTGACCGCATCGACCACATAGTGGATCTTCGGACCGTTCGGCTCGAGTCGGAGCGTGCCGCTGGACCGTCCGGAGAGCGAGGCGCTCGCCAGGCTTCGCAGCTGCTCCACCTGCTGGAACGTCAGCGCCCGCGCGTCGGACGAGGCGAACAGCAGGCTGCCGTCGCGCGCGGTGATGACGAGGAAGCCGGGGACCGCTTCGAGCAGCGCGGCCAGATCCGGGATGAGCACGGGGTGCTGCGCCGTGTCGGCCCGCACCAGCGTCCCCCGCGCGCGGTAGCTCTCGGCGAGAATGCCCGCCGTCAGCGACGCCTCGGACCGAATCCGCTGGTCGAGATCCTGGTACGAGGCGCTGCGGCGGTCCAGGTACAGCACCCCGGCGAACGCGGCGAGCGTGAGGGCGAGCGCGCCCGAGTACCACGCCGTGAGCCGCCCGCGCAGGGTCTGCACGTCACGCTTTCACGACGTAGCCGACCCCGCGCACCGTGTGGATCAGCTTGGGTTCGCGGCCGTGGTCGATCTTCTTGCGCAAGCGCGTGATCACGACGTCCACGATGTTCGTGCCGGGGTCGAAGTGGTAGTCCCAGGCGTATTCCGTGATCAGGGTGCGCGACATCACGCGGCCGTGGTGCCGCATGAGGTACTCGAGCACGGCGTATTCCTTGGGGGTGAGCTCGATGACCTTCCCGCCACGCCGCACCTCGCGGCTCCCGGTATCGAGTGTGAGGTCCGCGACCTTGAGCACCGGCGGCGCGATCGCCTTGGGGCGCCGCCCCAGCGCCTCCACCCGGGCGAGCAGCTCCTCCAGCGAGAACGGCTTGGTGACGTAGTCATCGGCGCCCATCTTGAGCGCCTGTACCTTGAAATCGACGGCATCCTGCGCGGTCAGCACCAGCACCGGCATCCCCTCGCCGCGATCGCGCAGCGTCCGCAGCACCTCGAGGCCCGACAAGGCGGGCAGGCGCAGGTCGAGCACGAGCATGTCGTAATGGCCGCCGGTCGAGAGGCGCAGCCCTTCGGCGCCGTCCCCGACCAGATCCGCGTGGAAGCCGGCCTCGGTCAGCCCCCGCTTCACGTACTGTCCGACGGTCTTGTCGTCTTCGACGACGAGGATTTTCATCCCGTGGGAAGGTACACCCTGAAGTTCGATCCCACGCCGATTTGCGACTCGACGTCGATCCGCCCCCGGTGCTCGGCGATGATGCCGTAACAGATGGACAGGCCAAGACCGGTGCCGCGCCCCTGGGGCTTCGTCGTGAAGAACGGCTCGAAGATCTTGGGCAGATCTTCGCGCTTGATCCCGGTGCCCGTGTCGATGAACTCGAGCAGGATCTCATCCGCCCGATCGGGGTTGATGCGGCTGCGCACCGTCAGGGTGCCGCGCGAGTCCATCGCGTCCATCGCGTTGAGCATCAGCGCCATGAAGCTCTGGATGAGCCGCTCATGGTCGCCGAGCACCGGCGGCAGACCGGATGCCAGCTCACGCACGACGGTCAACCGTTTGAACCGCGCGTGGTGCTTGAGGAGAAACAGCGTCTGCTCCACCACGCCGTTGACGTCCGTAGGCTTCTTGTCCCCACCCTTCGGCCGCGAAAAGTCGAGCAGGCTCTCCACGATTCGGCGGCAGCGTTGCACCTCGGCGTCGATGATCTTCAGGTACTCGTCATAGCCGTGGCGGTCGCCGGGCGGCAGGTCCTCCGTCCGGAGCGCCAGCGCCTCGCAGCACGCGAGAATCGTCGCGAGCGGGTTGTTGATCTCGTGCATGACGCCCGCCGCGAGCTGCCCCACGGCGGCGAGCTTCTCAGTTTCCGTGAGCCGTTGCTGCGCCTGGCGCCACTCGGTGATGTCTTCACCGATGGTGATGACGTGCGAAATGTCGCGCCCGTCCTGCCGCATCGGGATCTTGGTGATGCGGTAGTAACGCGCTTCGCCGGTCGCCTGCGACTCCATTTCGACCTGCTGAAGCTCGCCGGTGTCGAACACGCGATCGAACTCGCGCTTCAGGAGGTCCCGTGGCTGGCGGTCGAGCACGTCGAAGATCTCGCGACCCACCGCGTCCTCGCGCGCCACGCCTTGGGTCCCGGTCTCGCGCTTGCGGTTCCACGCGCGGATGCGGTAGCCACGGTCGATCACGTACAGCCCGACCGGAAGCGAGTCGACGATCTGGGCGGCAAAGCTCCGCTGCGCCTCCATCTCGTGCGTGCGCAGCGCGACCTCGGAGGCGAGGTCCTGCGACAGCTCGGTGGCGGCGAGGATGGGAGCGAGGATGCGGGCCACGACGACGACTACGTCATGGGCGATTCCTTCGTAGCGTCCCGTGGGAATGACGACCTCGAGCAGGCCGAGCGGCTCGTCCTCGTGGAGCAGCGGCAGCCGCACGATCGAGCCCCCGGGCACCCCCTCGCGCTGCGGGCCGCGCCGCATCCACTCGGCCACCGGCGGGGCATAGCCCGGCTGCTCCGCTTCGTCACCGGGGGTGGTGACCGGCGTGAAGCGAGTGCCGTCCGGTGCGCGGAGCCAGAGGCGGCAGCGGCGGAGGTTGAGGCCGCGCCGCAGCGCGCTCACCACGCCGTGCAGGGCCTCTCCGGACGCGAGGCCCGCCTGCAGCACCGACGCCACCTCGGCAATGACCCGGATACCGGGATGCTCGGTATCGAGGGAGGGGACCGCCATCGCCCGCAAACCTAGGGATGGCGCTCCCGCCGCGCCAGCGGCACGTCGAAGCGCAAGCCCAAGAACGCTCGGACGATGGTGGAGGTGCCGAAGAATGCCGTGGGGCCGAGCACGATCCCGAACTGGCCGACCCGCAGGCCCGGGAGGACGGAGACCGCGCCCCACGGAGACCCGATCCCGAGCGGCGAGTGCGCGCCGGCGTAACCCGTCGTTTCAACGGTCACGTCGAGTCCCACCCGGCTCGGTGCCGTGTCCGCACCGAACTCGGCGATGGTCAGGGCGCGACTTCGGGCAGCGAGGGTGGCCCCGAAGACAAACCCCTGGGAGCCGCCGACGATCGCCCGCTGGTCGATGAATTCACCCAGGCGCGCACTCAGCGACAACGCCGCAATCGGTCCCGAGCGCATCCCGCGCCCGTACCCGACATCGAAGCCTTGGATTTGCCACCCGCTGCCGACCGTATAGGCGAGACCGAGCGTCACCATCCCGCCGCGCGTCTCCTGCGCGGCGAGTGGCGTAGACAAACCCGCGAGGCATATCAACATTGTGACCATGGACCGACGCACGTTTGTTCTCCTGACCGGGGCCAGTTCGGCGGCCCTCATCCGTCCGCCTGAGCGCCAGTCCCTCGGTCCGCCCGGGGCGGACGGGCGGACAGGCGGACCGGCCGTCGGGCGGCTCCGGTTCGAGCTCGACGATCATCACCGCTGGTCGCTGTGGTACTACGGCGAGGGCTCGCCCGTTCCCCTCGTCCGCGGCGCGGAGATCGTGACCTGGGTGGGCGACCGGCCGCTCACCCTCGCGGAGCTGGAAGATAGCACGGTGGGAAACCGCCGCCCGCCGGGCGGCGACGCCGTCGTCGTGCGCGGCCGGGCCGCCGGCGTCTGGGTCGAAGCCGAGCTCCTGGCCGCGGGCGGCGCCAGCACTCCCCAGGCGTCCGTGACGGTCACCGTCTTTCCCGACCGCCTCCTGCCCACGGTGAGGGGCGTGCGCTTCCTCCAGCTGTCCCACGAGGAGGTGCTCGCAGGAGACGGGCCGCTCGTGGCGCTCGTGAACGGAGCGCACTCGGCCGACCCGAGCCGCGTGGTCACGGTGGGGACGCCGGAGGCGGACGGGCTCGCGAGCCATGCCGCAGCGGGGCTTACCCGCGGGACGCGCGGCCTCGCTATCGCGTTCGACGCGGGCGAGCCCGGGGAGGCCCGCGTGCAACTGTCACGGGACGGACTCGAGGCGGTGAGCGATTGGCTCCCGGCCCGGCCGCTCAGGCCCGAAGGCGACGTCTCGCGCATGCGCCTGTGTTTCCATCCGGAGGGCAATGGCCTGGAGGCCCTGCGCGCGCTGTTCGTGCCCTCCTCGCCCGTCGATCAGGAGCGCCTCGCACAGGCCGTCGCGCCCGCGGGCTGGTGCACACGGGGAGAGTGGTCGGGCACCGTCGCCGAACCGGACGTGATCGCGAATCTGGACTTCAGCGCCGCGAACTTCGACAGGCGCTTCTTCCGGCACATCGAGCTCGATGACGGCTACCAGCGCGCCGTCGGAGCGTGGGATACGAACGACCGGTTCCCGCACGGCCACGCCTGGCTTACCGACCAGATCCACGCGCGCGGCTTCAAGGCGGGGCTGTGGGTAGCGCCGTTCGGCGTGGCCGAGGCCTCCGGCGTCCCCACAACGCAGACCGACTGGCTGCTGCGCGACGCCAGCGGGCCCGTGGTCTGTGAAACGCGCGAGGCGTGGGGCGGGAAGGTCTACGCGCTCGACGGCGCGCATCCCAAAGCACAGCAGTGGCTGTTCGATCTGGCCCGTCGCGCCGTGCGGGAATGGGGATACGACTACCTCCGCATCGACCAGTTGCGCTGGGCGACGGTCGGTACGGCGCACTACGGCGGGCTGACCCACGCGGAGGCGTACCGCGCCGGGTTGGGCGCGATCCGCGACGGTATCGGCACCGAAGCCTTCCTGCTCGCGAGCGGGGCGCCGTTGCAGCACGCCGCGGGACTCGTCAACGGCATGCGGATCGGACCGGACGTCGACGCCAGCTGGTCGGGCATCCAACCCCCGGCGCGCGCCACGGGCTTGCGGAGCTTCTACCACCGCTCAACGTGGCTGAACGATCCCGACTGCCTCGTGGTGCGCCCGCCACTCTCGCGGGCCGCGGCCGAGGTGTGGGCCTCCGTCGTCGCGGTCACGGGGGGGCTCACCCTCCTCGCCGACAACCTGCCGAAGCTCCCACCCGATCGCCTCCCGCTGCTGCAGCGCACGCTCCCGGTCGCGGCCGTGACGGGCCGCGCAATCGAGACGGGCGGCGCCGAGCGCGACATCGCGCCGGCGGTCGTGGCCGGCGACGACCGCTACCCGATCGGCGGGCCATGGCGCTTCCGCACGGGCGACGATCCCAGCTACGGCACGCGTGGGTTCGACGAAGAGGCGTGGGAGACGATCCCCGTGCCGCAGCGCTGGGACGCGGCGGGCCACCGCGACTACGCAGGGTTCGCCTGGTACCGCACCAGGTTTCAGCTCCCCAAGCCGAGCGACGGAGCGACGGAACGACGAAACCTGTTCCTGGAGCTCGGCAAGATCGCGGACGCCGACGAGACGTTCGTGAACGGACTGAAGGTCGGCCAGACGGGCGAGCTGTCCCCGGGCGGCCCGGGCGACGCGCAGGCCTTCCGCCGGTATCGCGTCCCGCCCGAGATCCTGAACTGGGGGGGGGAAAACGTGCTCGCGGTGCGCGTGCTGGGGAGCGGCGGCATCTGGAGCGTGCGCCGCAACCGCCCGCCGCGTGTCTGGGTGGCCGAGGGCGCACCCCGGTGGTGGACGATCGTGGTGGTGAACTGGGAGGACGAGCCGCTGGACGTGTCCCTCCCGCTCGCCGCGCTCGGCGTACAGGGAGCGACGTTCGACACCTACGATGTGTGGCGGGACGCCCCCGTGGCCGACGTGAAGGGCAGCCTGACCCTCACGCTCGAGCCGCGCACCGCACGCACCGTTGCGATCCGCTCCGCCACCGCCCGGCCGCAGGTGATCGGAACAACGCGTCATGTCGTGCAAGGAGCCGTGGACGTCGCCGAGGAGACCTGGGACCCGACCACTCGTACTCTCAAGGCCAGATCCACGAACCTCGATGGCCGGGCCTACACGGTCACGATTGCGGTCCCGAAGGGGCTGCGGCCAGGGCCGTGCAAGGCGGCCGTCCCGTGCACGGTTCGTAAGCTCGAGTCGGGGCATGCGGTGCTGGAGTGGGCGGCGGGCGGAGACGGGCGGGATATCGCATGGGAGTTGAGTTTTAAGGGAACAACGGCAACTAGGAAAGGCAAAGACTAGACGCGTGCTGTTTGCTCAATGCCGCGAATGAAGTACCTGTGCGCCACGAAGTAGAGCACCATCAGCGGGATCACGGCCGCCACCGCTGCCGCCATCTGGTATGACCAGCTCACATGGTACACGCCCTCGAGGTTCGCGATGCCGACCTCGAGCGGCTGCATCCCGCTCGAGCGGGTGGCTACGAGCGGCCACATAAAGCTCCTCCACTGATCGGCGAACGCGAGCACGGCGAGCGTCGCCAGGGCGGGCCGCGCCAGCGGCACGATCACGCGCCAGAAGATCGTCCACTCTCCCGCACCTTCGAGTCGCGCGGCGTCCTCCAGGTCGCGCGGAATCGTGCGGAAGAACTGGCGCAGGAGAAATATCCCGCTGACCGACACCAGCTCGGTCGAGATCAGGCCCTGGTAGCTGTCCACCCATCCGAATGCGTCGATGAGGAGAAACCGCGGGATCACGAGCACAATCGCCGGAGCCATCAGCGCACACAGATACGCGAGGAACAAACGGTCGCGGCCAGGGAAACGGAGCCGCGCGAATGCGTACGCCGCGGTCGCGCTCGTCAGCACCTGCCCCGCGACCACCGCGAGCGAGAAGATCAGACTGTTCAACAGGAAGCGCCCGAACGGCAGCGCCACGAGGGCCCCCGTGAAGTTGTCGGGGACCGGGTGGCGCAGCGAGTCCGGCTCGCTCATGAGCGCGCTCACCACCATATAGAGGAAAGGGGCGATCATGAGGATCGCGAGCGGCAGCGCGAGGGGGTACGTGAGCCACGCGCCCCCGCTTCCCCGGCTCCCCTTTCTCCCATCGGGCTTACGCATGCTCCACTCGCCCATCGAGCAGCTTGAGCTGGGCCCACGTCGCCCCAAAGAGCACCGCGACGAGCAGCAGGGCGAGTGCGCTCGCATCGCCGAACTGCAGCAGCTCCCAGCCGATCCGGTAGATCCGAGACACGATCACGTCCGTCGCGCCGAGCGGGCCCCCGCCCGTCAACACCATGACGAGCGCGAACACCTGGAACGCGCCGATGATCCCGGTCACCAGGACGAACAGCGTCACGGGCGAGAGCAGCGGGAACGTCACCCGCCAGAAGCGCTGCCAGGCACTCGCGCCGTCCACGCGGGCGGCGTCCAGGTATGGCTGGGGGATGGCTCGGAGCCCGGCGAGGAAAACGGTCAGCTGGTACCCCAGCTGCATCCACACGGACACGAGCATCACCGCGCCGAGGGCCGTTCTGGGATCCCCGAGCCAGTTCACCGGCCCGAGACGTGCCCGCGTGAGCAGCTGATTGATCAGCCCGAAATCGGGGTGGTACATCCACTGCCACACGAGCGCGACCGCCACCACTGAGGAGGCGTACGGCAACAGGAACAGCGCGCGCAGCACGGACATCGCCGCACCGGACCGGCGTCGTCCACCGATCATGACCGCGAGGCCGAGCGCGAGCGCCATCGACACCGGCACGTAGAGGGCGTAGAGCAGGGTGCGGCCGAGCGCCGACCACACCACGGGATCACGGACCACGTGGCCGTAGTTCGCGAGCGCAACGAAGGCTCGGGTCGGCTCGATCGGACTCCAGTGGTGCACCGAAACGTACAGCACCACGAGCAGCGGGACGAAGGAGAACGCGGCGAGGTGGAGCACCGACGGCGCGAGGAACCCCCAGGCGGCCACCGTTTCGCGCCGCGGCCGGGGCGCGGTCCCGGTGCTCCAGGCGGCGAGCAGCGCGCCCAGCGGGCCGAGCGCAGCCAGGCCGAGCATGACCGGCAGCCAAACGGCGGTGCCGGCCTCCGCGGGCGGCGTCCGCAGCTCCACCCAGCGCCCCGGTGCGAGACGCACGGCCACGGCGGCTTTCAGAACACCGCCGGCGGCGCGGCGCCATGCGGTCGAGGGGCTCGAGTCCCCCGGCACGATTTCGGCGCCCCGGGCGAGGGGCGAGAGACCCGCGGGTGCGCTGCGAATCTCGGGGCTGCGCGCCGCGGCTTCCTGCATCAGCA
>WNER01000435.1_pt1 | contig 10309 bp, 8 predicted proteins | sample 5399921 | NCBI WGS metagenome assembly WNER01 (sample SAMN13153331, study PRJNA577476) | soil metagenome | isolation source: 20 cm grassland meadow soil 5 days after 1st rain plot 5 | place: USA:California | collected 2015-09-21 | reverse complement strand
TTGGCCGGACGCGAACTGTCCCGTGCGGCAACCGCAGTCGCGCGCGTCTGGCTCGACGGTCATCCCGCTCTACAGTGGGCTGGTACCTGCTGGTTCGTCACGGACAAGTGGGCAGTCACCACACGGGCTGTCGCCCAGGAAATTCGTCACCCGGGTGTTAAGGCCCGCGTGGAGCAGGGCGGTCAATCGTTCGCCGTCGTCGATGTTCGCACCCACGACGGTTCGCCGATCAATTCTCTACTGGCGTTCCTGGTCCTTGACGGTGCTCGCCAGTTCATCAATGGCTGGCACACGTCGGAGCGGAGCGGTGGGAAGAGCGGGGCAGTGGCCACCATCGGGTACTCTGCGCGCGACTCGCGGACCGGGGACCCATTGCTCGATCTCGTCTACGAGCGGAGCTTCAACCAGAAGTGCGTCGCCCCTGGACGGCTGTTGAAGTTATCCGACGATGGTTTTTTGACACACGACTGCGCGGCTGTCGGAAACACGGCCGGAGCCGTGATTGTCGATCTCGCAACGGGCCACGTAGTCGGCCTTCACATCAGCGGTGCGCTCGATGGGCCAGGCGTCGGGGTTGCGTGGTCCACGATCGGACAGGCACTGCGCGCGCTGGGCGAACGCACAGTTGTCGCGGCTGCCGAGCTTGGCGCGGACGCGCTGGAAAGACGTGGGCGCAACGCCGAAGACTATGAGGGTCGCCAAGGGTACCGCAGCGATTTTCTGGGGATCGACGTGCCGGCGCCAAAAGCCGGACCAACCATAAAAGACGATGTCAATACGTTCACAGTGGGCGGCAAGGAGACGACACTCCTACCGTACACGCATTTCTCGGTCTGCATGAGCAAGGCCCGACGCATGTGCCGGTTCACGGCGTGCAACGTCGAAGGCGGGGCCCTGCAGGACATCGGCCGCGCGGGTATCCCCTGGCGTTTCGATGCACGATTCGATGAAGAGTTCCAGGCCGGCGACGATCTCTATCGAGATAACGATCTCGATCGTGGACACATGGTGCGCAGACTCGATCCGGTGTGGGGGGACGATCAGGCGGCCCAAGCTGCGAATGAAGACACGTTCCACTTCACGAATTCATGTCCGCAGCACAAAGATCTGAACCAGAAGACATGGAACGATTTGGAAGACTACGTGCTCCGGAACGCGGGGGAGTTTCGACTGAAGATCAACGTCTTCACGGGCCCCGTGTTCCGCGCCGACGATCCCGACTACCGTGACTTCCAGCTTCCGCTCGACTTCTGGAAAGTGGTCGTAATGGTGAAGGACGACGGAACGCTGTCGGCGACTGCCTACACACTGAGTCAACGCGACCTTGTGACAGGGCTCGAATTCGTGTTCAGCGAATTCCGGACCTACCAGATCCGGCTACGTCAGGTCGAGGAGTGGACAGGGCTCGATTTCGGCGAACTGCGCAACTTCGATCCAAAAGACGCGCTCGAGAGCGCGGGCGGCGCAGTCGAAATCAAAGGGCCTCAAGACATTCAGCTCTGACGCAAGATGACCTCTGAGGAATGGGAGGAACTTGCGCTCGCAGTTGCGCTCGCGCTGAAGACGTTCGATTGGCCGCGAAGTGACGCCCTCTGCGAGCGGATCGTGGGCGCAATCCGTAGTGACCCCAGCGGCGCCGCAGCGCCAGTGGGTCGGATATTGAAGCGACTCCGCCGGGCACGACGATTTCAATCGATGGCGCTGCTAGCGGATGCGATGTTCGAGAGTAGTGTCGCGTCGACGGAATCGGGCGTTCAGTACGCGCAGGCGTTAACGGACACACGATCTCTTTCGGCAGCCGAAGCCTTCCTGGACTGGCTCTCGCGGCGCGCCGACGCCGCTTCGATGGCTAGCGAAATAGTTGGCTTGCGAGGCAGGATTGCCAAGCAGCACCATATCAATACGCCGGACGCGCAGATCGATCGCGCGCGTCGCTATCTCGTCGAGTCCGTGCGCTACTACCTCGCTGGATTCGATCTCGACCGCGGCGTGTACTTCTGGCACGGCATCAACGCGGCCGCGCTGATTGCTCGCGCGCATCGCAAAGGGATGCCCGTCGACCAGTTCCCGGCCTCGAAGGCGCTTGCGCGCTCGATTGTGGAGACGGTGACGTCGCCAGGGAAAACTGGCGATCAACACGATGTGTGGAGGATGGGAACGGAGCTCGAAGCCCATATCGCCCTGAACGATTGGGTGCGAGCCGCAGATGCAGCGGTCAGGTATACAGCTGCAGAAGAGGCGGATGCCTTCCAAATCGCCAGTACGCTTCGCCAGTTGACCGAGGTCTGGGAACTGACGAGCAATGCGCTGCCAGGATCTCAGGTTCTTCCGATGTTGCGCGCGGCGCTTCTTGCTCGAGAAGGTGGCGGCTTTCGTCTGGAGCCACATCAAGTCGCCGCGGATCTCAAGGGATCTGCCGGCCTCGAGAAGGTCTTCGGCGCAGGCCAGTTTAAGACCGTAAAGTGGTATCAGCACGGTCTGGACTGCTGCGAGTCCATCGCCAGAATCGAAACATCTGAAGGAAACTCGGAGGGCACTGGTTGGGTGTGTCGGGCGGATGCACTATTCGGCAACGGATCCGACAAGTTGCTGCTCGTCACAAACTCACATGTAGTGAACGCCGAGGGCGGCGAAGGCGCCTTGAGATTCGACAAGGCTGCGGTGAGGTTCGAGATTAGTGGTCACGTCTCTCGCTGCTCCTCCATCGTGTGGTCATCACCGATCAAGGAGTGCGACGCCACGATCGTCGAGCTCGATTCGCTGCCTCCCAAAGTTGCCGGCCTCTCGCTGTCAGACGAAGCGCTGGCGATGCGGCCGCCAACTGAAAGGGCTCGGCGGCTCTACATCATCGGCTACGCCGGCGGACGCGGGCTTTCCTTCTCCTTCGACGACAACGTCATGATTGCGTGCAGCGATCGCCGCGTACACTACCGGACGCCGACCGAAGGAGGGAGCTCTGGCAGTCCAGTGTTCAACGAAGACAGCTGGGACGTCGTCGCGCTGCATCATGCGGGTAAGGCGAAAATGCCAAAGCTCGATGACCCCGCGTCGTTTTGTGAAGCGAACGAGGGCATTCCGATAGCGGCGATCCGCGCTGCGATTCGAGCGAAGGCGTAAACACAACCTCGACAGGTGAAGAAAGCATTGAAGCCAACCCGGTCCGATTTCTCTCCGCTGTCACCTGGGTGGTGCTTGGAGGACTTGTCTTCATTACTCTGTCGTTCAATTTGTCGATTCAAGCAGACCGATCACGCGCATGCAGATTTGCCCAATTGGAACCTAACCAATCGCTCGAGCAGCTGCAGAGAGCGGATAATAACGTAAGTGAGCTCATGGGACCGACAAGTACGGTGGAACTTCGGTGAGCGCCTTAGCAGACGAAATAAACGTCTTTGGAAGGTTTTTTGGGATATATGCGAGGTCAGGCGCGCGAATCCGCAATAGCGCAGCTTGATCAATCAGGGCGCCGGAACGGATCTCCCGGTAGCGCCCAAAATTGCAGCGTGGGTAACGAATCTTTAATTGCGGGCAATACGTGAGTTTTGGCCAAATTTCTCCAAGATACCAGGTTGCAGGTTCAAACGAACTGTTTATCGGTTCGGCCCAAGCTTGGGGAGGCTTTTCGGCAACAAGCGCGTTCAATTTTTCTGCATCGAAATATAGACCAGCAGTCGCTGCTTGCACTTGCATCCATTGGAACGAATTCCACCATAGTCGACCGCGTTCTGGTGGACCACCCCCACCAATGTCGGAATGCACGCCAGGAAACCACAACTCAAGGACGTCTTGTGTGGGCGCCGGTCGAAACAAATTCTGGCGAAAGAATGCACGACGTTCGTCTATAGCGACAGCGTGGCGGACGTGTTTAACGCTCGGATTATACGCGGTAAAAGGGAAATGCTTGGGATCCCATATCCACCCAACGGATGACACCGTGTCCCAAACGCCCAAAAAATGCACTTGAAATCGTCGTTCTTCGTCCCCTGGTGTGATCTCGCGTGCGAATGTGTGGCGAAAATCATCGCACAACTGTTTCCATTTGTTAGAATCGACCGCGGTAGATTGATGGCTCCGTGTTTCGGTAATGCGACGAAAATATTTCATCGCGTACGGAATCAAATTGTAGTTCCCTCGAGGAAGCAGACCGAGTTGGTGGAGAAAGCCGGCTAGAACTCTCGCCGTGTAAGCGCCTCTACTAAAACCGAACAGGAACACTCGATCGTTGGGCTCCCAAAAATCAACTAGGTAGGTGTAGGCTTGGATGATCTTGCGCGAAAGACCCAAGCCGAACGCGAGACCAAACCATCGCGTAAGCGTCTTAAGCACCGGAATGAGGGCGCCAGGTTCGGGAAGAGTGCCGACGCCGGGATCATAGTACAAGCGTTGCTTTTTCGAACGGTCGCGGTCCAATACCTGAATCAAGCGAATAACGTTCGTCGGCTCGCGACCAAACTCGTAATTTGTACCATCAAAACAAACAACCAGATTCCGACCTTCAGAAGCGGTCTCATTCATGTTAGGGACGCTTGAGTCGTACCGAAAGAGGCCATCCGTCGCAAGAACAAACCCGCGTTGGCACCTTGAATCAGATCTTTCGGCGCGATCCTATTGATTCGCCTTCAAAAGCAAAACGGGGAACGCGGACTCCTGACATCAGCCCCTTTTCGCATCAAGCTTTACAAGGGTTTCGCTTTACTTTATCTAGGGCGTAACTGATTCTCGTGTTCGCCCTGAAAGGTCGAACCAATTCGTTAGGGCATAGGAAAAATGATTTCCCCTCAGGACTACATCGAGCAGCGGATAAACGATCAGATCGGGTGGTATGACCGTAAGAGCATCACGAATAAACGCTGGTTCAAGCGGCTGCGTTTTGCTGAGATCGTCGCCGCAGCGACAATTCCATTCCTGTCTGGCTTTGCAGCTAAGTCCTTCCCGGTCGAGATTGCGATCGGTGCTTTGGGCGTTTTTGTTGCTGTAATCGCGTCGCTGCTGGGTTTGCTACAACTTCAGGTACATTGGATTGAGTATCGAGGCACAGCGGAATCGCTCAAGAAGGAGAAATTTTTGTTTCTGACCCAAACGGCACCTTATGACAAGGACGATGCCTTCCATCTTCTCGTTCAACGTGTCGAAGCTTTGTTGTCAAAGGAAAACACTGACTGGGTGCAATCGATGACGAAACCACCTAAAGCAGAGGAGCCTGCTTCGAAGCAATCATAGCTGAAGGTTTTGCGGTGCGTTCGCGGACTGGAAAAGTACAGGGAAAAAGTTCAATGATGCCATTCGCCAGGTGAAGCGATCGTGAATTGGCGGTCAAGGCGAAACTGGATTGAGATAGAAGCTAGATATACAAGCAATTAGTTCCGCGCCTAATCAAATCCGTGAACTACCACGCCCTCTGCTTTGTCGATATGCCGTTTGGCCAGAAGCCGGATCTCAAAAGTGGAGTAGTCGTCGATTTCGATCAAATCTACAACGATGCGATCAAACCGGCGATCGAGGAGTGCGGGCTGGAGGCGTTGCGTGGGGATGAAGAGCGCACGGGGGGGATCATTCACGGGGCGATGTTTGCGCGACTACTGCTAGCGGAGTTTGTCGTCGCCGATCTCACACTTGCCAACCCAAATGTCTTTTATGAGCTCGGAATTCGGCACGCAGCAAAGCCTTACACAACAGTGCCGATTTTTGCCAATGTCAGCGCGCTGCCTTTCGATGTCGCGCTGGTTCGCGCTGTTGGTTACCAGCTTAAGAAGGGGAAACTGACCAAGGGAACGGCGCAAAAGCTTAAATCCCAGCTCGCAAAACGCTTGGGCGACGCCATCAGCGGCGCCGCGACACATGACAGCCCGCTTTTTCAACTGATCCCGAAATTCCCTGGGATCGATTTGCCCGAAGCGGTGACTGAAGCATTCAAGGATCGCATTCGGCAGGCGGAAGAATTTCGCGAGATGCTTTCGTCCGCCCGAGCGCAGCCTGTGCGTGAAAGACGTGAAGCGCTCTTGAAAATTCGGAGCGACCTGGGCGATCTCAAAACGGTCCAGCGATCGGTACTGATCGAGTTGATGTCTTCCTTTCGCGATGCTGAAGCGTTTGAGGAATTGGTTGAGCTTTACAACAGTTTTCCTGCTCCCGTGAAGGAGTATGTTATCGTCAAGCAGCAATTCGCATTGGCGCTTAACCGTCGGAATCAACCGGACGATCGCGAGAAGGCACTAAGGATCCTCGACGAGCTGCTGAAGGATCGCGGCCACGATTCGGAGACGCTTGGGATTAAGGGTCGTATTCACAAAGACACCTATAAAGAGGCTGTGCAGACGGGAAGGATCACGGCTGCCGCGGCACTAGACAATGCGATTGACGCCTACACCAAAGGGTTCGAAGCCGATCCGCGCGATTACTACCCGGGCGTAAATGCAATTAACCTGCTGATGCAGAAAGATGACACGGAGGCGCTGAAAGAAGTTGCGCGTCTACTGCCCTTGGTGAGTTTCGCCGTTGAGCGTCGTGGCGGCGCGAGCTCTGGCAATTACTGGGATCTAGCCACGGTGCTCGAGCTTGCTTGTATTGGTGACGATTGGGCGACCGCAAATCAAGTGCTCCCCAAAGTGATCCTTGCCGCAACGAACTCTTTTGAGACGGCAACGACCGTCGCCAATTTGCGTTTACTTAAAAAAGCACTCGAGCGAACGGCACGCGAAGTCGCGAAACTTAATGGAATTCTCGACGAACTTTCAATACGCGACATTGAGTTGCGGGGTGGGGAAAAAACTCAACCCGGCGTACAGAAATCATGAGAAAAAATACGATTACTTTCGATAACGGGAATCACGCCGTCGTCGTCACCGCGGGGCGGGACGCAGATGCGCAGACCATTTTGAAAACACTCGACATTGCCCAGCCGCAAGCGCTGATAATGGTGTTTGGCGGCGCGAAGGGACTTGACGCTTCGCGGAAGGCTCGTCTCGTCGAGGTGTTCACTAATGCAATCGCCCCCGCGGCTGCCGAGTTGGGCGCCCTAGTGATGGACGGCGGCACTCAATCCGGCGTGATGGCGATGATGGGCGAAGCGCTCGCCAAAGGCGGACGACGATCTCAGTTGCTTGGAATCGCGCCGGCTGGAAAAGTCATTTACCCAGGTGGTCGGAGCGACGCAAACATCGCGGAGGGTGCGCTACTCGAACCGAATCACTCCCATTTCGTCTTGGTGGAAAGCGATGAGTGGGGCGGCGAAAGCGGCACGATGTTCAAGGTCGCAAAGGCATTGAATGTGCCGGTAGCGACGATGCTCATCAACGGCGGCCAGATCGCAGCGAGCGAGGCGCTACAAAGCGTCCGCAACGGGTGGCAACTGTTTGTGATCGAAGGCAGCGGAAGGTTTGCGGACGAGCTGAGCGCGGCTGTACGCGATGGTCAGGTTACAAAATCCGTCGAAGTTAGTGAGATCGCGCGCTCCGGTCGCGTCACGTTATTTCCTGTCGACGACCCCGCTAAAAAATTAAGAGACGAGCTGAGCCGGCTACTAAGCTAGTGATGTAATGATTTCCGGAACCGATGTCGCAGCAGATTTCGCGTACGCGATAATTTCCGGACGATACTCAAAACGCATCGTATCAAAAGCCGCCATTTGCCGCCCCAGATGAAATCGTGGCGCTCGAGCGTCTCGATTATTTCCGATGACAATGAGTTACCGCGACAAAATCGATAAGATTGGTCCGCGGAAACTGCTTGCGTGCGACGGTGGCGGCATTCGCGGAATTATCAGCATCGAAGTTCTCGCGCGGATAGAATCGGAGCTGCGCAAGAGCAGCGGGAATCCAAAGCTCCTCCTCGCCGACTACTTTGACTATGTCGCCGGCACAAGCACGGGAGCGATTATCGCGACGCTCATCGCGCTCGGATACAGCATCGATGAGACACGGGATTTCTATCTTCGGAGCGGCACGGAGATGTTTCATAAGGCGCGCCTATGGGAGCGCTTTCGTACGAAGTTTGAGGATGACAAACTCTCGCAGATGTTGCGTGATGTGATCGGCGCGGATACGACCTTAGGTTCCGAGAAGCTGCGCACGTTGCTCATGATGGTGATGCGGAACGCAACCACTGATTCACCATGGCCGCTGTCCAATAATCCAAAAGCGAAATATAACGATGCCGCTCGTGCCGACTGCAATCTCAAGTTGCCACTCTGGCAACTGGTGCGCGCTAGCACTGCGGCGCCGACTTATTTTCCGCCAGAGGTTGTCCGCGTCGGCCGCGACTTCATCTTCGTGGACGGCGCAGTAACAATGTATAACAACCCAGCGTTTCAACTTTTCCTGATGGCGACGAGCGAGCCGTATCGTCTGCTTTGGCCAACCGGCGACGAGAAGATGCTTCTTATTTCGGTCGGCACCGGCGCAAGTGCTAATGCGAACAGTAATTTGAGTCCAGAGGAGATGAACCTGCTTTACAATGCAGGCACGATTCCCTCGGCGCTCATGGCCGCGGCGCTGCACGAGCAGGATCTTCTCTGCCGCATTTTCGGGAAATGCCTGGCTGGAGATCCGTTGGACCGCGAGATTGGGAGCGTGATCGGGCAAGGCATTTCCGATGTGCGGAAGTTGTTCACTTATGCCCGTTACAATGCCGAGCTTTCCCGCGAAGGTTTGGATGCGCTTGGTCTTGAACACATCGACCCTGGGCACGTCCAACAAATCGATTCTGTGGATCATGTTGGCGAGATGCAAAAGGTTGGCCAAATGTTGGCTCAGCAAAAAGTGAAAGCTGAACACTTCGCCGCGTTTCCAGCGAGCTAGTTTGGCTGTTTCGGTGCTTCCTCTAGGACGCGATCCACTAGTTTCGGCTTGCCCGCTGCCGGCGAGGAGGATAATGTTCTTGTAAAGCAGCCTTTAAATGCACTGTTTCCCAGCGCAGGAAGATGATAGCTACTAGCTTGTGAAGGTCGCACGCGTTATTACCGAAACTCTTTGCTACCTGGCTTTGATGCTCACTTCTGTGAAGGCTGGGCAAGAGTGGCAATCAATGGATTTGTCCAAGGATCCAACGTCTCTCTCTACGATCCTTGCCCTCCTCAGAAATCGCGAACGTTTTACCGTGAATTCGACAGACGCCATGCAAGTCTGATGTCCCTTCATAACAATGGCACGGAGCCGGATTCTGCAAGCAAGCTGGTATGATTATCCACGGTATTACGACATTGCATTCCAAGCCTACACTCAGTACGAGGCCGCCTTCATCGAGGCCGCATGCCGAAAATATTGTCCTTTTAGGGCCCGCCGGTTGCTGGAGCCTGCCTGCGGCACAGGTCGACTAATCACCGAGTTGGCCACCAGAGGCTACGAACTGAGCGGCTTTGACCTCAGCCAGCCAGGGCTGCGTTACCTTCGACAGCGGCTTACACGTTATCGCCTGTATGCCGAGATATTTGAAGCTGAGATGTCCAATTTTCGGATCGGTCAGCCAGCGGATGCGGCATATTGCGTTCTCAACACGTTTCGTCACCTGCTAACCGAGCAGGCGGCGCGCGGCCACTTGGAGTGTATTGCCGGCAGCCTTCGCCCGGGCGGCATCTATGTGCTCGGCTTGCATCTGTTGCCTTTGGGTGGCGACAAAGAGGACTCCGACTGCTGGACGCAGCGGAGATGCGAAACAAAAGTAACCGTAACGGTCCGGTTACTACGCACCGATCGCCGCCGCCGGATTGAGGACGTTCATCTCTGCCTGATGGCGCGCAGCGGATCGAAAGAATTGCGCCTGCAGCACGCGTTTCAGTTGCGCACGTACACGCCAAGGCAATTTCGACGGCTGCTCGATTCGGTTTCGTCGCTGGAACTGTGCGACGTCTACGATTTCCGGTACGACATTGCACAACCGTTCGCGCCGAATAATGAAATGAGTTACAGTGTTTTCGTGTTAAGGCGCCGACAGCGATGCTAGTTAAGCCGCCTAAAAGAGCGCTTGACATTAACGTATAGAAAAAGTCACATCTCTGTATGACACGAAATACAGTTCCACCAAGGACACCATCGCCGGCACCACCATCGCCACCACCACCACCACCGCCGTCGTCCTGATACGATACGTTTGGCATTGGATGCGCTAGGACTGATGGTACTGGCGGGTTGAACTAGTCTACGCGTCTTGCGTTGGTGAGTTACAGATCGGAGCAGCTTACTTCGGCGCTGGTGAAGCGGCGAGTTTTTGGAAGCGCGGATCATCCCGGAGCGGATCGAACATCGGATCAAGCCGGAGCAGCGCGGGAGTGAGCGGCGCGCCCATTGCGCCTTGGTTCGGTATCGAGAGCAGTTTT
>WNER01000433.1_pt1 | contig 10331 bp, 9 predicted proteins | sample 5399921 | NCBI WGS metagenome assembly WNER01 (sample SAMN13153331, study PRJNA577476) | soil metagenome | isolation source: 20 cm grassland meadow soil 5 days after 1st rain plot 5 | place: USA:California | collected 2015-09-21 | reverse complement strand
TGCCCGGCGGATTCTCTTACGGCGACTATCTCCGCACGGGCGCCATCGCCCGCTTTTCGCCGGTGATGAAGTCCATCGAGAAATTTGCTGCGGGCGGCGGGCTGGTGCTAGGCATTTGCAACGGTTTCCAGATTCTTTGCGAAGCCGGCCTGCTACCTGGCGCGATGATGCGCAACAGCGGACTGCGCTTTATTTGTCGACACGTTTACATCCGCGTCGAGCAAACCGACACGCCCTTCACGAATGCCGCGTCGAAAGGCCAAATTCTCAAAATCCCCATCGCGCACTCCGACGGCAACTGGACAGTGGACAACGCCACTGTCGATGAACTCGAAAGGAATCGCCAGGTGATTTTTCGTTACACGAACCCGGACGGCTCCAACGATGATGCCGGCAATCCCAACGGCGCCATGCACAACATTGCTGGCATTTGCAACCGCGAGCGCAACGTCGCCGGCTTGATGCCGCATCCCGAGCGCGCCTCGGAAGCGGCCCTCGGCTCCGCCGACGGTCTGGTCATCTTTCGCTCCATGGTCGAAGCGCTCGTTGGCGCAGCGAAGGCCACGGCGTAACCCAAATGGCCACGGCACCCACTGAAATCCGCGTCACTCCCGAAATCGCCGCCGAGCACGGCCTCACTGCCGAAGAATACGCGCGGGTCAAACAAATTCTCGGCCGCGAGCCGAACATCACCGAGCTCGGCATCTTCAGCGTGATGTGGAGCGAGCACTGCTCTTACAAATCGAGCAAGGTGCATCTCAAGCGCTTGCCAACGCGCGGCAAACTCGTCGTGCAAGGCCCTGGCGAAAACGCTGGCGTGGTGGACATCGGTGACGGCCTCGTCGCGGCGTTCAAAATCGAATCGCACAACCATCCCAGTTACGTCGAGCCCTTCCAGGGCGCGACCACGGGCGTTGGCGGCATTCTCCGCGACATTTTCACCATGGGCGCGCGGCCCATCGCCGTTCTCGATTCGCTCCGCTTCGGAGAGATTGCGCCCGGCAAGGGCACATCGGAAGACGAAGCCGCGAAAAACCGCCGCATCCTCGACGGCGTCATTCGCGGCATCGGCGGCTACGGCAACTGTTTTGGTGTGCCCACCGTTGGCGGCGAAGTCGCCTTCGAGCCTTGCTACTCGCAGAATCCGCTCGTCAACGCGCTGGCTCTTGGCATTGCCCGCAAAGAAGATTTGTTTTTTGCTAAGGCCAAAGGCGCGGGCAATCCCGTGATTTACGTGGGCGCAAAAACCGGCCGCGACGGCATTCACGGCGCGTCGCTGCTCGCCTCCGCTGAGTTCACCGAAGAGTCGCAGCAGAAGCGCCCCAACGTGCAGGTCGGCGATCCGTTCATGGAGAAGTTGCTGCTCGAAGCCTGCCTTGAAGCTATGCAGACCGGCGCGGTCGTCGCTATTCAGGACATGGGCGCGGCGGGACTCACCTGCTCGACCGTGGAAATGGCCTCGCGCGGCGGCACCGGCATTGAAATCGATCTCGCCAAAGTTCCGCAGCGCGAAACGGGCATGACGCCGTACGAAATCATGCTCAGCGAATCGCAGGAGCGCATGCTGCTGGTCGCAGAAAAAGGCCGCGAGCCGGAAGTGCTCGGAGTCTTCAAAAAGTGGGGTCTCGATGCCGTGGTGGTCGGCCGCGTCACCGAAGGCGGCTTGGCACGCATCAAGAATAACGGCAGCGTCGCGGCTGAAATTCCCGCGCATCCGCTGGCGGAGGAAGGGCCCGTTTACAACCGCCCGATTGCCGCGCCGGCCCCTCGCGTCGCACGCTCTGCGGACGCAAATGACGAAGAATCCGAAAAAGACTGGTTCACCTTCGCGCTAGAAGGCACGAACCTCACACAGAATTTCCTAAAGCTACTCACCTCCCCCGCGATTGCCTCCAAGCGCTGGATCACCGAGCAGTACGACACTTCCGTGCGCACGAACACGCTCGCTGGCCCAGGCGCCAGCGACGCTGCCGTCGTGCGCATCAAGGATCCCAAGACCAACGAGGTTAACCGCGCTCTCGCGCTCTCGACCGACGGCAACGGACGCTGGTGCCATTTGAATCCGCGCGTCGGCGCCATGCACGCCGTCGCGGAAGCCGCCCGCAACGTTGCCGCCAGCGGCGCGCGTCCCATCGCTGCCACGAACTGCCTCAACTTTGGCAGCCCGGAAAAGCCCGAAGTGATGTGGCAATTTTCCGAGGCCATTGACGGCATCGCCGAAGCCTGCACCGCTCTTCGAACGCCCATCACCGGCGGCAACGTCAGCTTTTACAACGAAACGCTCGGCAAATCGATCTACCCAACGCCGGTGATCGGAGTTCTCGGCATCCTCGACGACGTTTCCCGCATCCTCAAAATCGCCTTCCGCAACTCCGGCGACCTCATCCTCCTCCTCGACGGCGCTTCCGCTTCCGTCATCGCTCCCAATTTCGACATTTCGAGCGAAGCGGGAAATCTCTCTTTGTCTGCGTCACTCGCCACTCGCCACTCGTCACTCGCCACTTCTGATTTCTCCCGCGAATTCTCCTCCTCCGAATACTCGAAAACCGTCGCCGCCATCGTTGCCGGTGAACCGCCTGCAATCGACCTCGCGGCCGAAAAGCGCCTCATCGACTGCCTCGTTGCTCTCGCTGCCGAAGGCGTCGTCGAATCCGCCCACGACATTTCCGACGGCGGCCTCGCGGTCACCCTCGCCGAATCCTGCTTCGCCTCTGGTGACAACCAACCCAACGCTTGTCATCCCGAATCCCCGCGTTCTTCGCGAGGTGAGGGATCTGCTTTTTCAGGCTTCGGCGCCAATGTCAATCTGACTGACAACTGTCCCGCCGAATTCGCGCTCTTCGGGGAACGCGGTGCCCGCGCCATCGTTTCTCTTGCGCCCGAAAGCCTTGCCGCCGTTCTCGCAATTGCGAGACAATACCACGTGGCGGCCCGCGAAATCGGCAAGGTCATCCGCGGCGATGTTTTCCGCATCGAACATAAGGGGTGCGCGGTGATCGATAGTCCTCTAGAAACGCTTCGCGACGCCTGGGCCAACTCACTCGAACGCGCGGTAGCTGCAAGATGATGCGAATAGCCAATTTCTCCCGATGGTTCATATCGATCACGTGTTTGCTGCAAGGAATTTTCTTTCTGGCCATCGCGTACTGGGCGTATGGTTTTGAACGAGCTTTTCACGCCCAGCGCCTCGCGGACAACCTGATCCAGAACGCTACGTTTTTCTCAGTAGGAATCATCTCGATTTGGATCGGCTGCGTTTTCTTCATCCGGCGCGGTTGGGCGAAATATCTGGTTGCGCTTCTGTTGAGTGGGGTCATCATTTGGTTTCTATCAGATGCTCTCTCTGAGAGACTGGAACTCTTTGGCCTTGTTTTGGCACTGCCGCAGGCTATTGCGTTGGGATTCCTACTTGCCACATGGAGAAGAAACGGCGTGGACCGTATTGAGAAGCTAGCTTGAGGGAAACTTTAAAAATTCTCGACGATCACTTCCACGACCACTGTGGCGTCTTCGGCGTCTTCGGCCATTCCGAAGCGGCGAATCTCGCCTATCTCGGCCTCTACGCGCTCCAGCATCGCGGCCAGGAATCTGCCGGCATCGTCTCGAGCGACGGCAAAGAACTGCAACTCCACCGCGCCATGGGCGAAGTCGAGAAAATTTTTCAGCCGAGCGTTCTCGCGGAACTCCCCGGCAACCTGGCCATCGGCCACACACGATATTCCACGGCCGGCGACAAAGCCTTGCTCAACGCGCAACCCATCGTCATTGATTGCAACAAGGGCAAAGTCGCGCTTGGCCATAACGGCAATCTCACCAACGCCGCTGAGTGGCGCCGCAAACTCGAGCATCGCGGCTCGATCTTCCAGACCAACAGCGACACCGAAGTCATCGTTCATCTCCTCGCGCGCTCGCAGACTCACAATCTTTCCGGCGCGCTCGGCGACGCGCTCAATCAGGTCGAAGGCGCCTATTCTCTTCTCGTTCTCACCACCGACGAGCTCTACGCCGTGCGCGATCCCCGCGGCTTCCGGCCCCTCGTTCTCGGCAAACTCTCGACACCCGGCGGCCACACCGCCTGGCTGGTCGCCAGCGAAACCTGCGCCTTCGATCTCCTCAACGCGCAGTACGTCCGCGAAATCGAGCCCGGCGAAATGGTGCGCATCTCCAAGTGCGGCATCGAGTCCATTCACTTCGCGCCCGCGAAGCCGCATCAGCAGTGCATTTTCGAGCATGTCTACTTTTCGCGCCCGGACAGCATCATTTTTGGCCGCTCCGTCAACCAGAGCCGCGAAATGCTCGGCCGCCTGCTCGCGCGCGAACATCCTGTCGAAGCCGACATCGTTGTTCCCGTACCCGACTCTGGCGTTCCCGCCGCCGTCGGCTACGCACTCGAATCCAAGATTCCGTTCCGCATGGGCCTGATCCGCAACCATTACATCGGCCGCACGTTCATCGAGCCGTCGCAGGCCATCCGCAATTTCGGCGTCAAGCTCAAGCTCAACCCCGTGCGCAGCCTCATCGAAGGCCAGCGCGTCGTGCTGGTGGATGATTCCATCGTGCGCGGCACCACCAGCCGCAAAATCGTACGCATGGTCCGCGAATCCGGAGCCAAAGAAGTCCACGTGCGCATCAGTTGCCCGCCCACGATTTCCCCCTGCTACTACGGGGTGGACACGCCAACGCGCGAAGAGTTGATTGCCTCTTCAAATTCTCCCGAGGAAATCTGCAAATTCCTCGGCGCGGATTCCCTCGGCTATCTCTCGCTTCCTTCCTTGAAGCAGGCCGTCGCTGATACCGAAGGCAGGTTCTGCACGTCTTGTTATACGGGTGTTTATCCGACCGATCTTGTGCAACTGGAAGTTCGCGTGTCCAATTCGGCCGGTAAACCGGCGGAAGCTTCGGTTACAATGGTAAGGGAACCCGCGTCCGGAGAAGGGCCGATGGTGGTGCATCGTGAAAACTGAAAACGAAAAAACAGAAAACGCGAAGAAAACAGAAGCGAATGTTCCCGTGAAAACGAAAATCCAGCGCGAAGTCATCGCCTGGTTTTGGGTCGGCCTCGTTTTTTTGCTGATTAACGGCGCCATCGGCCAGGCGCGCGTCATCCCCTCCGGCTCGATGGAGAAGACGCTGCTCATCGGCGACCACCTCATCATGAGCCGCATCGGCTACGATGCAGGCATTCCCTTCACGAACTGGCACGTTCCCCTCTGGCGCAACCCCAAGCGCCAGCAAGTCATCATCTTCAAGCCCCCTTTCGCTCCGGACACGCCGGATTACGTAAAGCGCGTCATTGGCCTTCCCGGCGACAGCATCGAAATTCATGACGGCGCCGTCTGGATCAACGGCCAGCGCCTCAACGAAAAATACACCACCGGTTCCACCGAGCCTTACGAATTGAAGATGCCGTACAAGGTTTCCTCCGATTGCTATTTCGTCATGGGCGACAATCGCGCCAATTCTTACGACAGCCGCTTCTGGGGCTGCGTTCCGCGCAACGACATCATCGGGACGCCGGTCATGATCTACATGTCCCTGGATGTTTCGCCGGAAGCGTGGGAACCCGGCCAGTTTCGTGAGCGCTTCTTTGCCTATGCCAATGCCATCCTGCATCCCGGCGAAGTGCGCTGGCGGCGAATCTTCCGCACGTTCTGAGAAAGACCCGGTTAAGTTATACTTTGCAAGTCGCGCCGGCCCCTGTCCGGTTCGGTGTTTTGCAGCAAATGAGTCCTCGGACTCGCATTTTTCTGATTCTGGTTCTCCGCCGGCCTTTAAACCGGCATTCTGTTCCTAACGCGCCTTCTTAACGCCGCATTCCATCGTTGCGTTGCGCCTTCACGGAACACGGGTCACAGGTCACGCCGCTTATGAAATACGCCGATGCCGGTGTCAATATCGCCGTCGCCGATGAAGCCAAGCAGCGCATCCGGCATCATGCCAGCCGCACGTTTACTCCCGGCGTGCTCGGCGGCATCGGCAGCTTCGGCGCGCTCTTCGCCCTCGACCACAAGAAGTGGAAAGAACCCGTCCTGGTTTCGAGCGCAGATGGCGTCGGCACAAAGCTCAAAGTCGCTATGTCCATGGGGGTGCACTCTACGGTTGGCGGCGACCTCGTCAATCACTGCATCAACGACATTCTGGTGCAAGGCGCCGAGCCGCTCTTTTTCCTCGACTATCTCGCCCTGGGAAAAATGGATCCACAGGTCGTCGAGCAGCTCGTCGAGGGCATGAGCCGCTCCTGCCGCAAAGCCGGCTGCGCGCTCATCGGCGGAGAAACCGCGGAGATGCCCGGCCTTTATCCTCCGGGCGAATACGATCTCGCGGGCTTCATCGTCGGTGTTGTGGAGCGCAAAAAATTGCTCACCGGCAAAGCGGTCCAGCCCGGCGATGCGCTGCTCGCTTTGCCGTCCGCAGGTTTGCACACCAACGGCTATTCGCTCGCGCGCAAACTCATTTTCGAAGTCGAAAAGCTAAAACCGGAAACCTACGTCGCGGAAGTGGGAAACAAAATCGGCGCGGAACTTCTCAAGCCGCATCTGTGCTACGCGCCAGCGCTGAAAAGTGTTCTCGCCAGGGGCTGGGTCTCCGCCCTCGCGCATATCACCGGCGGCGGCATCCCGGGAAACTTGCCGCGTGTGTTGCCCAGCGGCATCAAAGCCGAAATCGATCTGGCTTCCTGGCCGGTCCCAGCCATCTTCAAATATCTTGCCAAGGTCGGAAAGATTGACACCGACGAGCTGCTGCAGTCCTTCAACATGGGCGTGGGAATGATTCTGGTCGTGCCGCCGAAGTTTGTGAAGTCCGTCGAAGCCGATCTCAAGAAACGCCGCGAAAAATTCTTCCGCATCGGCCGCATCGAGCGCGCCGAATCCGGCAAATCCCGCGTCGCCTTCACCGGCTCCCTCAACCTGTGATTTCCTTGCATCAATTACCTTGGGCGCTCACGAAGAGACCTGCCCATCGTCCAAACGCATAAGGGATTGCCCTGCCCCGTTCTCCAGGAGGTGTTTATGGAATTCTCACAAGTCGATGTTCAGAGTTTGGCCGCGCGAATCGAGAAGCTCGAATCCGCCAATCGCCGCTGGAAGTCCGCCAGCGCGATCGCTTTGCTGTTCGTTCTTTCCCTTTTGCTGTTGAGCACAAGGCACGCGGAGCGCGTCGCAGCCGCGGCAAGACCTGATCGCGTCGAGCGCGACGTGCTTCGCGTCCGCACCGTCGAGGCGCAGGATTTCGTTTTGAAAGATGACGAGGGCCACGTCCTCGCGCGCCTCAGCCTCTCCCCGCAGGTCGACGTGAAAAAAAGAGGCGGCGCGTACCTGCTCCCCAAGGACGGAGCATCGCCGGGTCAGGCGGCGCTGCAGTTCTACAACGACAAAGGAGAGGTGCTCTGGACAGCTCCATCCGCGGCCGAGTTTCTCCCTGCGAGGTAAAAGGGAGCGCCGAACTGTGTTCGGGGAAGCTCAAGGGGCCTTCGCCGGCTATGCCAGTGCACCTCACCGTGCTGGCTAGCGTCGAGGCAACTCAGGCTCCGGTCTGCGCGGTGGGCAATCATTACATTGGCCAGATCAATTTCACTTCGGCAATCCTTCCGAGAACACCGAAGGATACCGTGCTCGCGCTCTTCGCGCCAACGACTGCTCCAGTTGGCGATTCCAGCGAATTTCCGTTTTCAGCTGATCGATCATCAACCCCACCATCCAGACCGCTTCGTGAAACTTGTGACCGACCTCTTCGTAAATCGACATTAGCGTCGCCTTTTCTCTCTTCAGCTCTTGCAACAGGAATTTCCGCCTTTTCTTCAACTGCTTCCGGAAGACGCCGGGCCGCGCCAGCCAGGAAAGCGCCAGCCAGGTCAGAAAAGCGGGACGGTCGCGCTGCGTCGTCCATTCCTCGCCCTCGAGCGTATCGGCCAGCGCTTCGCGGCCTTGCTCCGTTGTTTCAAACGTGTCGCGATCCAGCCTCGCCTTCGGTTCGCGGGGCTCCAACTTTCGCAGCAGCCCCATGCGCGCCAGCTTTTCCAGCGAGTAATACACCTGTGGCCGGGAAACTTCCGCCCAGTCCCAAATCTTCCGCCGCTCCAGTTCCATGTTGGTCTGATAGCCGTACATCGGTTGCTCGGCCAGCAGGCTCAGCACCACCAGGTCCGGCGTGGTCAACTCGAGTTCTCGCTTTGCGCGCCCACGTTTAGGCGCCGCAGCCAGAACCAGGGGCCGACGGCTGTTTGCTAGCGGTTTCTCTGGGGAGCTGTGTGCGCTCCGCGCTTCTCCGTTATTTTTTCTCTTCATCTCTTTTTCCTAGCCGTGCGGACTTCCTCTTCCTGCTCCAGTACCACCACTCGCATTGCTCTGCGGGCAAACGCGGATTGCGCGCCTGGGCCACAGCGGCGCAGAAAGTGTCGAGCACGCAGGGATCCTGCCGCTGACCCGTCGCGCGGTTCAGCCTCTCGTACATCCTTTTCGGCTTTTGCTTCGCCAACTGGGACACGCTGCGGATGCCGAGCATCTCGAAGTCGCGCAACATGGCCGGCCCGACGGAGATCAGGTCGGCGAGTTGCCGTGTGGTGGTGGCCATAAAACCTCCTTGACTGCATAGTCAGGACTGACTATTCTAAATGAGACTAGTCAGTCCTGACTAATACTCTAACGAGACGACTTTGCTTGTCAAGGAGAACATCAAACATGCGCCGCGGCCCTTGCGTCTCCCTCCGGCTCGGCTTCGTGCTCGCAGCCCTTGCCACTCTCGCTTTGCTGTCCGGCCTTCCCGTTTTGAACGCCAACCCTTCTCAAGAAAAATTTCCGAACCCAAATTCTTCTCAGGAGAAATTACCCATGAACGTCAAGCGCATCACCCCGGTCCTGCTGGTCAAGGAAATCGAGCCACTGATCTCCTTCTGGGTCGATCGGCTCGGATTCACCAAGGCCGTCGAAGTTCCCGACGGCAACAAGCTCGCCTTCGTGATTTTTCAGAAAGGATCCGTCGAAGTGATGTACCAGACTTACTCGAGCGTGGAGAAAGACGCGCCGCCGTCCATGGCCGCGGAAGCGCGCAAGGGCCCGACGTACCTCTACATGGAGGTGGACAATCTCGACGCGGCGCTCGCTGCGATGAAAGATGCGCGGCTGGTCATGCCGTTTCGGACGGCGTTTTACGGCATGAAGGAATTTGCGGTCCAGGATCCGGGCGGCCATTTCATCACGTTCGCGCAACAGGCGGCCCAGGCCCAGCAGTAGCGGAGTCTTAAGTCAAACTCTTTTTCGGCCACGGAATGACGGCGCCTCGTGCTTTCAGCGAGCGAGTCCAGAGAAATTCACCTTGGGCTGCGGGCTTGCAGGATCTGCACGGAATAATCGAGCTGTACCTTCGCGAGCGCGTCGAGGTCGAGTTTTCCCACGGCATCTGCCCGGATTGCACGCGCCTGTGGTTCCCGGAACAGTCCGAGCGATAATCGGTCGATTCTGTTGTAGACCTCAACTCCAAAATCCAAAAGCAAATCCCTCCGCCCCAAGCCGCGCAAGACCGCGACCTGAGGGCCGGGATGACCGATTGGGTGGCCGGCCTACGGTTGCATCGCGCGGTCGATGAAGCCGGCGATTTGGTTGTGGAGGCTGACGCGGTCCTGATCCTGCAGGTACATCATGTGGCCCGCGTTGTAGTAATCGAGCTTGATGTTTTTTTGCAGCGCTTCGGGCAGGCCCAGGTGCTCCATGGTGTGTTCGGTGGCGAAGAACGGCGTGGCCAAGTCGTAATAGCCGTTCTCCACTTGCACCAGCAGTTTGGGATTGGTGATCATCGCTTGCGCCAGATCCTGATCCACATTGGGCGCGCCGGGGAAGCCGAATCGCCGCTGCTCGCGGCGCGTCCAGTTCCAGCTTGCAAACGCGTTTGCCGAGTTGTGGTAGACCTTATCCTTCCCGAATTTCAACTCGTCGTGATTGTACGCGTTGATGAGCGCGGTGAAGGCTCCGCCCACCGCCGGGCCTTCCGGATCGCCCTGCGCGTTCTCTTCCAGCAAGTCGTAGGTGTATCCGGTGAAGCGCGCGTCGATGCGCCCGGTCGTCAACCCTTCCTTGCGCTGCAGCTCGGCGCGGAACTGGCTGAGCGTCACGCGCAGGTCCGCTTTCATCAGATAATCCTCGGATAGGCCGGTAAAATACGAGACTCGTTTTGCCACCGCCGCTTTGTCGGCCGCGGAAAGCGCCGCGCCCTTGTACAGCGCCGCCGCGTACTCGCCCTGCGCGTATTTCCGCGCCTCTTCGATGAACGCGACCACATCCGCCGGGCGGTCTTTCAGCACTTTGTGATACCAGGCGACCGCCGCGTAACTAGGCAGG
>WNER01000431.1_pt1 | contig 10369 bp, 10 predicted proteins | sample 5399921 | NCBI WGS metagenome assembly WNER01 (sample SAMN13153331, study PRJNA577476) | soil metagenome | isolation source: 20 cm grassland meadow soil 5 days after 1st rain plot 5 | place: USA:California | collected 2015-09-21 | reverse complement strand
CCATTCGAATACGGCAGCGCGGCCGCCCACTCCACTGTGTCGTAGCCGTCGAGCGATTCATTCTTGAAGGGATACCACTCGCCCTCGGAAGTGAACCTTCCCCGCACATCCTGTGAAATCACGACGTAACCGCGCGCCGCGGCTCGCAGCCCAAAATTCATCTCTCCTGTTTTGTCGTAAGGCGTTCGCACGAGCAACACCGGAAATTTCCCGTCGGCTTTGGGGCGATAGATATCCGCGCGCAGCGTCACGCCATCGCGCATTTTCGCGGCAACGCCCCGCTCCACCGTCACCTCATATTTTTCTTCTGCTGCAAGGCCTGGTGGCGCAAATTGCGACGCGCCAGCCGCGAAAAGGAAAGAGGCGACAATCCTCCGCATGGCCTTCAGTGCAATTCTTTCTAATTTCCCATTCATGCATCGCCCCTTGCATGGACGCAATGATTTCAGCAAGTGTTGGAGCCTAGGTCGTCATCGCCACTCTGTCAAGCTGCGCATTCCGATTTATCCTTCTATATTACTAATATGGTGATGGGCGCGCGGATCGAGCAGGATTGCCGTAAGAGAAAGAAAACAAAGGGCTAGACCTAGCAGGGCGGCTCGTTGTTGCTGCGCTGGCCGTTAGCGCACATGTCAGGAACGCGCCGCGTAGTCGGTCTGGCCTTGATTTGCCCTTTTCACGTCAAGCACGAAGCAACTCGACTTGTTACCTTTCCACCCAACAGGACCTTTGGTCCTCTGCCAAGGCACGTCAACAGCTTCGTAACTAACTCTATTTAAATGGTTTATCACGCCGAGAGGGTTGGTTCCCAAAGTGCCGTTCTTAGGCTGTCTTTTAGGGTTGCCCTGAACGGGCATGTGATTTGACGTGGCCGGAAACTTAAGCACGTAAGAGGAATCAATGAATCAACGCAACCTACATGGGACCGCCCAAAGAAGCCGAGGTTTCTCAACTCTCGAACTGCTCTTGGTCATGGTCGTCTCGCTGGTCATCGCCGCCTTGGCCATACCGGGATTTAACCAAGTAAGGCGCACCCTGCGTATCTCCGGCGATGGCAGGGAGTTGAACGGGGCCATTAACCAAGCGAAAATGCTGGCCGCCGCTGACTTTACGCTTGCGCGAGTGTACTTCGACCTTGGTGCAAATGCGCCAAACACCTTCCATGTGGATGTGTGGAACAAGGCAGGGAACGGAGGAGCTGGGTGCTGGCAGTTGGCCAGTGACGAAAACAACCCGAACAACCCGTGCTTCGTAGCGGGCACGAGCCCGGTTCAGAGCCTTTCGCCAGGCGTCACGTTTGGCTTTGCTGGAATCGGCGCCCCTCCCCCCAATACGCAAGCGAACGGCATAAGCCAAGGACCTCGATGCCTTCCAGTGAACGGAAGGAGGCTCGGGCAATTGGCCACAACGGCTTGCATCACTTTCAATTCGCGGGGCGTTGCCATTGACACCAACACTGGTGCGCCCACGGGAAACGACGCTGTGTATATCACCGACAACGCGCAAGTCTACGCAGTGACGGTTGGCGCTACGGGCATGAGCCAGGTGTGGGCCAATAACGTGAACGTCAACGCAAACTGGTATCGGAAATAAGGACGAGAAATTATGAGACAGCACGGTTCCATCCGAATTTGCAACCCCAAAACGAATGCACAGGCGGGCATAAGCCTTATCGAAACCCTGATCGCCCTCGGCATCCTGCTGATCGCCGCGGCCGGAATCATGGCCCTGGCGACGGTGGCCATGTCCACCACGGAAACACAAGGCCACTTGGCATCCCGTACCGCCGAGTATGGCCAAGACAAGATGGAACAACTACTAGCCCTACTGTACGGAGATACTAACACTGACACTACTGTTTTTCCTGCCGTTGTCAACCCGGGGGTCGGAACGGGTCTCAAGGTGGGGGGCGGCTTGAATCCGAACGCCCCGGTAGTGGGATACTCGGACTACGTCGACGCAGCCGGAAACCCAGTGGCCGCTGCGGCAAACTGGTCCTACATTCGCGTCTGGCAAATCACTCAGGCCGCCCCGAACATGATCCAAATCTCCGTTCGGACGCAGGTTCGACACTCGATAGGCAGTGCCAGCCAGACCGGCATTCTTCCCACATCTACCATAACGAGCTTGAAATCAAGCCCCTTTTGAGGCGTCTGTGTGCGGCAACCTGAGAAAGAGTGGAAACTTATGATGCGCAAAAAGCAAGCCGGGTTCACATTGATGGAAACGATGGTGTCCCTGGTGGTTCTCCTGGGCGTTTCCGCGATCGTTATGTCGGGGATGGTTCAAATGATGTATACGCAGGGAACCATTGCGAACCGCACGGAAATGCATACCAGCGTGCGCAGCGCGACCGAGCTGCTGCAGCAGGAAATAGGTCAAGCCGGGAAAGTCTCGCTGCCGCCTCCTCCCGCAGGCACGGCTTGGGCGATGGTGGGTCCAGCTCCCGCTGGCGTGGTTGTTAACCCAGCAACGGGCATAATTACTCTGAACGTGACTTTTAACGTTGTTGACAGCGCCGGTAACCCGGTCCTCTTCGAGGGGGAATGGGTGACCGTGGAGGCGGGTCAGACACTAGCTCTTTGTCCGACGTGCGGCCGGGAAACCGTCCAACTGACTTGCGCCGCTGGACCGGGGAACTGTCCGAATTCATCAAACACTTGGAGAGCGACCTTTGTTGATAATCACGTGCTCGCGCCGATTCCGGGGACGGGCACCGTGGGGGCCCAAATCAGCTTGCCCGGAGCGTTTTCCACGGGCATCGTCCCGCCCGCAGCCGGGGTCATGCCAGCTCCGCCAGCCGGCTACGCGGGCTACCCAGTGTTCCCAGCGGGCTACCCGGTGGGCAATCAGCCCGCCAAAGGATCATCAGGCACGGTGTTGAAGCTTTACGGCGATGTGAACGGCGACGGCGAGATGGTCTTCGTGGAATACACCTGCGTCCAAGGCACTCCCGCCGCTCCTGGCTTCTTGTATCGCAACCAGGTCAGGTTCATGGATAGCCAGGTGGTGCCTCCTAATGATCCCTCGAAGATCGTATTGACGGGCGTGCTGCAAAATCCAAATGATGCAGCAGGCAACCCGGTTCCCTGCTTTACGTATCAGCTTCAGACAAAAGGCGGGCTCAACGCGGCGGCCAGTGACTTGGCATTTGTGACCGACGTGGCGGTTACGCTAACCGTGCAAACGTCAAATCCCGACCCGCAAACGCACATATTGCAGCAGGAGACTAAAGCATTGTTGAACATTTCTCCGCGAAACGTTTACGACGCCTGGGATTTTGCGACTCTGGACTATTCCGATCGCATTCAGCCGGCTCCGCCGCTGATCAAAGCGAACATTTTGATCAATTACCAATAATGGATACAGCCATGAAGATCGTAAACGGAGAAATGCTCATGAAACGCAACAACCAAAGAGGTTCCGCTCTAATTTTTGCCCTGATCCTTTTGCTGGTGCTCTCGGCCATGGCCGGGTCTCTCATGTTTCTGTCGAAGTCCGAGACCTTTTCCAGCATGAATTACCGCATGATGACCCAGGCGCGTTATGGCGCGGAAGCCGGCGTGAACGCGGCGGCGAACTTCATCATGAACACCTATGTGCCCCCTGCCGCAGTCCCGGCCGGCACCCAGAACTTTGCAGGCTTTAATACCAACGTGTATCCGGTGACCGACGCAGCCGGTAATCCCATTTTCTTGTCCACGTTGAACGGACAGGCTGCCAACTACCCAGGCGGGCAACAGAATGCCTTTACCAACGCCATGAATGCCACGCAGCCTTTGCAGGCCGGCGCTAACACCGTGAACTACAGCGCTTCCGCGCAGTTGATGACCATGGTTTCCATTACGCCGTTTGGCACCACAACTCCGGTGACAATTCAGACCTGGCAAATCACCGCGCATGGCGATGTCGCCAACGTGCGCAATGCGCAAGCAGAAGTGGTTACCACCCTTGAGCGTTATATCTCGCCGGCTTTTTCCTATGCCGCCTTTGCCGATGCCAACGGCTGCGCCTCGCTCAGTTTCACCGGCAATGGCACCACCAACAGCTACGATTCCGCGGCCCTCACTGCCAACGGCGGTGCCATCAACCCGGGAGCCAACGGAGCGGGCATACCACTCAACGGCTTCGGAGGCAACGTCGGCACTAACGGAAACCAGGACGACACCGGCGCTAACGTCCAGATTAACGGTTCGTTGTCCACCCCCAATGCGGGTGTCGGCGCTTGCGGGGCCGGCAACGTGACGGCGTTTAGCGGCAACCTGAATCAGGTCACAGGCGGGCTTGTCCATCTGTCCCAGCCGGTTACTTTCCCCATTCCCACTGTGTATCCGCCGGGAGCAACGAATGTCAACGCTACAGCAACGCTCGGACCCACGGTTGATCCTGCTCATTGTGTGGGCACGACTTGCAGCTATGGGGACATCAACCTTGCGGGTGGCAACATTGTCACGCTGTATCCCGGCACTTACAATATCAACAGCATCTCGATCACCGGCAACGCCCAGCTTGTGATTGCTCCTGACCCTGTCACTGGGCAGTACGGGCCGGTGGTCGTCAACGTGGCGGGAAATAACAATGCCACTCCCATCGACTTGGAAGGAAAAGGTATCGGCAACCCAACCTTCAATCCTGCGATCCTCCAGTTCACTTACGCAGGAAACGGTTTGATCAAAATCGCCGGCAATGGCGCGAGTGCGGCAGTGTTATACGCCCCCAACGGCACCGCCTCCTTCAGGGGAAACGGCACTTTTTATGGATCGGTCATCGCGAATCAGTTGACCGACGTAGGTAACGGCGCCGTTTACTACGACATGCATCTCAAGAAGGCGCTGTTTACCATCGGAAATTACGTGCTCAATACCTTTACCTGGAACAAGTACTGATTTCAGCAAAAGCAATCAAGACATAAAGCATTCAGCTTTTCGAGAATTAGGAGCCGGCGCGCGAAGCCGGCCCCTTTTCTTTTTCCTGACAAGTCTTCGTAGCGACTCATTTTCTTGGCCGAACCCTTCCCCGGTGTTTTGGCGCGCAGCCGCTCTTTGGATTGCAACTGCGCGGGGGGCTATAATGCTCGGATGCAAAATCATCAGAAAAGTGCGCCGATGCACGGCACTACGGTCTTGTGCGTGCGCAAGGACAACAAAGTGGTGCTTGTTGGCGATGGCCAGGTCACCATGGGCGATCACGTGATGAAACACACCGCGCGCAAGACGCGCCGCTTGTACAACGATAAAGTCCTGGCGGGATTTGCCGGCTCGACCGCCGACGCGATTACTTTATTCGAACGTTTTGAAGGGAAGCTGCAGGAATCTTCCGGCAATCTGCAAAAGGCCTCCGTCGAGCTGGCCAAGGAATGGCGCAAGGACCGCGCGTTGCGTCACCTGGAAGCCATGCTCGTGGTGGCCGACAGCAAAAGCACTTTTATCCTTTCCGGTAATGGCGACGTCATCGAGCCTGACGATGGAATCGTGGCCATTGGTTCCGGCGGCAGCTTTGCCCTGGCCGCGGCGCGCGCGATGCTGAAGCACTCGAAACTAACCGCCAAGGACCTGGCCATGGAAGCCATGCGCATCGCCAGTGAGATCTGCATCTACACGAATGAAAATTTTACCGTCGAAGAGCTTTAGACCTGGGCTCGGATTTCGGATTTGAGCGCTTGTGTAAGTCCGTTTTCTCGTTCATTGTGAGATGGTTCCCCCCAGCCGACCTTAGCGCCCACGGATTGGGCGAATTTGCTGTAAACCATCGTGGGGCGTGTAGCATCTTCTAGTTAGGGGATGTTAGGCTTTGGCTGTGCCTCTCTTCACACAAAACCTTAAGACGGAAAACTGGGAACTAGGGAACTACGTGGGGAACCAGGAATGACCACCAAGTCCGAAAAAGAATTAGTCCTTGCGCCTGGCAGCAATGGGGCTGTTACGGGCGAAGAGGAAGGGATTCTTCCGGCGCTCGATGACATGACGCCGCGCGAGATTGTCGTCGAGCTCGACAAGTATATCGTCGGGCAAGCGGCCGCGAAACGCGCCGTCGCCGTGGCCCTGCGCAACCGCGTGCGCCGGCAAAAACTTCCTCCGGAGATTGCGGATGACGTCTTGCCGAAAAATATTCTGATGATAGGACCGACAGGCGTGGGGAAAACCGAGATTGCCCGCCGCCTGGCGCGACTTGCGGGATGCCCGTTTATCAAGGTGGAAGCCTCGAAATACACGGAAGTCGGTTATGTAGGCCGCGATGTGGAGTCCATGGTGCGCGACCTTGTGGAAACCTCGATTGACATGATTCGCGAGGAAAAGCTGGATGAAGTGGCGGACCGCGCTGAACAAGCCGCGGAAGAACGCGTGCTCGATCTCTTGCTTCCTCCTCTTCCTTCTGCCGCTCCCGGCACTCCTGAAAGCGAAGTCGCGGCGCAGCGCGAGCAGAATCAGCGCACACGCGAAAAGCTGCGCACGCAGCTTCGCGAAGGCAAGCTGGATCAGCGCATGGTGGACCTGGAGGTGCGCGAGCGCATGATGCCCGCGTTCGAAATTATTTCCAGCCAGGGCGGCGAGATGGAAGGCATGGATGCTTCGAAGATCAACGACATGCTTTCCGGCATTTTCGGCCAGCAAAAGAAAAAGCGCAAAATGAGCGTGGCCGACGCGTTTGAATACCTGATCCAGGAAGAGGAAAACAAGCTGCTGGATATGGAGCTGGTCACGCGCATGGCCGTCGAGCGCGCCGAGCAGATGGGAATTATTTTCATCGACGAAATCGACAAAGTGGCCGGCCGCGAATCCGGCCATGGCCCGGACGTTTCCCGCGAAGGCGTGCAGCGCGATATTCTGCCCATCATCGAAGGCACCACCGTCAACACACGCTACGGCATGATCCGAACCGACCACATCCTGTTCATTGCCGCCGGGGCGTTTCACGTCACCAAGCCTTCGGACTTGATCCCCGAACTCCAGGGCCGCCTGCCCATTCGCGTTGAACTACAGTCGCTGAAGGAAGAGGATTTCATTCGAATCCTCACCGAGCCAAAGAACGCGCTCATCAAGCAATACATCGCGCTTCTGGAAACCGAAGGCCTGAAGCTGAATTTCACCGAAGATGCGGTGGCGGCCCTCGCGCGCTTCGCCACGAGCGTCAACGAGCAAACGGAAAACATCGGCGCTCGCCGCCTGCATACCATTCTCGAAAAAGTTCTCGACGAGATTTCCTTCGAGGCGCCTGACCTGAAGAAAAAGAACGTGAAAATCGACGCCGCTTACGTCAACAAGCAGCTCGTGGACATCGTGAAAAACCAGGATCTGAGCCGCTACATCCTGTAGGTCCGAAACTCGAAAATGGAAATTCGAAATTCGGAAAGAGTCCGGCGGCGGGCGAGGGAGTATTGGGGGCTCTCCAATTTCAATTTCGAGTTTCGATTTTCGTAATTCTCCTGGCCGCGGGTTGCGGGGCCCCTGGCGATCCCGTTCCTCCAGCGCCGCTGGTTCCTGTTGCCGTGTCGGATCTCTCCGCGCGCCAGGCGGGTGACGGCGTCGAACTCGTTTTTTCGCTTCCGCCCAAAACTGTTTCCGGAGAAAGACTCACAGCTCCTCCAGCCATCGAGATTGTTCGCGGTTCTCTGAAGCCGAATGGCGCGCCCGAGCCGAAATCGTTTCGCGTCGTCTACACGATTCCCGGCGCGCTCGTTACGAACACTGTTGCTTCAGGACATGTTCGCTTGACGGACCCGATCTCGCCTTCGGAAACGAAAGAGCACCCCGGTGGAACGTATGCCTATCTCATTCGAACGCGCCTCTCGAAAAAGCGCGCTTCCGCCGACTCAAATGTTGTTACGGCACGCGTGTTTCCCGTTCCGCAACCCATCTCAGCCGTTCAAATCCAGGTCACAGAAACCGCTTTGAACCTTACCTGGCCCGCGCCAACGCAAACGTCCGGCGGCGACCCTCTCGCGGGCATCTCCGGCTACCGCATCTACCGCGCTGAAATCGATCCGCACTCGGCTGTTCCTGCTGGCAAAGACCTCTCCACAGTTCACTGGATTGTCCCTCTGGCGCTTCTCGGGCCATCCGGGGCAACCAGCTACAGCGATACGCAATTTGAGTTTGGGAAAGGTTACGTTTACGTCGTCCGCAGCGTTATTTCCGTGGATGGAAATGAAATCGAGTCCGACAACTCCGAGCCCGTCACCGTCACGCCCCTTGACACATTTCCGCCGGCTGCGCCTCAGGACCTCGTTGCCGCCGTGCTGCCCGGGGCGACTCCTTCCACGTTCGTCGTGGACCTGTCGTGGTCCATCAATCTGGAAACCGATTTCGCCGGTTATCGCGTCTATAGAAGTGAGCAGGAAGGCGTAACAGGCCAGCTAGTTACTCCGGACTTGCTGCCTACACCGGCTTTTCGTGACAGCTCTGTCGTACCGGGTCGCCGTTATTGGTATACGGTGACGGCCCTGGATCGCGCGGGAAACGAAAGCGCGCCGAGCACTTCCGTTGCTGTTGACATCCCGCAACCGCCTTCGTAGATTCGTTGCTTCATTGCGGCATTCTTGGGAGCCCAGCTTCGGATGTTTATTCGAACAAATTTGCCTGGTTCTCGGCGGCTGGATTTCCTTCGCAACGCGGCCATTCGCACCGGCGTTTACACGGGTGTTTGTCTAAGTTTTGTGTTTACTGCCTGGCTGGTAATCGCCAACCAGGTTCCTTTTCTGGAGCGCTTTGCCTTCGAGCGAAATATCGCCGCGGCCGCCGTTCTCGGTTTTCTCGCGGCTGTCCCGGTACTGCGATTTCTTCGCTGGCCCGGAAATCTCCTGGCTTCAAGCATGATTGCTTGGGTGATCTTTAGCTTGGTCTACCGCATGCTTTGCATGATCTATCATGGGCTCGGCAATTGGCACACCACCTTCCAGGTTTTCATGGAGGGGGCCGTGGTCTACATGATTTTCACGACGTTGTCCTGGATTGGCGCAATTATCCGAAGGGCCCGCGCCGCCGAGATTTCTCATCCCAAGCCTCAACCCCGGCGCCGCGAGAGCTGACACGAAATGAAAATTTGCCGCTACGTTCCGCGCAATACCGCTTCACCGCCCTCCCCGCGCTATGGCCTCATCGAAGGCGAAAACGTAGTTGAAATCGCCGGTCTGCCGTGGAGCCAATGGACACGCGGCGAGCACTCTTCGCGCCTTGCGGATGTGCGGCTCCTCGCTCCTGTGGAGCCTTCGAAGATTGTTTGCGTTGGCCGCAACTACGCGGCGCACGCCGCCGAATTCGGCAACGAAGTGCCCAAGGAACCTTTGATCTTTCTGAAGCCCTCCACGTCCATCATCGGCCCGGAAGAGCCCGTGGTCCTCACGAAGTATTCCAAGCAAGTGGAACATGAAGGAGAGCTTGCCCTCGTTGTTGCGCGCCGCTGCTCGCATCTGCGCGATCCTGAAGATGCGCTCTCTTACCTTCTTGGCTATACCTGCCTTAACGACGTTACGGCGCGCGATTTGCAGAAGAGCGATGTGCAATTCACGCGCGGCAAAGGCTTCGACACTTTTTGCCCCGTTGGTCCGCACATCGAAACCGATCTCGATCCTTCGAGCCTTCTCGTCGAAACGCGGGTCAACGGGGCCATCCGCCAGTCGGGCAAGACCTCCCTTATGATTTACCCGGCGCCGTTCCTGGTTCGCTGGATTTCCCGCATGATGACGCTGCTTCCAGGGGACGTGATTGCCACGGGCACTCCCGCGGGCGTGGGTCCGCTTGCTGCGGGCGACACAGTTGAAGTGGCTGTTTCTGGGATTGGTGTATTGCGTAATCCGGTGCGCGCCCCCCAAGATTGATTCCCGTTAGGCCGCAATTTCGCTAGAATACGCGGTAGTGGGGCTGCGACCGTTGGAATGCGTCCGTTGCGTTGCTATCGCCCAGTCTTGGCGCCCCATGCAATCCCCGGGATTCAATGGAGTCGCTTTGCTAATAGCCTTGCCCGCCGATTGGAAGCTGATGCTTGCCATGGGTGGCGCGGCCATCGCCGCCGTCGCCATGATTGTCTATGCTTTTCTTCGGCCGGAAGGCGACCCGGAAGCGGAGGAACGGCAGCGCCGCCTGCATTTGAATCAAATCGGCCGCATCGCCGAAGGCCAGGTCGTCGATTTGGTGGAGAATCCGCCCGAACCGCCAAAGCCGCGCAAGCGCTTGTTTGGCCTTGGCGTTCATCGGCTGGTGGACCTTCGCCCCCGCCATCTCGTCTCCTACAGCTATGCGATTTCCGGCGTGGTCTATCACACCGCTCAGGACATCACCGGACTAGAAAGTCAGGTTCGCCTCGATCGCGTGGTTCCGGGGCAGCCCGCCAGCGTCAAGTACGATCCCTCTAACCCCGTGGATTCCATTCTTGT
>WNER01000428.1_pt1 | contig 10403 bp, 8 predicted proteins | sample 5399921 | NCBI WGS metagenome assembly WNER01 (sample SAMN13153331, study PRJNA577476) | soil metagenome | isolation source: 20 cm grassland meadow soil 5 days after 1st rain plot 5 | place: USA:California | collected 2015-09-21 | reverse complement strand
GGATGTGGGAGACCTATCTCGTCGGCGCCGAATTATCCTTCCGCAACCAGGGTATGCTGGTCTTCCAGATGCAATTAGCGAAGGCGCTCGACACCGTGCCGCTGACGCGCGACTACATCACTGATTGGGAGCGCGCGCACGGCGAGGCCTCGGAGAACCGCGCCGCCTGATTTTTCAAACAACCCGCTCCCGCACTGCGGGAGGGTCGTCCCCGCCTTTCACAGCCTGTGCATCGAATAGCCGACGCGGCGAGGCAACCGTCGGTGTATCCTGCCGGCGATGCAGACAACCATCACGCCGCTGCGCGAGCCTGATCTTGAGCGCTCGCCGCAGCCGCCCGCCAACGTCGAAGCCGAGCAGGCGCTGTTGGGGGCCATTCTCATCAACAACGCGGCGCATGGGCGCGTCGCCGAGTTCCTGTTGCCGGAGCATTTCGGCAACGCGGTGCACGGCCGCATCTACGCCGCGATCTCGCGGCTCATCGAGCGTGGCCAGATTGCCAACCCGGTCACGCTGAAAAACCTGTTCGACCAGGACGGCGCTCTCCAGGAGATCGGCGGCGCGCAATATCTCGCACGGCTCGCCGAGAGCGCCGTCACGATCATTAATGCCGAGCATTACGGACGGACGATCCACGACCTTCATCTACGCCGTGAATTGATCACGATCGGCCAGGATGTCGTGACCGACGCGTTCCAGCACGATCTCGACGATCCGGCGGTCGAGCAGATCGAGCGCGCCGAGCAGAAATTATTTGAGCTGGCAACGGCGGGCGAAGCGGAAGGCGGGCCGCAGCCTTTCGCGCGCGCGCTGACCAGCGCCATCACGATGGCGGAAGCCGCGTTCAAGCGTGACGGCAAGACGGTCGGCGTCGCGACGAACTTTGTCGATCTCGACAAGAAGCTCGGCGGGCTGCATCCCTCCGATCTGATCATCCTCGCCGGCCGCCCGTCGATGGGGAAGACATCGCTCGCCACAAACATCGCCTTCGGCGCCGCAAAGGCCTATCGCAGCACGCGCGGGCCGGACGGCCGCCTGATCGTCGAGGACGGCGCGGTCGTCGGCTTCTTCTCGCTCGAAATGTCCGCCGAGCAACTGGCGACCCGCATCCTCGCCGAGGAGTCCGGTGTCTCGTCTGACCGCATCCGCCGCGGCGAGGTCAGGCGCGAGGATTTCGACAAATTCGTCGCGGCCAGCCATCGCCTCGCCAGCGTGCCGCTCTATATCGACGATACGCCGGCGCTCTCCGTCGCCGCCCTGCGCACCCGCGCGCGCCGCCTCAAGCGTCAGCAGGGGCTCGGCATGATCGTCGTCGACTACCTGCAATTGATGCGTCCCTCGGCGCAGAACCGCGCCATGGAGAACCGCGTCCAGGAAGTCTCCGACATCACCCGCGGCCTGAAAGCAATCGCCAAGGAATTGGAAGTGCCGGTGATCGCCTGCTCGCAGCTCTCGCGCGCCGTCGAGCAACGCGAGGACAAGCGGCCGCAGCTGGCGGATCTGCGTGAATCCGGCTCGATCGAGCAGGACTCCGACGTCGTCATGTTTATTTTCCGCGAGGAGTATTACCTGTCGCGGGCCGAGCCGACGCATCGCCCGGAGGAGACCCCGGAAAAATTCAACGACCGCTACGAGCGCTGGAAAGAGCGCTGTGAGGCGTCCTATGGCCTCGCTGATGTCATCATCGCCAAGCAGCGCCACGGCCCGATCGGCACCGTGAAGCTGCATTTCGAGGCCGAGACGACAAAGTTCGACAATTTCATCGGCGCCGAGCAGCTCCCGGCGGAGCTTTAGCGTCCGGGCGAAAGCCGGGACCCACTGTTCAGCCACTCCGTCGCTTGAGAGGTCGGTCCCGCTTTCGCCAGGACTCCCAGATTTACAACTCGAAGCGGGCGCGAGTTCGGCAGCGGCAACGCGCAGCGCTTGCCGCTGGCAACCTTGTCGCCGTAGAAGCACGCGATGTCCTCTGATCCCGCCGCCCGCGCCGGCGCCCTGCTCGAGATCGATCTCGGCGCGATCGTCTCCAATTGGCGTCTGCTCGCGGAACGGGCAGCGCCGGCGCAATGTGCCGCGGTCGTCAAGGCCAATGCCTACGGTCTCGGGGCGGCGCCCGTGACCCGCGCGCTGGCGGCGGCCGGCTGCCGGCTGTTTTTTGTCGCGACGCTCGACGAGGGCATCGCGCTGCGCGCCGCGCTGGGCCCAGAACCGGAGATCGCCGTGTTCAACGGTCCCCTCCCCGGCACTGCCGCCGAGTTTGCCGCGCATCGCCTGATCCCGGTGTTAAACGAGCCTGGCCAGATCACGGCCTGGACGGGCCAAAAAGCTTCTCTCGCGATCCTGCATGTCGACACGGGCATGTCGCGGCTCGGGCTCTCCGCACGGGAATTTACCGGGTTCGCCGATGAATTGCCGAAGACCGGCATCGTCTGGCGCGCCATCATCAGCCATCTCGCTTGCGCCGACACGCCCGATCACGCGCTGAACGAGCAGCAGCGCGCCCGTTTTGCCGCCGCAACGCACCGTATGCCCGGCGTGCCGGCGAGCCTCGCCGCCTCTTCCGGCATTTTTCTTGGTCCGGCCTATCACTTCGATTTCGCCCGCCCGGGAGCGGCGCTCTATGGCGTCAATCCACAGCCCGGCCGGCCCAATCCGATGCGGCAAGTCGTTCGCCTGTCAGGCAAAATCCTGCAGGTCCGTGAAATTGACAGGGGAGAGTCGGTTGGCTACGGTGCCGCGCACGTCATGCAGAAACCCGGCCGCGTCGCGACCGTGGCGGTTGGCTATGCCGATGGCTGGCTGCGTTCGCTGAGCCATCGCGGTTGCGGCTATATCGGCGGGAAACGCATTCCTCTCCTGGGCCGGGTATCGATGGATCTCGTCACATTCGATGTCTCGGCGATCGATGCCGCACAAGCGCGTCCCGGCGCCTCGATCGAATTGCTCGGCGAGCATTACGGGGTTGACGACGCGGCGGCCGATGCCGGCACGATCGGCTACGAGATCCTGACGGCGCTCGGCTCCCGCATTCACCGGATCTACCGCGATCCCGCCGCGACGCCGCTGCCGGAATGACCGAGACACTTTCCGCGATCGGCGCGGTATTTCTCGCCTTCCTGGCCGCGGTCGGCGGCCTTGCGCGGTTCGCGGTGCAGGCGCTCGCCGCGGCCGCGAGCCCGCCCTATTTCCCGCGGCTGATCGCGCGCCAAGTGCTCTATATCGGCTATTACTCGCTGCCGGTCGTCGGCCTCACGGCGCTCTTCACCGGCATGGTGCTGGCGCTGCAATCCTATACCGGGTTCAGCCGCTTCAACGCGCAGAGCGCGGTCGCCACCGTCGTCGTGCTGTCGATGACCCGCGAATTGGGCCCCGTCATCGCCTCGTTGATGGTCGCCGGCCGGGTCGGCGCCGCGATGGCGGCCGAGATCGGCACGATGCGTGTCACCGAGCAGATCGACGCGCTGACGACGCTGTCGACCGATCCGCTGCGCTATCTCGTGCTGCCGCGCCTGATCGCCGGGTTGGTGACATTGCCGGTACTGGTGCTGATCGCCGACATTGTCGGGGTGTTCGGCGGGTTCCTCGTCGGCACCTACAAGCTCGAGTTCAACCCGGTCGCCTACCTGACCCAGACCGAACAGTATCTGGAGACGATGGACGTCGTCTCGGGGCTCGTCAAAGCGGCGGTGTTCGGCTTCCTCATCGCGTTGATGGGCTGCTATCACGGCTACCACTCGCGCGGCGGCGCCGAGGGTGTCGGCCAAGCGACAACACATGCCGTCGTCTCAGCCTCGATCCTGATTCTCATTTTCAATTACGCGCTGACCCAGGCGTTCTTCTCGCGATGAGCGACGCAGCCGCCCCGAAAATCGCCCTCGTCGGAGTCGAGAAGTCGTTTGGCCGGAAGCGCGTGCTCGACGGCATCGACCTCACAGTCGCGCCCGGTGAGAGCCTCGTCATCATCGGCGGCTCGGGCACCGGCAAATCGGTGCTGATCAAGTGTATCCTCGGGATCATGCGGCCCGAGGCGGGATCAATTCGAATCGATGGCGCGGAAACCGTCGGGTTGCGCCGCCGCGGGCGCGAGCAGGTCATGCGCAAATTCGGCATGCTGTTTCAGGGCAGCGCGCTGTTCGATTCGCTGAGCGTCTGGGAAAACGTCGCCTTTGGCCTCGTCCAGGGCCGCGGTATGGATCGCGCCGCAGCGCGCGAGATCGCGCTCAAGAAACTTGCCGCCGTCGGCCTCGGCCCGGAAGTCGCGACGCTGAGCCCGGCCGAGCTGTCGGGCGGGATGCAGAAACGCGTCGCGCTTGCCCGCGCGATCGCGGCCGAGCCCGAGATCGTGTTCTTCGACGAGCCGACCACCGGCCTCGACCCGATCATGGCCGATGTCATCAACCGGTTGATCGTCAGCTCTGTGCGCGAGCTCGGCGCGACGACGGTTTCGATCACTCACGACATGGTCAGCGCGCGCAGGATTGCCGACCGCATCGCGATGCTGCACAAGGGGCGCATCGTTTGGCAGGGCCCGGCGAGCGAGATCGACCGCAGCGACAACCCGTTCGTCGATCAGTTTGTCCATGGCCGCGCCGAAGGACCCATCCAGATGGAGGTCCGCGCCGCATGATCCCGCCCCGCCAGGCCTAGCATGGCCAAGCCGCAAGCCCGCTACGCCTGTCAGCAATGCGGCGCCCTCGCGCCGAAATGGACCGGGCGGTGCGAGGCCTGCGGCGCCTGGAACAGCCTCGTCGAGGAGGTGCCGCGCAGCGCTCCGCCAAAGAGCCTCGGCCGCGCCACAAGCCGCCGCGGCGGCCCAGCAATCGATTTTGTCGGCCTGCGCGGCGAGACGGCCGGACCGCCGCGGCGACTGACCGGCATCGCCGAGCTCGACCGGGTCTGCGGCGGCGGCTTGGTTGCCGGCTCGACGATCCTCGTCGGCGGCGATCCCGGGATCGGCAAATCGACCTTGCTGCTGCAGGCGGCCGCCGCCTTCGCCGCGCGCGGCAGCACGGCGGCCTACATCACCGGCGAAGAAGCGATCGACCAGATCCGGCTACGCGCCGAGCGGCTCGGGGTCGCCGACCGCCCGGTCGGTCTCGCCGCCGCGAGCAGCGTTCGCGACATCGCCGATTCGCTCGATTCGGCCGAGGCGCCCGATCTCGTCGTCATCGATTCGATCCAGACGATGTATCTCGACACGCTCGACAGCGCCCCCGGCACGGTCAGCCAGGTGCGCGGCGCGGCGCAGGAATTGATCGGCCTCGCCAAGCGCCGCGGCTTTGTCGTCGTGCTGGTCGGCCACGTGACAAAGGAAGGGCTGATCGCCGGCCCGCGCGTCCTCGAGCACATGGTCGACACCGTGCTCTATTTCGAAGGCGAGCGGGGCCACCAATTCCGCATCCTGCGCGCCGTAAAAAACCGCTTTGGCGCGACCGATGAGATCGGCGTCTTCGAGATGAGCGACCGCGGCCTTGTCGAGGTGCCGAACCCCTCGGCATTGTTCCTTGCTGACCGCGACGACCCAGCCAATTCGGAGGCGGGCGGTCGCGCCACCGGCGCTGCGGTGTTCGCCGGCATCGAGGGCACCCGGCCGCTCCTGGTCGAGGTGCAGGCGCTCGTCGCTCCATCGCTGCTCGGCACCCCTCGTCGCGCCGTGGTCGGCTGGGAGGCGACGCGCCTGGCGATGCTAACCGCGGTGCTCGACGCGCGCTGCGGTCTGTCGGTCGGCGCCAACGACATCTACCTCAACATCGCCGGCGGGCTGCGCATTGTTGAGCCGGCCGCCGATCTGGCGGTTGCCGCAGCGCTCGTGTCGGCCCTGACCGAGATCCCCTTCCCCGCCGATACCGTCGTCTTTGGCGAGATCGGTCTCTCCGGTCGGGTGCGGCCGGTCGGTCATGCCGAAGCGCGCCTCAAGGAAGCCGCCAAGCTTGGCTTTACCGAGGCCTGGGTCCCGAAGCGGCCATCCGGCCGGCGGGCGGCGAGTGCCGAGGGGCTGAGGACTGTCGAGATCGGCCATTTGAGCGAGCTCGTGGCGCGCCTGTCGCCGCCGCGCCGCCGGCTTGTCTCGCCGGCGGAACGTCCCCCGGGCCGGGTCGCGGTCGCGCCATGAACCAGCCATGAACCCGCTGGATCTCGGCGTCATCGCCATCATCGTGCTGTCGGCGATCTTCGCTTTCGCCCGCGGTTTTGTGCGCGAGGCGTTGTCGATCATCGCCTGGGTCGGCGCCGCGGCGATCACGGTCTTCGGCTTCAGCACGGTGCTGATTGCCGTCAGCCCGATCGTCAACAATGCGCTCTTGGCGCAGTTGATCGCCGGGTTTGGCCTGTTCGTCGTCAGCCTTATCGTGCTGACGATCGTCACCGGCCTCCTCGCCCGCATGGTGCGGTCGAGCGCCCTGTCGCCGATTGATCGCACCTTGGGGTTCATCTTCGGCCTCGCGCGCGGCGCCTTTCTGGTGTGCCTCGCCTATCTCCTCCTCGACATCACGATGCAGCCGACCGAGCGCCCGGCTTGGGTCAAGGAAGCAAAAAGCGCCCCGTTTCTCGAAAAGGGCGCAAGCGAGCTGCGCCGCTTCTTGCCCGAGTCGCTGAAACTGAAGAATGCTGCGGTTGACGAGGTGATCCACGCGCTGACCCCGGCGGCGGAAGCCCAGAAGGCGATGCGGGCCTTGCAGAACCCCTCCGGTGCGCCCGATACGACAGTCATCAAGCCGAACCACAGCCCGACCTACCGCCCGGCCGAGAAGCGCGAGCTCGACCGGGTCATCGGAACCCAGCGCTGACATGCTCGGATACTGGATCCGCTGGTCCAAGGATGTCATTCCGGGATCGGCCAACGCCGAGGCCCGGAATGACGTTTTTGTCAGGGCTGGCAGGAACCAACCGCCGGTATGGCGGCCTCGCATTGGCGGAGGAAAATTCCTATATTTATCGGACCCGAAGCGGCCAGATACCAGCTGCAGGTAATGGATGCTGAAGACCGGCCGCGCTGACGCGGACCATTTTCACGAAGAGTGCGGCGTTTTCGGGATTTACGGCCATCCTGATGCCGCTGCGTTGACCGCCCTCGGCCTGCATGCCTTGCAGCATCGCGGCCAGGAGGCGGCCGGCATCGTCGCCTATGACGGCAGCCAGTTTAATGCGCATCGCGGACCGGGGCTGGTCGGCGACAATTTCGGCTCCCGCGATGTCATCGACCGCCTGCCCGGCAATGTCGCGATCGGCCATGTGCGCTATGCGACGACCGGCGAGGTGGCGCAGCGCAACATCCAGCCGCTCTTCGCCGATTTCGAATTCGGCGGGTTGGCGATCTGCCATAACGGCAACCTGACCAATTCCTACCAATTGCGGCGCCAACTCGTGCGGCGCGGCAGCCTGTTCCAATCGACCAGCGACACCGAGGTCATCGTCCATCTGATCGCGACGAGCCTCAAGGACACCGTCGTCGATCGCCTGACCGACGCGCTGCGTCAGGTCGAGGGCGCCTATTCGCTGGTCGCATTGTCGCAGAACGAGGTCATCGGGCTGCGGGACCCACTGGGAGTGCGCCCGCTCGTGCTCGGCAGGCTCGGCGACGCCTGGATCGTCACCTCCGAGACCTGCGCGCTCGACATCATCGGCGCCGATTTCGTGCGCGACGTCGATCCCGGCGAGATCGTCATCATCGGCGCCGGCGGGGTCAGGAGCGTCCGGCCGTTTGCCGATGTGCCGCCCCGGCTCTGCGTTTTCGAGTACATCTACTTCGCGCGTCCTGACAGCGTCGTCGAGGGACACAGCGTCTATGAGGCGCGCAAGCGCATCGGCCGCGAATTGGCGCGGGAAGCGCCGGTCGAAGCCGACATTGTCGTGCCGGTGCCCGATTCCGGCGTGCCCGCGGCCCTCGGCTACGCCGCCGAATCCGGCCTCCCCTTCGAGCTCGGCATCATCCGCAACCATTATGTCGGCCGCACCTTTATCGAGCCGACCGATCAGATCCGCCATCTCGGCGTCCGCCTCAAACACAACGCCAACCGCGCCGATCTCGAAGGCAAGCGGGTCATCCTCGTTGATGATTCGATCGTGCGCGGCACGACCTCGACAAAGATCGTCGAGATGGTGCGCAACGCCGGCGCCCGCGAAGTGCATATGCGCATCTCGAGCCCGCCGACGCGCTTCCCGTGCTTCTACGGGATCGCGACGCCCTCGCGCGAGCAGCTGCTCGCGGCGCGGTACGATGTCGACGCGATGGCGCGCTTTATCGGCGTCGACAGCCTCGCCTTCATCTCGACCGACGGGCTTTACCGCGCGATGGGCGAAGCCGGCCGCGACCGGCTGTCGCCGCGGTTCTGCGACGCGTGCTTTACCGGCGACTACCCGATCCCGCTCGCTGATGTCGATGACGGCAAGGTCTCCGTCCAGCTTTCCCTGCTCGCCGACACGGCATAAACTAGCGCCAACATAAACTTAGAAGCGAGCAGGGTAGGATGACTATGGAGACCGCTAGTGGCGGCGCCGTGATGCCGCGCCCGACTCTCAGCCGCATGATCGTCGCGGCGATGATCGGCAACGTGCTGGAGTGGTTCGACTTTGTCGTCTACGGCTTTTTTGCCGTGACGATCGCGGAAGTCTTCTTTCCCGCTCACGATCCGACCGTGTCGATGCTGATCACCTTTGGCGCGTTCGGGCTTGCCTATTTCGTACGCCCGTTAGGGGCGATCGTCGTCGGCAGCTATACCGATCGCGCTGGACGCAAAGCCGGCCTGCTGCTGTCGATCGCGTTGATGATGATCGGTACGACGCTGATGGCGCTGACGCCCGGCTACGCGACGATCGGCATGGCCGCGCCGATCCTGATCACGCTGGCGCGCCTGCTGCAGGGGTTTTCAGTCGGCGGCGAATTCGGCAGCGCGGTCAGCTTTTTGTCCGAGCATGCCGGCGACAGGCGCGGCTTCAGCGCCAGTTGGGCATTCGCGACTGGCGGGATGATCACGGTCCTCGCCTCACTGTTCGGCGTCACGTTGACAACGGTGTTGAGCCACGAGCAGCTCGTCGATTGGGGATGGCGGATCCCCTATGTCTTCGGGATGCTGGTCGGGCCCGCCGGGCTCTACATCCGCTCCAAATTGGTCGAGACGCCGGAGTTTCTCAAAGCCGAGAAGCCCGAAACGATACCGATCAGCGACCTGCTGCGCCGCTATCCGCTGGAGGTGTTGCTGGCATTGGGGATTTCGATCATCTCCAACGCCTCGTTCTATATCCTCGCTTATATCCCGACCTATGGGGTGAAGACGCTGCATCTGCCCCAATCGGTCGGGTTCACCGCAACCCTGATCGGTGGCCTGATCCTGGCGATCGGCTGCCCACTCGCGGGCCACTGGTCTGACAAGATGACGTCGCGGCCGCTGATCATGGTGATCACCTGCTGGTTGTTTGTGCTCACCCCATACCCCGCTTTCTATCTGATGGCCGCCTGGCCGTCGCTGGCCACCTGCATCATCGCCGTCGCGTGGCTCCAGCTGGTCAAGGCCGGCTACAGCGGCGTCCTGCCGTCGTTGATGTCGGAGCAGTTCCCGGTCGACACCCGAGCGGTCGGCGTGGCGCTCGGCTACAGCGTCTCGGTGTCGGTCTTTGGCGGCCTCGCGCCACTGGTCGCGACCTGGCTGATAGTGCAGACGGGCGACAGCCTGTCGCCGAGCTATTACCTGATGTTTTGCGGGCTGCTCAGCCTGATCGCGCTGATCGCGATCCAGCGGCGGCGGGCGCGTCTGGAACCGAGCTTGGCGCCCTCGCCCGCCTGATGACAGAGGCGTAATGCCGGGGCGCCTCGCAGGCAAGATCGCGCTGATCACCGGTGCGTCCCGTGGGCTTGGCGCGGCGGTCGCGGAGCGGTTTGCCGGCGAGGGCGCGCATCTCGTCCTGACCGGGCGCACGCTCGGTGGCCTCGAAGAAACCGACGACCGGGTCCGCGCCGCCGGCGGCACTGCGACGCTGGTGCCGTTCGATCTGCGCGACTTCACCAAGATCGACGATTTGGCGGCGGCGCTCTACGAGCGCTATGGCCGGCTCGACATTCTTGTCGGTAATGCCGGCGAGTTCGGCACCTTCTCGCCGATGGGCCATATCGACCCGCGGCTGTGGGCCGAAATCCTCGATCTCAACCTGACTACCAATTGGCGCCTGATCCGCGTCATGGACCCGCTGTTGCGGGCCGCCGAGCACGGCAGGGCGGTGTTCGTGACGACCGGTTTGGCGCGCGAGGCATTGCCCTATTACGGGCCCTACGCCGTCAGCAAGGCCGGGCTCGAAGCGATGGTCAGGATCTATGCCGGCGAAGTCGCGCGCACCCGGCTGCGGGTCAATCTGATCGATCCCGGAATCGTTCGTACCCGGTTGCGCGCCCGCATCTTTCCCGGCGAGAACCCGGC
>WNER01000422.1_pt1 | contig 10487 bp, 6 predicted proteins | sample 5399921 | NCBI WGS metagenome assembly WNER01 (sample SAMN13153331, study PRJNA577476) | soil metagenome | isolation source: 20 cm grassland meadow soil 5 days after 1st rain plot 5 | place: USA:California | collected 2015-09-21 | reverse complement strand
GCACGGAAAAATCGCTCGAAGATGCGTGGTCGCAGCTCCGCCGGGATGCCGCATCCCGTGTCCGCGATGTTCACGGCGTATTCCTTGCCATTGCGCTGGCAAGATACCGTGACGCGCCCGAAATCCGGCGTGTACTTGATCGCGTTATCTAAGAGGTTCAGGAGCATGCGGCGCACGAGAGATTCGTCCGCATGAATCGGGGATTCCGGCGCCCCTTCGAACCGGAGCGAAATCTTCTTGGCTTGGGCCAGCGTCCGCGCCGAATGCATGCATTCCGCAACCAATTCATCCAGATAGAATTCGCACGGTTGTAAGGGATATTGCCCGGCGTCCGCACGGGTCAGCGTAAAGAGATCTTCCACGATGCGCGTCAGCCGCTCGGCTTCGTGGTGCATCACTTCCAGGGACTCGCGGTACTCTTCGGGCGACCGCGCCTGTTGCGACAGGGCCACTTCTGACTCACCGCGCAAAATCGCCACCGGCGTCCGCAGTTCGTGCGAAGCATCTGCCATAAAACGGCGCTGCCGGTCGAACGACTCACTCAATCTGTTTAGTAGACCGTTGAAAGATCGCGCCAGATGTCCCAGCTCGTCTTTTTCGTTTTGTATCGCCAAACGTTCGTGAAGATTCGCGGCCCCAATCCGCCCCGCATGGCTGCTCATCGCCACTACAGGGGCGAGGCTCTTGCGTGCCAGGAAATAACCGCCGCCGCTGGCCAGCAATATGGCCAGGGGTATCAACCAGGCAAAAACTGCTCCTGCCTCCTCCATCATCTCTTTCTGCGGGTGAAGCGATTGCACGATGATGAGTGTGTAGGATCTCCCTTTGGCTGAGAAACGCTGCGCGAACGCGCGGTAGCCAGCTTCGGTAAGTGCGATGTGGCCAAAGAGATGATCCGACTGCACGGACGCCGCCAGGAACTCTTGAAATGAATTAGAAGGAAGAACCGGCTTGTGGGGATGTTTTGCCTGCGCATTGGAAGAGGGAGTTTCCTGGGAACTGAGGATCACTCTTCCGGTTTCCTCCGCGATCACATAAAGAGTGTCGCGAAAATGATGCTCGTCGATCGCCTCTTGCGCTGCAGTCCGAAACACATCGGGACCAGTTTGATCTTCCAACTCAGCCCGGAGAGTCACGAGAAAAGAATTCGACAGTTCGACAAGATTCAAATCCGTTCGGCGCACCGCACTTCGCCAAAAAATAAAATACGCAACCCCGCAAAGTACGACAATCACCAGGGCAAGCACGCCGGAATACCACAGCGTCAGCCGCGTGCGAATCGAATCAAGCATGGCTTTTCCGCGCTGAAGATGGCGTCTTGACTCGCGTACGCTGAGAAACAGCCTCATCCGCATCTTCCGCGCTGGGCAGGTCCGCGGCTGTCCCTAGAACGTAGCCCACGCCGCGCCTCGTGTGGACTAGCGGCTTTGCCGAATTCGCGTCAATCTTTCGCCGCAAGCGGTTGATGTAAACCTCGATCAAGTTCGAAAACGGGTCAAACGTCTCGTCCCAAACGTGCTCCGCGATTTCCGCGCGGCGCACCACGCGCCCCGCGTTACGGGCAAGATACTCCAGCAGCGCATATTCTTTTGCCGTCAGTAGGATTTGACGCCCGGCGCGCTTGGCGGTCTGCGCCCCCGTATCGAGCACGAGGTCGGCGATGGCAAGTTTTTCCGGGCGCAACTCACCGGAGCGCCGCAGCAAGGCTCGCAGCCTGGCCAGCAATTCGCGAAATTCGAATGGTTTCGTAAGATAATCGTCCGCGCCATGATCCAGACCGGCGATGCGGTCCTCCACGGCGTCGCGTGCGGTCAGCATCAAGATCGGCATGCGCTGTCCTGACTTGCGCAACTCGCGGCACACCGCAAACCCATCGCGCGCTGGAATCATCACGTCCAAAATCACCAAGTCGTACGTGTTCACTGCCGCCTGATAGAGCGCCTCCTCGCCCGTGCCTGTAACGTCCACAGCGTAAGACTGTTCGCGCAGTCCTTTGGCGACGAACCGCGCGATCCGTGCATCATCTTCAACCAGGAGAAGCCGCATAAGAGCATCATACGGCAGAAGGAAGGAAAAGAATCAAACCGCACTCAGCCTGACATGACGCTCCGAAATGACGATAGGCCTGGTTCGCTGCGCGCCGCAATTGTTCAGGCTATACTTTAGTCTTTAGCCCCAGGCTTAAGCGCCGCAATGAAGACCGATTCCCACGCCAACCACCAGGACCTCGAATGGGCCCATCCGCTCGTCCGCGATTGGTTCGTTGGCCGCTTTGGAACGCCGACAGAGCCGCAACTTCAAGGTTGGCCGCACATTCTTGCTGGCAAGACTGCGCTGATCTCGGCTCCCACCGGCTCGGGAAAAACGCTGGCTGCATTTCTGATTTGCATCGACCGCTTGGTGCGTAAGGCTCTGAGCGGCGAACTGATAGATCAGACAGAAGTTCTTTACGTGTCGCCGCTCAAAGCGCTGAGCAATGACATCCAGAAGAACCTAGAAGTTCCGCTTGGCGAAATTCTACAGCTTGCCGGGCAACAGGGCATGCTCATGCCGGAGATTCGCACCGCCGTGCGAACCGGTGACACGCTCGCGCATGAGCGCCGCGCCATGCTAGCTCACCCGCCGCACATTCTGGTAACAACTCCAGAATCTCTCTACATCCTGCTGACCGCCGCGCGGAGCCGCGAGATCCTGAGGACCATCGAATCCGTAATCGTGGACGAAATCCACGCCGTTGCAGACGACAAGCGCGGGGCACATCTGGCGCTATCGCTCGAGCGCCTCGATCATTTGACCGGAAAACGCCTTCCGCGTATTGGCCTTTCCGCAACGCAAAAGCCTATCGAACTCGTGGCCGATTTTCTGACTGGCGCAGACCACGTCGCCCCGGAAATCGTGCAAATCGGCCATCGGCGCGAACTCGATCTGGCCATCGAAGTCCCCGGCAGCGAGTTGGGGCCCGTGACATCGAACGAAATGTGGGACGAGATTTACGATCGCATCGCGGCGCTTTCCTCCCAGCATCGTTCCACGCTTGTCTTTGTCAACACGCGCCGGCTGGCCGAGCGCATGGCGCATCATCTCGGCGAACGACTGGGAAAAGACGCGGTCGCCGCCCACCACGGCAGCCTGTCGCGCAAGCTGCGTCTGGCTGCTGAACGAAAACTGAAGGCCGGGGAAATCCGCGCTCTGGTTGCGACCGCTTCTCTGGAACTCGGCATTGATATCGGGAGCGTTGACCTGGTTTGCCAGATCGGTTCTCCCCGCTCCATTTCCGCAGCCCTCCAGCGCATCGGCCGCGCGGGGCATTGGCGTGGCGCGATCCCTAAAGGCCGCCTCTTCGCCACCACGCGCGACGACTTGCTGGAATGCGCCGCGCTCGTGCTCGCGATTCGCCAGGGCGACCTCGACCGCCTCGCTATTCCCGAAGCGCCAATGGACATTCTGGCCCAGCAAATTGTCGCCATGTGCGCCTCGGAAGATTGGCGCGAGGATGAATTATTCGATAGCGTGCGCCGCGCCTACCCTTATCGCAATCTGACGCATGCGGATTTTGACGAAATTATCGAAATGCTCTCCGAAGGCATCGCCAGCGCGCGCGGGCGTTACGCCGCGTACCTCCATCGCGACCGCGTGAACGGCATGGTCCGCGCCCGCCGCGGCAGCCGCTTGGCCGCCATCACCAGCGGCGGCGCAATTCCCGAGAATTCTTTGTACACCGTGGTCGCCCACCCGGAAGGGACGATGGTCGGCACTGTAGATGAAGATTTTGCCGTCGAGAGCATCGCGGGCGACATCATGCTGCTGGGAAACACTTCCTGGCGCATCCGGCGCGTGCAAGCTGGGAGGGTCCTCGTAGAAGACGCGCAAGGAGCAGCGCCCAACATTCCCTTCTGGCGTGGTGAAGCTCCATCGCGCACCGAGGAACTCTCCGCGCACGTCGCCGGCCTGCGCGAGAAAATCAGCGCCTTCGTTCCTCGCATTACGCCAGATGCCGAAGCAGAAATGGCGCCGGATATCGCCGCGGCCGTGAATTGGCTCAAACTCCAATGCGGCCTCGATCAATCGGGCGCGGAGCAAGCGGTCGAATACATCGTCGCTGGACGCGCGGTGCTCGGCGCTGTTCCCACGCAAACCACCGTCATCGCCGAACGCTTTTTCGACGAGAGCGGCGGCATGCAACTGGTCATCCACGCCCCATTTGGCGCGCGCATCAACAAAGCCTGGGGGCTGGCGCTGCGCAAGCGTTTTTGCCGCTCGTTCAATTTCGAGTTGCAAGCCGCGGCTACTGACAATGGGCTGAATATCTCGCTCAGCGAGCAACACAGTTTTCCGCTCGCTGACGTTTTTCATTTTCTCCACCCTAACTCCCTGCGCTCAGTCCTCGAGCAAGCCGTTCTCGCTTCCCCGCTTTTTACCGCGCGATGGCGATGGGACGCAGGACGGTCGCTAGCCCTGCTGCGATTCCGGGGCGGCAAAAAGGTTCCTCCACAAATTCAGCGCATGCGTGCCGATGATTTGCTATCTGCTGTTTTTCCCGAAGCCCTCGCTTGCCAGGAAAACCTTCCAGAAGGCGACATCGTTATTTCCAAGCATCCGCTGATTCGTGAAGTGATGAAGGATGTCCTCACAGAGGCGCTGGATGTCGACGGCCTCTTGCGCGTGCTGAGCGGTATCGTCGACGGCCGCATCGTCTGCCTGGCCGTGGACACTCCTGTCCCCTCGCAGTTTTCCCATGAAATCCTGAACGCCAATCCCTACGCCTTTCTTGACGATGCCCCGCTCGAAGAGCGCCGTGCTCGCGCCGTCGAGATGCGCCGCATGCTGCCGGAGGCCGTGCTGGGAGAAATCGGGCGTCTCGATCCCGCGGCCATCGCCGAAGTGTGCGACGACGCGTGGCCGGATGTGCGCGACACCGAAGAGCTGCACGATGCCCTGCTGACACTGATTGCGCTGCCCGCTCGTCACGACCCGGCTTCGCTCCAAAGCAACCGTCTGCGCGGCAAGTTGCAGGAGTCGCTCAATGCTTGGATTCCTTTCCTCGAGCAACTTGTTGTGGACCGCCGCGCAAGTCTCGCCCACGTGGGCAGCGAAGCCTATTGGGTCGCGGCCGAACGTGTCCCCGTTTTCTCGCAAGTCTTCCCCTCCGCGCATTTCGAAGCCGTGCCGCCGAGTGTGAGCGCCGCCGCTCTCTCCCGCGACGAATCTTTGTTAAACCTCATCACGGGTTGGATGTCTCACTCGGGCCCGGTTACCTCCAGTCAATTAGCCGGCATCCTCACTCTTCCCGTTTCCGAAATCGACAAAGCTCTGTTGCGTCTCGAATCTAGCGGCGTTGTCCTTCGTGGAAGGTTTACTGACCCGCATTCCGATCCGACCGAGTGGTGCGAGCGCCGCCTGCTCGCGCGCATCCATCGCCTCACGCTCGGCCAACTCCGCAAGGAAATTCAGTCCGTCACTCCTGCACAATTCATGGACTGGGAGCTTCGCTGGCAGCACGTCGCTCCAAGCACGCAACTCCTTGGTCAGCGCGGCACTCTCGAAGCGATTCGCCAGATGCAGGGCTTTGAGGCGCCGGCGAATTCCTGGGAGCGCCAAATCCTCAGGCGACGCATCGCGGATTACGATCCCAAAGTTCTCGACCAGCTTTGCCTGACGGGCGCAGTCGGCTGGGGCCGCCTTTCTCCGCATCCCGCCACACTGGAGGCGCTCACGGATGGAAAACGCCGCGTCATCCCCACCAGCGTCGCGCCGATTACTTTTTTTGTGCGCGAAGACTCGGATTGGATGATCCCTCAGCGAGATGCCGGCGAAGCAGACACAGCCGGCCTCAGCCCTGACGCCGTGGCTGTTCTGCAATACCTTCGTCAGCGCGGGGCTTCTTTCTTCGCCGATATCGTCCGCGGTACCGCCAAGCTCAAGTCCGAAGTGGAAACGGCGCTCTGGGAACTCGTCGCTGCGGGCCTGCTCACCGCGGACGGCTTCGATAATTTACGCGCGCTCATCGATCCCAAGCGGCGCTCCGGCCAGGGCAGCGGCAAAACGTCGCGCCCGCGACACAGTGCTGGCCGCTGGTCGCTGCTCTATTCCATTGAGAACCATGACCGCAACCGCGCGCTCGAAGCTATTTGTTGGATGTTGCTGCGGCGCTACGGAATCGTTTTTCGCGAACTTCTTACACGCGAAGCGATTCTCCCCAAATGGCGCGAGTTGCTCATCACCCTGCGTCGCCTGGAAGATCGCGGAGAAGTGCGCGGCGGGCGTTTCGTCGGCAACTTCCTGGGCGAGCAATTCGCGTTGCCAGTGGCCGTAGAATCGCTGCGCGCTATCCGCAATCAGCAACCGTCCGGCGAGGTCATAACCGTCTCCGCCGCCGATCCGCTGAATCTTGTTGGCATCATCGTTCCGGGCGAGCGCGTTCCTGCCAATTCGGGCAAAGCAGTTGCCTACCGGGATGGCGTCGCTGTTCCGCAAGACCACTTACCTAATGTCAACGTCATTTCCATGCCCGTTGCGGGTTGAAACGATACCGCTCAGGCGGTCTGTCGTTTCCGAGCCCCTTACGTGGTGCCTGTTGGAAACCCATTCGGCACCACAAAATAAGGCAAGCAGTCCCGCCAACCGCGAGATAATGTTGTCGGCCCACCCAAGCAGCACGGTAAATTGCATCGAGTGCCGTACAAGTCTGCTGGACCGCCTGCGCCCCTTTTTCAAAGGTATTCAGGTGGCCTTCCGCGCTCGGACATTTGCCGTGGTGCTCTGCGGAGGTGCCGCATCCATGGAATACAATAGCGCCATACTGCAGTACCGCCGAATGCTGCGCTATCGGCTGGCTGAATACGAAAACGATTTGCTGACTGGATATCGTTTGGCGCGTGAAATCGCGGATTGCGGACTGGTTCAAGAGGGGGTTCGGCTCGAGAGTGCCGTCGCTCACTTGCAGCGAGAAATTGCCCAAGCGCGGAGCCAAATGCTCGTTCTTGAAAACATCGCGGAGAAACCTGCCAAACCCGCGGAAGAGCCGAACCGTTAGGCCCAGTTCCCTTGGACCCAGAGTTCGCGCTTCACAGCATCATGTTTCTAATCTTGCCCGGTGATCGCAGAGTTGCCACATGGAGCTGAGAGAAGGAGCTGCCTCGACGCCGCAGTTGCTCGGAGTTAGTAACTCTAGTTGGTACTAGCCTTCATACTAGATCATCCATGGGTCGGAAGGTTACCTAACTTGTTGCAAGGAAATGCAGTCTTGACATCTTTGAAAATCGGTGCAATATGACACTTAGGCCCAACCCGCCGGCTTCCTACCCCACAGGAAGCCAAAATGTAAGTCTACAGGAGACCAGATATGAATGCCAAAATCGTGACGTTTTCTTCCCAGGGCGATACCACCATTCTCGAATACGACCCCGCGACCGCCGACATGGACGAAGTCAACCGGGTCATCGCGGAATACGAAGCAAAGACCGGAGCGCAGCCGTTCGACGTCGCTACTGGAGAACGCATCGAGAAAATCACCCGCGCGCAAAACGAAGTTCTGATGGTTCACCCCATCGCAGGTGGCTAGACATGAACGAAAAGACGGCCGGGATGTGGTCGTCGTCCGCGCGGCTTGGCATGAACTAGACCAAATGCCGCAAGGGTCGTAGTCCGCATCTGGCTGGTGTCCTTGTTATGACTTCAGCAATCGTGTCCGTGCTTGTACTTGCTCTGCTGGTTGGCGTCATCGTTCTGCTCAAGTGGAGGTTAGCCCTTGCTGGCTTGCGCCGCAGAGATTTGGCGCGAGAAGGAGGAATGCTCCCTGGGCGCATGCGCATGAATGAGGTCTTTGCTTCTGGCGTAAATGTTTTCAGTCCGGCAGGGTTGTCTTTGTTCGGAGGCAATCCATTGGGCGGCGGGCCTGTTTCGCCCCGAGTCACCAAGGAGCAGCGCGCGGAGGCTTTTCTTCACCGTATCCTTGCGCTCACCGGAGCCAAGAAAGTGGACGGCGCCTATGTTCTCAATGTAGGCAAGGTGCAGTTTCAATTGCGCGACAGATTTATTCGCCGGCTGCAGAATCCTCAGGATCCAAAGTCCCCTTACGAAGAAACGTGCTTTTATCTTGTGCACAACGGCATGCCCAAAGTGGAAGAAATTGCCACCGCGCTTCTGCATCTCTCCAACAACCCTGCGCTGTTTGACAAGTGGGCTCTTCAAAACGGAGTGGCCTTCAAGGCAGATGGGAAGGTCTTCGACCGCTGCCCTCTGATGGGTTTGCGCTAAGTATTGATGGGTTTACGCTAGGCAAAGACTCGGTTTTGTTTCTGCGATCTCGTCGCGGAAGTTTTTTGATTACCAATCAATCTTGCCAGGGAAAAACTCAGACACCAGGTCCTGGTAAAAAGGAAGAATGGCCTTCATGTCCGGCCGCTCACGGCCCTTTGAATACAAATCATAAGGATTGAACCTTCTCACCCACGCAAACATTTCTTCATCGTGTTCGTTCATCAAGTGACGGTAGGCGTTGTGGCGGTGCGCTGCGTAGAATGAATGATAGCGCAGCATGTACAGCCCTTCTTCCGGAAGGTAATTCCGCGCCACTTGATAAATATATTCGTCGTGCCCGAACGAAAGATGCACGTTATCCAGCCCGCAACGGCGCTCGTAGATGCCGTACTTGGTCTGATACTCGGGAACGTTCGCGTCCGCATTCGCCGCAAAAAACTCAGGGAACACCACTTGATCCGAATACGCACAGCCGACCGGAAACGTATCGCCAACCACAGCCCACTGCGGCTCGCCATATAGACACAGCACTTTCCCCAAATCGTGCACAAAACCCGTCAGAATGAACCATCGCGGATGGCCATCCTTGCGAATCGCCTCTGAAGTTTGCAGCAGGTGCTCGATTTGGGTCAGGTCGGTGTCTGGATCGCTTTCATCCACCAGAGTGTTCAGGTACCCAGCCATTTCCCAGATGCTCTTCTTCCCTCGCTTCAGGCCGCAGTACTCCCCTTTCTTCTTCAGAACAAAATCCAAAGTTTGGTGCGCGTGATTCTGCCGGTAGAACTCCGTGACTGTGGGATTCGCGTCGGCCCGATAATTCCGGAATTGCTCTTCCGATTTTCCCAGCTGATAGCGAGTACTTACGAAATCGTCCCAATCGTCGAGTTCTTTAAGGGGGGCATTATTGAGAACTTCATCCATAGCAAGACTCCCGCTTTATTGTGGGAGTCTGCTTGCGGCAGCGCAATAGGAACTTTCACTCATTCTTGAGCGGTGGAGCTTCCCATCTGCAATTTGCAGTCAACTCGTAGTGCGGCTGCTTGCCGCTGCTTTTCTCACGTCCACAACTTATTCGAACGTCCGCAATTTATTCCAGGGCAGCCACGCGCGCCTCACCGCGCACCGGAAAGCGCGGTCCAAGCGGAGCGGTTGCGCGAAGACTCCAACACCGCGCCAACAAACCGCATTCCTTCCACGCCCTCTGCGATGCCCGGCACCAGAAGCGCTTGCGGATCCGGCTGCCGCTTCTCCTGCCTGGCCCGGATCTGCTCAGCCAAATCCTTGTAGAGTTGAGCGAAGCCCTCCAAATACCCTTCCGGATGCCCGGCAGGGATGCGGATCGCCCGCGCCGCTGCGGCCCCGGTTCCTGGACCGCCACGCTTCAGGGTCCGACGCGGTTGCCCCAAAGGCATGAACGTAAGTTCGTTCGGATTCTCTTGCTGCCACTCCAAGCCCGCCTTCTCTCCATAAACGCGCAGGCGCAAATTGTTCTCATTTCCCGCCGCTACCTGGCTTGCCCAGAGCATCCCCTTCGCTCCCTTTGGAAATCGCAACAGCATTTGCACGTTGTCGTCAAGCCGCCGCCCCGGAACAAACGTGGTCACTTCGGCCGCAACTTCTTGGACCGGCATTCCTGTGACAAAGCACGCGAGATTGTGCGCATGCGTCCCAATGTCGCCTAAGCTTCCGCCCGGCCCGCTCCGCGCAGGATCCGTTCGCCAGTCCGCCTGCTTTTGCCCGGTCCTCTCTAGAGGAGTAGAGAGCCAATCCTGCGCGTACTCCACTTGAACCACTCGCAAGGAACCTAGCTCACCCGCCTGCACCATCTCCCGCGCTTGCCGCACCATCGGGTAACCCGTGTAATTGTGCGTCAATCCGAAAATCAGGCCGGTTCGCTCCACAATCTTCGCCAGGTCCAGCGCGTCCTCGATCGTCGTCGTCAAAGGCTTGTCGCAAATCACATGGATCCCCGCCTCGAGGAACTTTTTCGCGTTGACGTAATGCATGTGATTTGGCGTGACAATCGCCACGGCCTCAATGCCGTCGGGACGCCCCTTCTCCGCCGCAGCCATTTCTTCAAATCGCCCATACGCGCGCGCAATGTGCAGTTCCTCCGCGGCTGCCAGGCTTTTCCCAGGGTCAGAACTCAGCGCGGCCGCAACGAGTTCATAGCAATCGTCCATGCGCGCCGCAATTCGATGCACCGCGCCAATGAACGCCCCAGGACC
>WNER01000658.1_pt1 | contig 10492 bp, 11 predicted proteins | sample 5399921 | NCBI WGS metagenome assembly WNER01 (sample SAMN13153331, study PRJNA577476) | soil metagenome | isolation source: 20 cm grassland meadow soil 5 days after 1st rain plot 5 | place: USA:California | collected 2015-09-21 | reverse complement strand
AAGCGCTGGCGCCGAGGCGAGTCACCCGAAGGACCTTCCTGGGCTGGTGGCTTGCTTCCCTGCTGACGGCGACCGTCATCACGGGGCTCGCGCCGATCCTCGTCTACTTCTGGCCAGCACCGCCGAAAGGCCAGAAGAAGGGGCCGATCAACATCGCCCTGCAAACGCCGATCGACCAGCTCCAGGACGGCAACGCGGTCAAGTTCGACGCGCCCCGTAGCCCCAACTCGGCGTTCATCATGGCTGACGGCGGCGGCGACAACGCACCTGGCGAGCTCGCTTTTGGCGGCTACGTGGTCAACAATCAAGGCAAGGTCAACGTCTTCGCGATCAACTGCTCCCACCTGGGCTGCTCGGTGGCGCTAAATGAAGCAGCGAAGACGTTCGACTGCCCTTGCCATGGGTCACGTTTCCGCCTGGACGGCACTGTCCTGCACGGGCCCGCTGAGTTCCCGCTGTCTCACCTGACCTGGAAGCAGGGCCCGAACCCGAGCGCGATCGAGGTTGACGGCATCGTGCTGGGCTTCTGATGGCGATTCCTCACCCGCGCGAAATCCAGATGGCGGTGGTGGACTGGCTCGACGAGCGGTACCCGTTCACCAAAGCGGTCGATGAGGCCCTGTACCAGCGCGTGCCGAACTTCGCCAACGCCTTCTACTACTGCTTCGGCGGCATGGTCTTCATCCTGATCGCCTTCCAGCTGCTGACCGGCGTGCTGCTCGCGCTTTACTACGTCCCCGACGCGGCCGGGAATCCAGCTCCTGCTTACACGAGCGTCCAGTTCATCCAGAACAGCGTGTATCTGGGTTGGCTGATCCGAGGAGTCCACTTCTGGAGCGCCAACCTCCTCATCATCATGGTTCTGCTCCACATGGCCCGCGTTTACTGGACCGGCTCGTACCGCGCGCCGCGAGAGCTGAACTGGATCGTCGGAGTCCTCATGCTCCTCTTGGTTCTGGTTCTATCGCTGACCGGCTACCTGCTGCCCTGGGACACCAAGGCTTACTTCGCCACCGAGGTGACCATCAAGATCGCAGGCTTGACGCCACCCCAGCAGGTCGGCATGTTCCTCAAGGAGTTGCTGCAAGGCGGACCGGTGGTCGGCCCACCAACGCTGCAGCGATTCTTCACCCTCCACGTATTCGTGCTGCCGGCTTTGATCGTGCTGTTGATGTACGTGCACTTCCGGTTCATCCGGGCCCACGGCATCTCGGAGCCCTTGTGAGCAAGCCCGAGATCCTGAAGCCGGGACCGGGTGCCACTGTGGCCGCGCCGAAAGAGGTCCAGATCATCGAGCTCGACGGTCACGGCGGCGGGCACACCCTCGAGCCCGAATGGAAGCGGCTTCCTATCGGCCCGGACCACATCCTTTATCCCGTGGTCGTCGGCCTGGCCCTGTTCCCGATATTGATGGGCGACGCCGGCCATCACCTCGCCTACGATATGCCCGACGAGGATACGCACCCCTTCTTCCCGGACCACTTCTGGCCGTATCCAATCATCGCCCTGGTGATGCTCATCGCTGTCGGGCTGCTCGCTGCGTTCGTGCAGAAAAACCTGCAGCTGGAGCCATCGGCGGATCCGCGCGCGGTCACGATTCCGCGACCTGACTGGTACTTCCTCTTTCTGTTTCAGTTCCTGAAGCTCGGACCGGAGCTGGTCATGTCTCAGGTCATCCCGGGGATCGTCGTCGGCGCGCTGGTTCTCTTTCCGTTCATCGACGCGATCGCCGGCCCGCGTCTGGCCAGGCGCCTCGGTTGGGAGCGCTGGCCGGTGCCCGGACGCAACATCATCACCGGGACGGTCTTTGTGCTGGGCCTTCTGTACGTAGCGTTCCTGGAGTTCTGGGCGCTCGCCGGGCCGCAGTTCTGCCTGCCCTATTTGACAGGGCCTATCTGCGGAGCCTAGCCCCTCTGGGCCCTTGGGGCCAGACCGCTTGACTAGGTGCGGCTGTCGTATAGCTGCTTGGTGAGCTCGATCTGGGCCAGGTGTTCGCGCGCATGCCCGTAGTTGGAGATGAGCCAGTGAAGGCCCGGCTTCGGATCATGATCTTTGCGGGGTCGATCCTGGAGCAGATCGCCCGCCGTCAGACCGGCGAGGTGCTGATCGACCTCGCGGTCCGCCTGGTCGAGCATCCCCAGCAGATCGGCGGCCTCAGCCTCGACCCTGAACTCGGATTCGCGGTCGCGGTCACTTGGTTGTGAGCGGACGGCACGGATCATCTCCAGCTCCGAGCCGAGGCTGTGCGTGACGAGCACGGCGATCGAGTTGGCCTTGGGGAGCGGACGCCAGTTGAGTGTTCCATGGTCAAGGGTGCGGACCTGATCGCGAAATTTGTCATGCAGCTCGTGGAACAACTTCTTGAAAGCCTCGCCGACGGCCTGAGCGCCTGCTTCGTCCATGGCCTTCCCCTATACCTTCTCCGTCACTCGATATTCGAGGTAGCGCCCCAACAGTAAACGCGTATGGGCCTCCAGCGCCGGAAGCACGCTGAGGACCAGGCCGACGATGGGATAAAGGAAATACTCGAAGTAGACTGCGGCCCTCTTCCACAGCGGCCAGTCGGCGGGCTTGGGGGGCAGCATCCGGATTTCGAAATAGAGGAAGAAGAGGACGGTGGAAAAGGTGACGCCCAGCAGAAGGCCGGAGACGCCCCACAAGGTCTGACCGAGGTCGGTCAGCGAGAAGTCCGTGCTGACCCAGATCGGCACGGACGCGCCGAACAGGAGCAGTACCGGAAGAAAGATCCAGTTGAGGTGATTGAGGAACAGGTTCAAGAACCGCCTCGTCCTCAGCCACAGCGGGATCTCGGGGTGCTTGAAGAATCGGGCGAGCACGTACGGCACATCGGTGATGCCCCACGCCCACCGCTTGATCTGGTTGTACTGACTGACGTGAGTCGCGGCATAGTCGCGAGCCTGCGGTGAGTCGCCGTAGATAGGCAGCCACACGGACTTGACCGCGAAGCGCTTGCCGAAGGTGAAGAACGCCTTCCAGTAAAAACGCGAGTCCTCAGGGATCACGTCCTTGTCCCAGTAGCCGACCTTGTGCACGAAGTCGAGGCTGCACGTGTAGCTCGAGAATGCGACGAGCCGATGCGGGCGTGAGTGGAGGAACATCTGCCACTGCGATGTGCTGGCTGACATGATCCGGACCGCCAGCGGGACCTGCCAGATGTTGTTGTGAAAGAGCGGCACCGGCTGCCAGATGAGGTAATCGCGCATCGGTTCACGCGCGTGATGCCAGCTGATCCATGCGAAGTACTGCTCGTGGACGCGATAGTCGGAATCGAGGTCGGTGAGCAGGACTCTGCTCAGGTCGTAGCCGGCTTCAGTGAGGACCCTGACCATCCATCGACCACCCCAGTTCATGGCCGCCGACTTGCCGACCACAATGCCGGGCTCGAGCGGGTCCTTGATGTGATAAAAGCCGCCCAACCTGTGCCCGAATTTCTCCTTGAGTCGGGCGACGTTCTCCCAGCCGGGCTTGTCGGTTTCGCGGGTGATGATGCCGACGAGCTTCAGCTCGTCAGGGTAATTTGCGTCGACGATCGCCTGCACCGTCCTTTCGAGCACGTGGTAGGGCTCGGTGTAGGTCGGGACCACGCTCAGGTGGAAGTACTGGAGCGGGTCGACATCACCTGCCGGCGGCTGCTGGCGGCACATGGCGAGCCAGTCCTTTTTCATGTCGCGCCGCATCCTCAGCATGGTGCCGTAGACGCCGGTCACGACCCCAACGGCCCGCAGCACCCAGTAGGTGTCGAAGATCAACACCACGACCGCGACGAAGAGGGCCCCGGACGAGTGAAAGATGATCGGGATCCAGGCGGGCGCCAGCAGCAAGACCCACGTCACGAGGCCTGGTGCCGCCTCGAAAAGGCGGGCGCCGAACTGGCGCAGCGCATGCTCCCAAACAGGCGCGGGCGGCTGGGCTTCGATCACGGCCATGAGCCGATTATGGCTGGGGAATAGAGACCAGGCCTCGAACCTTGTATTGAGCATGAACAACATTCAGCACTTCGACGGCCCGACCTTTGAGGCCGATGTGCTCCAAGCTGCGGAACCGGTGGTGGTCGATTTCTGGGCCGAGTGGTGCCCGCCTTGCAAGATGATGGAACCGGCGGTGGAGACGCTCGCCGAGGAGTTCGCGGGCAAGGTCAAGATCGGCAAGCTCGACGTCGACGCCCACCCCGAGATCGCCATCCAGTACAACGTGATGGGCATCCCGACCTTGGGCCTGTTCCGGGACGGCAAGCTGGTGGACCGGATGGTCGGTTACTCGGGCGGGGCTGCCCCGATCCGAGCGTGGCTTGAGAAGACCACTCAGATAACGACCGCTAGCAAGTAGCCGCGGAATTGTCAGCGGCTGGGTGAAATGCCCAGCCGCTTGTTTTCGCAACCAGCAATTCCCTGGCGGCCGGGTTCACCCCGGCCGCGACTTTGTCTGAGACCTGCCACACGTCGTCTGCAGTGACTACTTAAACAATCCCAACCGCATACCGGAATGGGAGCAGCGCCTGCGGCGCAGCCGCACGCGCGATGAGGGAAAACCATCGGGGTTTTCCCTCATACGTTTAGTGGCCCCACATCGCACGCTCGGCGTGCTGGACCGTTTCCGGGCCGTGCTCGCCGGTGCGGATCCGCACGGCGTCCTCAACTCCGATGACGAAGATCTTGCCGTCGCCGACCTCGCCGTTGCCGGTTCGACCGGCGACCGCCAGCTTGTCGACCACCGTTGCCACGATCTCCGATTTCATGACCGCCTCAACCTTGAGCCGCGGCCGAAGCGATATGTGCACGGACGCCCCGCGGTACTTCTCGGTATAGCCGCGCTGGGCGCCGCATCCCTTGACCTCTGTGACCGTCACACCCGACACGCCGCACTCGTCCAGCACGTCCTGGACCTCCTGCAACCGTTCGTGGCGGATGATCGCGACGATCATCTTCATGTCGAATCCACTTCCGTTCGCCGTCATGCCGGCGATACCTCCTTCTGCTTGGCGGGCACAGTTTCATGGTTGGGGTGCGGATTGACAGTTGGCGTGTCCGCCGGCCGGTAGACCCCGCCAGGCACCGGCATGAACGACTCTGGGTAACCCCACATACCGTGCTCGCTGATGTCCAGGCCTTCCATCTCAGCGCCGGCCGAGACACGCAGGCCGACAGTCTTCTTGATGATCCAGAAAAGCCCGTAGCTGAGGACGAAGACGGTGACGAACGAAGCCCCCACCGCGATCGCCTGTGCGCCGAGCTGGTGAAAGCTGCCTGTGTAGAAAAGGCCGCCCTGGCCGACGCCATTGAACTTCGCCAGCGCCGGGGTCGTGAAGAGGCCGCAGCTTAGCGTGCCCCAGATTCCCGCCATTCCGTGCGCCGGCAGCGCGCCCACGGGGTCATCGAGCACCCTGTCGAGGGCGAGCACTCCGACCACGACGATGACTCCAGCGACCGCACCGATGACAACCCCCGCCCACGGCTCGACATAGCCTGAGGGCGCGGTGATCGCCACGAGCGCGGCGATGGCTCCGTTGCCGATCATGCCGACGTCCATCGTCTTGGTGATCAGGTAGACCGTGATCAACGCCGCCACCGCCCCGCCGGCGGCCGCGAGGTTGGTCACCACGACCACATCCGCGAAGTGAAGGTTGGTCGCGTTGAGCGTTGACCCAGGGTTGAAGCCAAACCAACCGAACCAGAGGATCAGCACGCCCAGCTGCGCCAGCGGCATGTTGTGGCCAGGGATTGCATTCGACCTTCCCCTCTCATACTTCCCGATGCGGGCGCCCAGCAGGAGGAGGCCGGCCAGGCCCGCGGTCGCGCCCGTCAGGTGCACGACCGTCGACCCGGCGAAGTCCTGCGAGCCCAGGGTCGCCATGAGATATCCGCCACCGAACAGCTGGTGGCTGATGAGCGGATAGATGAAGGCGGCGAACGGTACTCCGAAGAGGATGTAGACGATGAACTTCGTGCGCTCGAGCATGGTGCCCCACACGATCGCGAGCGAGACGGCGCAGAAGACGAACTCGAAGAACCACTTGCCTGCTGCTGGCACGGTGCTGGCGGCGATCGCGGGCAGGTTCATCGAAGAACCCGGGCTGAACGTTGGGAAGAAGCCGCTGCCTCCGATGATGGCGAACGCGCCACCGGCTCCGAACGCGACGCCAAAGCCCACGCCCCAGTAGGCGATCGAGCTGACACTGAGGTTGGTGATCACCTTCGCGACCACCGTCCCGACGTTCTTCATGCGGCTGAAGCCGACCTCCAGCATCGCGAAGCCCGCCTGCATGAACATGACAAAGCACGCGGCGACGATGACCCAGACGGTGTCCGCCGCCACGCCGGCAGCCGAGGTCGCGGTGGTGTCGTCCGCCAGGACGGCGATCGGCACCAATGCGGCGAGCAGGGCGATCGCCGCCGAAATGCCGAACACGCGTCGGCGTTTGATGAGCGCTTTCCGGAACTCCGTAGCTGCAGGCAAGGACGCCACCTCCGTTGTGATTCCCCAGGCGCGGCCATCAGCCGCACCGCTTGATGGAGCCAGCGTAGGGGCGCTCGGGGGACGGCAAAAACGTGCGGCCTGAACGAATTGGACGACCGCGCCTCGTGGTGATCACACAACACAGAAGCCGTCCTTTGGGACATCGGTTCGTGTCAACCACACGTAAACCGGTGGCTCACGTTTGTATCAGTCTCACCTGATTGTTTGCCCGGTTGCTTCCTAGGATCAGCTTGGGGCCCGTCAAATCTTCGTATTCGTGGAGGGTGTTCATGGCAGTTGAGACAAAGGCGGCCGGTAAAACCAGCCCGCGCGAGGTGCTGGAGCGTGCGAAGGCCGAAGGCGTCGAAGTCGTCGACGTCCGTTTCGTCGACCTTCCTGGGACGTGGCAGCACTTCAGCCTGCCGTTGGGCGAGCTGGAGGTCGACAGCTTCAAGGAAGGGCTTGGATTTGACGGCTCGAGCATCCGCGGGTTCCAGTCGATCGATGAGAGCGACATGCTCCTCATGCCTGACCCAGACTCGGCGACGATCGATCCGGTCCTTTCGCACAAGACGCTTTTTCTGATCTGCGATGTCGTCGACCCGATCACCCGGGAGCCCTACTCCAGAGACGCGCGCTTCATCGCCAAGAAGGCGGAGGAGCACTTGAAGCGGACGGGAATCGCCGACATCAGCTACTGGGGACCTGAGGCGGAGTTCTACCTCTTCAACTCGCTCCGCTTCGACCAGAACGCCCACAGCGGCTACTACTACATCGATTCCGAGGAAGGGATCTGGAACTCGGGCAAGAACGCCGAGCCGAACATGGCGTTCCGGCCACGGCACAAGGAGGGTTACTTCCCCGTTCCGCCGACCGACAAGCTGCAGGACCTTCGCTCCGAGATCATGCTCAAGCTGATCGAGGCGGGCGTGCGCGTCGAGGTGCAGCACCATGAGGTCGGCACGGCAGGCCAGGCGGAGATCGACATGCGATTCGACTCGCTCACGAAGATGGGCGACAAGATGATGGTCTACAAGTACGTGATCAAGAACATCGCGGCGCAGCACGGCTACGTCGCGACCTTCATGCCCAAGCCTCTGTTCCAGGACAACGGCTCTGGGATGCACGTGCATCAGAGCCTGTGGAAAGACGGCGAGAACCTGATGGCCGACCCGAAGGGATACGCGGGTTTGAGCCAGACGGCCGTGTACTACATCGGCGGGCTGCTCAAGCACGCGGCGGCGCTGCTCGCGATCTGCGCGCCGACCACCAACTCGTATCGGCGTCTCGTGCCCGGCTATGAGGCTCCGATCAACCTCGTGTACTCGAAGCGCAACCGCTCGGCGTGCGTGCGCATCCCGATGTACTCGACCAACCCGAAGACGAAGCGGGTCGAGTTCCGGTCGCCGGACCCGGCCGCCAACCCGTACCTGGCGTTCTCCGCCTGCTTGATGGCCGGCCTCGACGGCATCAAGAACAAGATCTCGCCGCCGGAGCCGGTGGACAAAGACATCTACGAGCTCGAGGGCGAGGAGAAGGCCAAGATCAAGTCCGTCCCTGGCTCCCTCGCCGAGTCGCTCGACGCGTTGGAGAAGGACCACGCCTTCCTGCTCGAGGGCGGCGTGTTCACCAAGGACGTGATAGACACCTGGATCGACTACAAGCGCAAGAAGGAAGTCGACGCGGTCGCGCTGCGTCCGCACCCATGGGAGTTCATGCTCTACTCCGACGTTTAGCTAGAGGCGGTCCATCTACTCCAAAGGGCCTCGGCTCGCGCCGGGGCCCTTCACCTCCCCACCGTGTGGGGGCCGTGCGCTGCGCGCACGGAGGGGTGGAAGCTACAACTTGCCATCACATTCCGAGCATGGCGCGGGCGCGCAATGCGATCGAGATGGCGACGCGGGTCTCGGGGTCGTCAATCTGCAGGCCGGTCAGGGCCTCGATCCGCTCCACGCGGTAGCTCATCGAGTTGATGTGGATGCCCAGGTTGCGCGCGGCCGCGCGCCGGATCCAACGCGCGGTCGACAGCGCTTCGAGCGTCTCGAGCAGGGGCGTGTCGCGAGACTGCGCGTACTTCAGCAGGGGTCCGAGCAGCTCATCGACAAAACGCCGCAGAGCGTCGGGGCTCTGCACCTCCAGGAGGAGCCGGAAAGCCCCCAGCGAGCGATAGGAGGCCACGCGTCCATGTCCCCCGGCGCGCCGCGTGAGGCGCAAAGCCTGCCGTGCCTCGACGTGGGAGCGCGCCAGCTCGCTGACCCCATGCGCCAGGTTGCCGATGCCCACAGACGCCGTACCCGGCTTCATCACCGGCCCGGCGGCTGCCAGCACCTGCGCCGCGAGCTTCTCCACGGTCGCCAGGTCCGCCGCCAGCTCGTCGGGCACCAGGAACACGGCTGACGCGGAGCGGACGAGGGTGAGGGCGCCGGGTAGGCGTGAACGGATCAATCCCGTCAGGGCGGCATCGAGCCGATCCTGTTGGCCGGGCCTGGCGTGCAATCCGCTCCGCCTCGTCCGCTTCCAGTCCGCCCGCGAGAACCTCCTCGACGAGGTCGCCCCGCAGGCGGCGCTCCACCTCGGCGGCCGCCCGTTCCTTGGCCAGCTCGAGCGCGAGAACCGTTGAACCATGCTCGAGCGCGCGGAGACGGCCCTCGGAGTCGACCGTCCCTTCGTCGACACCGACCGCGAGAAGGCCGAGCATCTCCGCGCCGGCGCGAACCGGAACGACGTCAAGGGGCTTCGGTGGACGGCCTGCGCTGATCCGCACCTCGCGGGCCGCCGTCTGCGCGAGCGCGGGAGGCACGTGGATGCGTTGCGGCATCCCGTCGGACGACTCCCCCAATCCCCTCACGCGGTATCCGTCCGCCGAGTAAAGAGCGGTCCGTCCTCCGGCGAGTGAGCCGATGACCTCGAGGATCGACTGCAGGCCGGCGCCATCGAGCGACAGCTTGGTGAAGCGCTCATGGATATCGTGGGAGAGGCGGATCTCGGCGAGCTGAACCTCGGTCCGGCGCTGCAGCTCGCTGCGCTCGAGGATGCCCGCAACCTGACCGGCGATCGCGCGCAGAAAGTCGATGTCACCCGAGTTGAACTCGCGCCTCTCGGTGCTCTGCACGTTGAGCACCCCGACCAGCCGAGGCCCCGACTCGATGGGCACTGAGGCCATGGAGTGAAAGCGGTCTTCGTCCAGGCCCGGCACCCACTTCCAATGAGGTTCCTGGCTCACGTCGGGGACGACGGCCGCATGGCGCGACTCGGCGACCCAACCGGTGATGCCCTCCCCCACCTTCATGGTCACCTTGCCGACCATGTTTTCGTTCAACCCGTTGGTCGCGGTCAGCAACAGGTCGCGATCAGTCCGCAGGTACAGAGAGCACACATCGGTCCCGATGGCCGAGGTCGTCTCACGGATGATCAGCTCGAACAGCTCGTCTGGGCGCTGGGTCGACGCGGCGGCCTGAGCCAGACGGACGAGAAAGCTCAGCTCGCGGGCCGCCAGGCTCGAGTCGGCGGCGCCTGCCGTCACCTGCACGCCAGCTAAGTTACGGCGGCTCTTCACGCGACGTCTCGTGTCAACAACACCATGGACAACGCCCTGGCTAGTGTGAACGATACAGACTCGACCTGCACCGGGCTTGGCGTTAGATTTAGCCGAGATTGGCCTCCCCTCACTCCGGACAGTGGCGTGAGCACTTCGCCGGAGTCGACCTGCCCGTGCCGGTGCACGGCGGCGCGACCACGACGGGGATCAACCTCGACAACGCGGCCAGCACGCCGCCGCTCAACCGTGTCCGAGACATGGTCACGGCGTTTTCCGACCTGTACTCGAGCGTGCATCGCGGCACGGGCTACAAGTCGCGGCTGTCGACCGAGGCGTACGAAGAGGCTCGCGAGATGGTCTCGCGGTTCCTCAACGTGGACGAGAAGCACCAGGTCGTCATCTTCGTCAAGGGGACGACTGATGCACTGAATCGAATCGCGGCCGAAGAGGCGAGACTGGATGGCCGGCAGGTGTTGGTCA
>WNER01000421.1_pt1 | contig 10497 bp, 8 predicted proteins | sample 5399921 | NCBI WGS metagenome assembly WNER01 (sample SAMN13153331, study PRJNA577476) | soil metagenome | isolation source: 20 cm grassland meadow soil 5 days after 1st rain plot 5 | place: USA:California | collected 2015-09-21 | reverse complement strand
CAGGCTGGCGAACCGCCAATGCCTGTGCCGGTGACTGTCTCGAACTCTGCGGAAATACCGCCCGAACATCTCCCGAAGCATTCAGGATTTTTGTTTCGCGCAAAACCTCGATGGAATCGGCTTCCATCACCGAATCGCCTTGCCACAGGCGGGCGTGTCCCCTATAGAGCCCCCTACCTGTCTTGGAATTTGCGCGCAGACTGTCCGCCGAAATGTTTACCGGCACTGGCGCTAGTTGCGGGCTGGTACTTTTCGACGAAAAATCGGTTGAACGTACGCCGCCGTCCGCTCGTATTTCTCCCGAGCTTTGTACAAAGGCAATGCGGGGAGCGCGTGTCTCGGTCGTTGCGTCGCGTACGACAGCGTTCCCTGTCAACGTGGCTGTTTGCGCCGACCGGACAAACACGGCGCGGTCGGCCTGACCGCTTCGGTCACCTTCTTTCAGCTTTACATCTCCAGCCAACTCCATCTGAGACCAGCCATCCCCCTGTAGCTGGGCGTTGCCATTTTGAGCGGTGGCCCTCTGCTGTGGTTTTCCCGGAAGCGCCCTCTCCGTCACCACATTGCCGGAAGCCGTGAGCTGACTCGCTTTTCCGTCTGCGCCGAATTTCAGCCCCAGCTTATCCGCGGTCAGTTTCGTCCGTGCCAGGCCAGCCGCCGTCGTAGCAGCAGAAGTTGTGGTCTGCGTTACCGGATCGGTCCACTCCAGCGTGCCTCGGGCCAGTGTTTCCGCATGCTCGGGCGCGTTGCTCTCACCTTTTTTTCGCTCGGCAAAATCGACGAGAAGCGCACTCGTCTGCAGGATTCTCGATTCGGCCGTTTTCTCTATTCTTGAAGTCAACTGCACGTTCCCTTTGAGATTCATCGCCTTGGGCTGATTCACTCCTGGCCACATCTCCATAAAAGCGTCGTCCGCTGCGAAATCATCGGCATCTTTCCCGGTTTGCTGAGAACCCTTGACACCGCCGGCGGCTTCCATTTTTGTCAGCCATCCCTCCGGGGCGAAGATGGCGGTCAGAGTCTCTGCGCTCAAATGCGTCTGGGTATCTTTTCCTTGAGACTCTATCTCCGGATTTTTTCCGCGGGCGCCCGCATTCGCCACCAGTTTCTCTGCGTGGAAGGTCTTGTCCAGAGCCAGAGCGATTTCCCCTGCCCGCAAATGCGCTGCTGCCGCCGTCGCTTCCACAGGTCCGCGAAGGTGCATCACTCGAGAGTCGCGGTCGAAATCGGCGCTCTTTGCGGTAACACGAACGGGCTCATGGACTGCTGTTGGGGCATTCTTGCCTTTTTGCGGGGCGCCCGGAGTGCTCAGCAAAAAGTTGACGTCGCGCAGCAGCCGGACCGCTCCCTCTTCGGAGCGGTACTCCACTCCAACAGCATCGCCTCGTCCATTGGGGAAAAGGAATTTCACCGCCTGGTCGGACTGCGCGATTCCCGAGGAGCGGTTGAAGGTTACGCCTCGCGTCTCTACGTGGACCTTCTGTGCGGCCACATCGTGTCCATTTTCTTCGCGCGCCGCGTCCTCCGCGCCTTGCAGATCGAGCTGCACCTCACCGCTGCAAACGATATTTTGAGCGTCTCTTTCGTACTCGCAGCTATGCGTGTGTATGAGGTCGTGACGGTCGCCGGTCTTTCCAAAAATGGTGATCTTGACGTCCTCCAGGAGGCTTGCCGCATTCTCCTTGAAGTTCGTCGCCTTCGAGGCTTCCACGGTAAAGAGCTTTTGGGTTCCCACTTCCTTGGAAAATGTCAGCCCGCTCTCTTGACGCGCGACACCCTCAGGTGCAGGCGGGGGGGCCTCTTCCTTTTCTCGATGCGCCACCCATTTTCGGTGCAGATACACGCCCGCCGTGAGCATCGCCAGCAGGCAAGCCACAGCTGCCGACCAGCGCGCGTATCTGGCCGCTTCACTTCTCTTCATGCCTTCAGTTAAGCAAAATTTTGGAAGGCTGTATACAAAGGCAACAACGCCGAGTGCATTGAGAAACCAACGGCGCCGGGAAACACAATGTGGGACTTATCCTTTGCCTCTGGTCTTGGACTCCGAAACGGGCCGGTAGCTTGAGCAGCGGCAATCGGGGTAATTGCATTTTGCCGGGCCAGCTCGCTTGCGCTGAAAGATTCCTGCATGGATGCTCTTGCCGTGACCGCACTTGCATGGCTTAACCAATGTCTGGGCACGCCTCATAACTCCGAGGTTCCTTTCTTTTTGATCGCGTCAGCGAGCCGGGAACGGCTCAGCATTGTACTTCGACGTGCGTCTCCGCGTCGCGGCAAATTTTTGGTTCAATCTACTATCGAGCGGAACGAGGCGAACATGCAAACCAATGAAGCAAAAAACAATCACCCTGCAGATTCCGCGGTCGCCGTATTGGGCAGGATTCCGATGTTCGCCGCCGCCACGCTGTCGCGGTTGGTGTTCTTGACCAAGTACATGGCTTCGTCCGCGAGATGTAGCAAGCCTTCCTTGGTGCGTGAATCCACGGGATAAGAAGCTACGCCGAGGCTGGGGGTCAAACGGATATTCAACCCCTCTTGCTCAAGCCACACGCCCTCCCGGATGAGTTTGTGAAGGCGCCGCGCGACATTGAGAGCGTTTTCTTTGGAAGTTTGCGGCAACAGCAGCACGAACTCGTCCCCGCCATAACGGAATGCAAAGTCGATCAGACGGCAGTGCGCCTTTAATGCATTCCCGATTTCCGCGAGCAACCGCGAACCCACCAGATGCCCATGCGTGTCGTTCACCATTTTAAAGTGATCCAGGTCGATGAACACCAGTGAAAACTCGTAGTTGTAGCGCTGCGAGCGGTAGATCTCCGTCTCCAGGATGAAGCCCATGTGCCGCGCATTGTAAAGCGTTGTGCAATCGTCGCGGATGGTCAGGTCGTGGATTTTCTTCACGTGGCGGGCGTTTTCCAGGGCGATGGCGGCAAAATCCGAAAGCGCCTCGAGCAGTTTCAGGTCGCGCGGATCGAACCCGCTGGGTCCTACGCAATTGATTAACTCGATGACGCCTAGGCAGGTATCACGGAAACGAACCGGCACGGCCACAATGGACTGCGTCTCCGTCTTGGTCTTTTCATCCACTTTGGAGAAGAAGCGGGTATCTTTGGAGGTATCGGGCACCACCACGGTTTCTCCGTGCTGGGCTACCCACCCGGCAATGCCCTGCCCCATTTTGATGCGCACATCTCTCAGGGCCTGCGAGGCTTTTCCGACGGCAAGTTCAAAATAGAGTTCCTGCTTTTCTTCATCCAGCAGGAGCAACGACCAGTTGTCCGGGCGCAAGAATTCGTCAATCTTCTCCATGATGGTGCGGAGAACCTGGTCGAGCTGTAGCGACGAAGTTAGCGCCTTCCCCAATTCCTGGAAGACCGCCACTTCCCCCTTTTCCCGTTCGGACGACGTCGCAGCGTTACGCCGCCGCTCCACAGCTGGAAACTGTTTTACTTCTTCCACGCCTCGCTATGCCCGCCCTTTTTGGTTTTGCAAATGCCCTTCGTATTCGTTCTAGTGCACACTGCCATCTTCAGCCCGGAAACCCTGGCCGCTTCAGTTTCCCAAGAGAAACAAGAAACACTAGTCCGCCCCGCGCACGCCCAAAAGTGGCGAATCCTTTCCAGTATAGGCCCCTGTTAAAAAAAGACGCAATATGCTTGTGGTACAGGAGTTGCCATCTAGCCATCCTAGCCGGCCATTTGGAGCCTTTCTTTCAACAACTCCCCCAACTCATTCATTTGACAGTACCTTCTCGCACACCTATATTCCGTCAAGGGCTCGTGTGCCGCTGACCCCGTAGCCCTATCTTTATTTTACTGGATACAGGTCCTTGCCATGGCCAGGGGAAAATTCGGCGAACATCTGAAGCGCGAGCGGGAACTCCGGGAAGTTTCCCTGGACGAGCTTAGCAAAGCCACGCGGATCAGCAATCGGTTTCTCCAAGCCTTGGAAAATGAAGACTGGGGAAAATTACCTGGCGGTGTGTTCGGCCACGGCTTTGTGCGCAGCATTGCGCGTTATCTCGGACTGTCAGAAGAGGCCCTTCTGGGCGAATACGACCTTGCGCGCGCCGAGAAGTTGCCACCCACCGCTCCCAAGCCCGAAGAGCCAATTCCCTCGCACTCAAAGTGGATTCCCGCGGCCGTGGTTTTGGGCGGGCTTCTTCTGCTGTTTCTACTTTTTTATGGATCGAGGTACGGATGGCGCCATGTGACCGCTTATCGCGCCACCAAACAATCCGACGCCTCCACTTCCGATGTGCCCCTCGAGCTTTCCATCTCTGCCTCCTCGAGCACGCATGTGCGCGTCATCGCAGATGGGAAGGTCCTTACGGACTCCCAAATCTACGCGGGCGACACTTTGCATTTTACGGCGAAGCAGCAATTTGACGTCAGTGCGACAAACTCCTCAGCGGTGTTGCTACAGTTGAACGGCAGGGCGCTGCCGCCCCTCGGGACGCCTGGGACCTTCGGTAGAATAGTGCTTAGCCAGGAGAACTTAAGGAAGGGACCCGTTGGAAACTCTAAGCCCTGAAGTTGTGGAGGATCTTCGGCATGGGCGCGCCACACGCGAGCGTAAACTTGCTATATGCACCGGTGGCGCACATCTCGCGCCTGCGGATCGCGCGGAAATTCTTGCGGTTCTCGCCACCGATCCCGACGAAATGATCGCTGCGCGTGCAGGCGACGCTATTCTGTCGGTCGCGCCAGAGGCTTTTGTTGAAGCCATCAAACGGGAGAATGCTCAGCCTGGCCTCTTTGCCTTTGCCGCGCGGCACCTGGCCGACAAGCCCGGCATCTGCGATGCTCTGGTGCAGAATAAGAATTGCGCCGCGGAGCATCTCGTTCACGTGGCACGCCATCTTTCTGCGGTCTCCACTCAGACCTTGATGGACGAACTCGACCGCGTCAGCGCGTCCCCTGCGCTGGCTGCCGCCCTCGAGCACTCCACTTCGTTGACCGCTGACCAAAAGAATCAGCTGCGCGAAATTCACGGGCCGGGGCATCCGCTTGATGAAGCGGCACTGGCCGAGGCCGCAGCAGCCGCGGAACCTGATGCCGCCCGCCGCCAAACCTTGCTTCAGCGCCTCGCGAAAATGACGGTCTCGCAGCGCGTGCAATTCGCCATCAAAGGCGGCTCGGAGGCGCGCCGCACCCTCATCCGCGACAACAACAAGGTCGTGCAGCGCGCGGTGCTTCAATCACCGCGCTTGACGGATCAAGAAGTGGAAGCTTTCGCTTCCATGTCCAGCCTTACGGATGAAATCCTGCGGCTCATCGCCGGCAATCGCGTGTTTCGCAAGAATTATGTCGTTGTCCGCAACCTGATCAACAATCCGAAAACTCCGCTGGACGTTACCCTGCATATGTTGCCCATGCTGAACCCGCAGGATTTGAAGCGCCTCGCAATCAACAAGAACGTTCCCGAGACGCTTCGCACCACGGCTTACAAACTTCAACGCACTCGCGCGGAACAAAAGAAATAAGTCAATCTCGCATCTCCGGCTGTCCTCGATCGCTGCCTTCAGGCTACAATCCATAAGTCTCATTCCATACTAGGGTTCTCCAATGAATCGAACGATTTCTTGCCGAACTTCGATGGTTATCTCTCTGCTGACCTTTGTGCTCGCGCTGGTCCTGATTTCTCTTCCATTGCCTGCTATTCACGGACAGGAAAAGAAAAACGCGGATCCTTGGGCCAGCTCAGAAACAATGCAGCCTGCCCAACTCGCCAAAATCCTCACGGACAAGTATGTTTCGGTTCCCACAGTGATTTTTGTCGGCTTTCGTTCCCTTTACGTCGGCGGTCATGTGCCGAACGCATCTTTTCATGGCACGACTTCGACGGAACAGGGTCTTGCGGAATTGAAGGCCTGGGCGACTTCCCTTCCTCGGTCCACGGAGCTCGTCATCTACTGTGGGTGCTGTCCAATGGATAAGTGCCCGAACATCCGGCCCGCCTACACGACGCTAAGCAACATGGGTTTCAAGAAACTTCGCGTGCTCGTCCTTCCAACGAGTTTCGCCGTCGATTGGGCTGACAAGGGCTATCCGATGCAGAAGGGGATGTAGACAGAGACTCCTTTCTTTCGGGCGATAGCGCTCTTCGATTTAGACCGTCAGTTTCGGATGCTGCAGATGAAACCCCGTCGCCTCTTGATACGCCCGCGCGAACGCGAGTAATTCCGCTTCCCCGTACAACTTCCCAAGAAACGTCAAGCTTGTGGGCGTTCCCGGGCCGCCGGCGTTTTGAAAATCGCTGGGATCGTCAGACGGATACTTCGGCGCGTCCTCTCCGCGCAGTCCGTTTGGCAGAATCACCGAGGGATGACCGGTCAGGTTCGTGAAGACGAGTTGCTGGCCACCGTTCGTGGGCGCAACGATCACATCCATACCGTCGAACACTTTCGCCATCGCCTCCATCGCCAGTTTTCGGGCGCGCGCCGCCTGGATGTACTCCACGGCCGGTATGAAACGCGCCGTCCGAAACGCGTTCGGCCAGTCGTAATCTTTCTGCGAGGTCAGCAGCTTGTCCCTTCCGCTGCGTGTCAGGTCGTCGAATGCCGCCGCCGACTCCGCTGTCAACATCACCGTAATTGCGCTGTAAGGAAACTTCGGCAGTTCCACGGGGATTAGATTTACACCCATTTCACGGAGCTTCGCGAGAGCGGCGTCGTTGTATTTGCGATCGTACTCCGCGCGCGCGCGCCCCGCTTCGCGCCGCTTCTTTTGTTCCTCTTGCTTCTTCTGTTCTTCCGGAGTCTTCGGAGGCTCCTCTTTTGCTTCTGCTTGCGGGGGCTCGGGCTTATGTTCGAAATCCGTCTTCAAATAACCGACGCGCAATTTCCTCCAATCCAGATTCGCGTTCCAGTTAAACGCTGCCGCGTGCACCGTCCGATCGTGCCCGTCCGGCCCGTAAATCGCGCCCAGCACCAGCGCGCAATCTTCCACCGACCGGCAGATCGGTCCCAGCTTGTCCATGGTCCAGGAAAGCGCCATCGCTCCCGTTCGCGGCACCAGCCCAAATGTTGGCCGCAATCCCGTGCATCCGCAGCGCGTCGAAGGCGACGAAATCGAACCCAGCGTCTCCGAGCCGATGCTGAATGCCACGCATCCCGCCGCGGTGGCCGAAGCCGGTCCTGCCGATGAGCCACTCGAGCCTTGATTCGTGTTCCACGGATTCCGCGTCACTCCGCCGAACCACACGTCTCCCAGCGCCAGCGCTCCCAGCGTCAGTTTCGCCACCAGGACCGCGCCCGCATCATCCAGCCGCTTCACCACAGTCGCGTCTTCGTCAATCATCTGGTTTTCGAAACCGCCAGCGCCCCAAGTTGTCCGGTAACCCTTCGTCGCCAGCAAATCCTTTGCGCCCCACGGTAATCCGTGCAATGGCCCGTGGTATTTTCCCGCTGCAATTTCTGCATCGGCTTTTTTCGCTTGCCCCAGCGCGCGCTCTTCCGTCAATGTGACCGCAAATTTCAGCGTGACATCGTACTTCTTCAACCTCCCCAAATACATTTCTGTCAGCGCCACCGACGAAACCTTCCTCGTTCGCACCAGTTCCGCCAGTTCTCTCACGCTGGCAAACGCCAAATCTTCAACGTTCTTAGGCGCACTCGCCGCCACATTCGGCGCCTTCGACATCCGCATCGGCTTCCGCTCGGTTTCGAATTTCATTCCAGGCAGGACGGGGTCGAACAGCAGCGCGGGATCGACCGAATTCGGGATTTGCAACTTGTAAATTTCTTCGTATCCTTTGGCGTGATCGCTCAGGTCCTCCAGCATCATTTCCTTGTATTCATCGGGGATCGGGACATCCGCGATAGCTGCGGCGTTGTCGATCATTTCTTTCGTGATTTTCGCCGCGCTTTGCGCTTGTGCATGCGCCCAGAGCACTCCGGGAAACAATGTCCCCGCCAGCCCCATCCCCGAGCAGGTCTTCATGAAATTTCGCCGGTCCAGCATTTCTTCACCCTCCCGTTCCGCCATTCGCGCGAGCGCGCGTAACATATCACATCCCGTGCCGTTTCTACGTCAGTCCAGGAAGCCCTGGACGTAGCTCTTTTGCAGGATTGACGCCGTCACGATCCCAGTCTTTGCTCTGTCCTATGAATCCTGTACGATGCCGTTACCTTGAAAGGAATTGCAATGAAACTCTCGGTGAAGCTCGTAGTGTTTTTGTCTTTATTCCTCTTGGCTTTTTCTCTTCGAAACGCCTCGACCGTTAGAGCCGGCTCCCCGCCAGCAGGACAAGACACCGTGCTCAAGGCTTCCGACATCACCCCCAAACTTTTCCCGGAGCATGTTTTTTTCCGCGGTCAAGTGGCCCCCGCGCAGCTTCGCAATACAGGCGGCGTGCATTTTGCCGATGATCTCTTCGTTCTGGCGGGCCTCGTGGACAGCTCCGGCTACTCCACCGCCATTAAAGAGAAGTACCAGGCCTATTTATTGAGCGAAGTAACGTTGGAAATCGGCAGCCAAACTTTGAAGCCTGGAGCTTACGGCCTCGGTTTCGTCAACGGAAAATTCATCTTGATGGACCTCGCCGCCAACAATCTTGTTGAAACCGCGGGGGCACGCGACGCTGAAATGAAGCGCCCCGTCCCGCTTCAGGTTGCGGCACCGTCTTCCGGCGGCAATTATCGCCTCTACGTGGGCCGCGATTTCATCGAGTTTCGCCGCGCTTACTGAGCTGCGAAATTCCCGTATCAAAGGAAAAGCCCGGACTGAGTTCTGCTCAGCCCCGGGCTTTTGATGCCGTTGCTCCGGCAGTTTCTCTTTTCCTTTGCGTCCCGGCATGCTTGCGTTTACCATACTGCCCAACTTTCCTCTACTAAAACGAACAAGGAGATCCTTGCATGCACATGCATAGCTTGAATTGGCTCGCGATTTTGGTGGCAGCAGTTGTAACCATGATTCTCGGCTTCCTCTGGTATTCGCCCCTGCTCTTTGCCAAAGCCTGGACCCGCGAAATGGGCTACGACCTCAACGACAAGGCGAAAATGGACGAAATGCGCAAGAGCGTCGGCCCCGCCTATGCAGGCTCCTTTGTCGCCAGCCTGATTTCCGCTTTCACCCTCGCGCTCATTCTGCATGGCATGCGGGCAGATTCGCTGCACTTCGGTTTGATGGCCAGCTTCCATATCTGGCTCGGTTTCATCGCCACCGTGCAATTTACCGGCGCCCTCTTCGCGAAGCAAAGCATGAAGCTCTTCGCCATCAACACCGGATATCAACTCGTCTGCTTCCTCGCCATGGGCGCGATCCTCGTCCTCTGGAAATAACAAAGGCTCGGCAAGCGATGCTTCCGGCGCTTCATCGGCCGCTGTCCAGCCGAATGGCGCGCGTGTCGGCAAAAACTGACTAAACCTTAGTACTAGCAGGACACTCCCCCCTGTACCATCGACGCATTCAGCCCCCTACCCTAAAACTGTTCCATTCGTAATTCACGACCTTTCGACCAGATTCATATCGGCCCCGGCTTTATCTAGGAGAGTCGAAAAATGGGCGGCACAAGCCAAAACAATCAGATCGGCGAGGGTCTGCCAAAAACCACGACCTGGGGCAGGCGCCTTGCCCTCTTGGCCCTGATCACCCTGCTGCCTGCAGGTTTGTCCTTTGCCGGCGGCAAGAAGCATAAGCTGTCCAAAGATCTTGAGGCCCTCAAAGGCGGCCACAACGGCGCGACGGTGGATGTCATTATCCAATTCAATCAAACGCCGACCGCCGCCCAGCATCAGAAGGTAAAGAACAAGGGCGGGACCCTGAAAACGAAGCTGGACGTCATTAAGGGAGCCCATTATTCCGTTCCGACCGGAGCGCTGCACGCCCTGGCAGATGACCGCGAAGTAGCTTATATCTCGCCCAATCGTCCGATCAGCGGCACTTCCACTTCAACTCTCGATTACACTCCCGAATCAGTCAACGCGTCGGCCGCATGGAAGCAGTGGGGCCTGGATGGCACGGGCATCGGAGTAGCAGTCATTGACAGTGGCGTTACCGCCGTTGGCGATCTCTACTGGTGGAATCCGACGAATCAGACCTACGGCTCACGCGTTGTCTATAGCCAGAATTTCGTTCCTGGCACAACGAATACTTCAGACTTATATGGCCACGGAACGCACGTTGCCGGAATCATTGCGAGTGAAGGGTGGTTTTCCACCGGGTTCAACTTTACCCATACATTCAAAGGAATTGCACCCAATACAAACATTATTAACCTGCGTGTGTTGGATCAAAACGGCGCTGGCACGGACAGCAGCGTGATTGCGGCGATCCAAACCGCGATCAGCCTGAAATCTACCTACAACATTCGGGTGATCAACCTTTCGTTTGGCCGCCAAGTCTACGAGAGCTATACGCTCGATCCCCTCTGTCAAGCTGTCGAGGCTGCCTGGAATGCGGGAATTGTGGTGGTTGCCGCGGCCGGCAACCAGGGCCGCAACGACAGCGCGAGCACGGAAGGCTACGGGACCATCGCCGCTCCAGGCAACGATCC
>WNER01000420.1_pt1 | contig 10497 bp, 8 predicted proteins | sample 5399921 | NCBI WGS metagenome assembly WNER01 (sample SAMN13153331, study PRJNA577476) | soil metagenome | isolation source: 20 cm grassland meadow soil 5 days after 1st rain plot 5 | place: USA:California | collected 2015-09-21 | reverse complement strand
GCTCGAGGAGCGCTTCGACGACCGGCTGCCCGCGCGTCATGACGTTGCCGACGATCACGATGTCGGGCGCGGGGTCGAGCTGCGCGGCATCGAAGCCCTCGGTCAGCGCGATGCCGAGCGCCTCGAGCTGAGTGCTCATGGGCGGGTAGACGTTGCGGTCGGAGCCCGTGACCCGGAAGCCGGCGCGCACGGCGAGCGCGGCGATGCCACCCATGAACGTGCCGCAGATGCCGAGGATGTGGACGTGCATCGGGTCTTCAGGCCTTGGCGGACGGAAACAGCGCGACCAGCAGCATCCGCCCGGTGAGGGTCTGCAAGATCACCATTACGACGCTCGCCGGGCTCGACCATTCGAGCGCCGCCTTCACGATCTGGCTGTAGGCGGCGATCAGCCAGATCAGCAGCAGCAGTCCCGCGGACACGACCGGCACCTGCCACAGCGCATCCTGCCCGAAGCGCAGCACCAGCCAGTCGGAGGCGATCAAGAGCGGCGACAACACCACCTGGAATCCGAACACCGCGGTCGCGGTCTGCAGGATCCGCTCGGAGCGGCCGAAGAGCTTGAGGAGCGCCGCGTACCACGCGAGCGTGAACACCGCGTCGACCAGCACCTGCGCGGGTTCTGGCCAGCCCAGCACCGGCGGCATCAGGCCGCTCACCACGAGGTTCACGCACAGGTAGCCGCTCACCGTGAGCGCGAGCAGCAGCGTCGAGGCCGGCAGGTCCTGCGGCCCCCGGCGCAGCAGCGCGATCTGCGCAAAGAGCTGGATGAGCTGCTTCACGTCTTTCGATGCCGCCGCGTGCCTCGCATAATGGGTCGGATTGTACAGGTCATCCTCCGGATCCGTTTGCAGCGCATCGTCACTAAAGCTCCGGACCTCGCAGCGCTCGCCGCGCGTCTCGCCGCGGAGCCGCGCGTCGGCCTGGACACCGAATTTCTGCGCGAGCGCACCTATCGCGCGCAGCTGTGCCTCGTGCAGTTGTCGTCGCCCGGCGACGCTGCATGCGTCGACCCGCTCGCGCTCACCGACCTGACGCCGCTCGCCGGCGTGTTGGCCTCCTCCGCCGTCATCAAGGTGATGCACGCATCGCGGCAGGACCTCGAGGTGCTGATGCCGTCGACCGGCCTGGTGCGGCCGGTGTTCGACACCCAGATCGCCGCGGCGCTCACCGGCCTCCCGGCGCAGATCGGCTACGCCGAGGCGGTGCGCAGACTCCTCGGACAGCAGCTCGCCAAGTCCCACACCCGCACCGACTGGTCGCGCCGCCCGCTCTCGTCCGAGCAGCTCGAGTACGCGCTCGATGACGTGCGCTATCTGCTGCCGCTCGCTGCGCGCCTCGAGGAGGAGCTCGGGCGCCTCGGCCGCCTCGAGTGGCTCGCCGAGGAGCTCTCGACGCTCGAGGACGCCGGCGCGCTCGGCACCGAACCCGACGATGCGTGGCGGCGCTTGAAGGGGCTGAACGAGCTCGATCCGGCGCGCGTGCGGCTGGCGCGTGCGCTGGCGGCGTGGCGCGAGCGCCGCGCCGTGGACTCCAACCGTCCGCGCGGCTGGATTCTCGATGACGCCGTGCTGCGCGAGATCATCCTGCGCCTGCCGCGCTCGCTCGAGGCGCTGGCGCAGATCCCCGGGATGCCGCCGGCGATCGTGAAGCATCGCGGCGAGGAGCTGCTCGCGCAGCTGCGGGGTGCGGACATTCCGGACCCGTCGCCGCCGCCGCCGCGCCGGGCGCGGCCCGATCCGGCCAAGGCTGCGCTGGTCAAGAAGCTCGCCGCGATCATTCAGGCCGCCGCCCGCGAGCTGAACCTCGTGCCGGAGGTGCTCGCCACGCGGCGGGATCTGGAGCTGCTCGCCGACGGCTCGCGCGATGTCGGGCTGCTGCGCGGCTGGCGGCGCGGGACTGTCGGCGAGCGGCTGCTCGCGGCGCTTTAGTCCGCGGAGCATGGCCGAGAGGAAATGTCGGCGCTTGGCGTTGCCCCGCTCTGCCCCCGCAGGTTTGATTATGATTATCGAGTTTATATAGATCTTGTAAATCTACTAATAAGGACATAAATCCACCGCCGGAACCTGGGATACGGCGGAATCACGGCGACACCGCATTCACGGTGCCACTGTTCGACGAATTCATGCATCGGATCATGCCCGGCAAGGATTGGCGGGAGTGAGTCCGGCGCGCTGTACAGCCATCGGCGAGCTCGGCATCGGTGCATGCCGGGCGGCAGGCTCCGTTCGTGGTCAGCGCGGTTTCCCCTTGGGCCGCCCCTGTCCGGCCCGCGTCGTGCGCGGCGATTTGCCGCGCGTGTTTACGCGCAAGCCCGCGCGCGCCTTGCCGCGTCGCGCCGCGCGTCCGGTCGCACTCTTGGGCCGCCGGCGCGCACTCTTGGGCTGCGCAGCTTTGCGGCGAGCGCCGGTGCGGTGCGGCGCCCGGCGCGTCGCTGACTTCGCGGCGCGTGCCGCGCGCAGCGCCGGCGCGCCGAGCGCCTGCGAGAGCCGCCGCGACACTTCCTCCACGTCGCCCATGGCATCGATCACGCGCAGGAGCCCCCGCGCGCGATAGAAATCGATCAACGGCCGGGTTTTCTCCTCGTACACCCGCAGTCGCTCGGCGACCGTCGCCTCGTTGTCGTCCGGCCGCTGCGTGAGGCGGTGCGGGGCGCCGGTCCTGGGACACAGCTCGCTCTCGATGGCCGCCCGCGGCGACGTGAAGAGATTGAACACCCGCCCGCAGTCCGCGCAGCAGCGACGGCCGGAGATGCGGCGCACCAGCTCGGCGGCGTCGACCTCGAGCTGCACCACCGCATCGAGCGGCTGCGTAAGGTCCCGCAGCAGCCGCTCGAGCGCCTCGGCCTGGGCCAGGGTGCGCGGGAAGCCGTCGAGAATGAACCCGCGCCGGGTGTCGCCTGCGCCGAGGCGCTCGCGGATCATCTGCAGCACGAGCGAATCATCGACCAGCCGGCCGCCGTCCATGGCCTCCTTGGCGCGGCGGCCGAGCTCGGTCCCCCGCGCCACCGCCGCGCGCAGCAGATCTCCGCTCGAGACCTGCGGAATGCCGAGCCGCTCCACGAGTCGCTGGGACTGGGTGCCCTTCCCGGAGCCGGGCGCGCCCAACAGCACGATGCGCATGTCAGTCAAGTCGCGAGAGCCGCTAAGCAGCCACAAAGGCTCGCCACGTTACCGGCGGCCTCGGGTGAGGTCAAACTTGGGCTCGCCTTACGCTATCCTTCGCGCCACCCTCGGCGCTAAGCCGTGCGGAGCATCAACCGCCATGAAAAAGATCGTCCGCAGGAATGCCTTCTACGCCCAGTCGGGCGGCGTCTCCGCCGTCATCAACGCCTCCGCGTGCGGGGTGATCGAGACGGCGAGCGGCAAGCGGCAGATCGGCAAGGTGTACGCGGGACGGCACGGCATCGTCGGGGCGCTCACCGAGGATCTGATCGACGTCGGCCGCGAGAGCCCCGCCACCATCCGGGCGCTGAAGCACACGCCGGCAGGGGCGTTCGGCTCGGCGCGCTTCAAGCTGAAGGGCATCGAGGAGAACCGCGCGGAATATGAGCGGCTGATCGAGGTATTCCGCGCCCACGACATTGGCTACTTCTTCTATAACGGCGGCAACGATTCCATGGACACCGCGCTCAAGGTGTCGCAGCTCGGCGCCGCGCTCGGCTTTCCCATCACCTGCGTGGGCGTGCCGAAGACGGTCGACAACGATCTGCCGCACACCGATTGCTGTCCCGGCTTCGGCTCGGTCGCGAAGTACGTCGCCGTCTCCACGCGCGAGGCGGCTCTCGACGTAGCCTCCATGGCGCGCACCTCGACCCGCGTGTTCGTGTTCGAGGTGATGGGTCGACACGCCGGCTGGATCGCCGCGGCGGCCGGGCTCGCCGGCCGCGGCGAGGCCGAGCCGCCGCACATCATCCTGTTCCCGGAAGTGCCGTTCGAGCTGGAGAAATTCCTCGAGCGCGTGCGCGGCTGTGTCAGCGACTTCGGCTATTGCGTGATCGTGGTCTCCGAGGGCGCCGCATACGCCGACGGCCGCTTTCTCGCCGAGGCCGGGACGCGCGATGCGTTCGGTCACACGCAGCTCGGCGGCGTGGCTCCGGTGGTTGCCAACATGGTGCGCGAGGCGTATGGGTACAAGTACCACTGGGCGGTCGCCGACTATCTGCAGCGCTCCGCGCGCCACATCGCATCGCGGGTCGACGTCGACCAGGCGTACGCGGTCGGCAAGGCGGCGGTGGAGCTCGCGGTAAAGGGCGTGAACGCGGTGATGCCGACGATCGTGCGCAAGGCCTCGAAGCCTTATAAATGGGCGATCGGGCATGTACCCCTCGCCGAAGTTGCCAACAAGGAGAAGAAGCTCCCGCCGGCCTACATTCGCGCGGACGGCTTCGGCATCACCGAGCCCTGCCGCCGCTACCTCGAGCCGCTCATCCTTGGGGAGGCGTACCCGCCGTACCGCAACGGGCTCCCCGACTACGCCCGGATAAAGGGGGTCGCGGTGCGCCGCAAGCTCGCCACCGAGTTCAAGGTGTAGCGGACGAGCGGCCGCGGCCGCCGTGTTATAGTGCGCGGCCTTTTTTGGGGGAGAGCTCTCGATGGATGCCAGCATGTGGCTGTGGGTCGCCATCGCCGCCGGCGTGCTTGCCGTGCTCTACGGAGTGTTCTCGATGACCGCGATTCTGCGCCTGCCGGCCGGCAACGCCCGCATGCAGGAGATCGCAGCCGCGGTGCAGGCCGGCGCCAAGGCGTACCTCAACCGCCAGTACCGCACCATCCTGATCGTCGGCGTCGTGCTCTTCCTCGTCATCGGGATATCGAGGCTCGGCTGGCCGACGGCCGGCGGCTTCGCGGTGGGTGCGTTGCTGTCGGGCCTCACCGGCTACATCGGCATGAACATCTCGGTGCGCGCCAACGTGCGCACCGCGCAGGCGGCGACCTTGGGGCTGAACGCCGCGCTCACGGTCGCTTTTCGCGGCGGTGCGATCACCGGCATGCTGGTCGTGGGCCTGGGGCTCCTCGGCGTCGCAGGCTACTATCTCGTGCTGCGACAATTCGCCGCCATCGACGCAGAAGGCGCGCTGCACGCGCTCGTCGGCCTGGCGTTCGGGGGCTCCCTGATCTCGATCTTCGCGCGTCTCGGCGGGGGCATCTTCACCAAGGGAGCCGACGTCGGGGCGGATCTCGTCGGCAAGGTCGAAGCCGGCATCCCCGAGGACGATCCGCGCAATCCCGCAGTGATCGCCGACAACGTCGGGGATAACGTCGGCGACTGCGCCGGCATGGCCGCCGACCTCTTCGAGACCTACGCCGTGACGCTGGTCGCCACCATGCTGCTCGGCGGATTGTTGTTTGCGGATCGGGGGCCGGGAGCTGTCTCCGCGGCGGTCATCTATCCCCTCGCGCTCGGGGCCGCCTCGATCGTCGCCTCGATCCTCGGCACCTTCTTCGTCTCGGCGCCCGCCGGCGGCAAGATCATGACCGCGCTCTACAAGGGGGTCATCGTCTCCGGGCTCGTGTCGGCGGTGGCCTTCTACTTCATCACGCAGCGCATCATGCCCGGCGACGTCGCCCGCCTCTACGGGTGCGCCCTCATCGGGCTCGGCCTCACCGCGGCCATGATGATGATCACCGAGTACTACACCGCCACCGACTACCGTCCGGTGCGCAAGGTGGCCGCCGCCTCGCAGACCGGACACGCGACCAACATCATCGCCGGCCTCGGCGTGTCGATGAAGGCCACGGCGCTCCCGGTGATCGCCGTGTGCCTCGCTATCTGGGGCGCCTATGCGCTCGACGGGCTGTACGGCCTCGCGATCAGCGCCACCTCGATGCTGTCGATGACCGGCATGATCGTGGCGCTCGACGCCTACGGACCCATCACCGACAACGCCGGCGGCATCGCCGAGATGGCAGGGCTCCCGCGCCAGGTCCGCGACATCACCGATCCGCTGGACGCCGTGGGCAATACCACCAAGGCGGTCACCAAGGGCTACGCCATAGGCTCGGCCGGGCTTGCGGCGCTGGTGCTGTTCGCCGACTACACGCACAACCTCGAGGCGGCCGGCAAGATGGCGGTGTTCTCGCTGTTGGACCCGGCGGTGATCATCGGGTTGTTCATCGGCGGCCTCGTGCCCTATCTGTTCGCCGCCATGGCGATGGAGGCGGTGGGGCGCGCCGCGGGCTCGGTGGTGAACGAGGTGCGCCGTCAGTTCCGCGAGATCAAGGGCATCATGGCGGGCACGGCCAAGCCCGACTACTCGCGCGCGGTGGATCTGCTGACGCGCGCCGCCATCCGCGAGATGATCGTGCCGTCGCTGCTGCCGATCCTGGTGCCCATCGCGCTGGTGCTGGTGGTCAACGCCCTGATGGGCAGCGGCGCGGGCATCCGCGCCCTCGGCGGGCTCCTGATCGGTACGATCGTCACGGGACTCTTCGTCGCGATTTCCATGACCACCGGGGGCGGGGCATGGGACAACGCCAAGAAGTACATCGAGGAAGGGCACTTCGGCGGCAAGGGGTCGGACGCGCACAAGGCGGCCGTCACCGGCGATACCGTCGGCGATCCCTGCAAGGACACCGCGGGTCCCGCCATCAATCCGCTGATCAAGATCATCAACATCGTGGCGCTGCTCCTGGTGCCGCTGCTGTGACGAGTCCCCAGGGCGAGCATTTCCCGGTCGAGAAGCCCGACGAGGAGTGGCGGCGGGAGCTCACGTCCGAGGCCTACCAGGTGCTGCGGGCGCACGGCACCGAGCGCGCCGGCAGCAGCCCGCTGAATGAAGAGCAGCGCGCCGGCGCCTTCCACTGCGGGGGCTGCGGCCAGAAGCTCTTCGGCTCGGACACCAAGTTCGACAGCGGCACCGGCTGGCCGAGCTTCTTCAGGCCCCTGCCGGGAGCGGTGGGCACGCGCGAGGACCGGAATCTCTTCATGCGGCGCACGGAAGTGCATTGCTCGCGCTGCGGCAGCCACCTCGGCCACGTGTTTCCTGACGGGCCCGCGCCGACGGGCGAGCGTTACTGCATGAACGGCGTGGCGCTTCGGTTCGAGCCGCTCGAGCGCTAGCCTGAGGCTAAAGGCAACTCCCCGTATCGCGCGGTAGTCTCGGCGCGCGTTTCAGGCCGCGAGCTGCAGCGGCTGCGGCCGCCCGATGGCGTATCCCTGGAGATAATCGACGCCCATCCGGCGCGCGGCCTCGACCGCGCTCCCGTCCTCCACCTGCTCGGCGATCACCTTGAAGTTGAGTGTGCGGGCGAGCTTGATCATCGCCCCCACCATCGCCTGATTGACCGTATCGCGCGCGAGGTTGCGCATGAAGGAGCCGTCGATCTTCAGGTAGTCGAGCGGCAGGTTCTTGAGGTTGGAGAACGAGCCCATCCCGGAGCCGAAGTCATCGAGGGTGAACTGACATCCCATGCCGTGCAGCACGCCGACGAAGCGCCGCGCGTGATCGAGGTTCGCCACCACGGCGTTCTCGCTGATCTCGAAACAAACCTGCGCAGGCGCGACGCCGGAGCTGTCGAAGCACTCGACCACGAACTCGAGGAACTGCGAGTCGTCGAGCGTCTGACCGGAGACGTTGATCGCGACGCTGCGGCGGGCCGGCACCGGCATGGCGCCGCTGGCGATAGCGGTGAAGGTCTGCTGCACGACCCAGCGGTCCACGAGTCCCATGAGGCGGTAGCGCTCCGCCGCGCGCATGAACTCCGCGGGGTGCAGCTCGCGGCCCGACTCGTCGAGCAGCCGCACCAGCACCTCGAGCGCGGGCCCCCCGTCATCGCCGTGGGTGGGAACGATGACCTGGTGATACAGCTGGAAGCGATTCTCCCTGAGCGCCCCCTGCAGGCGCTGCAGCCACTGGATCTCGCCCGTGTGGCGGGCGAGGGCCTCATCGCGCGCCGAGTACACCGCCACCCTTCCCGAGCCCTGCTTCTTGGCGACGTAGCAGGCGGTATCCGCGGCCGCGAGCAGCTCTTCCAGCGTGCCGCTCTCGCGCGAGATCTCGACCAGCCCGACCGAGACGCCGATGTTGAAGATCTTGTCCTTCCACACGAAGCGGTACTCGCCCACCGAGCGGGTGAGGTCATCGGCGATCTGCCGTGCCTTGTCGAGCGGGCAGCCGATCAGCAGCGTGCCGAACTCATCGCCCCCCAGGCGCCCCACCGTGTCGCTGTCGCGCACTGCGTCGCGCAGGAGCTTCGCGACCTCGCGCAGCATGCTGTCCCCGGCGACGTGGCCGCCGGTGTCGTTGACGAGCTTGAAGCGGTCCAGGTCGAGATAGCACAGCACGTGCTGCCCATCGCCCCGGTGGCCGCTGTCGATCGCCTCCTCGAGACGCCGCTCGAACTCGCGGCGGTTGACGAGTCCCGTGAGCGCATCGTGAGTCGCCTGGTACGACATCTGCCGGGCGAGACCGCGGAGCTCGGTGACGTCGTGCAGCAGCACGACCGCGCCGATGAGCTCCTGTGAGCTGTTGCGGATGGGCGAGGCGGAGAGCTCTATGGAGCGCTCGTGGCCGTTGGCGCGCGACAGCAGCAGCGCCCGGCGGCTCAGGTTGACGGGTGCGCCGCTGGTGAGCGCCTGGTGCACCGGATCGGAGAGCAGCCGCCGATCGGTCTCGTCGACGAGACTCACGATCTCCTCGAGGAGCTTGCCCTGGGTCGCGCTGGCGGGGCTCCCGGTGAGCTGCTCGGCGGCGGGGTTGAGGAAGGTGATGCGACCCTCCTTGTCGGTGGCGATGATCGCCTCGGCCAGCGAGTGCAGCGCGAGCAGCTGCGGCTCGGCGACGGCTTCTCCGCCGACGCGCAGCTGCTGCTGTGTCTGGGTGGGAATGATCTCGACGCCGGTGATCAGCAGCGCCTTGCCGTGGTCGTATGCGACCGGCGTCGAGGCGATCTCGAGGCGGCACACCTGGCCCTGCAGGCCGACCATGTCGATCTCGTAGCGCTCGGCGGCCGGCTCCCCCGCGAGGCGGCGGCGGATGTTCTCGCCCACCAGCTCCGCGTATTCCGGCGGCACGAGATCGGCGAGCTTGCGCCCGACGAGCTCCATGCGATCGACGCCGATGAGGTTCGCGAACTGCCGGTTGGCGTACACGATCACTTCGCGGTGCATCAGAACCGCTTCGTGAATGCGCTCGCCGAGCTCGGCGAACAGCGCCGGAGGGGGCGCGCCGTCGCGCTCCGTCCCGCGGGCGGCGCGCACGAGCAGCTGGTTGACGGCGCGGACCAGGGCGGCGATTTCAGGCCTGCCGCTCTCGAGGTCCACCCGCCCCGGCAGCTCCCCGTTGCCCGCGCTGCGCTGCAGTTGCTGCGACAGCCGCGCGAGCGTACCCAACGCGCGGCGCTGCAGCCCATACAGCACCAGTGCGAGAGCGGCGATGAGCGCGAACAGCAGGCACAAAAGCCCGAGAATCGACATCTAGTTCTTCTTCAAGCCTTCCGCTTGGATGCCCCGCGCGGTAGTGTCAGGCACTCTAATTGGACTTGTCGTGCCCGCGGCTTGTGGTCCAGGCAAGCATAGCGCAGGCACCCCCTCGCCCCGTCGGTATTTCACCATATCTCGTCGCAAGCCGGCTTGGCAGGGCCCGGGAAAACCCTTACCTTCTCCGGCCTTTGACCGCACGTGCAATAAGTCCAATCCCCGAAGGGTGTGCGATGCAGACGGCCGATGTCCGCGAGCAGATGATCGAGCAGCAGGTGCGCGCGTGGGACGTGCTCGATGAGCGCGTGCTGGACGTCATGCGGCAAGTGCCGCGCGAGCTGTTCGTGCCGGCGGGATACGGCTACCTCGCCTACGCCGACCTCGAGGTGCCACTGCCCCGCGGGCAACACATGTTGCGTCCGAGTGTGGCCGGCAGGCTCCTGCAGGCGCTGCTGCCCGCACCCGACGAGCCGGTGCTGGAGATCGGGGCGGGCACCGGATTCGTCACCGCGTGCCTGCGCGCCATGTCGGCGCAGGTGCGCTCGCTCGAGGTATTTGCGGAGCTCGCCGACGCGGCGCGCCGCAATCTCGCCGAGCTCGGCATGCGGGATGTCGAGGTGGCGGACGCGGACGTCTTCAGTGTCGAGAGCGGCGCGCGCTGCGGGGCCATTGCGGTCACCGGGTCGCTTCCGCACTACGACGCGCGCTTCGAGCGCATGTTGAGCTTGGGCGGGCGGCTGTTCGTCGTGGTGGGCGAGGCGCCGGTGATGGAAGCCCGCCTGGTGCGCCGCACGGCCGAGGATGCCTGGGCCACGCAGAGCTTATTCGAGACCGTGATCGATCCGCTGGTGAGCGCCGCCCGGCCGCCGCGGTTCACTTTCTGACCGCCGCTCGCCGCGGACCGTTCAAAGAAGGGAGTGTCATGATTCGCGCCCCGCTTATTGCCCTGATGCTGCTCACACTCTCGGGCGTCGCCGCATCGAAGGATCTGGCCGGTGTGTTCGAGGACGCGGTGCACAACGACCCGGTCATCCGCCAGGCGGATGCCAACCGCCTTGCGGCGCGCGAGGCCCGCCC
>WNER01000417.1_pt1 | contig 10501 bp, 9 predicted proteins | sample 5399921 | NCBI WGS metagenome assembly WNER01 (sample SAMN13153331, study PRJNA577476) | soil metagenome | isolation source: 20 cm grassland meadow soil 5 days after 1st rain plot 5 | place: USA:California | collected 2015-09-21 | reverse complement strand
AGGCGAACGCCGGGGACAATGCGCACGGCGGCGGGCGTATCGCGTTGGTCGTGGTGAGTGGGAGAGCGAAGCGCAACTATCGGGCGACCACGTTATATCAGCACGAGAGCACGCTCCGGCTCACCGCCCAGGCGCTCGGACTCACGACCTTTCCGAACGCGGCGGCTCGGGCGCCCGCCATGGGTGAGTTCTTTACGCCGTGACGCAGGGAGTCGGGGATTGCGCCAACCAGCCGACGGTTGCGCGCAGGCCCTCGAGCAGCGGGGTCTCGGGTCGCCAGCACAGGTCGCGCTGCGCCTTGCCGGGGTCGAGCGCGTTGCGGCGGCTCTCGCCCAGTCGCGCCGGGGCGTGACGGATGCGAGGGACGCGGGCCGACACTTCCGACATCAATGCCGCGAGCCGGTTGACCGACGTCTCGACGCCGGTGCCGACGTTGTAGGCGCAGCCATCGATGTCGCCGAGGGGTGGCAGCGAGCAGCGGCTCGCGGCCAGGCTCGCCGCCGCGACGTCCGTCACATAGACCATGTCTCGCGTTTGCTCGCCATCGCCGTATACGACGAGCGGCTCTCCCGCCAGCAGATGGCGCGCGAAGGTTGCCACCACGCCCGCCTCGCCTTGAGCGGTTTGGCGTGGTCCGTAGACGTTGCTGTAACGCAGCGCGACGGCTTCGATTCCGTACAGCCGCGCATACATCGCCAGGTAATGCTCCGACGCGAGCTTGGCGACGCCGTACGGAGAAACCGGGAGCTTGGGGGCGGTTTCGTGTATCGGGAGCGTGGCGCCCTCGGTGTACACGGTCCCTCCCGAGGACGCGAAGACGACGCGTCGCACGCCGCCGGCCTGCGCACCCTGCAGCAGGTTGAGCAACCCGAGCAGATTCGTGCTGGCGTCGGCGACGGGATCGGCGACGGAACAACGCACGTCGCGCTGCGCGGCGTGGTGGTTCAGGATCTCGAACCGGCCGGTGCCGAGCAGTCGACGAGCTTCGGGAGACCGCACGTCGGCCTGGACGAGCTCGGCCCCCTCCGGCACGTGTTCGGGGCGGCCGCTCGAGAGATCGTCCAGGACGGTCACCGCGTAGCCGGCGGCGAGATACGCCTCCGCGACATGGGATCCGATGAATCCCGCACCACCTGTCACCACCACCGCGTGTGTCATGGTCGACGTGAGTGTTGAATGGGAGTCGACCATGCAAGTTTGAGACCGGAGTTCCGGGTGAGGGCCTAGGCTGCGGCGTACGCGACGTGTGGGTTCCCGCCCACACAGTAGTAACGCCCGTGCTTCAGGGCGGTGACGCGGCTAGACGCGCCTCGTGGTGCTGCCGCTGCCCTCGAGCACGAGCGTTGCGGTGTGCGGTGGCAGGTCCAGGTCGAAGAAGAAGCGGGTGCCCCAGCCGGGACGGGTCTCGAACTGGAGGGTCGAGCCCTGCGCTTCGATCAGCCGGCGTGTGATCGCGAGCCCCAGGCCCGTGCCCGAGAAGCAATAGCCAGTCTGGCTGCGGGCGCGCCGGAATGGCTCGAACAGGTTCGCCAACGCGTCGGGATTGATGCCGGGACCTGTGTCCTGGACCGACAGCGCGACGCGCCCGTCGGGCCGCTCGTCGCAGGCGATCTCGACGAAGCCCTGCTCCGTAAACTTGAGCGCGTTGGTGGTCAGGTTCAGGAGCACGCGGGAGAGAGCGACGGGGTGCCCCACCCGGCGGTCGGCGTCGGGCGTGACGATACGCACGGCGAGGCCCTTCTCTTCGGCGAGGGGCCGCACGATGGAGCGCACCGAATCGAACAGCTCGGTCAGCGAGAACGGCGTCGCCTCGCCATCCGCCAGCTCGCGGCCGCCCCGCGCCAACTCGATCGCATCGCTCACGATCGAGCTCAGTCCCAGCGCGGCGCTGTAGATCAACCCCAGCTGGCGGTGTTGTACGTCGTTCACCGCGCCGCTCTGCGCGCGCTGGAGCGTTTCGGCCAGGAACAAGATGGAGGTGAGCGGTGAGCGGAGGTCGTGGATCACCTCGACCAGCAGCTCGAGACCCTGCACGCCCGACAGCTGCGCCTCGAGCTCGTGGGCGTCGTGCCGCTCGATCCCCTGGCGCACCACCTCCAGCGCGTTCAGGGTGCCGAGGATCGCGGCCGGGGAGGGCGCCGGGACCGACTCGGACCACTCGGACAACAACTCGGTGCGTAGCATGTCGACCAGTCGGCGGCCGAGCCCGGCGTCGGGCCGGGGGAGGAGCTGCGTGACGTACCCGGGCCGCCGCTGGTCGACGGCGAGGGCGAGGGCGGCCAGCAGGCTCGCCACCAGCTCGCTGGACGAGGGGGGGGAGCCCGCCGAGGTCGCCTCGATGCGCCAGCGACCGGCGACGCGGCGGGTCGCGGCGGTAATGACCGCCGAGGTGACTCCGGCAAGGTGGCCGTCGGGCTCGCGCGTCGGCGTCGGTGCCGCTCCCCGGGGAGAGCCGCCCGGATCGCGGACGGGTGCGCCTGCGGGGCGTGACCTCACTCGTCCTCCGACCCGTCCAACAGGTTGCGCTGCAGGTTGTGCCGCTCCATCAGCCGATAGAATGTCGTCCGATCGACCTTGGCCATGCGGGCCGCCTTGGACAGGTTACCGCCGGCACGAATCACGACGCGCGTCAGGTAGCGGCGGTCGAATCGGGCGAGCAATCGGTCGCGCGCCTCGTAATAGCTCTCGTTCGTGTCGACTTTGTCGGTGAGCGTGCCGACCTCCGGGTCCGACCGGTTGTCGCTGATGAACGGGATGTCCTCGGGCCGGACGTCGGCGCCGGGCTCGAGCAGCACGACCGCATGCTCGATGACGTTCTGCAGCTCGCGCACGTTCCCAGGCCAGGAGTGGGCGCGCAGCGCCCAGATCGCGCTCTTGGACAGGTGGGGCACCGGGTCTTCCCCCTCGCGGTGGCGCTTCCAGTAATACTGAAGGAAGTGCTCGGCGAGCAGGGGAATGTCGTCGACCCGTTCGCGTAGCGCGGGCACATGGATCGGGACCACGCGGAGCCGGTAGTACAGATCTTCGCGCAGCGCGCCCGAGGCGACGGCCTCGTCGGGATCGCGGTTGGTCGCCGCGATGAATCGCACGTTCACCACCGCGTCGGTCGTCTCGCTCCCCACGCGGCGCACCACGCCGTCCTGAATCACGCGGAGCAGCTTCGCCTGAATCGGCTTCGACATCTCGATCAACTCGTCGAGGAACATCGTGCCGCCGTTGGCGGTCTCGAGCAGACCGGGCTTGTCGCGCACGGCGCCCGTGAAGGCCCCTTTGCAGTGCCCGAACATCTCCGACTCGAGCAGCATCTCGGGGAGCGCGGCGCAGTTCACGGCCACCACCGGCCGGCTGGCGCGGCGACTGTGGTGATGGATGAACTGGGCGATCAGCTCCTTGCCGCTGCCGCTTTCGCCGGTGATGAACACCGAGGCGTCGGTGGCGGCGACGCGCCGGGCGAGGGCGATCACCTCGTTGTATTTGGCCGCGCTGCCGAGCACCGCGACGCGGTCACCGGGCTGGACGCCGCGCTGCTCGTGCAGCACGCGCGATTCCCGCGCGACCGCGACGGCGTGCGCAGCGCGTCCGACGAGGATCTGCAGCTGGCTGCCCGTGAACGGCTTTGGCAGAAAGTCCCACGCGCCGGCCCGCAGCACCTGCAGACTCGCTTCCACGGTCGGCTTGCCGGTGATGACGATCGCGATCGTGTCCGCGTTGGCGGCGAGCGCGGCGGCGAGCAGCTCGCTGCCGCTCACCGGCGTCATGTAGAGATCGAGCAGGACGATGTCGAAGGCACGGCGCCGCAACAGCTCGAGGGCTTCCTCACCACGGCCGGTGACCGTGACGTTGTAGCCTTCGACGCCCAGCACGCTCGCGCAGCTCTCGCGCAGCGTGCGCTCGTCGTCGGCCACCAGGATCCGGATGCTGGGCTTGGTTGCCGGCTCGACGGGAACGAGCTGCGACAGGCTGCGCGATGCGACCGACGATCCCGGGCGCGACAAGACGGCCGACTGATCGGATGGCTTCGACATCGAGAACTCCCCGCACGTTGTGCGTCGTCGCGGTCGCTGAAGCGCACAGGCCGCACGCATGTGCGCCCCATCACCGATCGACGCGAGTGGGAAGATAGCACTTACCGGGCGATCTTGTGAGGGGCTGGCGTCATGCCGGCGTGCCGGCCGACGGGAGCCGGGCGGGTTTGGGCCACCGACGGTCGTAGGGAACGTGTTGCACCGCGCGGAGGCTGTCGCGAGGCGCGTCGGCTATCCGCTCCGGATACAACAGGTTGGTGAGTGATCGCTCGTGGTATCGGACTTGCGTGTGGCCCGTCCGTCGCCGCAACGGAGCTACTGCGGGGTGGGTCGACTCACGAACTGCCGGATGGTCCCCCCGCCGTTTTCATCCTCTTCCGCCGCGCGCAGCGCGTGCAGCGCGCGCCCCAGCAGCACGGCGGGATCGAGCGCCGCCGTACGGAATCCGGAGCGGGCGTCATATCCCGCCCGCAAAGGCAACGGCGGCGCCGCGTTTCTGCCGCCCGCGCGCGCGGTCAGTCCGACGAGCGCGCCCGACAGGCGGCGAAACAGCTTGACCGCGCCGTCGCCGTCCGTGTCTGGGGCGAGCACGGCGAATTCACGCGCGCCCAGCCGGCCGACGGTGTCCGCACCCCGCGCGGCGGCGCGGAGCGCCCGCGCCAGCGGGTCGACGAGCGTCGAGCCGTCCGTCTCAGACGCGAGCACGACGCACGCGAGCGACGCGTCGCGGCGATCCACCTCCGCCGCCAGCTCGCGGGCGCGGCGCTCGAGCCCCCGGGCGTTGTACAACCCGGTACGCGGATCGACCAGGCCGCCGTCGCGCGCCGCGTCGGCATCGAGCTTGGCCCGCACGTGCCCCTCGAGCCGCAGCAGAAATTCTTCGGTGTCGAGTGGCTGGCCCCACACCCCGTTCGCCCCCGCCCGCAGCGCGTCGAGCACCTGCGTCCGGCCGAGCGGTCCGGGCATCGTCACGAGAATGGGGGTGCTGGCCGTGATGGAGGGGTCGACGCGCAGGGCGCGGCACAGTGCCAGCACATCGGTCTCGGGGAGCGCACCGTCGAGGATGATGACGTCCGCGATCGCGCGGCGCGCGCCCTCGAGCGCATCGCGGCCCGTATACGCTTTCAGGACCGCGTAGCCGGCGGGCCGCAGGATGCTCTCGAGCGAGCGCGTCACCCACTCTTGGGCGTTCGCGATCAACACGAGGGGGGCGTGTGCGGGTGTGGCCGGGACCGGCATGCGCGCAGTACGTGCATACCGCGTGCGCGGGAGCACGGGCGGCAAGTGCTTGCGGCGGCCCTTGTTGGGATGGAAACCCCGCGCGCCCCGGCCCCACGTCGCGGTGATCTGTCAACAAGGGTGTAACGCACCTGCGGCGTTTGCCGGGCGCGCCGCGCCGCCGGGGGAGCGGGGACGGCGGCCCCAATCTTGATAGCGCATGGCGGCACGATGTTGTGTCGGCATTGCACCGCGAACCTACCGGACTGGCGTCCGTTCCCGCTCGACGCGCCTGGGGTGTACGTCCGGGCGGGGGTCTTGTGCGGGCAGTGCGGCGTGGTGCTCGGCCCCGCCGACCTCACGGCCCGCCTCGTCCTGAAGCTCGCCCAGCTGAACCAGTTCGGTCTCGCCGGTGGCGACGCGCTGCTGCGCACACCTCCCGTTCCCTCCGGCCCGAAGGATCTCTGACATGTGCGGCATCATCGGGTACGTGGGGAAGCGGGAGGCGGCGCCGATCCTGGTCGAGGGCTTGCACCGGCTGGAGTACCGCGGATACGACTCGGCGGGCGTGGCGGTGCAGAACGGCGCCGGCGTGATGGTGACGAAGCTGGCGGGTCGGGTTGGGGCGCTGGGGGAGCTGCTGGGGCGCGCGCCGCTGCACGGCACGAGCGGGATCGCGCACACGCGCTGGGCCACGCACGGCGCGCCCACCACCCGTAACGCGCATCCCCACACAGATTGCAGCGGTACCGTGGCGCTGGTCCACAACGGGATCATCGAGAACGCCGACGCGCTGCGGGCGGTGCTGGAGCGCGGTGGCCATCGGTTCACCACCGACACCGACACCGAAACCCTGGCGCACCTGATCGAGGATGCGGCGGGGGAGACCCTCGAGGCGCGGGTGATCGCGGCGCTGGCGCTGGTGGAGGGGACCTACGGGCTGGCCGTCGTGTCGGCCACGGAGCCGGGGAAAATCGTGGTGGCGCGGCAGGGATCGCCGGTGCTGCTGGGGATCGGCGACGACGAGCTGTTCGTGGCGTCGGACGCGTCGGCCGTGCTCGAACACACGCGCTCCGTCGTGTACCTGGACGACGGCGACATCGCGGTCCTCACGCCGGCGGGGTACTCGGTGCTCGATCGCGAGTCGCACGTGCAGCTGCGCGCCGTGGACGACGTGTCCTGGGACGTGTCGCAGATCGAGCTGGGCGGTCATGCCCACTTCATGCTCAAGGAGATCAGGGAGCAGGCCGACACGGTACGGGCGACGTTGCGCGGGCGGCTCTTGCCCGAAGCGGGGAACGCGCGCCTCAACGGTCTGAACCTCGCCCCCGAGGAGTGTGCCGCTATCCAGCGCATCGTGATCGTGGCGTGCGGCACGTCGTGGCACGCGGGGCTGGTTGGCCGCGACCTGATCGAGGAGCTGGCGGGGATTCCGGTGCAGGTGGAGTACGCGTCGGAGTACCGCTACCGGCGGCCGCTGGTGGGGCCGGGGACGCTCACGCTGGCGATCTCGCAGTCGGGCGAGACGGCCGACACGCTGGAGGCGCTGCGCGCCGCGCGCGCGGCCGGCTCGCGCGTCGTGGGGATCGTCAACGTGGTAGGGAGCACGATCGCGCGCGAGTGCGCCGGCGGAATCTATCTGCACGCGGGACCCGAGGTCGGCGTCGCGTCCACCAAGGCGTTCACGTCGCAGATCGTGGCGTTGGCGCTGTTGGGGCTCTACCTCGGGCGGGCGCGCGGGCTGACGGCGGAGCGGGGCCGGGAGCTGGTGTGCCGCCTGATCCAGCTGCCGCAGCTGGTGACGCGCGCCCTGGCGCTCGAGCCCGACGTCCGGGCGCTGGCCGCGCGCTTCGCCGATGCGCACAATTTCCTCTATCTGGGACGGGGCGTGAATTTCCCGGCCGCGCTCGAGGGCGCCTTGAAGCTCAAGGAGATCTCCTACATCCACGCCGAGGGCTACCCGGCGGCCGAGATGAAGCACGGCCCGATCGCGCTGATCGACGCGGCCATGCCGGTCGTGTTCGTCGCGCCGCGCGACGCCGTGTACGCGAAGGTGCGCTCCAACATGCAGGAGGTGAAGGCGCGCGGCGGGCGCCTCATCGCCGTGACGACCGAAGGAAGCAACGACCTGGGGACCCTCGTCGAGCACCAGCTGCGCGTGCCGGCGACCGCGTCGCTGCTCTCGCCCGTGCTGACCACGATTCCCCTGCAGCTCCTGGCCTACCACATCGCGGTCCAGCGCGGCTGCGACGTCGACCGGCCCCGCAACCTTGCCAAGAGCGTCACCGTGGAGTAACAGGCCCATGCCACTGAAGAATGCCGTTGCCGCGCTCGTCGCGGTCGTGCTGATCGCGGTCCTGCCGGCGTCCGCCACGCCGCAGCAACCGAACAGCGACGCCTACCGGATGCAGGCGAGCCGGCCAGAGCTGGTAGCCACGCTCGGACGGCTGCGCGAGTTGGCGCGCTCCCCTTCGCCCCCGACGTCGGTCAGCACCGAGACGACGTTCGTCCGTGCGCGGCTGGACGAGGGGGACTTCCGGGTGGGCGACCGCGTCCTGCTGGCTGTCGAGGACCCCGGGGTCTTCGTCGGCCGTGACGAGCGCTCGGCCCAGGTCGGCAAGTCGCAGGAGCAACAGCTGTGCGACACGTTCACGGTCGGGATGGGGCAGGAGCTCCTGCTCCCGGTGGTGGGGAAGGTGTCCTTACGCGGAGTCCTGCGCTCCGAGGTCGAATCCGTTCTGGCCCGCACGATCGGCGGCTACATCAAAGACCCGGTGATACACGCTCGCTCCCTCGTGACCCTCGGTGTGACGGGGGAGGTGGGGCGGCCCGGGTACTACAGCATGCCCCCCGACGCGATCCTCCCGGCGGTGCTCACGGCGGCGAGCGGACCCACGAAAGACGCGAAGATGAACAAGTTGCGGCTGGAGCGAGACGGCAAGGCGTTTCTCGAGGGGAAGGCGCTCCGGCGGGCCATGGAGCAGGGGGCGACCCTGGACGCGCTGCAAGTGCGGTCTGGTGACCACTTGGTCGTGCCGTCCAGGACTCATGGGGATCTGTACGAGCCACTGCGGTTCATTGCCGTGCTGCTCGGTATTCCGGTGACGGTCTACACGCTCACCCACCTGCACTGAGCGCGCGGCGGGGAGAGGGTGACTACGGACCAGATGACGCGAGCCACCACGCGGAAGCTCCCCAGGACCGCGACGGCGCGGGACGAGCTCGACATGGCGGTCGCGCTGGAGCTGGGCGATCGGTACCAGGTGGAGCGGCGCGAGCGCTGCGGACCGCTCTCCTGCGTCTACCTCGCTCGGGACAGGGCCGCCGGGCAGGTGGTCGCCCTGAAGGTGCTCCCGCACGCCTGGAGGCAGGAGCGGGCCAGCGCAGGGTTTGAGGCCGCCATGGCTGCCTGGGCGACACTCGATCACGCCCACATCATCCCCGTCCGCGGATTCGGTCGTACGTCGCAGCTGTTGTGGTACGCGATGCCGCACATCGACGGGCGATCGCTGGACGACGTGCTGCGCAACGGCGGGCCGTTGGAGCCGCACACCTGCCTGCGCCTCGTCGAGCAGCTCGCGGCCGCCCTGCACTACGCGCATCGCCGCGGCGTGACCCACGGAAACGTAAAGCCCTCGAACGTCATGGTGACGTCCGAAGGGTTGGCGCTGTTGAGTGATTTTGCCCTCGCCCGTGCGCTCGAAGCCGGCCTCCCGCACGCCGCCGCCGCATCGCGCTCGCGGCTCGCGCACTACGTGACGCCCGAAGAGCGCCGCGCGCGCCAGCTCGGGCCGGCCGCCGATCAATACGGCCTGGCTGTGCTGGCCCTCGAGTGCTTGGAGGCGGCGGCATCACCCGGCGACCGCCCGCCCGTGCCCCGCGGCGTGCGCGAGGCGCTCACCCGGGCCCTCAGCGCGGATCCGCAGGATCGGTATGCCACGGTCCTCGATCTCGTCGCGGCGCTCGCCGCGGGAGCGGCACCGACGCCGGCGCCGGCATCAGTGTCGCAACCGACGGTAGCGCTCGCGCGTCCGCCGGTCGCACCCCCGGTGTTGTGGGACGACGCGTATGAGCCGGGGGGGCCCCGCGCGCGGATCCTGCGGCGGGTCACGCTTGGCGCGGCACTGGTCATCGCGCTCGCGGCCGCCGGGCTGACCGCGGTCCAGCTCGCGTCTCAACCGCCCGAGGTCGCGACCATCGTCGCCGACCCCCCACATCCGGTCGATCCGGTGCCGCCGCCGGACCCCGCTCCTGCGGTGGTGGAGCGGCTCGCGCCACGCCCGCGAGCGCATTCCGCGAGGCCCATCGCTCCCCGGCCAGCGGCACGACGCTCCCCCGCCCCCTCTGTTGTCGCCGCGGGGCGCCTGTTCGTCGGCGCCACGCCGTGGGGTGAGCTCTACATCGATGGCCGCCTCGTCGGGCATACGCCCATGGCCGCCCTGCCGATCGCTGCCGGATGGCATCAGGTGCGCGTCGTGCGGGACGGATTCGCTCCGTTCGAGCAGCGCGTCCAGGTGGCGCCCGGTGGGGACGTGCGCCTCCCTGGCATCGTGCTGCACACGCCCTGACCCCTTTCATCTATATGGTCGGCTATATAGTCGGCCCCGCCACACCTCACTGAGGCGTGGCCGCCACAGTGCGCTTTCGTACGGCCACGGCCCCCTTTTTGAACACTGCTTCGACACCATGCTGTGTCGCCGCTGCAGTGGACTGGAATCGAGCACGTCGGCTGGTCAAACCCGCGCGCCCGCCACGCCGAGGGTGTTGCCAGTGGTGTCGTGCGCGCGCTGCGGTGCCGTGCTCGGCCCGGACGATCTCACCGCCGAGCATGTCGCCGTGCTGGCCGAGCTGAACCGGTTCGGCCTCACGGGGAGGGACGGACTGCTCAAGGCAGCTCCACCCAAGCCCGACGCTCCCTAACCCCGCAGGGTAAAAACCGCCAGTTCCGGCAGACAGAACAGCCGTGCCGGAATCGTCACGGTGCCGATGCCGCGCGACACATAGAGCGGCGCCAGCGTATCGCGGTACCATCCCGCCACGAAGCGCCCGCTCCCGTACGGCGTGTACGGCGCATAGAACGGCAGCCGGATCTGACCGCCGTGCGTGTGGCCGCTCAGGATGGCGGCGGGCGCGGGAAAGCGGTCGCGCGGCACGTCGTCCACGAACCCCGGTGCGTGCACCATCCAGATCGCGTGATCGGCGGCATCGAGCCCCCGCACCGCGGCGGCGAGGTCCGGCTCGCCGGCCACCGGGTCGTC
>WNER01000415.1_pt1 | contig 10516 bp, 7 predicted proteins | sample 5399921 | NCBI WGS metagenome assembly WNER01 (sample SAMN13153331, study PRJNA577476) | soil metagenome | isolation source: 20 cm grassland meadow soil 5 days after 1st rain plot 5 | place: USA:California | collected 2015-09-21 | reverse complement strand
TTGCCTGCCGGCGTCAAAGTGGAAAGAGACACCTTCGAACATCGCGGGAAGAATTACGTGCTCATCAATGCGCTTGGCTCCGCTCAAGTTCCCGACGGCGAGTATCTCTACGATCCGGACTCCAAGCGGATTGAACTCCAGTGGGCTCAGGGAATCGGCAGCGACAAAGCGCCGGCGCCCCAGGCGCGCCTGATGGCCACGGTGATCAACGGAATCCTGAGCCAGCGCTTGCCCTGGCGGCTGGTGTTGATGGGCGTGGCCTTGGTGATTGCGGTGGAAATTCTTGGCGTGCGCTCACTCGCATTCGCTGTCGGCGCGTACCTGTCGCTTGGAACTACGGCGGCAATGTTTGCGGGCGGGCTGGTGCGCGTGGCTGTCGAAGCTACCACGAAAGAGAAGGATGAAAGCGAGGCCAGTCCGGGAGCGCTGTACTCCAGCGGCTTGATTGCCGCAGGAGGCGTTTTCGGCTTGCTGGGAATTATCATCAATCTGCTGCAGGATCCGGAGATTTCGGCGCACGTGCCGCCGTGGGTTACCACCGTGCTCCGACTGCCGTGGCGCGCGGACCTTTTTGCGTTCGGGCCAAAAATGTTTGGTCCGCTTGCAACTAGCAATCTCTTTGGCCTGATTATGTTCATGGCTCTTGCGGCCTCGCTTTTCTATTTCGCCCGCAAGAAGCTGGATTGAGAACGAACGGCGCAGCAGCTTCTTTTTAGCGCGCCTGCGTACTGTCCTAATTTCGTTCCAAATTAGGACAGTGCCCGCGCCTGCCAGCTTTTGACGGTTGCGTTTTTCCACCGTACACTTTCTTTATGTATTCTCGAGGAATCAAGAGCTACCGGGTCAGCTTCGACTTCTACATCACGCCCGCGATTAAGCTGCTCCTCATTGCCAACTTTGCTGTTTTTATCTTTGAAGCGCTGCTCTACCGCTTTTCCGGCGTATCCGCTTATGCAGAGTTGGTGAAGTGGTTCGGCCTGGTCCCCGCGGGGGTGATTCCTGGCCTGCGCATCTGGCAGCCTTTCTCTTACCTGTTTCTGCACGATGTCGGCGGCATCTGGCACATCCTCATGAACATGCTCATGCTTTGGATGTTTGGCCGCGAACTGGAACTGGTTTGGGGAAAGAATAAATTTTTGCGTTATTACTTCCTGACAGGGGTGGGGGCGGGCCTCATCAACGTCATCGTAAAGTTGGCTCCTGCGCTTTTGGGCCAGGGAATTCCGAATAGTGCATATATTCCGACGATTGGCGCTTCCGGGGCCATTTTCGGAATTCTCGTCGCGTGCGCGATTCTATTTCCGGACCGGCGCGTTTACATTATCCCCTTCCCAGTGGCCATGAGCATGCGCACCGTCGTTATCGCCATGACGGTTCTCACCTTTTTGGGAACGTTTGGGTTGGGGGCTGACAGAGTGAGCCATCTCTGTCATCTGGGTGGATTGCTGGTAGGCTACGTTTATTTGCGCCGCGGGTCTTTTCTTTACGGCCTGCGTAACAGCGTCTCCGATTGGCAACAGAAGCGGAATCGCCGGCGCTTCGAAGTTTACATGGGCAAGCACCGCAAGGAGCCTCCGTCGCGCCCCGACAACTGGGTCAACTGAAAGGGTCAGAGATCAGAGAACAGAGAACAGAGATCAGGCGGAGGATTGAGCCAAGTTTTTGCTTTTTCTGATCTCCGATGTGTGTTCTCTGCTCTCTCATTCCGCCGTCCGGACCACTTAAAACCTCACCTCACGCGGGCCCGCCAATCACGTGAAATTTCATGAAGTTGGTTGTGCCGCGGATGCCCATCGGTGTTCCTGCCACAATCCCGATGACGTCACCCTTGCGCACCAATCGCTCTTCGAGCAGCCGTTTCTCCGCGACCGCTGCCAACCCATCAATCTTCCGCAAATCCTGAATGTTTCTCGGATACACGCCCCAGATCATGGCCAGCCGCCGTCGCGTTTCCTGTTCCGGTGAAAACGCGACAATCGGCACCAACGGGCGGTACCGCGAAATCAGCCGCGCCGTGAATCCGCTATGCGTAAACACGGCGATCAGCTTCATGTGCAATTCCCGCGAAGCATGGCACACCAACTCGGCCACAGTTCCTGGAACTCTCAACTGCTCCTGCTGTGCCGGCCGCGGAAATTCCCGGACGCTGCCTTCGGCTTCCTCCACGATGCGCGCCATCATGCTCACGGCCTCCACAGGATATTTTCCCGTGGCCGTTTCCGCGGAAAGCATCACTGCGTCCGAACCGTCGAAAATGGCATTGGCCACGTCAGAAGCCTCCGCGCGCGTCGGGCGCGGATTCTCCGTCATCGATTCCAGCATTTGTGTCGCGGTGATCACGGGCCGCCGCAGTTCTCTGGCGCGGGCAATAATCGTTTTCTGCACAACGGGGACGCGCTCCGGGTTCATTTCTACGCCGAGGTCGCCGCGTGCCACCATGACGGCATCCGCTGCGCGCAGAATGGCGTCCAGATTCTCGATGGCCTGCGGTTTTTCCAGCTTGGCAATGACGGGAGTGTCTTTTCCCGCGCGCCGGATCAATTGTTTTGCCAGCAGCACGTCTTCGGGACGCCGCACAAAGCTCACCGCAATGTAATTTGCGCCATGTTTCAGAGCAAATGCCAGGTCCGCGCGGTCCTTTGGCGTCAGCGCCGGAACGCGCAGTTTCAATCCGGGCAAGTTGATGCCTTTATGCTGGCCGAGTGCGCCGCCGTTCACCACTTCGCAAATCACTTGCCGGTCGCGCACTTGCTCGACGCGCAACTCGATCAGTCCGTCCGAGAGCAAAATGCGGTCACCGCGGTGCACCTCACGAGGCAGTGCCGTGAACGTGGTGCTTACGCGCGTGGAATCGCCCAGCACTTTGGCGGTGGTAATAACGAACTGTTGGCCGGCCCGCAGCATCACCGGCCCGCCACCCGCGAGCGCTCCGGTGCGAATTTTCGGCCCTTGCAAATCCGCCAAAATCGCAACCGGTTTTTCATGTTCCCCGGAGGCGGCGCGAATCATCGCGAAATTCTCCGCGTGCTCCTCGTACGTGCCGTGCGAGAAATTCAGGCGCGCCACGTCCATCCCGGCCGCGAAAAGCTTGTCGATCATCCGCGGTGAGCGCGTGGCGGGCCCGATGGTGCAGACAATCTTCGAGTGACGAAAACTCATGCTCTCTTCCGAGGACAGACCGAACTTTCGCGCATTCTATTGTTCAACCAGAGCTTCGTTCTTGCGATTTTCTTTTTGGATTGTTGCCAGAGGCTTCTTGCTTTAGTAACGGGTGACCGCAAACTCCGTCACAATCTTCGTTAGCACGTCCACACCCTTGTCAAAGGACGCCATCGGAATCCGCTCGTCATCGCCGTGCATTCGCCGCAAATCTTCCTGCGACAGCGGAAACGGCACAAGCCCGTAAGCCTGCACGTTGTGCAGCCGCAACTGCGCGGAATCGGTCAGCCACGTCGACTGAAACGGCAAGGCCGGAGCGCCTCCAAACTCCCGCGAGGCCACCCGGCAAATCAAGTTGTAAAAGTCCGATTCCAGCGAAGATGGCGGCGCCGCCAATCCCGCGTTCGCCTGCACCTCCAGCCTCACCGCTGGATCGTTAACAAGCTTGCTCAGGTCACTTACCAGCGTGCTGATGGAATCTCCGGGCAAGAGCCTCACGTTCAGATTCGCGCGCGCCTCCGCCGGAATCACGTTGTTGGCCACTCCCGCAGAAAGTATGGTTGGTGCAATCGTGTCGCGCATCATCGCATTCCAGAGCGGGCTGACGTCCGACACTACGCGCTGCGCATGTTCGCCGCGGTCAGGGGTGTCCATCGAGCGAATCCACTTCGCGATTTCGTCGTCTTCGAGCGGCGCAATGCCTTCAAAGTATCGCCGCACAATCGCGGTGAAGTGCACTGGCGCGGAGTACGTCCCAATCTTCGCGATGGCCGCCGCCAAGTGCACGACGGGATTGTCCTTCGTTGGCTGTGATGCGTGGCCCGAAGTTCCTCGCGCGATCACCGCGACGTTTGCGGACACTTTCTCGCTCGCCTGCACGCCGATGTATTGGACTTTGCCATTCTTCATGAAGACGTTGCCGCCTTCGTTGATGGCAAATCCCGCCGCAAACTTGTCCCAGTATTTCGCGATGAGCGTGCGGATGCTGGCGTCGCCGCTTCCCTCTTCATCGGCCGTCGCCAGGAAGATTACGTCGCGGTTCAGATGTGCATTGGTCCGCTTCAGGTGAATGAACACCGCCAAATTTGCGGCTAGCATGCCTTTGTCGTCGATAGCTCCGCGGCCATACATGTAGCCATCCCTGACCGCTCCGCTGAATGGATCGACGGTCCACCGCGCTTTGTCCACCGGTACCACGTCCAGATGAGCCACCAGGAGCAGCGCTTTTGACGGGTCGGGCACCACCGAGCTGCGCAGGCGAGCTACCACGGCGCTGCGTCCCGGCCCCACATCCAAGATTTCTGCTTTAATCCCTTCTTTTTGAAGCAATCCGGAAACGAACATGGCGGCAAGGTTTTCATTTCCCGGTGGATTGGACGTGTTGATCTTGATCAGGTCCGCCAGCCAGCTGCTGGCTTCTCTTGCCATCGACACAGGTTCAGGAGAGGCGCTGACTGCGCTCACCGGCGTGGGCTGCGGGATTCCTTGTGCCGCTACCGGAGAGCTTCCGGCCATGAGCAGAACCGCCGTTCCCGCAATGACCTGCACCGCCCGATTCCGATTCACGAATCCACCCTCCTCACGAAATCGCCGTCGGTCCGCCCTGAACCACGGCAGCTAACGTTTTGCGTCCAGAGTGCTTCATACTAACATGCAGGTATGGGGACCCGGCCCGGTCATTGCCGGCGCGATGCCTAAGTCCAACCGCTGGCGTCGCGCTGCGGGTTGCAGGAAGAAGAAGGTATTGCAGGGTTTTCTTTGTCCTGATCAATTGAGGGGTTACGATGAAGCTTACTGTTTCGGTTTTGCTGCTTTTGGCTTTGGCCGCGTTTGTAGTCCTGCCGCTCGCGGAGCAGTCCGCTCTTGCTCAGGCGCCTACGGGCCCGCAGGGCAGCCCTCCTCCGTCTCAGCAGCAACAGAAGCCCACGCCCCCGCAAACTCCACCCACAGGACAGCAGCCTCCACAGTCTGACGTCAGCATCAGCGTGGACGTTCCGGTCGTTACGCTTGACGTCGTGGCTGCCACGCAACACGGCGACCTCATTCCCAACCTCAAAAAAGAGAATTTCCGCGTCCTGGATGAAGGCGTTCCGCAAGCCATCACGAATTTCGCCCCCACGGAAGCGCCCATCACCATGGTCGTGCTGATGCAGTTCAGCGGAAACTCGTATGGGTGGTTCGCCGCCTATGCCAAGTACTGGGCCGACGCCCTCTTTCCAAATCTGCAGCAGAAAGACTGGGTGGCTCTGGAGACTTTTGACATGAAAACTCGCATCGAGGTGGACTTCACCCAAGATAAAGATGAAGTTCGTAACGCCATCTACCATCTTTACTTCCCGGGCTTTAGCGAATCTAACGTCTTCGACGCACTGATCGAAACCACGGAGCGCCTGAAAGATGTGAAGGGAAAGAAATCCATCCTTCTGCTCGCCAGCGGCGTTGACACTTTCTCAAAACACACTCTCGATCAAACCATGAAGGCGTTACGCGGCAGCGATGTTCCCATCTTTTGCGTCGGCCTGGGCAAAACCTGGACGAACTTTCTTGAATCGCGCGGCAAACTCGGCGCGCATATGGACTATCTGCAAGCGGAGAATCAGCTTCGCACATTTGCTCAGGAAACCGGAGGATTCGCGTGGTTCCCGCAATTTGATGGCGAGATCCCGGACATTTTCCGCAGCGTGGCAGCTTTCTTGCGTCACCAGTACAGTATTTCCTTCTCGCCCACCGGCGGCGGCAAAGACGGCAAATTCCACAAAGTAAAAGTGGAACTGGTGGCTCCTGACGGCGGCCCACTTACGATCACGGACCAAAAAGGCAAAAAGCAGAAATACCAGATTTACGCCCGTGAAGGGTACCAAGCCATCAAAGCCGGGGTCGGCGACTGACTCTCGAAATCGAAACGCCTCAAGCTGCGAGCTTACGGCGAATTTCGAGGTTCGATTTTCGAATTTCGATTTTCCAATCAGTATCCGCGCGTCACGTCGACCTGGTTGAACATCTCTTCACCGTCAAACCATCGTTCCAGCAATTCCACCAGAATCGCGGCTTGCCGAACCCACAGCCGATCGCTCAACGCGCTGGTATGTGGCGTGATGAAAAGGTTCGGCGCCTTCCACAGCGGGCTGTCCGCTGGCAACGGCTCCGTTTCCGCCACGTCAATCGCTGCTCCGCCCAACGCACCGGTCTTGAGCGCGCAAATCAAAGCCGCTTCATCCAGCAACGATCCCCGCCCGACATTAATTAATCGCGCCCCCCGCTTCACCTTCGCAAGCTCCGCGGCGCCGATCAGATGCTTGGTCTCCGCCGTCTCCGGCGCGGAAACCACCACGTAATCTGCCTCCGCCAGCGCTTCATGCAATTGTGCCGCTGGAAGAATCCTCTCCACATGCGCCCCGTCGCCCTGCCCCGACCGCGTCACCCCCCGCACTCGCATGTCGAATGCCTTCGCGCGTTTCGCCAGTGCCCGTCCAATCGAACCGTAGCCCACGATTAACAGCACTTGCCCATTCACCTCGGCCAGATGTTGCGGCTTGTCCCACAGCTCCTGCTGCGACCAGATTGCTTTGTCCTGCTGCCGCACGGAGTCCGGAAAATTCCGCGCCATCGCCAGAATCAAGCCCATCGTGTGCTCTGCCATCGGCACGGAAAATACGCCGCTTGGATTCGTTACCAGGATTCCCGCATCGCGCAGTTCCGGATACATCAGTTGCGCCACGCCCGCTGCTGTCGAATGAATCCACTTCAGCTTTCTTGCATCTTTCAACTGCTTCGCTCGCAGCGAATAACCCACAAAAATATCCGTATCCGGCAATTCCTCCGGCAGCTTGTCGTAATCCGGGAGATGCACCACGTTCATTTCAGGCCAGCGCTTTCGAATCGTTTCCGCGAGCACCGGCTGCGGCCGCCACCAAGTGAACGGATGCCACACGCAAATCACCAGCTTCGTTTCTGCAGGCTTTGTGCGCTTCATGGAAGGTTAAGAGACAATCCGCAAATCGTTGCCGGTCATGTCCGCGGGCCTCGGTTGGCCCAATACGCTCAGCATGGTCGGCGCGATGTCCCGCAGCGAGCCGCCCGCCTGCAATTTCACCTTGTCGTCTTCGCTCACCAAAATGAACGGCACCGGATTCGTCGTGTGATACGTGTGCGGCCCGCCGTTCGTGGGATCGATCATCGTCTCCGCATTCCCGTGGTCCGCGGTGATAATCCACGCGCCCCCGCGCGGCTTCATCGCCTGATAAATTCGTCCAAGCCCCACATCCACCGCTTCCACGGCCTTAATCGCCGCTTCCAGCTTTCCCGAATGGCCCACCATGTCCGCGTTCGCATAGTTCATAATGATGGCGTCGAACTCGCCCGTCTCGATCGCGTTCACCACGGTGTCGGTGATCCCCGCGGCGGACATTTCCGGCTTCAAGTCATACGTCGCCACTTTTGGCGACGGAACCAGGATCCGTTCTTCTCCGCCGAAAGGTTTTTCCACGCCTCCATTGAAAAAGTAAGTCACGTGCGCATACTTCTCCGTCTCTGCCGTGCGCAAATTCTTGTACTGCAGTTCGGCGAAAACTTGCGCCAGGATGTGCTCCAATTTTTCCGGCGCCAGCACGTACTTCAACCACGGCCACGTCTTTTCGTACTGTGCCATCGCCACATAAAAAAGATTCTGCGGCCGCTTTTCATCCACGAACTTGTCGAAGCCCGGCTCCGCCAGAGCCTTCGTCATTTGCCGCGCGCGGTCGGCGCGGAAATTGTAGAAAATCACCGCGTCCTCGCTTCGAATGAGTCCGTCCGGCTCAGCGGCTGCTCCATCACCCTTCGTCACCACAATCGGCTTCACAAATTCATCGGTGACGCCTTGCTCGTAGCTCTTCTGCAACGCGGCCACCGGATCGCTCGTCTTGGTTTCCGCTTCCCCGTGCGTCAGCGCGCGATATGCCATTTCGACGCGTTCCCAGCGGTTGTCGCGGTCCATCGCATAATACCGCCCCACCAGCGTCGCGATTTCGCCGACGCCCAACTCACGCATCTTCTGCCGTAACTGCCGCACGTAATCGCGCCCGCTGTTCGGAGGAGTGTCGCGCCCATCCATAAAGCAATGGACAAATACTTTTTCGACTTTTTGCTGCTTGGCCATCTCCAGCAGCGCGAACAAATGAAGGATGTGCGAATGCACGCCGCCGTCGCTCAACAAGCCCAGAAAATGTAGTTGCCGCTGCCGCCCGCGCCCCATCGCCTGCTGGAAAAGTGGAACGTTTTGCAATTGTTTGTTGGCGATCATCAAGTCAATTCGCGTGACGTCCATGTGCACGATGCGGCCCGCGCCCATGTTCATGTGGCCCACTTCGCTGTTGCCCATCTGACCTTCTGGCAAACCCACAAACGGTCCTGAAGTCTGAATCAGCGTGTTCGGAAATTTGCGAAGCAGTTCGTCATACGCTGGCTTCCGCGCCAGAGCGATCGCGTTTCCCTTCGTCTCCGCGCGGTAGCCCCATCCATCCAGCACGGTCAATACAATCGGTTTCGGCCGTTTTGCCATAATCCTCGCTCAATCTCTGAAATTCGCATTCTTAAGGCGGAATGACAAGCTCCTAACGAGCGGCGAATTCGCGGAGCGCCTTCAGCAGTCGATCCACTTCTTCTGCCGTGTTGTAGTGCACCAGGCCAATCCGCAGAACACCGCCTTTCAACTCAACGCCGAGCCGCTCGGAAAGATTCATAGCGTAGAAATTTCCGTCCCAGGTGAAGATGCCACGATCGCCAAGGAATTTGGCGATCTCTGTCGGGTGATGTTCGCCCACTCGCAACGAAATCGTGGAGCAACGTTCGTTAAACCGCTTCGGATCCGTAATCCCGTAGACCTTCACTCCGCGAATCGCTTGTAAGCCGTTCAACATTCTTGTAAACAGACTCCGTTCGTAGGGCACGGTCTCTCGATAAGCGGCGGCAAGCGCTTCGCGCCGGGCCTTCACGTTCGCATCGCAATGCTTTCCCACTCCCGCGAGGTAATCCACAGCGGCGCCGATTCCGGCAATCAGTTCCTGCACTTGCGTTCCGGTTTCCCAGCAGTCTGGAACGGCATCGGTCGCCGGCCGCACTTTATATGGTTTGAAGCGCTGCAAATGCTCCTTCTTCCCGTACAGGGTCCCCATGTGCGGGCCGAAGAATTTGTAGGGAGAACACGCCAAAAAATCGCAGTCCAGCGCCTTCACGTCAATCAGCCCATGCGGCGCATAATGCACGGCATCCACAAACATCAGCGCTCCAGCCGCATGCGCCAGCTTGGTGATCTCCGCAATCGGATTGATGGTCCCCACCATGTTCGACGCGTAGCCCACCGCGACCATCTTCGTCCTCGGCGAGATTTTACGTTTCAAGTCCTCCAAATCGAGCGTGCAATCTTCTTCGCGAATGTCCACTTGCCGAATGACGATGCCTTTCTCTTCCAGCGCGCGCCACGGAGCCACGTTTGCGTCGTGGTCCAGCGTCGTCACCACGATTTCGTCGCCCGTATTCAGCTCTCGCGCGATGGCCCGCGCCAGCGCAAACGTAATCGTGGTCATGTTTTGCCCGAACACCACTTCACTCGCATCGCAGTTGAAGAAATCCGCCATCGCTCTGCGCGTTGCCGCAATCATCGCGTCATTGCGCCGGCCCGTCTCGAATGCGCCGCAGGTATTTGCGTTCGCATTCACGTAGTAGTTCTCAACAGCTTCGATCACTTGCTTTGGCACTTGTGTCCCCGCAGGCCCATCGAGAAACGCCGCAGCGTTCCGGTTCACCTGCAATTTCAGGGATGGAAACTGCTCGCGTACCCACGCAACATCAAACGCCCTGCTGTGTGTTCCTTGTACCGCCGGTGTGCTCACGTTCTGCTCTCCATTGAGGATTAGCGCCTTTCTCGAATTCTTAAGTCTCTCATAGGCGCGGCAGTCCTTGTAGCGGCCCTAATCCACCTGGCACTGTCTCTTGAATCGCTTGCATTCTGCCAATTTGGCAATAGTTTTCTTTCAGAGCGAGATTCAAGACACACTTATTTGCGTCCCTCGCGTGATAGCATCATTTTATCATTGGCTTTTACTCATGCCGCCGTAGCGCCGGCTATAAATCAAACGGGTCATCGCGAAACAGCGAGCCCTGCGCTGTGTCTCTCAATGAGGTGTGCCGTGTCCGAAACTCTTCCGCCGACCGAGCGAACGCGCGTGGTGCGCGAGCCGCAGCGCGGCGTCTACGATCGCGAAAGCATCTACAAGATTCTCGATGAAGCCTTCGCGTGCCATGTCGGATTTTCCATGGATGGCCAGCCGTACGTGATTCCCACACTCTTCGCTCGTCTGGGTGATGCTCTCTATTTCCA
>WNER01000412.1_pt1 | contig 10541 bp, 7 predicted proteins | sample 5399921 | NCBI WGS metagenome assembly WNER01 (sample SAMN13153331, study PRJNA577476) | soil metagenome | isolation source: 20 cm grassland meadow soil 5 days after 1st rain plot 5 | place: USA:California | collected 2015-09-21 | reverse complement strand
GTATTTTCTGACGCATTCCGCCGAAGGTTTTGACATAGTCCGTTCCGTCGGCAACCCCCACGTCAAATTCCTCTACGATTTCTTTCACGAGCAAATCTCTGCCGGCAACCTCATCGCCAAGCTCGAAAAGAACCTGGATCTCATCGATCTCGTCCACATCGCCGACGTGCCCGGCCGCCATCATCCCGGCACCGGCGAAATCAATTATTCCAACATTTTTCGCAAGCTCGCCGAATTGCATTACTCGCGCTACGTCGCCATGGAGTTCCATCCTCTTGGCGACCCCGTGAAGGAATTGCGCGAAGCCCGCGAACTAGCTATTTCGAGCGCGCGCTCCGCCCATGCCGCTCGTTCGTTCAAATCGGGGAGGAACCATGAATCGGCGTGACGCCCTTCGCGTGCTTACGGCAGGAGCCGTTCTGCCTGCATTGACTCCGGAGCTTTTTGCTTTCTATCAGCAGGCGCATCCCGGTGGTTCTTATTCTCTCCGCACTTTGAATCCCCACCAGAACGACACTGTTGTTGCGATGATCGATCAAATCATCCCCGCTACCGACACGCCCGGCGCAAAAGGTGCGCGCGTCAACGAATTTATTGACGTCATCCTCGCCGAATGGGCCACCGAAGAAGAGCGCCAGAATTTTCTCAACAGTCTCGCTGCCGTCGACAAAGAGAGCAACGAACTTTTCGGAAAGGATTTCGCTGCCGCTTCTTCCTCGCAACAAGTCACTCTTCTGCGCTCCATGGACGATGCCGCTTCTGTCCTCCGCGCTGCCAGGCAACGCCATGCCCCCAATACGGTTCCGGAGCCGGACACTCAGCTCAAGGGTGATTTCTTCACGGTCTTCAAAAACATAACGCTCCACGGTTATTACACGTCGGAGGTTGCTTTTTCGAAGGAGTTGAATCTCGAAATCATTCCGGGCGCATTCCACGGTTGCACAGTCATTCCCGCAGGGAGGAAGGCATAGCGCCATGGCGCCGAATTTGAATACTTACGACGCGGTCATCATCGGCTCGGGAATCACCGGCGGATGGGCCGCCAAAGAGCTAACCGAAAAGGGTCTCAATACACTGGTCCTCGAAGCTGGCCGCACGATCGTCCCCGAACAGGACTATGTCGAGCACGTTCCCGTCTGGGAGCTCAAGTACCGCGGCTGGGACAATCGTGCCGAGCGCGCCCGCACGCAGCCCATTCAGCGCGAATGCTATTACGCCTGTGACGAGTACTCTCACAAATTCTTCGTTAGGGATGACGACAATCCCTACTCTTGCGATCCCGGAAAGCACTTCTCCTGGATTCGCGGCCGACAGGTTGGGGGAAAATCCATCACTTGGGGCCGCCAGAGCTATCGCTGGAGCGATTTGGATTTTGAAGCCAACCTGAAAGATGGAATCGCTGTCGATTGGCCGATTCGTTATACCGACATCGCTGCCTGGTATGACTACGTCGAGGAATTCGCCGGTATCAGCGGCCAAATCGAAGGTCTGCCGCAGCTTCCCGATGGCAAATTCCTTCCGCCCATGGGAATGACCTGCGTCGAGCTGGATTTCAAAGCCGCGCTCGCCAAGCATTTCGACGACCGCATGATGACCATTGGCCGTTCTGCCGTGCTGACGCAAGTGCACAAGGGCCGCGCCGCTTGCCATTATTGCGGTGTCTGCCATCGCGGCTGCATCACGCAATCCTATTTCAGCAGTTTGAACTCCACGCTTCCCGCTGCACAAAAAACCGGCCGCCTCACTCTTCGGCCCTACAGCGTGGTACACAGCCTCATTTTCGATCCGAAAGCTCGCAAGGTTTCCGGCGTGCGCGTCATTGATGCGCAAACCAAAAACGCGCTCGAATTCAAAGGCCGCATCGTTTTCCTCTGTGCCTCGACTCTCGAATCCACGCGCATTCTTCTCAATTCCGCCACTCCGGAATTTCCTAATGGCCTCGCCAACTCCAGCGGCGAGCTTGGCCACAATCTCATGGACCACCACATGGGAGCCGGCGCCAACGGCATGATGCCCGGCCACGAAGATAAAATGCCTTTCGGCAATCGCCCCAACGGGATTTACATTCCGCGTTTTCGTAATGTGAACAGCAAGCAAAAAGAATTCATCCGCGGGTACGGCTACCAGGGTGGCGGATTCCGCGAGGGCTGGTCGCGCGGCGCGTGGATGAGCGGCATCGGCGCGGATTTCAAGAACGCCCTCAAAAAGCCCGGCCCATGGCGCTTTGGCGTTGGCGGATTTGGCGAATGCCTGCCGAATCACGGGAATTACGTTGAAATTGATAAGGAGAAGCTTGACGCCTGGGGCGTTCCCACGCTCAAGATTCACTGCGCCTGGGGCGATAACGAACACGCCATGTCGCGCGACATCTCCATCCAGGCCGGGGAAATGCTTGCCGCAGCCGGCGCAAAAGATATTCAGGTCTATCAGGACATCAGCTCACCCGGGTTGGGCATTCACGAAATGGGCACGTCGCGCATGGGCCGCGATCCCAAAACGTCCGTGCTCAACGAACACAATCAGGCTCACGACGCGAAAAATCTCTTCGTCACCGACGGCGGCTGCATGACTTCTTCCGCCTGCGTGAATCCGTCGCTCACGTACATGGCGCTCACCGCCCGCGCCTGCGATTTCGCCGTCTCGGAGATGAAGAAAAGCAACCTATAGAGCAGGCCAGCCGAGTTGCAATTGCGAGGAAAAGAGTATTGCTCTAGAATTCTCTCGTCTTTACGCAAATCGAAATTAAATGCTTTTTCTTGTTCTCACTAAAAACTGAGAACTGACAACGTGCAATAATAGATTCGTTACGAAAATAAGAACTCCGCGGAGCACCCCTCATGGCGCAGGTTCAGCGGTCCCCCAAGCAGTACGACGTCTGCATCATCGGCTCCGGCGCGGGCGGCGGCACGGCCGCCAAAGTCCTCACCGAAGGCGGCCTCAGCTGCGCCCTGCTCGAAGCCGGGCCGGAGGTTCATCCCGAAAAAGACTTCAAGATGCTGATGTGGCCGTACGAAGCGCCGCATCGTGGCGCGGGCGTCGGCGGAAGGGCCCGCGAGAATTTCGGCGAATTTCTCGCCCCCAACGGCGCCTGGCACATCGAGGGCGAGCCTTACACTTCCGCTCCCGGCTCCGATTTTCAATGGTTTCGTTCCCGCATCGTGGGCGGCCGCACCAATCACTGGGGCCGCATTGCTCTGCGTTTTGCTCCCATCGATTTCAAATCCAAGACGCGCGACGGCCTGGGCGACGACTGGCCCATCACCTACGAAGACCTTTCGCCCTACTACGATAAAGTGGAATCGTACATCGGCGTCTTCGGCAGTAAGGAAAACGTCCCCAGCGCTCCCGATGGCGTCTTTCTTCCTCCACCCAAACCGCGCTGCACGGAGCTGATGGTTAAGAAAGCCTGCGACAAGCTGGGAATCACTTGCATTCCCTCGCGCCTCGCCATCCTCACGAAATCCGTGAACGGGCGTTTGCCTTGCCACTACTGCGGCCAGTGCGGCCGCGGCTGCATCACCGCGTCAAATTTCAGCTCCAGCCAGGTCCTCATTCCGCCCGCGATGAAAACCGGGAAGCTCACGATGATTACCGGCGCGATGGCTCGCGAAATTCTCGTGGATAAAGACGGCAAGGCCACTGGCGTCTCTTACATTGACAAAGCCAAGCGCTCTGAAAAGCGCATCAACGCCCGCGCCATCGTTCTTGCCGCCAGCGCTTGCGAATCCGCACGCTTGCTGCTCAATTCCAAATCCTCGCTGTTTCCCACAGGGCTTGCCAACTCCTCCGGCGCGGTCGGCAAATATTTGACGGATTCCGTAGGCAGCGGTGGCTACGGCTACTTCCCGCAACTCGAGAAAATGCCTCCGCACAATCACGATGGCGTTGGCGGCATGCACATGTACATGCCCTGGTGGAAATTCGACCGCCAAAATGATTTTCCGCGCGGCTATCACATCGAATTTGGCGGCGGCCGCGAAATGCCCGGCGTCGGCATATTCAACGGCATGAATCGCGATGAAGAAGGCTACGGCCTCCCCCTAAAGCAGCGCGCCCGCAAACAATATGGCTGCCACATCGGTTTCGCTGGCCGCGGCGAAATGATTCCCAATCCCGACACTTATTGCGAAATCGATTCCGATGTGGTCGATCAATGGGGCATTCCCGTCCTGCGCTTCCACTTTAAATGGTCAGATTACGAATTGCTTCAGGCCAAGGACATGCAGGAAACCTTCCGCTCCATCGTCGAAACCATGGGCGGCGAATACAAAACCAAAACCTCCATCCACGGTGAGTATCCCTTTGGCATCGAGGAGGGTGGAAAAATCATCCACGAAGTCGGCACCGCGCGCATGGGCGCCGATCCCAAGACTTCCGTTCTCAACGGCTTTTGCCAGGCGCATGACGTCAAAAATCTCTTCGTCACCGATGGCGCTCCACTCGTGACCAATCCCGACAAAAATCCCACGCTCACCATCATGGCTCTTGCGTGGCGCGCCTCGGAGTACCTCCTCGACGAAGCCAGAAAGGGTGACATTTAACATGGCCAAAGAATCCATCTCTCGCCGCGATATTCTCCGCACCCTGGCCATCGGCGTTACCGGCTCGGTCCTGCAAGTCATTCCCGCGGAAGCCGCGGAATACGTCCATCAAATGGTCCATAAGGAAAAAGCGGCTGCGCCGGCAGGGAGTTACACTCCGAAATATTTTTCCGCCTCGCAATATGCCACGCTCGTCGCTCTTTGCGACATGCTTATTCCCAAGGACGAAAAATGCGGCGGCGCGGTCGAAGCAGGCGCTCCCGAATTCATCGATCTCCTGACCAGCGAAAACGACAAGTTTCAACTGCGCCTCGGCGGCGGTCTTTTCTGGCTCGACGGTTACTGCACCGACCATTACGGCAAAGTTTTTCTCGAATGCGCTCCGGAACAAAAGAAAGAAGTTCTTGACCTCATCGCCTTCCGCAAAAACGCCAAACAGGATCCTTCGCTTAGCCAGGGCATTTCGTTCTTCTCCTTTCTCCGCAACATGACTTGCGACGGCTACTACACCAGCAAAATCGGCATCGCCGACCTCGGCTACATTGGCAACACCTCGCTCCGCGAATTCCCCGGCTGCCCTTCGCTTCCGGAGTAAGCGTGTAGCAGGGGTCTTAAGCCGCTGCCTTCCACTTACAATTTAAGACTGGTTCATGTCGTTGCGTACCTCCGTTTCTGTTGTTATTCTTCCGCCTCATTGTCTTCCACGCCGCTCCATCCCGAACTGACGCCGCGGCCATCGCTGTGGCCCTGGGTCTTCCTCATGGCCATAGCGTATTTCGCTTTGCACATGGCCACGGCCACGCGCTACGGCTACTTCCGCGATGCGCTCTATTACCTCGCCTGCGCCGACCATCTTGCTCTCGGCTACGTCGATCTGCCTCCGCTTTTTCCCTTCATTGCGTGGATCGCGCGGCACACGCTGGGCGCGTCGCTCCCAGCATTGATTTTCTGGCCCGCGCTGGCTGGAACCGCTCGGATCATCTTAATCGCCGCGTTTGCCCGTGAACTTGGCGCAAAGCGCTTTGGCGTCGCGCTTGCCGCCGCACTAGCCGCCACTCCCGCAGTGTGGTGGGTCATTGACCACCAGTTCGCCATGAACGCTTTAGAGCCGCTCTTTTGGACCGGTTGCGCTTACGTACTCCTGCGCATGATTCACACGCAAAATCCAAAACTCTGGCTCCCGTTTGGCGTTATCGCCGGCCTCGGCCTCGAGAACAAATACTCCATCGCCATCTTTGCTTTCGCGCTGCTCTTCGGTCTGCTCCTCACGCAGCACCGCAAACTCTTGTTCACGCCCTGGCTCTTCGCGGGCGGAGCCGTCGCCCTCCTGATCTTCCTTCCCAATTTAATTTGGAACTTCCGGCACCACTGGCCGTTTCTCGAATTGATGCACAACATTCGCGTCACCGGCAAAGACATCGCCTACCCGCCCGGTGCCTACACCGTCCAGCAAATCCTGATGATGAATCCCTTCAGCTTTCCATTCTGGTTCGGAGGCCTGCTCTTTTATTTGTTCTCCCGCGCGGGGAAAAAGTATCGCGTTTTCGGCTGGGCCTTCCTCATCACCTTCGCGTTTTTCCTGGCCTCCCACGGCAAAGACTACTATTCCGCTCCCGCCTACCCGATCTTGCTCGCCGCAGGCGCTATCGCCGCCGAGCTCCTGCTTTCACGCTCCGGTCAGCGGCAGGGAAGCGAGCAGGAACCAAAATGGCGAGCTGTCCTCGAGCCGGTTTGTTTCGTCTGGCTCGCCGCCGGCGTCACCCTGGTCTTGCCCCTCGTTCTTCCCGTGCTTCCGCTTGAGGCCTTTGTCCGCTACCAGTCGCATTCCCTGTTGCATGGCAAGCCCACGGAACGCAGTTTCGTTGGGACGCCGCTCCCGCAGTATTACGCCGACGAACTTCCCTGGCAGGGGCAGGTTGCTGCTGTCGCTCGTGTCTATCACTCGCTCAAGCCTGAGGAGCAGGCCAAGGTTGCTATCTTTTGCGACAACTACGGCCAGGCCGCCGCCATCGACTTTTTCGGCTTGCGCTACGGCTTGCCCAAAGCAATCAGCGGCCATCAGAGTTATTTCTCATGGGGACCGCGCAACTACACCGGAGAGATCGTGATTGTTGTCGGCGCCCCCGAATCCGACGTGCGCGAGAAATTCGCCTCCGTCGAAACCGCTGCCTCTGTGAACGTTCCTTACGCCTACTTTTACGAAACGCGGCCGGTCCTTCTTTGTCGTGGTTTGAAGGGCAATCTGCAAACGCTCTGGCCGCGCGTCAAGAATTGGCGCTGACCGCAACGCTTCGCTCTCGCTGGTGCGCTTCCCCACCTTCCTCCTCAAGTTGCGCTCAACTGTTTTTGCACAGGCGTGCACAGCTTTCCACAGTTGAATCTTCAGATTTCACTTGCCAAGAAAAAGCGGCAGGTTTATCGTCACACCCAGATTGAGCCGGGAAGCCTTAAAAACTTAACGGCGCAATTGAAAGGGGGCGCAGCAGCCGCAAGGTTGTTGCGCCCTCGATTTTGTGCCCATACTTTCTTGCGCTCAGTCCCTTTGCATTGACTTTCTTTCGAGTCCTTCCGGCCTCGTCGTCCGGCTCACTTATCCTTCTTCAGCGCCCAGTAGACTTCCTGCACAAACGCATCCGGCACAGGGTTAGAGTGCTTAGAGGCGAGTCTAATGAAGCTGCTGAACCCTGGTCACAAAGGCACGCAAGTGGCGGAGAAAGGCGCAGGCATTGGCAAAGGACGCTCGGGTAAACAGGGCTGCCGCACTCGAAATGGTTCTAGTTGTTCCGAAATTATTTCTGGCACAGAGAGGCACAGACTGAAGTCTGTGCGACCGGACGCCACCATAGCACCGGCACCTGGTCTTAGCCAGGGCCAGAGCGCGGGGCTATACGGTCAGGGGCACAGCCTAAAGTCTGCGCCACTAGGACTTAATGGTGCTGGTGGCGGCGTCCCAGGTGACCGCGGCTTTGCGGAAATAGGATTCGTTGGCCATGTGGCAGGCGAGCGCGGCGTTGTTGCCAAAGACGGCGTCCTCGACGACGGGCTGGCGCGACTTCACGGCCTGGAAGTACTTCCAGAGGTGCGGCTTCTCTTCGTCCCAGGAAGCGCCATGAAAGTTGTAGCCTTCCGTGACCGGCTCCTTGCCGGGCTTGGGGTCGTGCTCTTCGTGCCATTTTTTGAAGTAGGCTTCGCGCATTTCGCGCGGGAAACCATAGGTGTAATAGCTGGGCCCTTCGTCCACACCGGACTGCGGGAAATACGTAATGTTGAATTCGGTGACTTCCAGAATTCCGTGGGAGCCCTGGAAGCGATAAGTTTCGGGAGTGTCGCAGCCGAGATTCAAACGGAGATAAACCGGAGGGCGGTCTTCGCCATAATCAAAGAGCGTGGCGTGAACATCAGGCATGTTGCGGCCATCTTTGAAGCGCAGGATATTGCCGAGCGCCAAAGCGCGGCGGGGCGGGTCGTTCCAACCGAGCATGAAGTTCATGCCGCTGACGAGGTGAACGAGCAAATCGCCGGCGAGACCCGTTCCGTATTCTTTCCAGCAGCGCCAGCGCGCGAAGTATTTGGGAGACATGTCAGGATCCCAGGGGCGCTTGGTGGCTTCGCCCTGCCAGGTGTCCCAATCGAAATTGCTCGGAGAAAGTCCTGGAGGCGGGGGATATTCCCACGCACCAGTGGGATCGTTGCGACCGTAGGTTCCTTCGACGAGGGTGATCGTGCCGATGATGCTGTTGGCAAGCAGTTCTTTGGCTTTGGCGCAGATCACTGAGCTGACGCGCTGCGAACCGATTTGCACGATGCGCCCGGTCTTTTTCGCGGCCGCCACCATGGCCACGCCGTCGGCGGCAGAATGCGACATGGGCTTCTCGCAGTAGATGTCTTTCCCGGCGTTCACGGCATCGACGACCACCTGCTTGTGCCAGTGATCGGGAACGGCGGCGACGATGCAGTCGATTTCCTTGTTGTCGAGAAGTTCCTTGTAGCGGCGGGTGGTGGGAATTTTCGAGCCGACAATTTCCTGCGCCAGTTCGTGGCGGCCGTCCCAAAGATCGGCGGCGGCGACGCACTCGACGCCGGGGAGTTGGATGGCATTGGTCAGCAGGCCGGAGCCTTGCATGCCGATGCCGATGATGCCAAAGCGCACGCGTTCGCTCGGCGGAGTGGACTCCAAGGGGAGTGGAATATGCTCCGGCTGGAGGAAAATCCTATGGGAAGCGGCGAAGGCTCCGGTGGCGCCGGCGGTGCGCTGGAGAAATTCGCGGCGTGAGAGGTCGTTTTTCATGGTGAGCTCCTGAGAGAAGTTGACAGCCGACAGCTTACAGTTGACAGCTAAAAAACAGCCCGGGGAGTAAAGCCCTGCCAAGCAGGGGCGCAGCATGCCGCGCCCCTACCGGCAAAAGTCAGAAACGCAGCTCATGCAAGTAGTTGTAACTGATTTTGATGTCATCGAAAGCGGATTTCGGATCATCGTTTTCGACGAAATAGTGCTTGATGCCGGCCTTGCCATCGTGCGCGAAGAGATTTTTCCAGTTAATGGAGCCCTGGCCGACGTCGGCCATGTGGCCGCCATACTTGACGGTCTGGCCCATGGCGCCTTCGTAGCCGCTGTTCGAACTGGCGTCTTTCACCCAGTCCTTGACGTGAACGAGCGGGAAGCGGCCGGGATACTTATCGAAATACGCGAGAGGGTCTTTTCCGGCGACGCTAATCCAGCAGAGATCCATTTCCATGGCGACGAGCTGGGGATCGGTTTCGGCGAGAAGAAAGTCGTAAGGAAGCTTTCCGCCGAGAGTCTCCGCCGGTTGAAACTCGAAGGAATGATTGTGATAGCCGAACTGGATGCCGGCTTTTTTGCTTTCTTCGCCGGCTTTGTTGAAGAGATCCGCGGCGCTTTTCCAGCCGCCGGCATCGCCGCGCTGCTTTTCGTCAATCCAGGGACAAATGATGTAGCTGTGGCCGACGATTTTGGCAGCCTCAAGAGTTTCCGGCCATTGTTTTTCAACGACGTCGTAGCCGACGTGGCAGGAAGGGGAAACCAGGCCGTTCTTGTCGAGCAGCTCGCGAACGTCTTTCGGCGAGCGGTCGAAGTATCCGGCGAATTCGACTTCTTTATAGCCAGTGGCGGCGACTTTGGCGATGGTGTCCGCAAAGTCGGTCTTCATGGCCGCGCGGACGGTATAGAGCTGCAGGCCAATCGGGTGAATGGAATGCGCGGCCTGAGGCGCGTCGGGTTGAAAAGGAAATGCGGAGTCCGCGGCCCGGACGGGTTTGGCAGCGGCGGAAAGAGTTGCGGCGACGGAAGCGCCGATAAATGTGCGTCGGTTCATGCGCTGCATTTTACTCCTTCGCTGCAAAAAGGCACAGGGAGTTGGCAGAAAAAAGGCGGCCCGGCTGAGCCGGACCGCCCTTCTCGAGGTTAGGGACGTCAGAACTGGAAGCGCAAGCCAAACTGCATGCGCCGAGCGAAATGCGCGTTGGTAGCATGAAGAAAAGAGGATGTTGCGATGCACCCGGGGTCGTCAGCGGTGTTGTTTGCACCACCGGTGCAGTCCATTGCCACGCCACCGCCAGCTCCCGAACCGCTAACCTCGTTGAATTGCGTATGGTTGAAAAAGTTGAAGTTCTCCCAGCGGAAATCGATTGCTTTATTCTCGCCGAAGGAAAAGCGCTTGAAGAGGCCGAAGTCGAAATTCAGGCGGCCAGGCAAGTAAAGGGTGTTGCGTCCCACATCGCCGAAGGTGAGTCCCGTGGGCAGGGCGAATGCTCCCGGGTTATAGAGAAGCGGGCCTCGAATTCCGGGAATGTTGGACTGCGTAACACCGGAATGAGGGTTGCCAACCAGATCAGGACGGGAGCCTGTTCCCACGCCATTGGCCACACCAGCGTTATCGCCAAAGTCTGTGCCGTTCGTAACGCTGAACGGCTGGCCGGTTTGGGCGACGGTGATGCCTGAAATCTGCCATCCACCAAGCATAGTGTGTGCGAGGCCTGATC
>WNER01000410.1_pt1 | contig 10552 bp, 11 predicted proteins | sample 5399921 | NCBI WGS metagenome assembly WNER01 (sample SAMN13153331, study PRJNA577476) | soil metagenome | isolation source: 20 cm grassland meadow soil 5 days after 1st rain plot 5 | place: USA:California | collected 2015-09-21 | reverse complement strand
TTTTCTCGTCGGCTGGTCGGTCGCAGCAGCGCCGGTTGCTTTTGGACAGACCGAAACCCCTGCCTCCACCAATGCACCAGCCTTACGCACACCGCCTGCTTTGCCGCCGCTGCCTCCGGCACTTCAATTACCGACCAATTTTCAGCAAATCATCCGTGCCAGGCAAATCACGAACCAGCAGCAGCGCCTGCAGGCTATTCAGAGGACGACCAACGCCTCAGACTTGACCGCCGTAGCCCGTATCACAAACTTCACCGCGCAGCCAGCGCGGCCGCCGTCGTTTCCGGTTTCGCCGCTGGCCAATCGGCCCGTGCCGGTCGTGGCACAACCCTTGCCGCTGGTCGCGGACGCCGACGTGAAGGAGTACACGGCCAAACCCGGCGAAACGAACGCCCAATTTACTTTCACTCTGACCAATCCCTCGACGAATGCAGTGACGATCAACGACGTGCGCGCGTCGTGCTCCTGCACGGTGGCGAAGCTGCCCAGCCGGCCGTGGGTAATCGAGCCGGGCACCAACGGCCAGGTCCACGTGACAGTCGATCTCCGCGGCAAGCGCGGCCAGATCACCAAGCTGGTTTACATTTACGGCGCAACCGGCACCAAGACGCTCACGGTGAAAGTGAACATCCCCGTCGTTCCGCCCGGCGCCATGGCCGACCGCGCCAAGAACATCCAGATCGCGACGGCCGACCGGCAGGCGGTTTTCAAAAACGATTGCGCCCAATGCCACGCCGAACCCGCGCTAGGCAAAAAGGGCGAAGCGCTTTACCTGGCGGCCTGCGCCAATTGCCACGACTCGGAGCATCGCGCTTCAATGGTCCCGAATTTGCACGCGTTGAACCATCCGACCGACCGCGAGCATTGGAAGAACTGGGTCACGCACGGCAAAGCCGGAACGTTGATGCCGACGTTCGCCAAAGCGGAAGGCGGTCCGCTGGCCGACGAGCAAATCAATTCGCTGGTGGACTACCTGGTGGAACACATCCCTTCGCGACCGGCTGCTGCCACCGCTGCCCCCGCGTCGAAGCTGCCCGCCTCGGAATGAGGTCCCGTTGCCGCGTCCTCCTTTCCGGCGCGCACAGCGTCGCCTGAGATGAAAGGCCTCTTCATTACATTCGAAGGCACGGATTAAGTCTCAACTAGGGTTGCCACCAAACAATTTGAGCGTCGCATTGAGTTTGTCCTGTGGATGAGCATCAGACTGAGCAATGCGCTCTGCGCTCATTGCGGAGAATTGCCTAACAATCAAATCGCGCAATGTCTCCACCGGCTGCGCCGCATCTATTCGATAGAGATATGGTTTGTTAATACTGCGAAAAATTTCGCGAGCCTTTTTGAGTGTTCCAGTCTTTTCAAAATGGTTGGCTCTATCTCCTCGCATTCGTATCCGCTCCAATCCAAGCTTTGGATCAATATCTAAAATTATCAGTAAACCTGGCTCAGGCGCAAACTCTTCATTCCGACGAATCAATTCTTCCGGGTTAATTCCTCGCGCACCCTGGTAAGCCACAGTAGAGAAATAGTATCGGTCCAAGATCACGATCTTGCCCGCTTTAAGTTCTGGTAAAATAACCTGCTCAACGTGCTCCCGGCGGTCATTCAGAAAGGCTTCGACTTCTTCATCAAGTGAAAGTCTTCCGGTAAGAGCAGAATCCCTCAAGGTTTGTCCCCAACGTCCCATTGTTGGTTCTTTGGTGCGGATGACAGGTAGTTGTCTTGACTGTAATCGCTCTTGGACAAAGTGCGCCTGAGTTGTTTTCCCAGCGCCGTCGATACCCTCAATTGCAATAAGAAAGCCAGGCCCTTTTTGCATATTCATGATCCGACTCTGGAAAAGGGATTTACGATGGGCAAGATTGGGTTGTTAAATGTATCCGCATCCCCATTGGGTAAATACACCCAATTCAATTTATTGCCAGTTTGTTATCTGGCAGACAACCAAGTTAACAACAGCTTGTCAACATCCTGAGCCTCTACCACTCTGAGGCCCTGAGGCCCAAACCGGCTAACGCGTGTCGTTGACAAGGCCCGTCATTCCGCTACCGTGGCCGCCTCAATTTTGAAGAAAGTTGATTTTATGCCGAATACCAAGTCCGCCGAACGCCGCCTGCGTAACAGCACGCGCCGGCACCGCCACAACCAGAGCATCAAGTCTCGGCTCAAGACGCTGGAGAAAGCATATCTCGCCCTGGTGACGGCGGGAAACAAAAACGAGGCGTCCGCGGCCCTCCGAACGGTCGCGGGGGCCTTCGACAAGGCGGCCAAGAGCGGCGTGCTGCATCCGAACAACGCCAGCCGCAAGAAATCGCGGCTCTCCCTTCGGCTGACGCGAATCAATTGAAACGCTTTTCCAGCGGAACGAAAGGCGTCTCTGAACGGCGCCTTTTGTTTTCGCCGCCGGACAGGCGATTAGAGCAATTGCCAAAATAAATTTCCGAAAAGGTGGGCGGCGACCTGCGGGTCTCGCGGCAAACCGGCCGGTTTGCCCCACCATTTCGGAAATTACTTTTGGCAACCTGTATAGCAGTCGCGGAGAGCGGCAGGGGCGCCGCGGCGCATCCTCAACCTTTGAAAACGATCATCACGCCGAAATCGGTCAGCAATTTCTGCGAGCCGATGTCCAGATGGGTGTAGGCGAATGTGTTGATGCTGATGATGTTTTCCTGGCCGATTTTGGAGAGGAAATCACTGACGACTTTGTCGAAGTTATCGTGCCCCAGCTCCATGCAATCCGTTCGCCGGATCGTTCTGACGCGCATTTTTTTCTCCGTATCCTTGGCGGTGACTTCTAGCGGCGGCGGCGGTTTTTGGATCAGCGCCTCCGTGGGGGTGTCATGCACCGGCACGGAGAAATGCTTTTCCTCGCGTGCGGCGGCTGAGGAGGAGATGGGATTTATTACCTTGACGGTCGACGGGTCCGGTTCGGGAATGGTGATCCTATGGCCGCAGGCAGGGCATTGGATTTGCGTCCCGGCCAGAGTCGCATCGGCTTCCAGTTCCTGCCGGCAGTTGGGACAAACGAACGTCACATCCATAACGACCTCGAGATTGGAGTTGAATCTGCCCGAAAATAGGACTTTGTCGGCGCGAACTCTAGGAAAATCTCATTGATACGTCTTTTCGAGCTGCTTGATTCGAGGGAAAATCGGCGAGTTGGTGGGCGTGCGTTGTTTGACCGCGGCAAAAACCTGACGGGCCTCCTGCGGGTTGCTTGAGCTGATCAACACGATGTAGTCCAGTTCAATGGCGGCCAGCCGCGGATCGCTCACGTAAGGGTGATAAAGCTTGAGCCAGTTTTTCAGGCCGGTGGCTCCCTGCTTTTGCGCCGCCTGGAGCGAGGACTCCAGATTGGCCGGCAATCCCGGCAACGCTGTTGGCGTGGCAACCTCCGAGGTCGGCGGCGGCCTGCCGCCGCGATCTTCGGCTTCTTTCCTGGCCTTCACCTTCTCCCAATAACTGTAAAGCTCCTTGCAGCCCCAGATGGCGCCCAGGATCAACAATATGCCGATGAGTTGTCTCATGATTCCTCCACCCGCCCCAGGCGGGCGCCGAGTCTCTTCAGCTTGTCGTCAATCTTTTCGTAACCTCGGTCCAGATGATAAATGCGTTTCACCTGCGTCGTCCCCTTGGCCACCAGCCCCGCAATCACCAGCGCGGCGGAGGCCCGCAAATCGCTGGCCATCACCGGCGCGCCGCTCAATGGCCGCCCGCCTTTCACGATCGCACTGGGACCCTCAATCGCAATGTCCGCCCCGAGTCGGGCCAATTCGCTGACGTGCATAAAACGCGATTCAAAAATCCGTTCCGTGATGATGCTGATTCCGGGCGTAAGCGTCATGAGCACCATCATTTGCGCCTGCACGTCGGTCGGGAAACCGGCATAGGGTAGCGTGGTGATGTCCACCGGCTTCAATTGCCCTCCCCGTTTGACGGTCAGCGCCGAGCCTCGGCGTTCTACCTTCACGCCCGATTCTCGCAGCTTGTCCAAAACGTCATGCATGTGGTCGGGGCGCGCGTCGAGCAGTGTCACTTCGCCGTTGGTCGCTGCGGTCGCGATGGCGAACGTGGCGGCTTCAATCCGGTCCGGAATCACTTCGTGCTCCGCTCCGTGCAATTCCTTCACGCCGGTGATCGTGACGGTGGGGCTGCCCGCGCCGACGATCCGCGCTCCCATGGCGCTCAAAAAATTGGCCAGGTCCACGACTTCCGGCTCGCACGCGGCGCTTTCAATGGTGGTCACCCCTTCGGCCAGGACCGCGGCCATCATCACGTTGGCGGTGCCGAGCACCGTCGGGCCGGCGCGACCGCCCAGAAAAACGTCCCCGCCCATTAGTCGCGGCGCGCGGGCGCGGACGTAACCTCCCTCGATGACGATCCGCGCCCCAAGCTGGCTGAGTCCTTTCAAGTGCAGGTCGATCGGCCGCGGACCGATGACGCACCCGCCCGGCAGCGAAACACTGGCGCGGCGAAGTCGTCCTAACAGCGGACCGAGAATGCAAATCGAACCGCGCATTTTGCGGATCAAATCGTAGTCGCCGACACCCTTGATTTTCACCGCCTGAATCTTGACCGTATCGCCGTCCAGGCTCACCCTGGCTCCGAGCGAAGTGAGGATTTGCCCCATGAAACTGACGTCGCTCAAGCGTGGAACGCGGCGGATGACGCAAGGTTCGGCGGTGAGCAACGAAGCCGCCATGATCGGCAACACGGCGTTCTTCGCGCCGCTGATGGCTACCTTGCCGTGCAACGGCACGCCGCCTTTGATCGAGAGACTTTCCATGAAAGAACCGGTTGAATCTATTCCGCCAAAACTGATGCTTCACACCCGCTTCGGGCGGGCAACAAAAACTCTTGGCCGACCACTGTAATCGGCTTCGACCTTCTCGACAACCCACTTGTGTCGGACGAAGATTTCGTCAATCTGCTCCGCCTGCCCATCGCCAATCTCCGCCATGAGCCAGCCGGCAGGACGCAGGCGCCTTGCGCCTTCCGCGGCCAGCCGACGAAAAAAATCCAGTCCGTCCGCGCCGCCGTCCAGCGCGGGGCGTGGATCGTAATCGCGCACCTCCGGCGCCAGCGCGTCAATCTCTGCGCTCGGAATGTAAGGCGGGTTCGCCACGATCAAGTCGAACAACAAACCGGACGGCAGCGCGGCGAACCCGTCTCCGAGGTGAAACTGAATGCGGCCGGTCACGCCATGAAGAGCGGCATTTTCGCAGGCGACGCTTATCGCCTCCGGCGAAATATCCACGGCGTGCATCCGGGCGGAGGGACATCCGACTGAGAGGGCAATGGCGATGCAACCGCTGCCCGTGCCGAAGTCGAGCGCAGTTGAAGGTTGCGGGTTGAGTGTCGCTAGAAATTGCCGGGCGCGTACGGCGAGCAGCTCGGTTTCCGGACGTGGCACCAGCACGTGACCGTTTACTTTGATTTCCAATCCGCAGAAGGAAGTCGAGCCGAGAAGGTGCTGGAGCGGTTCGCGATTGCCGCGGCGCTTGACCAATTCCCGCACAGATTCGAGTTCCGACCCGTTCAGTTTCCGCTCGAAATCGAGATACAATTTCAGCCGCGGCACCTGGAGAACGCGGGCCAACAACAACTCGATTTGCAGACGCGGCGAGTCCACCCCCTTTTTGGCGAGGAATTCCGCGCTGCGCTGGATCACTTCCAGAACCGTCACACCGACAAGTTAAGTTCAAAGTTCAAAGTTCAAAGTTCAAAGTGTGAAGCGCTCGCCGAGGAAATTCTTGGAACGACCGGCCTCGCTCGGGCGCAACTCGACGCCACCACCAAACTGATGTGAGGCACGTACCCGGCCTGAAGGCCACCCTCTCCCCATCGGATGGGGAGAGGGACAGAGATGAGGGGTCTTTGGAAATTTTGCAGACCGGACTCAATGTGGTGGTAGCGCCAAGTTGCGCCCGCCTCGAGGCACGCGGGTTCTTACAGCTTGCGCCGGGTGGGCCGCGCTCCTATTTTCGCGGCATGAAACGAATTTCCCTTTTCCTTCTGGGCGCGGTTTGCCTGGGCTTTCCTGGCTCGGCCCAGGACAACGCCGCTCGCGCCGCCGCCGAACGCGAAGCGGCGGAGGAGCGCTACAAACTGTTGAACTCCGCGGTGGAGGGCCTGACGAGTGCACAAGCCGATTTGCAACGCCGCCTCGGGAGCCTGTCTGAGGAGGTCCGGTCTTTGCGCGCCCAGGAGTACAAGATCGATACGAGCAAATTCGTCACGCGCGAAGAGTTCAACCGCCTCGTCAAGGCCTTTGAGGAGATCGAACGGAAACGCGAAGACGACAAGAAACTGATCCGGGAAGAATTCGAGCAACTGAAAAAGGACATCGCCAAACTGTTGAATGCGCCTGCGCCGTCGGCGACGCAAAAGAAAAACAAAGCCCAGCCTCCGGCAGAAAAGGGCTCTGAGAAGCTCGTCGAGAAGCCGCCGAGCAAACCGGACAAATCCGACAACTCAGCAGCCTCCGCGCTTCAGGAAGGCGTTTCTTACACCATCGAAAAGGGCAACACGCTGTTGGCCATTGTTACCGCTCACAACGAGAAGTTCAAAAATCAGGGCAAAAAAACCTCCGTTAAACTGGTGTTGGAGGCCAATCCAGGCCTCGACGAAAAGAAGCTTCGCATCGGACAAAGCATTTTTATTCCGCTCCTTCCTGAGTAATGGAATCTTTCAATCGGCGCGCCGCATGACAGGTTTGGCTTGCGCCGGGTGGTTGAACGAATGGCTCGAGTCAGGGTCCAACTGAGGGCATGAAGACGCTCCGTCGCATTCACTTGTATCTCGGCTGTTTCTTTGCGCCTCTGCTCCTGTTCTACGTTATCACCGGCTGGTATCAGACGGTCAACCCGGACCGCCGCAAAGGTGTCAGCGACTCCCAGGACCTGGTCAGCCGTCTCTCGCGCGTGCATGTGGAGCAATATTACCCGACGGAATCCGCGGCGGGCTATTCCACCCGTTTGTTTCGCGCGCTCATCGTCGTCATGGCAAACGCTTTGATTGCCACGGTGATTCTGGGCATTATCCTCGCCTTCCGCACCAGCCGCAACAAATGGCCCGTGTGGCTTTCACTCGCCCTGGGCATCGCGCTGCCCGTCATCCTGTTGTGGCTGGGACAAAAGCATGATTGAGTTATGAAACTCGCGGTGCTGATGTTGCTGGCCGCGCTCGCCGGTGGCGGCCTGTTCATTCGACCAAATTGGCGCTTGCCAACCGGCGGACGGGTGGTAACTTGCCCGGCCTTTGTTATGAGACCTGACATTCATCCAAAGTATGTGGAGGCGGAAATCCGTTGCGCCTGCGGCAACGTGATCAAGACCCGCTCCACCAAGCCGACAATTTTGATCGGCATCTGCAACGTCTGCCATCCTTTCTATACCGGCCAGCAAAAGTTCGTCGATACCGCCGGGCGCGTGGACAAGTTCCAGCAACGCCTCGCCAAGACGCAGGCGGCGCAGGCCGCGGCCGCCACCAAGAAGAAAAAGAAGTAGCTGATTTCAGCCCAACCGCCCGCAGCAGCTTCGCCACTCTGCGGGCGGATATTTTTTCCTGAAATGGATTTGCGACCCCAGATCGACAAATTTTCCAAACGACTGGCGGAAGTCGAGACGGCGTTGAGCGATCCCAAAGTCTTCGCCAACAACCAGCGTTTCCAGGAATTGTCCAGGGAATACGCCCGACTCAAGGAACTGGTCGAGCGGGGCTCGGGCTATTTGAAAGCACTCGCCGACCTGGAGGACAATCGCGCGTTGCTCAAGTCCGAGGCGAGCGATTCCGAGATCGCGCAAATGGCCAGAGAGGAAATCGCGCGGCTCGAAGCGGAGGAGAAGCGGCTCGCGCTCGAAGTCCAGCGCGGCATTTTGCCGCCGAACCCGGCGGACTCGCGCAACACGATTGTTGAAATCCGCGCCGGCGCGGGCGGATCCGAATCAGCGTTGTTTGCGGCCGACCTTTATCGCATGTACAGCCGCTACGCCGAGTCGCGTGGTTGGGAATTGGAGACGCTCGACTCCAGCCCGTCGGACCTCGGCGGTTTCAAGGAAGTCATTTTCAACGTGAGCGGGCAGGACGTTTTCAAGCGGCTCAAATACGAAAGCGGCGTGCATCGCGTCCAGCGCGTGCCGGCGACCGAGGCGCAAGGCCGCGTCCACACGAGCACGGCGACCGTCGCCGTGTTGCCGGAAGCGGCGGAGGTCGATGTGCAACTCAAACCGGAGGAACTGGAGATTACCGTTTGCCGGGCGTCCGGCCCCGGCGGACAGGGCGTCAACACGACCGATTCCGCCGTGCAAGTGCTGCACAAACCGACGGGCTTGATCGTCCGTTGCGCCGATGGCCGCTCGCAGCAGAAAAACAAACAACAGGCGTTCACGGTGCTCCGCTCGCGGTTACTCGAACAAAAAATCGCCCAGGAAAACGCGAAGTATGCCGCACAGCGCAAGGCGCAGGTCGGCACCGGCGAGCGCAACGAACGCATCCGGACCTACAACTTTCCGCAAAACCGCGTGACCGACCACCGCATCGAATTGACGCTCTACAATCTGCCGGCGGTCATTGACGGCGACGTCGACCCGCTGATCGAACCGCTCATGGCGCACGATTTGGAGCAGCGGCTGGCCGCTTTGAAGTTGTGATTCCGACGGAACGCGGAACATTTCTTCCGCCCGATGAAAATCAAAACCCCGAAAGGGATCATTTTCGATTGTGATGGGACGCTGGCCGACACGATGCCGCTGCACTGGCGCGCCTGGCAGGCCATCGCCCAACGGCACCGGCTGAATTTTCCCGAAGAACGTTTCTACGAGTTGGGCGGTGTGCCAACTCGCGACATCCTCAAGATGCTGGCCCAGGAACAAGGCGTGCCGATCGACCACCTCGCGGTGGCGCACGAAAAGGAAAACGAATATCTGCCGCTGCTTCATCAGGTGGAACCGGTCAACGCGGTCGTCGGCGTCGCGCGCGAGCATTACGGAAAGATTCCCATGGCGGTCGCTTCGGGAGGCACGAAAAAAATCATCACGCAAGTGCTCGAACACCTCGGCATCGTAAAATTGTTCGACGCCATCGTGACCAGCGAGGACGTCACGCGCCAGAAGCCGGCGCCGGACATTTTCCTCGAAGCCGCGCGCCGCATTGGCGTCCCGCCGAAATTCTGCCGCGCTTACGAAGACACCGAGCTTGGCCTGCAGGCCATTCGCGCCGCCGGAATGGAGGCGGTGGATGTGAGGGATCTGCTCGCGAAGCGTTGAAGCGTTTTGGGTCGGCGGCCTGTCCTCGTGTTTGACCGCCAACGGCCGGAAGGAAAACAAACCGATCGCAGCTCTGGCGCGCGGTTTGGGCGTGGTTTGGAGGCGGATCTGCACGGACCAGACCGCGCCAAAGAAACCAGCTCTGGTACTGAGCCAATCAACGGCGACCAAAGGCGCCAGATTTCAAGCCTCGCGCTTCTTCCACACGTAGCGGAACATGATCACGCGCAGCGCCGCCGTCAGGGGGATGGCCAGAATGCCGCCGAGCAAGCCGCCCAGCAGCGTCGTGCCCGCCATGACCGCGATGATGATCGTGAGCGGATGCAGGCCCACGCGGTCGCCCATGATCTTCGGCGAGATGACCAGCCCTTCGAGCGCTTGCACCACGGCGAACACGGCCAGCACGCCCAGCGGACGCCACCAGTCGCCGAATTGCACGAACGCGATCACCAGCGCCATGGCGCACGTGGTAATGGCCCCAAGAAACGGGATCATCGTCAGTACCGTGGCCATGACGCCGAGCAGGAACGCGTAGGGCAGGCCGACGATGAAAAAGCCGATCGTGTAGAGGATGCCGTCACACAGTGCGACGATCACTTGTCCGCGAAAGAAAGAGATCAGGTAGTCGTTGATTGACCTGAGCACAAAAACCAGTTCGTCCTTGAACCCGGACCGCGCGATCGGCAGGTAATCGGTCCATTTCTTTTCGATGCCTTCTTTTTCGAGCAGAAAATAGAAGGCGTAAACGGGTATCAACGCCAGACCGGCCAGCACGCCGAACCAGGAAGCGACTTTGGAAACCTGGCCGAAGAGCCACGCGCCGACTTTGGGGAGTATCTTCGCCAGCCAGCTCGTGGCGGACTGTAAAGCCCCGGCGTCGAGCGCCCCGCTCCAGCTCGGCGGCGCAGTTGCGCTCGAGTCCGGAGACGCAGGCGCGTTGGTGGAACCTGTCTCGGCGCCGGCCGTCGCAACGGCGTTCGTGTCGGAGCTGTTGTCCGGCTGAACTTTCAGGAACTTTTGGAGGATTTTCGGCGGGTTGTCGATCCAGTCCTGCACTTTGTGCTGCACGCGCGCCGCGTAACCGGGAATCTTCTCGGCAAGTTGCCGCGTCTCGCGGACCACCTGAGGCGCGACGCTGCCGAACAGAGCGAGCACGATCAGCGCCGCCAGCGCAAACACGCAAATGATGGCGCGGGTCCGCGGCACGCCGCGGCGTTCAATGAAATCAACCACTGGATCAAGCAGGTAAGACAGCACCCCCGCCACCGCCAGGGGCCAGAGCACGGGAG
>WNER01001137.1_pt1 | contig 10574 bp, 10 predicted proteins | sample 5399921 | NCBI WGS metagenome assembly WNER01 (sample SAMN13153331, study PRJNA577476) | soil metagenome | isolation source: 20 cm grassland meadow soil 5 days after 1st rain plot 5 | place: USA:California | collected 2015-09-21 | reverse complement strand
CCGAGCAGCAGGTTTTCCTCGACCGTCAGCTTGGGGAATAGCCGGCGCCCTTCCGGTACCAGGGTGATGCCGAGATCGACGATCTCCTCGGTCGAGCGGCCGACGAGATCGTAGCTCGTGCCGTCGATCTCGGCTCGGATCGAGCCGGAGGACGGCCGCAGCATGCCCATGACGCATTTCATCAAAGTGCTCTTGCCGTTGCCGTTCGTGCCGAGCAGCACGACCGTCTCGGCATGCGAGACCGACAGCGAGATGTCCTCCAGCACCCGAACCGAGGCGTAGCCGGCATTGAGGCCGGTGATCGAGAGGCTGTTCCTGGAAGTTGGGCTATTCGCCAAGATAGGCTCGCTCGACTTCGGGGTTGCGCATGACCTCCTGCGGCAGGCCATCCGCAATTTTCTGACCGGCGACGAGCACGAGGAGGCGCGTCGAAAAGCTCATCACGGCGCGCATGATGTGCTCGATCAGCACGATCGTGATGCCCTGCTGATTGAGGCGCAGCAGGACGGCGATGATCTCTTCGACTTCGGAGGGCGACAGGCCCGCCATCGCCTCGTCAGCGAAGAGGAGACGCGGCTCGGTCGCGACGGCGCGCGCCAGTTCGAGCTTGCGCATCTCGACCTGCGTCAAGTCGCGCGGCAGACGTCGCGCCTTGTCGGCGAGCGCCACCGCCTGCAACAGCTCTTCGCAACGCGCCCGCACGTCGGTGTCCGATAGGGAGTGCCCCGGCCGCGCATTCACTGTGTAGAGGAGCGGCACGCGCAGATTGTCGATCAGGTTCAGTGTGTGGAACGGTTTCGGCAATTGGAAGCTGCGCGCCAGCCCGAGACGGGTGCGCTCATGCGCGATAAGGCCGTCGAGCGGTCGGCCGTCAAACAAGACGCTGCCGGTCTCGTTGCGCAACGTGCCGCAGAGACAGTTGACGAGCGTGCTCTTACCGGAGCCGTTCGGGCCGATGAGGCCGACCCGCTCGCCCTCGGCGATCGTCAGATCGATATTCTCCAGCGCGACAAACCCGCCGAAGCGCTTGCCGAGGCCGCTGACCGCGAGGAGCGGCCCGGCAGCGGTTTGGGCCGCGCTCATGCGGCGGCCTGCCGCTGCTGTACGGCGGCTTCGATGATCGCGGCGCGGCGCCGCTGGCGCGCCGAGATCAGCCCCATGATCCCGTTCGGCGCGATGATGACGAAGAGGATCAGCAACACGCCGACGATCAGCAGGTTCAGGGCCGAGGAGATCGTCACCGTCGCGAGCTGCTGGATCGTGCCGAGGATGACCGCGCCGATGATCGGACCGACCCAGCTCGTCATACCGCCGATCACCGGCATCGCGACGCTGTTGACCGCATAAGCCAGGTTGAAGCTCGACCCCGGATCGAGATAGGTCACGTAATATGGGAGCGGCGCCCCGGCCATGCCCATCAGCGCGCCCGACAAGGTCGTCGCGATCAGCTTCAGCCGCAAGGTCGGGACGCCGCCGGCCTCGGCCGCGAGCTCGTCGTCGCGGATCGCGGCGAAGCCGAGGCCTAGCCGCGAGCGCTCGATCCAGCGGGCGATGCAAACCGAGATGACGCTGAGGGCCATCATCAGCGTGTAGAGGTATTGGATGTAACCGCCGCCGAGCGGCGCCTGCGCCGGGCGAATGATGTAGATGCCGCGCGAGCCGCCGACATAGTCCCAATTGACGATCAGCGTCTGCACGACGACCGACAATGCCAGGGTCGCGATTGCAAAAAAGACGCCGCGCAGGCGCAAGGTGAGATAGCCGGTGCCGAGCCCGACGATACCCGAAACGATGCCACCGACGACGATCATCACCGGCAGTGGCACGGCCGGTATCAGGATGTCGAACGTCTTCAGCAAGGCCGGCAATTTGTGCAGGACGGCCGAGCTGTAGGCGCCGATCGCGAAAAATGCGCCGGTGCCGAAATTGATGTACCCGGTGTAGCCGCCGAGAATGTTCCAGGCGGTCGACAAGACGATGTATTGCAGCACGACGTAAGCGGCGAAAAAGAAGTATTCGTTGGTGAAAAAGATCCGGGTCAGAACGACAATCGCGAGGCCGACGAGCGCGGCGGCGATCAAAAACGTGCCGGTGCGCATCGCTAGCGGCCTGCGAGGCCGGCCGGCCGCACGGCCAGCGTGATCAACAGAAACCCGAACGCGACGGCCGGCGCCCATGACGGACCGTAAAAGGTCGCGGTGATGCTCTCGACAATGCCGATCAGCAGCGCAGCCGCGACCATTCCAGGAAAACTCGTCATGCCGCCCAACACGCAAATCGCAAAGATGCGGCCGATATAGTCGCGGCCGATCGACGGCTCGACCGGCTGAATAATGATCAGAAAGGTGCCGGCCAAGGAGCAGGTCGCGACCGAGATGCCAAAGGCGATCTGCTTGATGCGGGTCGGGCTTGCCGCCATCAGCTGAAGCGCGAGCCCATCCTGCGACACCGCCAGGATCGCGCGGCCGATAAAGCTCCGCGACAAATAGAGCTGCAACACCGCGATCATGACCAGCGAGACGAGGCACGGGATCAGCATGCGCAGCGGCAGGTCGATGATCCCCAAATGCAGGCTCGGGCCGATATAGGGCGCTTCGACAAAGCGGTAATCGACGCCAAAGACCAAGACCAGCGACACCTCGGCGACGAACAGCAGGCCGAAAAAGAAGGCGAGGCCCTGGATCGACTGCTCGCCGCGCAACTCGAAGGAATAGTAGTAGAGCCGATAGACCGCCATGCCGATCACGTAGAAGACCGGCAGCATCAAAAAGCCGACCACGAGCGGATCGACAGGGACGTAATAGGTGATGATGTAGGCGGCGTAGGAGCCGAGCAGGATAAAGGCCGGCTGCGCGATATTGGCGATATCGAGCATGCCGAACGAGATCGTGATGCCGACAGTGACCGCGGCATAAAAGCCGCCGAGCAAGATCCCGGCAACGATCGCGTTGATCAGCAGATCGAGCGAGACCATCGGCCGCGACCGGTGCTACAGATCTGGTTGCGGTTCTGCGGACCGCATCAACGGTTGTTGCTGGAATAGGGCAGGATCACGTCGCCGGCTTTGTACTGATCCGGACCGACGACGACCTCGCCCTTGCCGTCGCGGAAATCGTCGACGCTGGTGCCCTTGATGTTCTGGAACTGCACGGTCAGGATCCGCGCCTCTTTCCACTCGCCCTTTTCGCCGAAGGCGACATCGCCGACCACGGTCTTGAAAGAATGGCTGCGGATGTATTCGGCGATCTTCTCCTGGTCGAGTCCCTTGGTGTTCTCGATCGCCTCGCCCAAGACCTGCATCCGGGCATAGGCCCACGGACCGAGATAGTAGCCCAGCGGATCGACCCCCTCCTGGCCGGCGCGCGCCTGATAGGTCTTCAGGAACTCCATAACGCCGGGAAAGCGCATCGCCGGCGCCGGCAGCCACCAGTCGAAGGTGATGATGCCGTTCAGACTCGGCCCAAGCGAGGTCTTGATCGAAGTACTTTGTGGGCCGGTCAGATTGCCGCCGAACACCTTGGTCTTGAGCCCGAGCTCGTTGACGCTGCGGATCACCCCGACGCTGTCGTTCGGATAAGAGGAGATCAGCACGACATCGGCATTGGTTGATTGGATGGCGCGGATGATCGGGCTGAAATCGGTCGTCGTCAGCGGATAGGTCTTGTCGTAGACGATATCGAGCCCCGCCTTCTTAATGTTGACGCGGGCACCGTCGGTGCCGTTGCGCGTCGCCTCGCCATCGCCGGTCGCAATCGCGATCGTCTTGAGGCCGAGCTTTTCCTTGTTAGCCTTGATGATGTCGAAGAACCCGGCGGTGATCGCCGGCCGCGGATCAGGGCCGACCGGCAGCATCGAAAAATATTTCGGGTATTTGAACTCCTCGTTGATGTCGAGCGCGAAGAGGCTGATGAAGGTCGCGTTGTGCTGGATCACCACCGGCATCGCCGGCGCGGCGATGTTGGTGCCGTAACCCGAAATGACGAGGTCGACCTTGTCGACATCCATCAGCTTTGTGTAGATGCCGGGCACCAGCGATGGGTTGGTCTGGTCGTCGTAGAAGATCAGCTTGACCGGGCGGCCCAGCAGCCCGCCCTTGGCGTTGACGTCCTCCGCCCAAATCTGCGAGGCAAGCAACCCGCTCTTGCCATTGACCGCGAGCGAGCCGGTCAGCGCCATGGAAAAGCCGATCGTGATGGGGTTGCCGCTAGGCGCGGTCTGTGCGACGGCCGGTTGGGTGAAGACGGGCGGCGCTGCGAGAAGCAGCGTCGAGAGCACTGCCGCGATAGGTGCGAGGCGACGACATACACGCCTGCTCGACGATCTCTGGCCGATCATGCTCCCCCCTCGCCCGTGCTTTGCCCGCCGGGTGTCGGCAGATATCAGCATGCCCGCCAGTGCCGGGCAACGCCCTTTCGCCCGCGATCACTCGTAATGGAAAGCGCGATCGTCGAGATCGATCGCGGCGAATTCGTCCTTCTCGGTCCAGTAATCCTGGGTGTGCTGCCATTCCGGCTTATCGCCGCGCTTTGGCAGGAGGTGCATCCCGCGTATCAAATAGCCGGGGTTGAAGTTCTCCGGATCGATCCAGGGCAGGATCGGCATGTCCTTGTCCTCGGGCCGCAAGACCGGCGTCACCTTGCGCGCGCCGATCGCCTTCATATGGTTGAGCAGGCGGCACACAAAATCGGCGACGAGATCGGCCCGCAACGTCCAGCTCGCGCGAAAATAGCCGAATACCCAGGCCATGTTCGGGATGCCGGTGAACATCATGCCGCGATAGGTCACTGTGTCGGCAAAGACGAGCGGCTTGCCGTCGATCGCGAATTCGATATCGCCCAGCACGTTGAGATGAAACCCGGTCGCGGTGACGATGATGTCGGCGTCGAGCAGCTTACCGGATTTCAACAGGATGCCGGCCGCGGTGATGCGCTCGATCTCGTCAGTGACGACCGAGGCCTTTCCGGAGCGGATCGCCTGCAACAGATCGCCGTCGGGGATGAAGGCGATGCGTTGCCGCCATGGCCGATAGCTCGGCGTGAAATGCGGGTCGATCTCGTAATCGGAACCGAGATAACCGCGTACGCCGGCCAGCAGCTCGCGCTTCACCTTGTCTGGTTCGGTGAAGGAGCGCTGCGTAAACACTGCCTGATCGTGCAAGATCTTGCGGCGCACGATCTCGTGGATCCAGGTCTCGTCGACCTGCAACTCGCGCAATTCGTCGGCGAGCTCGATCGCGTTGCGGCCGGTGCGGTACCAGGTCGGTGAGCGCTGCAGCATGGTGACGTGCTCGCAATCGGCGGCGATCGCCGGGATCAAGGTCGCCGCGGTCGCGCCCGAGCCGATGACGACCACCTTCTTGCCGGCGTAATCGAGATCCTCGGGCCAGTTCTGCGGATGCACGATGCGACCCTTGAACTCGGGCATGCCGGGCCATTCAGGCGTATAGCCCTCGGAATGGCGGTAATAGCCCTGGCACATCCACAAGAACTTTGCCGTGAAGCGGACGGGCTCGCCGGTGTCGGTGCGAGTGCCTTCGAGCGTCCAGCGATTGTCGCGGCTCGACCATGACGCCGAAGAGAGCGTGTGCCGGTAGCGGATATGCGGCGCGAGCCCGTTATCCTCGATGACCTCGCCCATATAGCGCAAGATCTCGGCGGCGGATGCGATCGGCGCGCCGGTCCACGGCTTGAAGCGATAGCCGAAGGTGTAGAGGTCGCTATCGGAGCGTATCCCGGGATAGCGATGCGTGATCCAGGTGCCGCCGAAGGTATCCTGCGCTTCGAGCGCGACAAAGCTCGTGCCGGGGCACTGTTTTGTCAAATGGTAGGCGGCGCCGACGCCGGAAATGCCGGCCCCGACGATCAGCACGTCAAAGTGCTCGGTCTGTTGGGCCACGCGGGCAGCGGGCATTATCGAGTCGGGCATCGGGTTTCGGCCTTTTTTGCAGATTCCCGGCAACTTAGCTTATTCCGAGCGCGATTACAGCGGCGCATGGCGCGCCCCGACGGTTGCGATTGCCGAGCCGGCATGGAAGATTCGGCCCATGAACCATAGAAGCGGCTTGCCGCACAGCTCGCATTGGGGCGCCTTTTCGGTGCTGGTAAAGGAGCAGGAGCTCGAGATCCTGCCGCATCCGCGCGACCCCGCCCCCTCGGTTCTTCTCGGCAACATCCCAGCGGCGGTGTCACACCGGGCGCGCATCGCCAGACCGATGATCCGACGCGGCTGGCTGGAGCGCGGCCCGGGAGCCGACGAGCGCCGCGGCTGCGACGAATTTGTGGCGGTCTCGTGGGACGAGGCCTTCGAGCGGCTCGCCGGCGAGTTGCGCCGAGTCTATGACCGGCATGGGCCGCGCGCCGTGTTCGGCGGCTCCTATGGCTGGGCCAGCGCCGGCCGCTTTCACGACGCGCAGCACCAGCTGCATCGATTTCTGAACCTTTCCGGCGGTTATGTCCGTTCGGTCAATAGCTACAGCTCAGGGGCGGCCTCGGTCATCCTGCCGCATATCATCGGGCCGCAGGCCGCGATCGCCGGCAATAATGTCAGCTGGGCGGAGATGGTGGCGGAGAGCGCGCTCGTCCTCGCCTTTGGCGGCATGGCGCTGAAGAACGGCGATGTCGGCGGCGGCGGCACCAGTCAGCATATCGCACGCGATAGTCTTACGGCGGCGCGGCGGCGAGGCGTCGAGTTTCACCTGATCGGGCCGATCCGGGACGATCTGCCGGACACGGTCGATGCGGTGTGGCACCCGATCCGGCCCGGCACCGATGTCGCGCTGATGCTCGGCCTCGCGCACACACTCGTGGCCGAAGGCATGCACGACCGCGCCTTTCTCGATCGGTACTGCACGGGTTGGGAGAAATTCGCGGCGTATCTGCTGGGTCGCGATGATGGACAGCCAAAGGACGCCGCCTGGGCGGCGGCGATCTGCGGCATCTCGGCCGACGATATCGTTGCGCTGGCGCGGTGCTGCGCCGGGCGGCGGACGCTCGTCACCTGCTCGCAATCCCTGCAGCGCGCCGACCATGGCGAGCAGCCGGTGTGGATGGCGGTCGTGCTGGCGGCGATGCTCGGCCAGATCGGGTTGCCTGGCGGCGGCTTTGCCTATGCGCTGGGGTCAACCTCGAACACCGGCAAGCCACCGCTCGCCGTGCCGTTGCCGACGCTGCCAACGGGGCGCAACAGCGTTGCCGATTTCATCCCGGTGGCGCGGATCGCCGACATGCTGCTGCATCCGGGCGAGGCGTTCGACTACGACGGACAGCCACGCCGACATCGTGCTGCCGGTGACGATCACCCTGGAGCGCGAGGATATCGGCGCGACGGCGGGCGATCCGCTAATGATCGCGATGCACCGCGCGGTCAGCCCCTATCGCAAGGCGCGCGACGATCACGCGATCTTTGCCGGGCTGGCGGAGCGGCTCGGTTTCGCCGAGGCTTTCACCGAGGGCCGCTCGGTGCGGCAATGGCTCGAACACCTCTACGAGCCGACCCGCCAGGCGCTCGCCGAGCGCGGCATCAACGCGCCCGATTTCAACGAGTTCTGGGAAGAGGGTGAGCTGGTGCTGCCAGTGCAGCAATGGGATGGCGGCATCGTTCGCGCCTTTCGCCGCGATCCGGAAGCCTCACCCTTACCGACGCCAAGCGGCAAGATCGAGATCGCCTCCGCGACGATCGCCGGCTTTGGCTATGACGATTGCCCGGAACACCCGACATGGCTGCCGCCGGTCGAGGGGGCCGGATCGCCCGCGATGACGCCCTTCCCCTTGCAACTGATCGCCAACCAGCCGGCGACGCGGTTGCACAGCCAATTGGATTTCGGCGCAACGAGCCTTGCATCGAAGATCAAGGGGCGCGAGCCGGTGCGCCTTCATCCGCAAGACGCGGCGGCGCGCGGCATTCGCGACGGCGATATCGTGCGGCTCTACAACGCGCGGGGCGCTTGCCTTGCCGGCGCGGTGCTGAGTGAGGCCTTGCGCCCCGGCGTCGTACAGCTCTCGACCGGCGCGTGGTACGACCCGAAAGATCCCACCGCCGAGACGCCGTTCTGCGTCCACGGCAACCCGAATGTGCTGACGCGCGACGCCGGCACGTCGCGGCTGGCGCAGGGTTGTACCGGGCAACTCTGTCTCGTCGAAATCGAGCGGTTCGACGGCGGGCTGCCGCCGGTCAAGGCGTTCGACCCACCGCCCGGATCGTTCTAGATATTGCTGCCGGCCGCGTAAATGCGCGATCCTGCTCAAAATTAGCAATTTTGGCTCGCCGTAGGGGAAATGCCATGAGGGTAGACCAGGCCGTCAACATCGAAGATCTGCACCGCATGGCGAAACGGCGGCTGCCGAAGATCGCCTTCGACTTTATCGAGGGCGGGTTGGAAGACGAGCGCGGCCTCGAAACCAACACTTCAGCCTTCCACAAGCATCAACTGCTGCCGCGCTATCTCGTCGACGTGTCGACGCGCGACCAGACAAAGACAATCTTCGGCCAGAATTTTTCGAGCCCGTTCGGCATCTCGCCGACCGGCGGCGCGGGCCTGTTTCGCTATCTGGCCGACACCATGCTGGCGCAGGCGGCAAAGGACAAGAACATCCCCTACATCATGTCGGGCGCCAGCAACGACTCGATCGAGACATGCGCCAAAATCGCCGGGCGCAACCACTGGTAACAGCTCTATGCGGCGCGCGACCCCGCGATCAACGCCGATCTGATCCGGCGCGCCGCCGATGCCGGGTGCGGGGCGCTCGTCTTGACCGTCGACACGCCGGTCGGGTCGAAGCGCGAGCGCAACATCCGGAACGGCTTTGCCAACATTCGCGGCGGGCTGTTGCAGGCGCTGAGCCTGAAGCCGACGATCCTGTTGGAGGCGATGACGCATCCCGGCTGGGTCGTCGAATATTTCAAGCGCGGCGGCGGCACGCCGATGCTGCAGAACTGGCAGCCCTATGCCTCGCCCGGCGCAAACGCCGAGGAGGTCTATAAATTCACCTCGTCGGTGCGGCCGTTCAACGCCCAAACCTGGCGCGACCTCGAGACCTACCGCAAGCTGTTCCCGCGCGCGCTCGTCATCAAAGGCATCATGGATCCGAGGACGCGCTGCGCGCCATCGATGTCGGGTGTGACGGCATCCTCGTGTCGAACCATGGCGGGCGGCAGCTCGACCAGGCGCCAGGCTCACTCGATGTGCTCCCGGCGATCCGCGCGGCGGTCGGCGACAGGCTGACCTTGCTCCTCGATAGCGGCGTCCGACGCGGCGCCGATATCTTGATCGCGCTGTGTCTCGGCGCCGATTTCTGTTTCTTTGGACGGCCGACGCTGTATGGCGCGGCGGCTGGCGGGCTCCCCGGAGTCAAGAAGGCGATCGACATTTTCCAGGGCGAGATCGACCTCGTCATGGGGCAGATCGGCTGCCCGAGCCTCGACCAGCTCGGCCCCGATTTTCTGTGGACCGAGGACTGGCCCCGCAACCGCTGACGGGGCAGTCGTCTTAGCGGAACATGCGGCCTTCGGGCGGCAGGCCCAACAGCATCTGGCCGACCGTTTCGAAATGCACGGCGCGGCCCTGACCCTGCTGCGTCCCGGCATGGATGTCGCGCATGCGGCGTTCGAGCGGGTTTGCTTCGAAAATCGCCGAGGCGCCGGCGGCGTGATAGACCGTCGCGACAATGTCGCGCGCCTGGTGGATCGCCCAGGTCGCGGCGAGACGCAATTGCGGGTGATGCTCGGGGCTGATCTTGCCGGTCTCCCGCGCCTCTTCCCACATCTCGCCGATGACGCCGCGCAGATAGGCGCGCGCCGATTTCAGCCGCGCCTCGCATTGCGCGATCTGCGACTGGATCACATTGTTCTGGCGCAGCGTGCCTTTCGCGCCGCGCGGCACCTTATCGCGCGCGATCTCGATAAAGGAATCGTAGGCGCCCTTCGCGATGCCCATCGAGACATGCGAGAAGCTCATCGCGTAGATCATCCCTGAGGTGAACTGGTAGAGCGGGCCCTTCTCGCGCAACTCATCAAAGTTGTCGCGGCCCGCGGTATAGCGCTGCGGCACGAAATGGTCTTCGAGCGCATAGCTGTCGCTGCCTGTGGCGCGCAGCCCGAGCACGTGCCAATTGTCGATGATCTGGGCCTCGGATTTGCGGAACACCATCGTGCGCACCTGCTGGCGCCCATTCGGCAGCAGGCGCGGCGAGCCATCCAGCTCGAAAACGGGCACATGGCAGCCGAGCCAGCTGGCGTGGCGGCTGCCGGTCGCAAACCCCCAGCGGCCGGTCAGACGATAGCCGCCCTCGACCGCGACGGTCCGGCCGGCGCCGGGCAGGTCCGGCCCCCAGGCAAGGATGCCGCGAGGCCCGCCGAACACCTCCTCGGCGGTGTCGGCGGGGAGATAGGGTGCGATCATCGAGCAGCCGGAATTCTGCCCGAGACACCAGGCGGTGCTGCCGTCGCCCTGCGCCAATTCCTCGAGGACAGCCGTGTAGGTCAGCGGGTCGAGTTCGGCGCCGCCGAGGGATTTCGGCAATAGCATCCGGAAGATGCCGTTTTCTATGAGCGCGTCGACGATCTCGGGGGTCAATTCG
>WNER01000406.1_pt1 | contig 10582 bp, 9 predicted proteins | sample 5399921 | NCBI WGS metagenome assembly WNER01 (sample SAMN13153331, study PRJNA577476) | soil metagenome | isolation source: 20 cm grassland meadow soil 5 days after 1st rain plot 5 | place: USA:California | collected 2015-09-21 | reverse complement strand
GATCATCAATCGCTGCTCATCTTGCTCGTTGTAATTGGCATCTGCGCCGAATGGAGTTTGCGAGAGGAGCAATCGCTAAATTGGAATGTTGTCTGGGGAGTAGCGTGGAGCCTGGCGCTTTGGGTTTCGTTTTACGAACCGCTTTTCTTGTTCGTGATTGTTCTCCTCTTTGGCCTAACAAAAGATCGACATTCGGTTTTGGCTTCGAATCGGCGAATCGGCTGGATTTGTTTTGGAGCGGTCAGCACGTTTGCGGTGCTTATTGAACGGCGCGTTCCAACCTTCGCGATCTTTCAGTTGAGTCCGTTATTCGCAAATTGGGCGCGTACGATTGGCGAACTCGCGCATGTCTCACCGCTGAATCGAATTTGGTTCGCTTGGGCCGGGTACCTGTTTGCCGTCGCGCCGGTTTTGATTTGGTACTCGTTTCGCAAGCGAACCGCGCCGCCACGTTTTATTCTGGTCTTAGTTGTCGCGACATTTCTGCTAACGATTTGGCAGGCGCGTTGGAGTTACTTTTTCATGGCTGTCTTCATCATCGCGCTGCCGGGTCTGCTTGCGCCGATCCAATCGCGCGTGGCGGTGTGGACCGCCTTTGTCTTGTCGATGTTACCGGTTGTTCAGTTCTGGGACGCGCGGATTTGGCCTAACGAGATTGAGTTGGCCCTCCGAATCGAGCGTCGGAATGAATCAATCCAGCTCCGGGAACTGGCTACGACGATTCGTTCGGAGGAAACCCACGCGTTTCTCGCGCCGTGGTGGTTGTCGCCATCCATTGCATATTGGTCGAACCAGCCCGGCATTGCTGGCAGCTCGCACGAAGCTTTGGATGGCATAGCCGACAGTGCGCGGTTTTTCCTGACAACGGACTTCCTCATTGCACGTGAAATGCTGTGTAATCGGCATGTGGAATGGGTCTTAGCCTATGATTGGGAACGCGTTGCTCGCAATTCCGCTGGTCTCCTCGGCACCCAGGTTCCCGAGCAGCCGCTCGGTCGCGTTCTCGACCGGACGCCGACGCAGGCCCCGCCATATTTGATTCTTTCGGGGCAGAACCGAACTGCAAAATTGTTCCGTTTTGTGAATAAATTGTAAAAACTTGAGCTTTTCTCTCTCGAACCCGTTGACAATGTGAATAACCATTACAATAATAGCGCGTGTTGAAAAAATTCATCCCGCAGAAGACGATCTCGTCGATCGGAGAAGGATCGCTGAGTTCGGGGGGTGATGATTCCAACCGACCCGCCTACGGCGACCAACTAAAATCCTCAACAAACGATTACAAAAAGTTTATGGCTGAACATTCCGGCAAAGACGTCCTTTCCAGCGACGTCGAAATCAAAGGCACGATCAAGTTCCAAAAGGAGCTTTTGATCGATGGCAAAGTCGAAGGCGAAATTAATTCCGATGGGGTGTTAACGGTCGGCGAGAACGCAGACATCCGCGCGGAAGTCAAAACGAAGTCGATCACAATTTACGGCAAGGTGCAGGGGAACATTACCGTGAGCGAGCGTTGCGAACTGAAATCGAAATGCACGCTCCAGGGAGATTTGAAGGCGGCCCGCCTCATCATCGAAGAAGGCGCCACCTTTATCGGCAAATCGGAGGTTTCCAGCGGGATGAGCGTGAAATCAGCATCCAGCCGGCCAGAGGTTGTTCGCCACGAAGAATCGGCCAAGCCTGCCTTCGCGGCTCGCGGTTAAAAATTTGCCCTTCGTCTTCTGAACTAGTGATCAAGTCGTCGCCTGCCAAGGCCAGTGTGGAATGCCCGCACTGTGGCTTTAAGCAGATGGAATATGTGGCGGCGAAGAGCACGATTTGCCGGCAGTGCGGGCGCTCCTTTTCGCCATCGGCGCCCAAGTCCGGTCTGAAACTTAAGGACGGCTCGGCTGCGCCCGAGGAATTGCCGCTCCATCGAAAGCTTGAAGCGATGTGGAGCCGGCACCGCAATCGCGTAGTCTCGTGTTTCGAATGCAAACGCAAACACGAAGTCAGCGACGCGGCGTCATCGACAAACTGCCCAGGCTGTAGCGCGCACATCGATCTGCGCGATTACAAAATCACCACCAGCTTTAGCCGATCGATTCGGACTCGCGGCGACGTGCATTTGACGACAAAGGGCGACCTGAGCAGCACCAGTGTGGTTTGCAGCTCGGCGATCGTTGAAGGGAAACTCCGCGGCAATCTTGAGTGCGAGGAATCGATGACGCTTAACCTGGTCGGAAGAATTCCCGGCCGTATCGGCGCGCAACACATGACGGTTGAGCGGAAATCCGACATCCAATGCTTTCGGCGCGTGAGGGTGACGAACATCGACATCAAGGGGCGCATGTCCGGTGAAATCGTAGCCAGCGGTTCAGTGACAATCTACAAAACCGGCGCCTTGGATGGTAACGTGACTGCCAAATCAATCGCGATCGAGAAAGGCGGAATGTTTTCCGGGCAGCTTGTCATCGGTCAGGCCAATCTTACTCAAGGCGAGTTGTTGTCCGAAACGAAAGCAGCCGAGAAGAAGTCTGAGTCAGACATACCGTTGGGCGCGGCGCAGCCGTTGCACGCAACATAATTGTTTCCCCATGCGAAGACTGCATCCGCGCAGTCCGTACGAGAAGCTCGGCGGCTATGTTCATCTCCCGCGCTTGATCGACAAGGCCAAGCTGCATCGCAAGGGACTCCTCGATGGTTACAACTACAAGACTGTCGGCTTTGACAAACATCTACTCAGCTTTCTCAAGCTCGACGGCGATGCTTTCGAAGAGGCGGTGCATCGTTTGGAAAACGATGACGCGATCTTGAGCTGGGTCGAAAAGAACGGCCTAAAACATTCCACTGGCGATATTGAACACTGGAACCAGACGATGATTTCACGGCATCCCGACACCGCCGCCAAAAAAGCCCGCTTCAGTCATTTTCTAAAACAATCCGGCGGAGCGGGACGTAAAGATATCCGCACCTACTTCAATCTGATCGAGTTCGATGAAGGCCGGCTTAGGTAAGATCGACATCCTGCTATAGCGGGCCGCCGTCTCGGCGGCGATTTGTTTTGAAGCCCGGCGCTGAGGACGGCGGCCTCTACAGTTTCGCGAAAGTCTTGTCCGCGCTCTCGAGCGTTTCTTTGCTTCCGATGTCGAGCCAACGACCTTTGATCTCAAAAGTGTTTATCGGTTTTCGGGTGTAGAGCCATTGCAAGAAAAGGCCGGGCTGGTCCGGATTATTGCCGGCGGCGAGATAAGTCGTGAATAACGGCAGCACTTCACGTGTGTAATAATAGAGCGCGACCGCGGCCAGCGTGCTTTTTGGTTTGTCAGGCTTCTCTTCGAAGTTTGTGATCACGCCATTTTTGTCGATTGTCACGGTGCCATATTTTTTCATGGCTTGGAGATCACCGACATCGTGAACGGCAACGGTGGCTTGCGAATATTTGGCCGCGTTCACGAATTCAGTCAGCGGTTGTTGGAACAAATTGTCGCCGGCGATGACGAGTAGGTCGTCGTTGGTTAAATTCTCTCGGGTTAAAACGAGGTTTATGTCGCCGATCGCGCCTAACTTATCATCATCACTTTTTGATCCATCATTGATAATTTTGATCTGCATCCCATGATGCCTGCCGCGCCGTAGGTCCGAGCCGGACTGGCGGTCTGCGAAGGCGGGTCGATCTTGGTAAGCGTCCGCCCAGTTCTGAAAATCGCTGGCGAATTTGTCGTTCGTCACGATGTAAACCGTTCGAAGCGCGGGAACAGAAGCAAGGTTATCGAAAAGCCATTCGATAATCGGTTTCCTGCCGACTCTTAACAGCGGCTTCGCCTTATTCAGCGTCAGCGGGTAAAGTCGCGTCGCATACCCGGCGGCGAGGATGAGCGCATTCATTCGAATTTCGGGACGATAAGCAGACGACTTGTCTATGCCAGCTCATTCCGTGCAAATCAGTGCGCGGGTCCGCCCATAATAGCCGAACGCAAACGGCGCTGGAGCGCGGCCATTCGATGCGAATCGGTAATTTTAGCGCGACTGCTGCTGTCGGTGATATAAAATGTGTCGATGGCAGCGCCTTTTTGGGTGCTGATACGAGAGAGAACGATGTTGGTTCCTTCCTGTTCGAGCGCCGTCAGTAAATCGTAAAGCAAGCCAACACGATCGGGCGCCTCAATCTGAACTAATGTGTAAGTCGGATGCGCTTTGTTATCGATGGCGATCCCGGCCGGGAATTCCAGCTCCTCCAGGCGTCGATGCTGGATCTTATGGCGCGCCTCCTCGAGCAACGACGCAAACTCAAAGATCTCAACTTCGAGCGCGTGACGCAGCGTGTTTTCCACCTGAGCGCGGTCCTGTCCCTCGGTCACGGCCTGTCCTTTCGTATCGCAAACACGAAAAACGGCCAGAATTGCGTGGTCTTCGCGCGGGAAAATGTCGGCGCTCAGAATATTGAGTGGAACAACCGAAAACGATCCCGCGATTTTCGCCAGAAGATGCAGACGGTCCCAAGTGCAAAATGAAGCGATGCTGTGTCCGAATTGTGGAAAAGCTTCCCAATTCACGGCCGGCATCAGTGGCCGATCGAGCTGAGTCGAGGTGTTCTCGAAGAAAGACCGAAACAGATTGAGATGCTGAACAATTTCGGCAACATCGGATGCGCGAAAATAGTTGTCGGGCATAAATTCGAAGTGCGCTTCGATTTCATCCGCAAAATCGGACGGCAGCTCAGCGGCCGCTGCTGCTTCCAAGCTCTCGCGCTCGATCTTGGTTTGCTCTTGATAAGATTTTTGGTCGGCGAGGTACTGCGAAGTGGCCTGGAAAAGTTGCCAGACAAGTGATTCCTTCCAATCCGACCAACTCTGTCCGGTCGTCCCTTGACCGTCGGCCAGGGTCAACAACATCAGCGCGTGCAGATTTTTTTGGTTTCGAACGACCTTCGCAAACTCCGCAATTGTCGCCGGGTCATCGAGATTTCGTTGCTGCGCGATGCTGGACTGTGTCACGTGATGGTCGACTAAAAGAATCAGCGATTTTCTTTGCTCCGGCGAAAGCTGGAGACGCTTGGCCACACTTTGCGCGAAAAGAGCGCTGGCTTCGGAATGCGGGCGCGCACCCACTGCCCGTCCCGTGTCGTGCAGAAGCAAAGCGAGATAAAGCACGAACGGTTCTTCCAGATTTTCGAAAAGACGGCGATAGGGGATCAACTTCGGATCGTTTGTCCGCATTAGCGCGTCGAGTTTGTCGATGCAAAGCAGCGTATGCTCGTCCGCGGTGTAACGATGAAAAAATTCGTGCTGCACCAGACAAGTAAGTTTGCCAAACTCCAGAACATAGCGGCCGAGAAAATCGATCCGGTGCATCAGCCGCAAAGCGCGGCCGACCTCACCTTTTTTCGATAAAATTGCCTTGAAAATTTCGCGTGGTGCTTTGGCGTAGCGATACGTGCGCGTGATTTGTCCGAGCGCGCGGCTGAGCAAATCCTCCAGCTCCGGGCTAAGATCGACATTGTGCTCCTGCGCGCGTTGAAACGCTGTCATCATCTCCAACGGATCGGTCTTGAAGAGGTCTCGCCGCTCAGTGTGAAGCTGGCCATGCCGAACGAAGAATGATCCCACCCGGATTTCAGTGCCGCGCCGAAGAGGCAAAAAGCTGAAGAGCGCGCGGGTGCCGCTCGTCGCATAGCCGGTGGCAAACTGCTCGGTGATGCGTTCGGTCACACGGAAAATGTTTCGAGTGTGTTTGTAATAATCGCGCATCAGTGCTTCGGTCGCGCGCTGGCCGTTCTTTTCCCGTTACTGCAACCGCCGCGCGATCTCCTCCTGCAAGTTCAGATGAAGAATGTCCGCCGCGCGTTTGGAGAGGTAATGCAAATCCGTGCGCAATCGCAGCAGAAAATCGTAGGCCATTTCGATTCGGCGCTGGTCCGATTCGCTCAACCAATCTTCGCCGACCAGGTGCGTCGTCGTCAGCGCGCCTTCTTTAAAATAGGACACCCAGAGTAAATTTTGGTAATCACGCAGACCGCCGCAGCCGTTTTTAAGATTTGGTTCCTGCATATAAACGCTGTCGCCAAACTTGCGGTGGCGCGCTTCTTGATCGCGCATTCGCAGTTCGACGTACTCGCGCTCCGAGCCGATCACGCATTTGGTTCGAAATTGATTGCGAAATTCGCGGGCGAGCACGCGGTCTCCCGCCAAAAAACGCGATTCGAGCATTGCCGTTTTCGTTAGCATGTCGTGATTAGCCTGCGCTAAGGCCTCTTTCATCGAGCGTGTGGAATGACCCACTTTGAACCCGATGTCCCAAAGCAAATACAGAATTTGCTCCGCCATCTCCTCGATATATGGAGAAACTTTGCCGGCAGCGTCGCCGTGCAACAACATCACATCGACATCGCTAAAAGGATTGAGTTCGCCCCGGCCGTACCCGCCGAGCGCGATCAGCGCCAAAGAAGTCTCCGACTGACCGACAGCGTTGGCAGCGGCGGCAAAAACGTGTCGTAAAATTACGTCGACCAGCTCGCCGCGACGGGCGCAGATTTCACGGCCGCCACCTCCAGCCTGATGTTTCAAACGAAGCCGATGTTCCTCCAGCTTGAGAAATTTTTTGTAGGTCGATAGAACTTCCGTCGGCCGCCGCTTTCCGGCGAGAGCGAGCTGGTCTTCGGCGTGGGCCAGGACTTTCTCAAGATGTCGCGAGGTCGCCATTGTCGATCTTAGGTTGCGCAGCCCGGCCGCCGCTCAATCTAAAATCGAACCCCAAAAATTCCAAACCTTGTCCTGAGCGCAATCGAACGCGATTAAAGCTCGATCGCGTAGCGCTTGAGCTTGTTGTAAAGCGTTGGTCGCTGAATGCCGAGGAGCTCGGCCGCTTTCTTTTTGTTCCCGTGACATTGCGCCAACGCCTGTAGAATTGTTACTCGCTCCATTTCGTCCAGACTTTGCACGCCTTGCGAAACGACGCTGCGCTCGATTTGTTGCAACGCGGCCGGCAATTGCAATTCTCCGGGCAATTCTTTCACTCCAACTGTGTCTTGCCTCGCCAACACCACCGCGTATTCCATCGCATTTTGCAATTCGCGCACGTTTCCCGGCCACGAGTAATCACGCAACTTTTGAAACGCTTCCGGCGAAATCTCGGGCTCGGATTTGCCGAGTTGCTGTGCGAATTGTTTTACGAAAAACGTGACCATCGGTGGAATATCCTGCTTCCGCTCGCGCAATGGCGGCACTTCAATCTGGAAAGTATTGAGCCGGTAATACAGATCTGAGCGCAGTCGATTCTCGGCCAGCGCCTGTGGAATTGGCCGATTCGTTGCCGCAATGACGCGAAAATTCGCTTTTAGCACTTGAGTGCTTCCGAGCGGCCGAAATTCGCGCTCCTGCAACACGCGCAGGAACCGCGTCTGCAAGTCTATCGGCATATCTGAAATCTCGTCCAGAAAAAGTGTACTTCCGTCCGCTGCCGCGATCATTCCCGGAAAATCGTTCATCGCGCCGGTGAAAGCGCCTTTGACATAACCGAACAGCTCGCCCTCGATCATCGTCTGCGGAAACGCCGCGCAATTGAGTTTCACCATCGGCCGCTCCGATCGACGGCTGCGATGATGAATCAAATTCGCGATCACTTCCTTGCCGACTCCGCTTTCGCCCGTGATCAAGACATTCGCTTCCGACGGCGCCATCGCGTTGATCAGCTCTTCGATCTCCTGCATCGCCTTGCTCTTGAACACTGGCGTGAAGCGCATCTCTGCTATCTCCAATCGCTTCTCGAGTTCTTCGGTCTTCTCCCGCAGTTTTTGCGTTTCGTGAAGAAGCGATTGCTTTTCCAGTGCCTTCTCGACGAGGCTGAGCAGTTCCTCCGGCGCGTAGGGCTTGCTAATGAAATGATACGCGCCGCGTTTGATCGATTCGATCGCATTGTTGAGCGTGTCGTGCGCGGTCAGAATGATGACCTGCGTTTCCGGGCGCTCGGTTTTGATTTGCTCGAGCATTTGCAATCCTTCCGCGTCCGGCAATTGCAAATCGAGGAGAACGAGCGACGCCGCTTTATTTTTCAATGCTTTTAGTCCGGCCGCGGCCGTGGCGGCGGTCTCAGTCTCGAATCCATGACGGCTGAGCAACGCCTCGAGTGTGAGCAAAATCGGTCGCTCATCATCGATAATCAAAATGCGGCGACTCTGTTTCATCTCCCCTTAATGTTTCTCCGCCGGGAAAGACGGAAGCGTCAGTGTAGTCACGAGCGTCGATGTTTTCTGATCGTACTCCGCCCGGAAATTGCCCCCGTGAGCTTCTGCGATCGACCGCGCGCGGTTGAGACCGAGTCCATAGTGGCCCTGGCTCACGTTTCGCAGCGGTTCGCGTCCCCAATTTTCAGTCGATAATTCGAAACGCACTTTCGGTTCGCGCAGCTCGAACACGAAACGGTCTTTGTCGAGGTAGGCTTTGGCCGAAATCGTCTTGATATTGCGTTCGTGTTGAAAAGCGTTGCTGAAAAGCTCCAGAAAAGCTTGCTGCGCCAGCTGCGGATCGATTTGTAACGTCGCATCTTTCAATTGCATGTCCCAAGTCACCTTGGCCGCGTTATCCGCAAAATCCTTCGCCAGTTTTTGTTTCAAATCCTCGATGAAATCCGCTGCTGGATAGGAAATGGGAATGCGGCTGACCTGACTGAGCCCGGCCGTTAGCCCCTGCAGATTGGCTCCGACTTCGGAAACCATTTCGCGCAGGCGTTGAATCTCGTTCTTCATTTCCGTTTCTTCAGCCAGCTCAGCCAGGTAAGCCGATTGCAGCTCGACTGCGTTCAAATTGTTTCGAATATCGTGACTCAGCTGGCGGACAAACTTCACCATATCGTGCCACCGCACGCTCGGCGGCTCGTTCCCTGGTTGCTCGGAAGAGCTCGACATAATTCAGGGCGACATCGAGCAAATGCTATTCCGCGAGGGAAAACTTGTCATCGGACGGCTCTTCACTTTTCGAAATCTGGACGCGCGGATCGTTGCTCGCAAGGTGTTGCAAAACGTGAAAAACATCCTCCGGGTCGGCGTCGATCGCCCGCGCAAATTCCTCCGCGGTCTTCCCGGTCCCACCTGAAAGTTTTCCGCGGACGTCGTTTTGGAGCTGTAGCAATCGCGTCGCCGCCGTCTTGCCCGCTTCTACCCCTGGTTGATGATAAGCGTTGATGTTAACGAGTGACCCGTAGAAGCCGACCGCGCGCTCATAGAGCGCGATCAGCGCTCCGATGTTAAATGCATTCGCCTCAGAAATGCTCACCGTGATCGATTCACGTCCTTTCTCATAAAGCGCCGCGCGCGTTCCGCGAAGAAAGCCGTGGAGATAATCGCCGCTGGTAACAGCGTCTTCCACTTGGAACGCGGCCCGATGGCGATCTTTCGCTACTTCAATAAATGTGACAAAGAAATTCAGGACGCCGTCGCGCAGTTGCTGCACGTAAGCGTGTTGATCAGTTGATCCTTTGTTTCCGTAAACGGCGATCCCTTGATTGACGGTTTTGCCGTCGAGATCTTTTTCTTTGCCTAACGATTCCATCACCAATTGCTGAAGATATCGACTGAAGAGCAGCAACCGGTCTTTGTAGGGCAGCACCACCATGTCTTTTTCGCCGCGACCGTTGCCGGCATAAAACCACATCAAAGCGAGCAGCATCGCGGCATTTTGCCGAAAATCGTTTATTCGTGTTCGCTCGTCCATCGCCGCGGCGCCGGCGAGGAAATTGTCGATGTCGAAACCTTCCAACGCCATCGGCACCAAACCGACCGCGCTCATCACCGAAGTGCGGCCGCCGACCCAATCCCACATCGGGAAACGCGCCAGCCATCCATTTTTCTCCGCGAGCTTATCAAGCTCACTGCCGACGCCGGTGATTGCGACCGCGTGTTTAGCGAAATCAAGTCCGGCTGCTTTGAAGCGCGCTTCTGCTTCCAGCATTCCGTTCCGTGTTTCTTTCGTTCCACCCGATTTCGAAATGACAACCACAACCGTGCGCCCGAGCTCATTGTCGATCTTATCGAACACACGGTCGAATCCATCCGGGTCGGTGTTGTCGAAGAAGTAAATGTCCGTCGGATCCTGCGCTGTCCCGAGCGCGTCGGCGATGAACTGCGGCCCAAGCGCGGAGCCGCCAATTCCGATGGAGAGAACGTGCTGAAATTTTTCGCCGCGGCCACCTTTGAGTTTTCCAGAATGGACATCGGCGGCGAATTTTTTGATCAGCGCGTTTGTGTTTTCGATATCGGCGCGCAATTCAGCATTGGGTGCCAGCGCCGGCTTTCGCAGCCAATAATGGCCGACCATTCTTTTCTCGTCGGGATTCGCGATTCCGCCCGCCTCCAGGTCGCGCATGGCGGTGAACGCCTTGTCGATCCTCGGCCGCATCTTGTCGAAGAAATCGTCCGGAAATTTCATCCGACTGATGTCGATCGAAAAACCGAGGTCGTCGTGGCGCAAAAAGTATTGCTGGAATCGCTGCCAGAGCGATGAAGAAGCCATATCTAAGAATAATGGAGCGACGACCTCTGCCTGTCACGCCAAAGCCTTGGCGTCGGCGGATGTCTTCTCTTAAATTTCTGGCTTAAGAACGCTCGGCC
>WNER01000405.1_pt1 | contig 10588 bp, 9 predicted proteins | sample 5399921 | NCBI WGS metagenome assembly WNER01 (sample SAMN13153331, study PRJNA577476) | soil metagenome | isolation source: 20 cm grassland meadow soil 5 days after 1st rain plot 5 | place: USA:California | collected 2015-09-21 | reverse complement strand
CGGCTTCCGTCTAAGTGATTGGAAACGATGGTAGGCCAGGCTGAATTTGAGGTTAGAGAATCTCCCTTGCATCAACTTGGGAAGTTTGGCTAACTGACGGGCTAGGGCATGAAGGCAATCACCTGATAAGCCTTGGCGATGTTGCCGATCACACTCTTGGGGAAACCCGGGTCAAATTTGTCCGAGTATTTCGCTATCAGGGTTTTGCTGACTCCTTTCTCGGCATCTTCCAGCGATGCGCCGCGAGCGTAAGCCTGTGCGGCCTCGTCCAGCAGGTCGCGGAAGTAATGCTTCCATAGGTCGAATCGTTCCTTGCCACGCATGACGTTGCCATGTCCGCCGATGACCTGGTCGAAGTCAAGTTTTTCGGCGGCATCGAGCGTTTGAATCCAGTCAAAGGGATAACTATCGCCCATGTAAGGAGTCCATCCGTGAAGGGCATCACCCGTGACGAGAACTTTCTCTCGAGGAAGATAAACGAAGACGTCGCCGTTGGTGTGTGCGTTCCCAAGCCAGAGGACTTCGACCGTTTTTGAGGGGCGGTGAAGGATCAACGAGTGATCGAAGGTCACACTAGGAAGCGTCACCTGCATGCTCTTGAGTTCGGCAAGGTAGGCTTCTGCCTGGAGCAAGTTGGCGCGAAGTTGTTCTTTTTGCCCTACGTCCGATGCCTTGTCGAGGTCACTTTTCAGTTTTTCTATTTCCTGGGGCATGGTAACGATTTCGTGTTTTACCCGCGGTATACCTCGCTGCTCAATGTTCGCCCGTGTCGCCTCCGAGGAAATAATCTCGACGCCGGCAGGCCAGGAACTGGGATACGCCTGGTTGCCCTGATAATGATCCCAGTGAAAATGTGTGTTCACGACGTACCGAACGGGTTTGTCCGTGAGCTTCTTGATCTGCTCGATCAAAGCGCGGGCGGCGGAAGGCTTGGAGTGTGTGTCGACGACGAGCACGGCATCGTCGAACAAAATGATGGCAGCGTTGCAGTTGACCTTGTACGCAGGCTTCGCGATAGCGGCGTATACGCCATCCGCGACGGGCTTGATGTCGAAGAGATCGTCGGCAGCAAGGCAAGTGGCCGGGAGGAGCAACAAGCTGAATAAACAAAGCAACCGTTTCATGTTCATCTCCGTTACGGACGTGAAGTTTCCGAGCGCAGGCTACTACACCGCTGGAGAAAACGTAAAGCGCAGAGCAATTTTACGACTGAGGTTTGGCGGCGAGTCTGAGCTTACCGGCAGGGCGGATTGCAGCAGCGAATGGTAGGCCCGTGGGGACTCGAACCCCAGACCTGGCCGACCAGGTCGGCCCGCTCTAACCAACTGAGCTATCAATCAGCGCCTTAATCATTTTTGCCGATTTCCAGCGTTTGACTTCCAATTCCCTGCGCCGCGCCTGGATCAGAGTTTCAAACTGCTCGGTGTAGACGAGCTTCCAGGGGCCGCGACCTCGAGTTGAGGGCGTGTGCTCACGGAGATGTTCGGACAATCGCCGATCGAGATCGTCGGTCGAACCAACATAAAATCTCCCAGAGGACTCGCTTCGCAGTATGTAGAGGAAAGACGTCAACATTGGAATGGTAGGCCCGTGGGGACTCGAACCCCAGACCTCTACCGTGTCAAGGTAGCGCTCTAACCAACTGAGCTACGGGCCTAGAATCCATAAAGTTTAGCACGAGTGCCGGGTCAAAATGGACCGCCTGCTCTGACCCGCTGAATGATGCTGCCTTCAAGAATTCCGACGGTGTGCTAGTGTGTCCGGGGGACAGGCCTGCAAGAGCATGCCGATCAAGGCGGTTATCGAACCGTTCCGGATCAAGAGCCTCGAGGCGATCCGCTGCACCAAGCGAGAGGAAGGTCAGAAACTCATGGAGGCCGGGGGCTACAACCTGGCGGCTTCCGATTCTGATTGACTGGCTGACGGATTCGGGAACTGCGGCGATGTCCACCAAACGGTGATGGCCTGGCTCATGAATCGCCCATGCAGATAACCATCGATCCCGGATTGATAAAGAAATGCCCGCGGACCGCGCTGGCGTGCGTGACGGCGCGCGTGGAGGCGAGCGCTTCGCCCGCAGCGCTGCTCGAAGAGATGAAAACGAGAGAGACGGACATTCAGAGATTGCCCTTCCCGCGCGGTGTGCTGGAGTCGCCGCAAGTGCAAGCCACGCGCCGGGCCTACAAAGCGCTGGGTAAAGATCCAGCGCGGTACCGCGGTTCGGCGGAGGCGCTGTTGCGGCGGGTGGTCGCGGGAAAAGGCTTGCCGCAAATCAATGCCGTCGTGGACGTTATCAATCTGGTGTCTGTGGAAAGCCGCCTGCCGATTGGTTTGTACGACCTGACGCATGTGACCGGCGAAATTGTTTTTCGTGCGGGACGAGCGGGCGAAACCTACAAGGGGATTGGCAAATACGATTTGAATCTGGAAGGATTGCCGATATTCTGCGACGCCGCCGGGCCGCACGGAAGTCCGACCAGTGATTCGGAACGGACGATGGTGACGACGGCAACGAAGCACGTCCTGGGGATCATCATTTCGTTTGCTGGCCAGGAAGGTCTCGAGCGCTGGGCACAGAGAATGTCCGCGTTGCTGACGCGACATGCTGCAGGACAAGACCTGCAGATGCAACTGATCCAGTGAAGTATCCGCTGTGGCTTGCTGCGTTTGGCGGCCCCGATCACCTCCCAGCTTTGCCGAATGCTCCTTGAACCTGCACCTTTCATTAGGTTTACTATGAGCGCTGCTGTTGTCTGTTGCGCGCTGATCAAACCCTTGGGAGACTGAGAACCAATCCAGTTAGCGTGGAAGAGGTGGCCGATGGCCTGCAATCCTGAAGTGTTGAAACACGTTCCGCTGTTTGCACTGCTTGACGAAGAAGAGACCGCAGTGTTGGCGGGGCAAGTGGAACTCAAGAATTTCGCCGCGCGGCAACGAATCTACAAGATGGGTGATCCGAGCGGTCAAGCCTACGTGATGGTCTCCGGGAAGGTCCGCGTAACGACTGTGGACGAGGATCAACAAGAAGTCGTGGTAGATGAACCGGCTCACGGCGAGTTCTTCGGATTCGCGTCGATGCTGGAGCAGACGCCTCACCAGACCAATGCGACGGCCATCGAAGAAACCGTGTGTCTGGAAGTCAGCCGGGGAGACATCGCGACTCTGCTGCAACGCAAGCCGCATGCGGGAATGGACATGTTGACCGTCCTGGGGCGACAATTCCACGCCTCGCAGCAACTCGTGCGCCTTCGCGCGATGCGCAACGCCAACGAAGTGATCGAGGAAAAATCGACTCTTCCCGAGCGCATCGCGGACTCCATGGTCCAGTTCGGCGGATCCTGGACCTTCATCATTGGCTTTATCGTGATCGGCAGCGTCTATACAGCCATCAACATAGGCCTGCGCAAGGCGGCGTGGGATCCCTATCCGTTTATCCTGCTGAATCTGCTCCTGTCCCTGCTCGCGGCCATCCAGGCGCCCGTCATTATGATGAGCCAGAATCGCCAGGACATGAAAGATCGCGTGCGCACCGAACTGGATTACTCCGTCAATCGCCGCGCCGAATCCGAGATTCAGGGTCTCGCGCGGAAGCTGAATCTGCTGGGGGAAAAGATGGGCGACCTGGAGGATCTGCTCCGGGGAAAACCGGCGGGAGGAGCACGGGGCGACAGGACAGGGGGATAGGGGCTAAGCGATGGTGCGGTGCCCCCTCAACATTCTCAAGTGATATCGAGCAGCAGAAGACGCCGCACTGACGTTTTAAGGAGCCTTATATCCCCGGCGTGAAGTCCCGCGGTTTTACCGCCCCACAGGTAAGCGCACGTTCCAAAGGGCTTTAAGGGAGAAGGCCAGAGTTGTCACACCCACTCCTCCCGATCAAGAATGCACGATTCACTGTGACACGGGTTCGGCGAGGTGGGACTCGCTCGAGGTGACGCGGTGCTTGAGGAAGCCGCGGGCGGCCAGGAGCTCGGCGTTGAGCAGGGCGGCGCCGGCGGCGCCGCGGACGAGGTTGTGCGATAGCAGCGTGAGTTTGACGTCGAATAGCGGGCATTCGCGGATGCGGCCGACGACGGCGGCCATGCCGTTTCCGGCGTGAACGTCGCGACGCGGCTGTGGGCGATTCTCTTCGTCGAGGACCACAAGCGGATTTCGCAGGGCGGTGGGGAGCGATGCCAGCTCGGCGTCGACTTCGAAGTTGCGGATGGCTTCGCGAACTTCGTTGAGGGAGGCGATTTTTTTAAGGCCGACGGAGATGCATTCGAGGTGGCCGTCGATCACCGGCACGCGATTGCAATGGGCGCTGAGGCCGATGCCGGCGTCGACGAACCGCGAGCCATCCCATTTGCCTAGCAGCTTCTGCGGCTCGGCCTCCATTTTTTCCTCTTCGCCACTGATAAAAGGAACGACGTTGCCTTGGATGTCCATCGAGGCGACGCCGGGGTAGCCTGCGCCGGAAATGGCCTGAAGTGTGACCACAAAGATTTTCTCGAGGCCAAAGGCGTCGGCCAGCGGTTTTAACACCAGAACCAGGCCGGCGGTCGAGCAATTGGGATTGGTGACGATGAAGCCCGTGTCATAGCCGCGATTCTTCTGCTGCAACGGAATGGCGTCGAGATGGGCGGCATTCACTTCCGGAATGAGCAAGGGAACGTCGGGATCCATGCGGTGATTCCTGCAATTGCTGACCACGGGGTAACCCGCGCGAGCGAAATCCTCCTCGGCGGCGCCCGCGACGGAAGAATCGAGCGCGGAGAAGACAAAGTCGCAATCGAGGGAGGGGTCGAGACCTTTGACCACGAGATGGCGAGCCACTTCGGGGATGGGCGCGTCGAGATGCCAGCGAACGGCCGGGGCGTAGGTCTTGCCGGAGGAGCGCTCGGAGGCGGCAACTTCGGTGAGCTCGAACCAGGGATGACCGGCCAGCAGACTAACGAGACGCTGACCAACGATACCGGTCGCGCCGAGGACGCCCGCCCGCAACTTTTTCTCAGCACGCCTTCCCGGCGTGCTTGCTTTTTCTACGTGCTTTTCGCTAGAACTCGCCGCCTGTTTCGACTGCATGTTGCTGTCACCCCCATATTGAGATTGTGAACTCATGCTGCGCCGCCGCGCTGAGATTTTTGCATCGGGGCAGTAGCAGGATGTTGCTGTACTCGCGGCAAACCAATCCGTGTGCCCCGCGCTTGCGGGTTGAAAGTATTGCGAACCCAGACGACCATTTCGGTTTCGGCGGCGAGAGGCAGCACTTTCGCGTGGAGAACTTTCGCGCCGCTGGCGGCGAGGGCGCGGGCCTCATCGTAGCTGAGCTCATGCAGAAGGTGCGCTTCGACGGATTCGTGGGGATTGGCGGTGAAGATGCCGTCGACATCGGTCCAGATGACCAGTTCGTCGGCGTCCACGACATGAGCGATGATGGCTCCAGAAAAATCCGAGCTGTTGCGGCCGAGTGTGGTGATGCGGCCATCGGGAGTTGCGCCAATGAATCCGGTGACAACCGGCACGATGCCAGCTTCGAGAAGTGGAAGAAGAACCTCCCGGCCGCGCTGTTTTGTCTGTTCGAGATGTGGCTGCGCGTCGCGAAAGGTGTCGCAGGTCAGCACGAAATCCGAGGATGTGACGGGCACCGCAGAGACGCCTGACTTTTCCAGAGCGGCGGCGAAGAGCCTGGCGCTGAAGCGTTCGCCAAAGGATGCCAGGCGGTCGAAGAGCTCGGCGCCAGCGGCGACGCTGCCGCGGGCCGGGACTTCGTGAAGAAGGTCGCGTCCCAGGAGTTGCAACTCGCGGCGCACCCGAAGGTCATCCTGCGCGCTGAGCCGCAGATCGTGAAGCACATCGAGGTGAGCATCCAGGACCAGTTCGGCTGCGCGGCGCGCAGGCGCGAGCCTGCCATCGGCGAGAGCCCGGGCAATGGAGAGGAGGTGGTCGGTGAGGCCCTTCATGGCGGAGACCACCACGGTAACGCTGGATGCCCGCCTGGCGGCGAGAACGAGACCTGCGGCATGGAGCATGCGCTCCGCACCGAGAAGAGAACTGCCGCCGAATTTGAAGGCTACGACGTTGCTCTGTTGCTTGCTCGCCCCAGCGGCACAATGCACTCGCTCTTGCAACGCGGCGGGGCGTCCTTCCGCTGCTGACTCTTGCTGCATGTTTTCAAGGCTCATGACCTGCGCTCCTGGTTTCTCCGTGCGATGGCAACCGCTGGAGCGTCTCTGGAGGGGCTTAAAAGAAGAAACCCACCGCCAGGTTCGCTTCTGGCGGTGGGTTGGAAACTTTTTCTAGCTTGCTAGCTGTTTCTCCACCCGCCCGAAGCGAAAATAGTCGTCAAAGTCGTAATCGACTTGGACGACGTAGCAGTAATTCGCTTAGCGGCGATGGACAACATACCAACGCCAAGATAACACAGCTCCGGTGGTTGGGGAAAGGGGATAAATCGGGAAGCGTGCCGGAAAGGTCTGGAACTCGCTCGGGGGAGACTCCTAACCGAGTCAAAGGAGGCGCAACGCCGAAGGATGGTCTTGCTACTCGTCTGTAAGATATTGAATCTGCGTGTCTTAAGGACCGCAACTTCTCTTATGTCCTGGGGTTTCGATTCGCATGAATCGGTGCGTGCCTGGAGCACCACCGCAATGGCACAACAGGAAAGGAAAACCTATGAACCACAAGAAGTGGCTAAGTGCTGTCTTCGCATTCACATGGATCGCATTCCTGAGCGGTTGCGGCGGTGTGTCTTCTTCCCCGATGACGGCAGCACAATCGGGCACCGTGTTCGTCACGGGAACGGATGCACCGCTGCCGAGCGTGGTTTCGTTTCAAGTGGACATTACCGGAATAACGGTCACGGACGGCAACAACACGCAATCGGTGCTCAGCGGAACCGAGACCGTGGATTTTGCGCGGCTGAATGGCTTGCGGACGTTGCTGGACATCAACACGATTCCCGCCGGCACGTATACGAGTGTTACCGCGACGCTGGCGAATCCGCAGATTGGATACTTGAATGTGAACCCGCCAGCGCGACCGACGATCAGCACACTGAACGGAACCACCTCGCCGGCAGTGACTCTGACGCAATCAAGCGTGACCATTCCCCTGTCGACTCCTTTGGTCGTGAGCACGGGAAACATCATCGGTTTGAAGTTTGAATTCGACCTTCGCAAGTCGATCGCTGTCGACAGCAGCGGACAGATCACCGGCGCGGTCACCCCTATGCTGGATCTGAAAGCCATCACCCCAAGCGACGCCGACGCCTATGTTGATGATTTCATCGCCGGTGTCGCGAGTGTGAACGCCAGCGGTAATTCCTTCATCATTCAGGGGCCGCACGGCCACCAGTTCACGGTGAACGTGAATGGTCAGACCGAATGGGAAGGCAGCGAGACCATCAACAATCTGACTTCGACGTCCATGGTGGAAATCTCCGGGACACTGGACCGCACCACGGCGACTTTCCTTGCGGACTCTGTGGGAATCCTCTCGCAGGACCGGTTCTACGCGGGCGGCTTGATCACCTACGTAAATCCGCCCACGAACACAGCCACGGACTTTGATCTGTATGTGCGAAGCGTGTTGCCTTCCGGTACGGGCTTTCAGTCGGGAGAAATCTCCACCATCGATCTCACTGGCAACGAGAAGTACTTCATCTACTGGATGCACAACAGCTGGACGAACCACTTCTTCAATGCGGGGCTGCTGGTGCCTGGCCAGCATGTAAGCATCGGTGGACCATTTGCGAGCGGGGCTGTAACGGTGAAGCGCGTGGTGCTGCGGCATGAAGGGCACACCGGCACGTTGGTGGCGAACAGCGTGAACCTCAATGCCAGCACGTTTCAGTTCAATTCGAATGGACTGGCTGGCGTGCTGTTTAATGGACCGGTGACCGTGTACGTCACGTCGTTCACGCGATTCGGCGGCGGGCTGAAGAGCCTTAGCGACCTGAGCAGCAATCCGACAAATTCGTTGCGCGTTGTCGGTCTGGTGCTAAAGGATCCGATCAGCGGCCAGCCAGTGTTTGTTGCGCGCGGCGTGGAAGAACTTCCCAACTGACCCCATGGTGAGCGCAAGCCCCGGCGTTCAGGCCGGGGTAAGCGATGGCCTTTCTGTTCGGCACGGTATACATTCTTCGCGTCCAAAAGACCTACGGGCGGATAGCGCGAAAGGTAAAGCCTCTAGCGTAGTCCTCCGCTGAAGTAAGGCGGTTGTGGGAGGAACCCAGAGATTCCCGCAAAACCAGCGGGGACTCCGTAGGAATCCCTGCCATTCATGGCGCGGAGGATGTCAAACGGTCTGGCAAGAAACTCGCGATAAAATGACGGCCACCCAGGAGGATCTGGGTGGCCGTGTTGTCTTGCTGCCCGGTCAGAATCGTCAAGCAGGGTGGCGGAAGTGCGAAGAGCGACCTAGCAATCCCCTTCGTTCGGGGAGGAGGTCAGCGAATTTGCGTTTGTGAAAATCAGGCTGGAGCAGGTTAGGCCGGATTCCGCTTTTTGGAGTTCGGAGATGTCCACCGGAGTGACGTGTAAGCCACGCGCCTCGATGCGAGCGCGCGTGCGCGGGAATGACGCAGGGAAAATGATGGTGCCTGCGAGCGCCAGCGCGTTGGCTGCATGCGGCTCGGCGGGATCAACGTCGATCCACTCATGGCCGGCGAGCGCCGTCGTGTCAAACCAGGCGCGATTGGCGAGGAGCTGGTTGCCACTGAGATGCGTGAGGGCCGATTTCAGGTGAAGGCAGCCGTTGACGGGAACGGCGATAACTTCATAGTTGTGCGGTGCGACAATGACGGCAAGCTGGCGAAGACCTTCGGCGTTGCTGCGTCTGGTGAGGCCGACAAAGAGCTTTCGGCCGATGCGCAGGATATCACCACCTTCGAGTGTGCCAGGAAGAGAAACGTATTCGAGCTGTCGAAATTGGGCGAGCGCTTGAGCGAGTGAAGGCGCCTCACGGCGGCGGCTTTCCGTTCCGAGCGACAGGATCACTGCCAATTCATCGAGAACCACGGCGGGGTCTTCGACGAACATGGAATCGGGAAGGTCGGGCTCGGCGGGAAGCGAAATAACACGGGCGCCCAACCTGCCGAGCAGCTTCTCGTAGGCGTGGTGCTGTTCCTGGGCGGTGGGCAGATCGATGGGCTGGCGGTCGATGAAGGAAAGTTCGCAATGGACGATGGCCGGGCTGACCGCCCGTGTGATGGCCGTAAGCATTCTGCTAGTGAGAGTTTACACGAGAACGCTCCAGGAAACGTTAAAGGTAGAGCTCAGCCAGAATAGACTCTAGCCCGCCATTGGATGTTCGGGAGGCCAGTGTCATGAATGATTCCATGAGCCGCGTGGCGGCGGTTCTGCTGGTGATCCTGGGAGGGGCGGCGCTGTGGTGGGCGGATAGCGGAGCGGCCGCTTCCGCATCGGCCAATGACGCCATGGTGGCGACGATCGCAGCGCGAGAGCGCGCGGCAGCTAACGATTCGCGCTTGAAGGGAGCGTCGCGCTTCGAGCAGGGCGGCTGGATCTACGTGCATCTCGAGGGCCATCCGGGCGCGATGGGCTATCAGCACGCGTACCTTCTGGCGCCGGAGATCGAAGACGCGTTCGCGGCCGTGAGCGCGATCGATACGGAGTATCAGCAGGAGTTGCAGGGCATCGTCGAAGGGCTGCGCGCACGCACCGGGTCGAAGCTGGATGTGGACGACATTGTGGCGTTCAATGCCTTCGAAGAGCTGCCAGATTATTACGTGCCGTGGCTGAACAAGCAGCAAAAGACGGGGCAGGCGCCGGACCTGAAGAGCCCGGGGAATTGCAGCGCTTTCGTGGCCACGGGAAGCTGGACAAAAGACGGCCAGATCGTGATGGCGCACAACAACTGGACGAGCTACCGGAACGGCGAACGGTGGACTGGCTGCTTGGTGACCGCAAGACCGGCGAAATCGCGCAAATCGAACTTGGGTTAAGAGCGCACCAGCTATGGAAGACCTAAGGATGGCGTGCTCGCCGGATCGAACTGGGCGCGCGATCCTTAGGTGCTCAAAGAAGACGCGCCGCAATTTGATCCGGCTAATAAAGAGAGTTCGCCGAACGCCAGGCGGGCGAGGTGGGATGAACTACTAAAGGAAAATAAAGGAAAGATCGACGTGGCGCTTGCGGAAAAGATGCTGGGTGACCACCGCGACACCGCTCGAGCACCAGGAAGAAGCCAACGAGCGCACGCTCTGTGGGCACGTGGATGGATCGCCGCGCGGGGTCCAAGAGTGGGATTGGCAACCCTACTATCCCGGCGGAGCGGTGCAAGGAAAAGTGACGGACGCAACGATGGCGGGAGAAATGCGCACCATGGCACGCATGGGGCATCCCTGCGGCGGGGATTTTCTCGCCAAGCCGTTTCTCGCCTCTCATCCCGAGTATGTCTGGCAGGAGCCTTATTTGCGGGATATGAAGCGGTCCATGGACGGAGTTCCGGTCAGGCCAAGCCCAGAAAGAATAAGACCGATCTTAAAAAAGCGCGGTCGCAGAACTGTGGGAGAAGAACGTCGCCAGGGGGTAAGGAAACAGGGGCACTGCGTGGCTAATCAAGAGCCGGGTTATTCCGGCCCCGA
>WNER01000403.1_pt1 | contig 10598 bp, 5 predicted proteins | sample 5399921 | NCBI WGS metagenome assembly WNER01 (sample SAMN13153331, study PRJNA577476) | soil metagenome | isolation source: 20 cm grassland meadow soil 5 days after 1st rain plot 5 | place: USA:California | collected 2015-09-21 | reverse complement strand
GTCCCCTACAACGTGACTTGTGATTCGTATTTCGTGACTCGTGGCCAAGCAACCGTTGCGACACAGGTTTCACGAGTCACAAGTCACGAATTACGAGTCACATGTTCGTCCATTTACATTGTCACAGTCACTATTCGTTCCTGCGGGGCATCGCGTCGCCCGACGAAATCATCGCCGCAGCGGTCGAGCAGAACATGCCCGCTGTAGCGCTGACAGACACGAATGGCATGTATGCGGCCGTGCCGTTTTACAAAAAAGCGCTGGACGCGGGCGTCAAGCCGATTGTCGGCGTAGCGCTGGATATTCAGTGGCGAGTTGCGAGTGACGAGTGGCGAGAGGGAGCCGGAGAGATTCCTCGCTGCGCCCAGGATGACAAACAAAAACAATGGGACATTACGATGGTGCTGCTGGCGGCGGACATGGAGGGCTACAGCAATCTCTGCCAGCTCGTCACGCTGCGGCATTTGGGCACAACGAAGCTGGCTTGCCCTGACAAACTGGCACATTGCACTGCTGCCGAAATCGGTGGCCGCCCCGTAACCTTGCAGGAGTTGGCCGAGCACAGCCGCGGCGTCATCGCGCTGTGTCCGTTGCCTTCACGAATGCAGGAAACGAATACCCGTAGGGGCACGATACATCGTGCCCCTCCTCAGTCACGAGTCACGAATCATGAATCACTAGCCACAAGTCACTTCTCACACCTCAAAGACATTTTCGGTGATCGCCTCTACGTCGAAGTCCAGCATCTCTCGCCCGGCGATGGCCGTACGCTGCGCGAAGCCGAGCGCATCGGCCGCGAACTCGGCATCCCGCTCGTGGCCACCAACAACGCGCACTTCCTCAAGCCCGAGGAGCATCTCCATCATCGCGTGGTGAACGCCATTCGCACTGGCGGATTGCTGACCACCGTCGCGCCGCCCGAAATCACTACCGGCGAAGCCTGGTTCAAACCCGGCGCGGAAATGCAAAAATGTTTTCTCGATCATCCGGAATGGCTCGAAGCAACGCAGGAAATCGCCGATCGCTGCAACCTGAGCCTCGAACTAAAAAAATTGATCCTTCCGGAGTGTTCCGTTCCCGATGGCGAATCCGCCTTTTCTCATTTGTGGAAACTCAGCTTTGACGGCGCGCGCAAACGCTACAAGCCGCTCCGCCCGAAAGTGCTCTCGCGCCTCGCGCACGAACTCGAAGTCATCGAGCACTGGCAGCTCGCCCCGTATTTTTTGCTGGTTCACGACATCGTCGAGGAAGCCCGCCGCCGCGGCATTCCCGCAGTCGCGCGTGGATCCGCCGCCAGTTCCATGGTCACCTATTGCCTCGGGATTTCGCGCGTGTGCCCGCTGCGCTGGGGACTCTACTTCGAGCGTTTCCTGAACGAGCAGCGCGGCGATTGCCCGGACATTGACATTGACATTTGCGGCGCGCGCCGCGATGAACTCCTCGACTACGTCTACGAGCACTGGGGCGCGGAACATGTGGCTCCCGGAGGGCGGCAAGCCCCCCGCGTAGCAATGATTGGCAGCTTCATCACCATGCACGCCCGGCTCGCCGTGCGCGAAGTGGCAAAAGTTTTTGGCGTGCCCCCGGGCGAAGTGGACCGCTTCACGAAGCGGCTGCCGCATCGCCCCGTCCGCGAAATTTTACAAGCCATTCGCAACCTGCCGGAGTGCCGCGACCTCCCTACTGACGACGAGCCCTGGAAAACCATCCTCCAAGTGGCGCTGCGACTCGACGACGCCCCTCGCCACATGGGCATTCACCCCTGCGGTACGGTGATTTCCGCGCGTCCATTGACGCGCCTGACGCCGCTCGAACGCGCCACAAAAGGGATTGTCGTCACGCAATACGACATGAACGCCATCGAAGATCTCGGGCTCATCAAAATGGATCTGCTCGGCCAGCGCGGCTTCACTACCATGTCCCTCGCGCTCGACAACATCGAGCGCAGCCTTCGATTTGTAGGGGCACAGCATGCTGCGCCCGTTTTTGAAACGTCAAGTGTCGCCCCCGACGGCGTGACTCCCTGCCCCAAGCCACGCGAGATCGATTTCGACGCCATCCCCGAAAACGATCCCGCAACCTGCGGCGTCATCGCCGCCGGCCGCACCATGGGCGTCTTTCAAATCGAATCCCCCGCCATGCGCGGCATGCTCCGCATGATGAACGCGCGCACGCTCGAGGAAATGGCCATCGCATTGGCGATCATCCGGCCAGGCGCCGCCGAATACGGCTCGAAGGAATTGTTCGTCAAGCGCCTTCGTGGAAAAGAACCCCTGGCTTACCCGCATGACTCGCTCAAGCCCATCCTGGAAGACACGCGGGGCGTCTGCATTTATCAGGAGCAAGTCATGCAGATTGCGCAAACGGTAGGCAGACTGTCGCTGGCCGAAGCCGATCTGGTGCGCCGGACTTCCGTCAAGTATTCAGGCCAGGCTGATTACGACCGCCTGCGTGGAAAATTTGACCAAGCTGCCGGAATGATGGGACTGACAAAGCACCAGCGCGAAGAATCCTGGCAGATGGTCGAGAAATTCGCCGGCTTCGGCTTCTGCAAAGCGCACGCCGCCACGTATGCCGACGTCGCGTACCGCATGGCCTATCTGAAAACGCATCATCCGGCGGAATTTCTTGCCGCCATGTGCAGCGCGGGCGCGGGGTTCTACCACGTTTCTGCATATGTCGAAGAAGCCAAACGCTGGGGCATCGCGGTGCGGCTGCCGTCGGTGAATCATTCGCGGATGGAATACACCGCCGAAACCGGCCAGGATGGCCAGCGCGCGCTTCGCGTCGGCCTGATGCAAATTAAAGGCCTGCGCATCGAAACCATCACCGCGATTCTGCGCACACGAGAAGAACGGGGACCGTTTCTCTCTCTTGAAGATTTCCTGCTCCGCGTTCCCGTCGAACGCGATGAAATCGAATCACTCATCAAATGCGGCGCCTTCGATGACCTGGGCAATTCGGCGGATCATGCCTCACATAAAATGACGCGTCCCGAAATGCTCTGGCAGTGGAATCTCCTCCAAGCATCCGGCAAAGGCGCGCATTCAGGCGCCGCCCGCTCTTTCGGGATGACGCCGCCGGAAAAAACAGAAACTTTGTTTTCCGAATCCAACGCGCCGGATCCTGTTACCTCGACTCTGGCCGAAATGCAAATGCCAGAATACACGCTCGAACAAAAGCTCCGCTACGAACGCGAAATCCTGGAAGTCTGCGTCAGCGGCCATCCGCTCGATTTTCTCCCACGCAACGGCGAAGTCTGGAGCGACGAACTGCCCGGCTTGCTCGGCAAGCGCGTCACGCTCTGCGGCTGGGTGATCACCCATCGTCACGTGGGCACGAAAAACTACCGCAACATGATGTTTGTCACGCTCGAAGACCAGCGCAGCGTCTATGAAGTCGTGCTTTTCCCCGACGTTTACGACCGCTACGGCAGCCTGGTCTACGAGACACGCACCATGCGCGTCACGGGCCGCGTCGAGCCGGATGGGCAGATCAAAGGCGAAAAGCTGGAAGCGTTGCGCAAATAGCGCAAATAACGGAAACCACGGTGTACTTCATGATTCGCACAAAGCCAAAAACCACGCCGGTTGCAGAACCGGACGCTGACCGCCCCGCCGGAAGCGGCGAAGAATGGCTCGGGCGAAACCGCAGTTCCAAGCGCCGGCTCTGGGAACGCCTCAATCCGCTCAGCCGCAAGCAAATTCGCATTGTTGCCGAGGCGCTAGCGCTCCAGCAAACTCACGCGCAACTCCCGGAACCTCTGCGCGCCCGCCTGAGCGCCACGCTCCAGGAACTCGACCGCCTGGTCACCCGCATCCGCGCGCTGCTGGTGGAGGTAGCACGTCGGGCACCACCCGGCCCGTAATCGTTGCGGGGCCCATTTTGCGGCGGGATACTTTCTATATGCGTGTCCCCGTGAAGCGCGGCCCCCCTATCCTTGCAGCGGCGTTTCTGGCGCTGTCAGCGCTGGCCTGCTCTGCGCGCGCCGATGAAATCCGCCTGAAGGATGGCAGAAAACTTAACGGCGTCATCGTCGCCTACGAAGACGGCATGTTCAAAGTCAAGACGGACTATGGCTATGAACTCGTCGAGAAAGACAAAATTACCGCGATTATCCCGACGACGCCCGCCGCAAAATCAGCGCCGGACTCCGCAGCAAAAAAGGATGCCCCTCAGCACCCGTCAAAACCAACGGCCGAAGCGCAACCTCAAGCGGAGCCCGCCGTCGCGACAGCTTCAAACACTGGCGCCAATGCATCTCCCGCCAATGGCAGCGCAAAGGCGGTCACGCCATCGCCGAACGGAAAATCCGAAAAAGCATCACCGAATACCGCGAGCACGGCCACCAAGAGCGCCGCTCCTGCCAACGCGTCTGCGGCAAACGCCCCTGTCTCCGCGAACAACAGTTCCGCATCGGCAACAACGGCGCCTGCGCCAGCCGCGGCGCCTGCCCCGCCGAAAGAGCCTGAAGTTCCTGCCAATCGCGAAGAGATCACCGGCAATCTCTACACGAATTACACGCACGGCTTCCGTATGTACAAAGCTCCAAGCTGGAATCTCATCGAAGAAGCGCGCAACGCCTTGCCCAACGCCATCGTGGCCATGGGCACGAGCAACGAATCCACGCTAATGGTAGTCGGCGAAGAAAAAACCAAAGAATCTTTGGAGGCTGCCGCTTCAGCCGTAGAAAAACGCCTGCACGACGTCTACGCCAACTATCAGCGGGTTTCGCAGAAGAAAACCGTCGTGGGTGGAATGCCGTCCATTGATTTCCAATACCGCGGAAAAGCGGACGAGCATGACTGGTCAGGAAGGCTCGTCGTAATTTCTCGGGGCAAAGACATTCTTACCGTGCTGGCCATGACCTACGCCGACAGCGACCTGATCCAAATCCAGGAAAACGTCATCGCCCGCTCGATTGCCAGCTTCGACTTCAACGTGCACTGAGGCGCATCCCAATAAATAGTCAGCCCTGACTAATCCAATTCAGAATAGTCAGGACTGACTATTCCGAAAAGACCACCTTCTCAACTCCTCCGGTCGGGGAATTTCCATGGTCCTGCCCGGATGCAGGGGCGTTTCGGGGAATCTAACTGGCCGCCGCCATGCTCGACTCGGAAGGTTTCCGTTCGCGAATCAATCCGATCAACGCCTGTGCCGCGCGCGGCAGGCTGCGATCGCGCCGGTAAATGAGACCGAGTTCGCGCCAAAGGTCCACGCCTTCGACGTTCAGCAGCTTCACTTCGCCGGCCTTCACGTAATCCTTCGCAAAGCTCTCGCTGATGAACGACACTCCAGCATCGGCCTGCACGAATCGTTTGATCATGCCCACGCTCGGCAGCTCCATCGCCACGTGAATCCGCGAGCGGAACGGCCGGAAAAGTTTGTCGAGCACCTGCCGGGTGTAACCGGTGCGCGGAAAAATCAAAGGCTGGCTCGCCACTTCTTCCAGAGTAATCTTCGAGCGATGCGCCAGTGGATTTCGAGTGCTCACCATAAACCGCAGGCGGTCCTTGTAAATGCTGTGCACTCTTAAGTTGGGGGACCTCACCGGCATCGTGACGATGCCCACATCCACGGACCCGTCTTCCACTCGCTGCAAAATTTTGTGGCTGAAATTCCGGTAGATGCTGATATGCACCAGCGGATATTTCTGCTGAAACTCCGCGAAAATATCCGGCAGCAAGTACAGGCATGTCGCTTCATTCGCTCCAAAAACCACTGGTCCCTGCACCACGTTTCCGCGATCGGCAACCACTTGAACCGACTCATCGCGAAGCCGCAGCAACTTTTCCGCGTACTCGAATAGCACTTCGCCGGCAGGCGTCAACTCTACGGATTTCGCCGAGCGGTCCAGCAGTTTGGCTTTGTAGGCTTGCTCCAGTTGGCGGATTTGCGCGCTCACCGCGGATTGTGAGCGAAACACTTTTTGCCCCGCGCGCGAGAAACTCTTCAGCTTGGCTACGTAGACGAAGGTCGTGAGTTGATCGAAGTCCATAGTGTGTATGCCAGACAAGATTATAAGCGAACCTTCTTTTCCGGCCGTAAGTATTATCCTCTCTTTCAGGCTGGTATTGCCGTGCGCGAAATTGGCGCGGCCAGGGGCGCCGGGAAAAACAGTTGGCGCTGCTGAAACTGCGCAAGAACGGGTCTCCAGGTGGCTTCCAGGGAACCTTGAAAATGAACGGGCTGAACGCGCAACAGCGGCAAAGCGACGCGCCGCGAAAGTATGCGTGCAGCCCGCGGGCTATGCGTCTGATGAACATGCTCTTCGAGCGCCTGCCTTAGCCATTCTTCTTCCTGCGGCTCGATTTCCGCGAGTTTCACAAACTCCCGGTGCAACATGCCCTCGACTTCACCGCGCAATACGTAAGCCAAGCCTCCGGTCATGCCGGATCCAAAATTCAATCCGACCGGCCCAAGAATTATGGCCACCCCTCCGGTCATGTACTCACATCCATGCTGGCCGACGCCTTCCACAACGGCGAGCGCTCCGCTGTTGCGAACGGCAAACCGCTCACCAGCGCGGCCTGCAATAAACAGTTGGCCAGAGGTTGCGCCGTAAAGCACCGTGTTGCCCGCGAGCACATCGCCACGGCGCGAGGCCGCCAATCCCGCACTGATGGAAATCGTTCCGCCGGACAATCCTTTGCCAACATAATCATTGGCCTCGCCGTTGAGTTTGACGGAGACTCCCTCGGCAAGGAATGCTCCAAAGCTTTGCCCCGCTGTCCCGCAAAATTCTTGGCTGATGGTCGTGTGGGCAACACGGCCGTTTTTCTTGCGCCGCATCAATTCCCCGCTGAGCCCCGCGCCCACGCTACGGTCCGAATTCTGAATCGCCCGCGGCACACTCTGCATGGCCAGTGTGGCGTCAAAATGAATCGAATCCTCCAGCGCCGTTACGTGCAGACCAGGCTCCTGCTGCGGATCCACGCGGTTTGACGGCGAAATCGGCACCACCAGGAACGGATCCATTCCTGACCGCGCACCGAGCCGGTCGTACCAACCCGTGAGTTCACGAAGCGACCGCACGCCAAGTTGCGCGAGCCGATGGCGCACTTCTTCCGCCAGCGCGCGGAAGTAAGCAATGACCATCTCCGGCTTTCCCTGAAACCGTGCGCGAAACTTTTCATCTTGCGTGGCGATGCCCACAGGGCAGGTATTCAAATGGCATTGCCGCGCCATCACGCAACCAATCGCCAGCAGCGACGCCGTGCCAAAGCCAAATTCGTCGGCCCCAAGAATTGCCGCCAGAACGATATCACGCGCGAATTTCAGGCCTCCGTCCACACGGAGAGAGAGGCGTGAACGGAGGCCCGCGCGAACCAATGTGTCATGTGCCTCGCGCAATCCGATTTCCCAAGGAAGGCCCGTGTTCTTAATGGAAGTTAGTGGCGAAGATCCCGTGCCGCCATTGTGCCCGCTGATCGTAATGACGTCCGCGCCGGCCTTTGCCACTCCCGCGGCAATGATGCCTACGCCTGCGCCGGAAACAAGTTTCACGCCGATGCGCGCCATTGGATTCACCGCGCGCAAATCGTGAATTAACTGCGCCAGGTCTTCGATGCTGTAGATATCGTGATGCGGCGGCGGCGAAATCAGCGGTGTTCCCGGAGTGGCGTGCCGGATGCGCGCGATGTATTCGCTGACTTTCTTCGCCGGCAACTGCCCGCCTTCGCCCGGTTTTGAACCCTGCGCCATCTTGATTTCGAGTTCTTCGGCATGCACAAGGTAATCCGTCGTAACGCCAAATCTCGCTGAAGCCACTTGCTTGATCTTGTTCGCCGCAGCCGGTTCATACCGATACGTGTCGGGGTCTTCTCCGCCCTCACCTGTATTGCTGCGCCCTCCCAGCTTGTTCATTGCCAGCGCGAGCGTCCGGTGCGCTTCCGGACTCAGTGAGCCGAGCGACATCGCCTGCGTGCTGAAACGTTTCACAATTGCTTCGACCGGCTCGACCTCCTCCAACGGAACCGCCGTTTCGGGAACCGTGTCGAGCAGGTCGCGCAGAAAAATCGTGCCTTGGGTTTCCGCCAGTTCCTCAAAAATCGAATATTGCTTCGCGGTCGGCGCCTTCACAAAAGCATGGAGCCTGCGTACGACCTCCGGCGAAGTTGCATGCAGCTCCGCGCCCTTCCGGAATCGGTAGAGCCCCGCGTCCGCCAACTCATCGCGTTCGTCCGAAAACGCCGCCTTGTGCATCTTCAAGTAGTCGCCGAGCAGGTCGTCCAACGATTTCTGCCCCGGATAATCCGAAGCATCCTCAAAAAACTGGTCGCAGACGTCTTGCGAAAGGCCAACGACGTCGAAGAGATGGCTGTTGCGATAGCTGGCCGCCGTCGAAACTCCCATGCGCGCCAGCACTTTCCGCAACCCCGCAAGGATGGCCGCACGCGCCTTTTCCGCTCCGCCAGCTTCCAGCGACTCCGCAAATTCATCGGCAAGGTATGGCACGACGGCGCTCGCGCCGGCAGCTACAAGCAACGCGACGTGATGCGTGTCAAACACTTGGGCCGATTCCACAATCAGCGGCACATCCCACAATCCGTTGCGGACCATGGCCTTCCACACCGCCGCTGTTGCCAGCAGCGCGGGAAGCGGCGCGCGCCCCGCCGAGATTGCGCGGTCGGAAAGGAGGAGGAGTCTCGGGGGATCGCTGCCACTCAGAGGGGTAGTGGACAGCTGAGCAAAACTGCAGCGCGCCCCCGGGACTCCCGCGGCGGCAGGGAACGTAAAATCGATGCGGTGCCCAAACCCAAAGATTTCGCGCAGTTCCGACAGTTGCGCCGGTGTCATCAGCGGACTCGGCAACGTTATGCCATCTTTCAAATGGACTTCCAGCGACATCACGTGGGTTTCGCGCAGCGGGTCAATCGGCGGGTTCGTCACCTGAGCGAACCGCTGCTTGCAGTAGTCCCACAAAGTCCTCGGCAGCGCGGAGAGAAACGCCGGGGGTGCATCGTCTCCCATGCTCCAGTCCGCTTCTTTCCCGCGAAGCAGCGCGGAGAAAAGAATCTTAAATTGATCCTCCGTCCAGCCGGCCGCACCAGCAACGCGCTTGGCCTCGCTTGCGAGAGTCGGGCGCGAATGGAAAATTTCTGCAACCTGCCGTTGCGGCACTGCGTTCTGCGCCTGCTTTGCAGCCATTCTCTTAAGGACGTCGCGCCACCGAAAAAATTGCCCGGAAACAGGATTGGCCAGAACCATTTCGCCAGGACCAAGCCGTTGCCGCTCGGCAATCCGCGATTCCTCTAAATCCACAAGGCCGGTCTCTGACCCCAGGATCAGCAACCCATCGTGCGTCAGCGTATATCGCAAGGGCCGAAGCCCATTCCGGTCGAGTTTCGCTCCCACCCATTGGCCATCGGAAAAGACCATCGCTGCGGGCCCGTCCCACGGCTCGGTGTGCTGTGATAGAGCGCTCAGGGCGTTACGGACATCGCGCGAAAGCAGCGGGTCCTTTTCATAGGCCGGCGGCATCATCGCCAGCAGTGCTTCTTCCGAAGAAAGCCCGTCGAGGAGCCGCAACTCAAAACCGTTATCAAAACTCGCGGAGTCGCTGACGTTGTCTTCCAGAATCGAAAACCACGGCCCGACCTTCAGCTTCTCCTGAATCTCCCGTTCCTTGGCGCGCAGCCAGCGCCGGTTCGACACGATGGTGTTGATCTCCCCGTTGTGCGCCACATAGCGGAAAGGCTGGGCCAGATGCCAGGACGGCTGCGTGTTCGTCGAATAGCGCTGATGAAACACCGCGAAGGTCACGGCAAACGATGGATCACGCAAATCCTCATAAAACTGCGGGAATTGCCACGGCGTGAGAAGGCCCTTGTAAAGAACGGTTTGGGACGAAAGCGAGCAAAGATAGCAACGTTCGGGCAACAGTGACTCGGCGCGCTTCCTCAAGAGCCAAAGGCGCTTCTCGAATTCGTCCCCGGCCTGCGGATTTTGCAAAGGCTCGACAAAAAACTGCCAGATCTCCGGCATTGTTTCGAGCGCCTTGCGCCCCAGCGCATTCACGTTCACTGGAACGCGCCGCCAGCCTATCACTCGCAACTGTTCGCTATCCGCCGCAATTTCGATAGCTGCGCGGAATTCGACGGTTGCGGAAGCAGGAAGAAAAGCAAATCCCACGCCAAAAAGTTCTGACAGGCCGATGTTCAGTTCCTTCGCGCGCTCGCGAAAGAATTTCTGCGGCAGCGAAGTCAGCAATCCAGCGCCGTCGCCGCTGGCGCCATCCGCATCCACGCCGCCGCGGTGCGTCAGGCGTTCCAATGCCGCCAAAGAAATTTGTATGATTTCGTAGCTCGGGGCTCCACCCAGGCGGGTCACAAAGCCTGTTCCGCAGGCATCGTGGTCGGGATGGCCCCAATTCGGGTGCCGCCGCTGGGCAGATCCAGGGCCTATACCCGAAACGCCAATTTGGCTTCGACACGGCGACATACACGTTTATTAAACGGGCAGGCCCTTTATGTACAACGCAGAATTTCGATTCGCTGAATTGATTTCTTGATAGGGCCAAATCGAAAAAAGGCAGGCTCTGGTTTGTTAAAACTTTGTGACTTCAGAGAAATGGAACTCTCGGACTTTCATTG
>WNER01000400.1_pt1 | contig 10625 bp, 7 predicted proteins | sample 5399921 | NCBI WGS metagenome assembly WNER01 (sample SAMN13153331, study PRJNA577476) | soil metagenome | isolation source: 20 cm grassland meadow soil 5 days after 1st rain plot 5 | place: USA:California | collected 2015-09-21 | reverse complement strand
CCACTACAACTCCGGAACCCGAGCGGCGGGGTGAACTCGCCGCTGCACGGGAGCCTGCGAGAGCAACCATGGCGTGGTCGCGCTCGCGGTAGATACAACGGGCGCTGGCCGCTTCTTCGAGCGCGGCGATTGGCAGCAGTCCTTCCACAAAAACTTCGAAGAGCTCGACGAAGCAGCCGAACTTCTGAATCGAGACGATCAGTCCTTCGTATTCCTCGCCGAGGTGCTCTTCCATGAACTGCGCGGTCTTCCAATCCATGAGTTCGCGTTCGGCGCCGTCGGCTCTGCGCTCGGCTTCAGAGGTTTCGGCAGCGATTTCTTCGAGGCTTCCATGAGAATACGGTGCGGCTTCCGAGCCGCGCGGCGTGGGCGGCAGCGCCCTTGAAGAAGGTGGAGCTCCCGATGGTTGCGCAAGCGCCCATTTCAAAATGCGGTGGACGATGAGGTCCGGATATCGGCGGATGGGCGAAGTGAAATGCGTGTATTCGTCGAAGCCCAACGCGAAATGGCCCAGAGAATCAGCGGCGTAGCGCGCCTGCTTGAGCGAACGCAGCATGAGGTAGGAAAGGATGCGCTCTTCGGGCTTGCCAATCACCTTTCCAATGAGCCGCTGGTAATGCTGTGGCGTGATGCGCAATTCGCCGCCTGGAAGTGCAACGCGCATTGGGCGCTCGCGGCCTTTGCCGTAGGAATCCGGGCGGCCAGCTTTCGCGGGCGCAGGAGCGCGTCCGTGTCGCACGGCAAGTTCGTGCTGATGCAAATCCTCGACGCCGAGCGAATAGCCGAAAGCGCGCGCCAGCTCTTCGAATTCGAGGACTTTGCGGGCGTCCGGCTTTTCGTGCACACGATGGAGCGACTCGATGCCGCGTTTCAAGAGGTAGCCGGCCACCGCACGGTTCGCAGCCAACATGAACTCTTCGATCAGGCGGTGCGCGATGTTGCGTTCGCCCCGCGTGATGTTAGTCATGCGCTGCTTCTCGTCGAATTCAATGACGCGTTCGGGCAAATCGAAGTCAATCGAGCCGTGTTCGTTGCGTCGCGCGTTGAGGAGCAGCGCCAGCTCTTTCATGTCGCGGAAATGATTGGCGAGCGAGGCATATCGCTTGCTCATTTCGGCGTCACCTTCGAGAACCTTGTTCACGTTGGTGTAGGTCATGCGCTCCGCAGAGCGGATGACGCCGGAAGTCGCGCGCGCAGATTGCTGGCGGCCAGTGGCGTCGAAGTCCATGAGCACGCTCATGACCAGGCGATCTTCGCGGGGCTTCAACGAGCACATGCCATTGGAAAGCGCTTCGGGGAGCATGGGGACGGCGCGATCGGGAAAGTAGACGGAAGTTCCGCGAAGGCGCGCCTCGTTGTCGAGAGCGCTGGCAGTTCGAACGTAATGCGCGACATCGGCGATGTGTACCTGGAGATGCCAGTGGCCATTGGGGCGTCGCTCGACATAAACGGCGTCATCGAAATCGCGCGCGGTTTCGCCATCGATGGTAACGATCGGCAAACGGCGAAAATCTTCGCGGCTTGCGCGCTCGGAATCGCCGACAGGTGTGGCGCGCTGCTCCGCCTCCTGCATCACGTCGGCTGAGAAAGAGTGCGGCAAATGGTGCTTGCGGATGATGATTTCGGTGTCTACACCGAGTTCGCCAGGGCGGCCCAGGATTTCGATGACGCGGCCCGTGGGAGAGGCGCCGCCCCTCGGATAGCGAGTCAACTCGACGTTGACGACGGCGCCGTCGAGCTCCGCAAGACGCGGAATGCGCCGGCCGCGGAGGCTGCGTTCATCGACCCCGCTGAACCCGAGTTTCTTGGCGAGGCCTGGCGTCAGTTCATGCCCTGGGGGAATTTCCACCTCGTGCTGCACACGAGTGTCGTAAGGCAACACGACGTTTCCGCGCGCGCCATAGCGAAACAAACCAACGAGGGTGGGATGCGCGCGGTCCAGGATTCGCAGGATGCGGCCCTCGGCGCGCTGCGCGCCCGCTACACCGCCGCGCCGCTGAATCTTCACCAGGACGTGGTCTCCGTGCATGGCGTCCTCGATGGCGTCTCGTCCGATGTACACATCGCCATCGAGCTGGGGTATAGGGATTTCTGGCACTACAAAACCATAGCCGTCGGGATGGAGGATCAGCCGGCCCTTGAGTTCATCTCGATTGACCGGAATCGTTTGCAGGCTCTGAGGAGGAGCTGAGGGTCGAGATGACTGCTGTTCGCGGGGTTCCCGGTGGGACTTGCGCCCCGGCAACCGATAGCGACCGCCGGGGAGTTCTTCTATGGCACGGCGCTTTTTGAGTCTGGCGAGCATTTTGTAGAGGGGACGCTGGTCGGACTTTTTGATATGCAGGCCCCTGGCGATGTCGGTCGTGGAGGCAGGGTCGCTTCTAAGTTGTAGAAAACGCAGTATGTTATCCGGGTTGAGATTGGAAGCGCTAGTCATGAGGTTGGCGCCATCCTGTGAGGCGCAAAATTTCCACCCGGAGATTGTAGATACTTTTTTGGTCCGACCGGAACTTTTTTCTGAGTTTCGGGATTATATGAGTAGGCCAACACACGAACCGGCTAGTCGCCCTCCGTCAGACTAGCTGGATTCCCCGAGAGGGGAAAAGAAGGAGGCGGGAAGACCTGGCCCGCCTCCTTCTTCATTTTAGTCAGAGCAGACTAGTCTGGCCTGACTAGCCCAATTCAGTCGTATTTTGACAAGCACACGAGCTGCCCTTCCTCCGAGCTCATCCCTTTACGCAAACCACTTGGTGAAGTGTGTGAACGACATCGACCAGATCGCTCTGCGCCGCCATGACCGCTTCAATCTGCTTGTAGGCCGCGGGCGTTTCGTCGATGACGTCGGCGTCCTTGCGGCATTCCACGCCTTCGGTCATGCGCCTGTGATCTTCGATGGTGAAACGGCGCTTTGCTTCCGCGCGGGACATGGCGCGGCCCGCTCCGTGGCTGCAGCTCATGAAGCTTTCCGGGTTGCCTTTGCCGCGAACGATGTACGAGCGCGCTCCCATGCTGCCGGGAATAATGCCCATGTCGCCTTCGCGGGCGCGGACTGCGCCTTTACGGGTCACGAGAATGTTCTGGTTGTAGTGGCTTTCGCGAGCCACGTAGTTGTGGTGGCAATTGATGGCCTTCAACTCGGCGACAAACGGACGCACTTCCCCGGAAGTGCGCACGGCGTTGACGATCTGCTCCATCATCAGGTCGCGGTTGAAACGAGCGAAGTCCTGCGCCCATTCCACGGCCTCGACGTAATCGTCAAAATGCTCCGTGCCCTCCGAGAAATAAGCCAGGTCTTTGTCGGGCAGGTTGATGAAAAACTTCTGCATGTCTTTGCGCGCCAGCTCGATGAAATAGCTTCCCATCCGATTGCCGACGCCGCGCGAACCACTGTGGAGCATGAACCAGACATTGTCCGCTTCATCGAGACAAACTTCGATGAAGTGATTGCCGGTTCCCAGCGTGCCGAGATGGTTTGCGTGGTTCCCGCGATCCAGCTTCGGATGCTTTTCAAGAATGGCGTCGTAGCGCGGCTTCAGGCTCTGCCAGACTTCAGCATTGCGCGCGGGAATCTGCTGCCACCCGCCCACATCGCCTTTGCCGCCGTGATTCGTGCGTCCGTGCGGCACGGCTTTTTCAATGGCGCTGCGAATGGGCTTCAGGTTGTCAGGGAGATCGCGGGCGTTCAGGTCCGTCTGTACGGCCATCATGCCGCAGCCAATGTCCACGCCAACGGCGGCGGGAATAATTGCGCCCTTGGTGGGGATGACACTGCCCACGGTAGCGCCGATGCCCCAGTGCACGTCGGGCATGGCCGCGACCCACTTAAAAATGAAGGGAAGCTGAGCGACGTTGAGAAGCTGGGCGCGGGCCTGGTCCTCGAGGGGCACGCCCTTGGTCCACGCCTTGATGGGCACGCCTTTTTCGGTCGCGATGACGTTGTAGCTCTTATCTCCTCCCATGGCGGGCTCCGGAATCTCTTATCGCGGGACAGAGCTGAGAAAAGGATAGTGGCTCGCTGCGGCCATAAAGAAGAGCATCGGAAATGAGAGCCAGAAGGACGTGCGCGCGGTCAGGTAATTCCAGCGCATCAGGCGTTCGGCTTCCGGAGGCATGGGCGTTCCCTGTTCGGAGCTTGCGCGGCTCCAGGCAATCAATCGCTTCTGAACGCGCCACACAACTCCCCACGTATTCAATAACATGATTAGACCGAGCCCGCCGCCAACACTGATGGCCAGGTGCGGATTGGAAACAGCCGGTCCGCCATTTAGCGCGAGAATCAGCCAGGACGCCGCGACTACTACAACGGCAACTCCAATGGAGCGAACCCAGGGGCTATCCAGGGTTCCTTTTGCCGGCAGTTGCAGCGCATAAATGAACGCGTAAGCCACCAGCCACACCAGGAACCACCAGCCAAACCATTTACCAACCAGCGAAGGATCTCCGGCATTTCTTGCATCCGCGCCGAGATGGATCGAGTAGTAGCGCATTCCCACAAACACGGTCACCAACGCCGACCACCGGAACCAGTTCATCGCGCCGGGCATCAGCTCGGGATAAACCTGGATTTTCAGCTTGGGATCGCACCGCTTCATCGCCGGAGTAAGCACCAAATTGAAAAAGTAGAGCAGGCCGATCCAGATAATCCCGAAAATGATGTGCAGCCATCGCAGCACGATCATTTCATTAGCCTGCGCCCCTGCAGGGAATGAAAAGTGCGGCTGCCACTCCGGGAAAGCCAGCAAAAGGGAATGCGCAAGCATGACGACCTCGAAAATTACTTGTCAAAACTCTGCGCAAACAAGGTAGCGGATTCTGCGTCGAAAGGCCAACGAAGTCCATTGAAAGCTGGAAGATGTTGGTGCCCGAGAGAGGACTCGAACCTCCACGACCTTGCGATCACTAGCTCCTGAAGCTAGCGCGTCTGCCAGTTCCGCCACTCGGGCACGAGTGAAAAAAAGTTGGCTCCGAGAGGAGCCAACCCTACGAGGCATTTTCAATTTTGCCCGCGGGCTTCTTCTTTGTCAACGCGAGGGGCGGCGCAAGAGGCAGAAGCAAGGAGTTTGCATCGGGACAACCTATCTCCGGGGCGACTAAGGGTAAATGACTCTTTGTGACAGTTAACCCTAGAAATTTCAATTCTCGGTGCTATACTCCCCGGCTAGAAACAGCATTAGCCCCTTGCCGGCTGCAGGGGCGGTCGGCACCGTGGGCCGGTTCCATCGGGAGGTCGCCATGGAAAACACCGTTACACCATCAGTTTTTTATCTTCTGATTGTCTGGGGTATCGTTACTTCCGTGTTTATTATCCTGCTGATCTGGCGCGGCGTCTTATCCAGCCACGAGGACGATCAGATCTTCCTCGACGCGGCGGAAGAACACATGGCCAGAGAACAGCGCGAACTGGTCGCCAGAATCAATACGCTGTCCCGTCCTCTGTTGATTACTGGCATCCTCTCGGGCGTGCTTCTCCTGCTCGCGGGGGGGCTGTGGATTTACGAGGGCCTCAGGCACTTCTGAAGCTTTTCTCGGCTGAGTTTTCGCCGCCGAATGGGCTGCTAGAGCCCGAGTGGCTTGGCCGGTGCTTGCTGGGGCGTAGTCGTGGTCCCGGAAGCGGGCGGCGTGAGTGAAGTATGGTTGTGCACGATAAGCCAGTGACTGTTCCTTTTCTCCATCACCACCGTGGTCTGCCCCTGTGATTGCATTGGTTGCCCATCCATCGTAGCCGTGAAATTCCACTGATAGCACGCCCAGGCAACGTCGCCCTTCACTTTGATGTAAGTATTCGTTCGATCCATTCGGACGCGCTGCACACGCGCTCGCTGCTGCTGGTAAATAGCGAGGTAATTTGCCCAGCCCATGACGGGCGGCGCCCAGGAACCGCTCACCAGCGAGACCTCATCAGCGTAGGTGGAGTGTAGTTTTTCGACATCACCCACCTGCCATGCCCCCATCATCTCGGACAACATGAAATCAATCTGCTGTTCATCGCTTAGGAGTGTCGTCTTCGAGCTGTCGCCCTCGTCTTTTTTCTTTTTCTTGTCTTTTTGCGATGCTGGAGAAATGTTTGCCACCAGGAATCCCGCCGCCAACAGAAACACCAACGTCCTGCACCACACTTCAAAGCGATGACCCATTCCGAACTGTTTTTTCATTCTTGTTTGGCCCCTCTGGGCCATGAGAATAGCACGCTGCGTTTCAACGGGCGTCTGTGCGATGTTGTTGTGTTGCGTTGATTACTTCGCCCGCGACGCGCTGAGCAGGTTGACAAACAGCCGGTTGGCGCCCGGAACTCCATCAGGCAATTGCCGGAAGAACGCCAGACCCGTGTAAATGCAAGTTCCTTTGCCGTAGTGTCCGTAAACCAGTCCGCCATTGAGATCCGGTTCGCCGGGATCGTGCATCGCCAGGAGCGGCGTGTACTTCGCGTCGAATTGCGTCCAGAAATAGAGCCCGCGCTCCTGCACCCAGCCCTTGAAGTCCTCCTGCGTGATTTTATTCGGCGTATTGAGCAGAGGATCGTTGGGTTTCAGAAACTTCACGGGAGAATTTTCGTCCGTGATGCGCGGAAGCGGCCTTGGCGCTGGCGCCGCGCCTTCCTTTGCGGGTGGGAGCGGCGGCGAAATCAGAGCCGGATACGGAGCCGGCTCCAGCTTGTCCCAAACGAAATCGCGGTTGTACTGTACGACCAGCGTTCCGCCGTTCGAGACGTAATCCAGTAGCCGCTGATTCGCGCCGGGCAGCTCAGGGCGCAATTCGTAGGCTCTGACTCCGACAACGATGGCCCGGAACCGCGACAAATCCCCAAAAGCCAGTTCTTTTGCATCCAGCATGTCCACCTGGATGCCCAGACGCCGCAGTGCATCAGGTATCGGCTCACCCTCGGCGGTGACGTAACCCACGCGAAGACCTTGCGGTACCACCACGCCAAACGCGTGCACCGAACATTGCGCAGACTCGCTCCAAAGCTCCGTCGGAAGACTGGGCAGCGGCTCCAGCGATTGCGTGAACTTCTCTCCCTTTGCGCTGCGCGAGTGCTCCGTCGCTCGCTCCGCGTAGGCCGTAATTCTGTAGCGTCCCGCCGCTAGTTTTTGCGGCGGCGTTACTGTTACCCGCGCGTAGCGGTCACCCGTCCCGCTGAATTTCAGCGCTGCCGGAGCGCTCGCCTTCCATCCTTTGGGAACCATGAGTCCGGCGCGCACCTCACCGGGCTCTGTCGCATACGAGTGCACGCGCAACAGAACATCAAATGGTTTTCTTGGCTTTGTCAGATTCTCCAGGTCTTGTTTCGGTTCCACCCCGAGCGTGTAAGCGGGAACCACCTGCGGGCTCGTGCGGTCCACTCGTGTGGAGGTGGATCGAACACTCGTTACCGGCGAAGTGACCGCGAACGAATAGCCGTCAATCACGGCCTCCTCACTCGCCGTCATAAGTGGTGGCGGCTCCGGCAGAAGTGCCGCCATCGGCCCATCGCCCGTGCGCGGCGGCTTTTGTCCCGTTTGGACAGTGAAGCGAATCACACTCGGCGAATCCGTCTCTTCCTTGGAAATGCTCCATTCCGGCGGCAGCCGCAGCGCCGGTTTTTTAAAGTCGCCTGAAATGCCTTCGCGGTGGCGCAATTCCACTCGCACAGTGAAGGTTTCTCCGGGAACAATTTCGCTTCGGTCTGCAGTCGCCTCGACGCGCAACCCTGCCGCAAGCTCCAGTGCATCTTCGATCTTTTCTCTCTTGCGCGCCGTGCTTCGCGCCAGGGACAGCAGCGGCTCCGGGTTATTCTGCCCGGGATTTGGCTTCGGCACTTCGTTCAACTTCTTGCCGGCCTCCGCCAAAGAGCTTGTCGCTGTTTTCCAGTCCAGGCGCAAAGCGGCGTCCCGCGCCTCCACCAGAGCCGAGTCAACCGCTCGCATCAGCGGATCCACGCCCATGTTCGCCTCTTCGTAATCCTCATCCAGGGGACCGAGCGGCTGCGCAAGAATGGCCGGATTCAGCTCGCCGCCATCCTCGCGCTTGAGGGCTATAGGACGCCGCAGGAAAGGGGAACCCAGGAACACGGCTATTCCTTGCGAACGGTGATTCGCAAAGGCATCAAGCCCAATCTCGCGCCAAGTCTTTCCATAGAGCGGTGATATCTCATCCAGCGGGAGCAAGTAACCCTGGGGCTTTTCACCGCGGTCGAGATCCAGAACCACCACTGGTTTTCGATCGCCCCACGGCGCCAGATCCTTTCTCTCGGATGCCGGTCCATGCAATTGGAAAGAAGGATCAGCCGCGAACTGCACCGCTTTGGGTGTCAACAGCCCTGCGGCCTGATGGTGTCCGTGACCGCTGTGCACCCCGCCCCAGTTATTGATGACCACATTAGGGCGAAACGATCGGATCACGCGCACCATGTCTTCAAGAACCTGTTCGCCCCACACCTTCTCGGTTTCTTCCGGCGTCTTCGAGAAGCCAAAATCCTTGGCGCGCGTGAAATAGAGTTTCACCCCATAGCCGCGGGTGGCCGCCAGCAATTCCTGCGTGCGAATCACTCCCAGTTGCGGGGCTTGCTCCGGGCCAAGATCGTTTTGCCCTCCCTCGCCGCGCGTCAGCGACAGCAACGCAACATCCGCGTGGAGTCCGCGGGCCAGATACGTCAGCACCGAACTGGACTCATCATCCGGATGCGCCGTGACGTACAGGATTCGCGTGGTGACGCGCGCGCGCTCGATCGCCTCAACCGTCTCCGGCAAGCCCGGCCCGGTCCCCGGCGCCGGCGGGAATTGCGCTTTCATAAGGCTCGGGAACGTTGCAGTAACCGCGCCTCCCAGGAAAATGACCGCGAATCGCCTGAACAAAAAATTCACGCTTCCCCCAAAACGTTCAGATTGGAATTTCCGGCTGTCGGCTGTCAATTGTCGACTGTGACCTTGCAAAAGGCCATTGCTTCTTCTCCCAGGTCCAGACCAAAAACGCCACAACTCCGAGGGCAATTTGCAGGAGTCCCCACTTCCGTGCCGCACCGGTTCTCCAAAAGAGCCAAAGCCAGCCGAGCATCGTCAGCACCGCGGGCACCGGGTAAAGCCACATCTTGAATGGAAATTTATCCGAACTCCACCGCCTCCGAAGAAGCATCACTCCCACGGCCTGGCCGACAAATTGCACAATGAGCCTCACGGCCAGAATTCCTACGATAGCGGTTTGCAAGTTCAAAATCACGCTGAACAAAAGAGCCAGACCGCCCAGAACCAGTAGAGAAACGTGAGGAAACCGCTTGGTCGGGTGCAGCCGGGCAAAGATGGGGAAAAAGTTGTTGTCCAGGGCGGCCGAGTAAGGAACCCGCGAAGCTCCAAGCAAAACCGAAAAAACGGAGGCCAGCGCCACCCATAAAATCATGACGGTCGCAACGTTTGCGGCCATCGGGCCGTACAGCTTCTCGACAAAGAGACTGGCTAGGAACCTGGATTCCTGCGCTTCCCGCCAGGGCACGACACCCAGGATGCTCGTCTGCATCGCCAGATAAAGAACCGCAATTCCTACTACGGAGAGAAAAATCCCGCGCGGAATGTTCTTCTCCGGGTCGCGAATCTCTCCCCCCAGATGACAGATGTTGTAGTAACCCCAGTAGCTATAAATCGTGCTGATCATGGCGGACCCGAGCCCCGCGAACCACACCACGGAAAAGTCAAAAGCTCCGGGCGGAAAGTCGAAAGCAAGTTTCGAATTGAAATTCCTCACTCCTCCCCAAATCAGCCAAAGCATCGTGCCAATCACACCCACCCACAGAAGAACGGAGATTTTCCCGATCGTTCCAATTCGCCGGTAGAGGAGAAACATCAGGAAGAGAACCAGTCCGCCGGAAATTGCTTTATGCTCGAGAGTTGTGAGGGGATGAAGATACTCCGCATAGTTTGCGAATCCGATGGAGGCTGACGCGACGGAAAGTGGCACGTGCAGAAACGTCTGCCACACAAACAAAAACGACAACAACCGGCCCCACTTCTCCGGACCATAAGCTTCTCGCAGGAAAACATACGTGCCGCCGGCTCTGGGCATCGCCGCGCCCAGTTCTGACCAAACGAACCCATCCAGCGTAGCCAACAACGCGCCAGCCAGCCACGCGATCATCGCTTGCGGCCCACCCATCGCGCGAATCACCAGCGAGCTGACCACGAACGGCCCAATGCCCACGATTTCGATCATGTTCAGCGCGACGGCCTCTTTCAGGCCCAGGCTGCGCTCGAGCCCGGGACTCTTTGATTTGTCGGATGTGGTCATCAGTCCGCCGAGAATAGCAAATGCGCTCCGTACGACCTAACGCTCATTGCGGGGCATGGAGGAGTTTGATTGGTGGCACGCGGAAGTCTCTGCGGAGGCCATTTCGGTTTGCACGCTCCTCGAACAGCTTAAACTCGTCCTGCGCAAGAAACTGACGTTGTGCGAAACTGCTCCTGAATGGAAAACTCTGCTGCCTTGGCTTCTCGTTTGGCTTCTCTTCGCAGCGCTGGCATCGCTGTGTTTTTTCTCTTAGCGCTTTCGCCCGCTCTGGCCCGCGCTACGCAGCTCTCATTGCCGCCGGAAACCCCCGCCATTCTAGAAAAGATTTACTCTTTCGATCTCGATGGCGCTCAGGAAGCCGCCAGGCAACTGCA
>WNER01000650.1_pt1 | contig 10629 bp, 13 predicted proteins | sample 5399921 | NCBI WGS metagenome assembly WNER01 (sample SAMN13153331, study PRJNA577476) | soil metagenome | isolation source: 20 cm grassland meadow soil 5 days after 1st rain plot 5 | place: USA:California | collected 2015-09-21 | reverse complement strand
TACGAAGTTTACCCGGCCAAAGGTGTTCGGGTGGACAAGATCGTGAGTCTCGAGCGCGATCTGGCGCGAGCCACGCGCGCAGAGCGGATTAACATTCTCGCGCCCATCCCGGGCAAAGACACGGTTGGCATCGAGCTCGCCAACACCCGCAAAGTCACCGTCACATTGCGCGAGTTGCTCGAATCAACCGATTGGGAGGAAGCGAAAACGCGGAGTCGAATTCCTCTGGCGCTTGGCAAAGACGTCTACGGCAAAGCAATCATCACCGATCTGGCACAAATGCCGCATTTGCTCGTGGCGGGCACAACCGGTGCTGGCAAAAGCGTCTGTATTAACGCACTGATAGCCAGCATGCTTTTCCGGTTCACGCCGGAAGAGCTACGTTTCATCATGATCGACCCCAAAGTGGTCGAGCTGCAGCATTACAACGCATTGCCGCGAGATGGAGCGTCGCTACAAAATTTTCGCCCGCGTGGGCGTTCGCAACATCATCAGCTTCAATGCGCGGCCAAAGAAAAAGCCGGATGTCGATCTTGGGAAGGCCGCCGAGTCGGCAAACGACACCGAAATTAAGGTTCCACGCGAGCACGAGATTCCGATTCCGGGAAAGATTCCTTACATCGTGGTCGTAATCGACGAGCTGGCTGATTTGATGCAAACCGCGCCGGCTGACGTCGAAGGCGCAATCGCCCGCATCACGCAAATGGCGCGCGCGGCCGGAATTCACCTGATTGTCGCAACGCAAACGCCACGCGCGGACGTAATCACCGGTGTGATCAAAGCGAACATTCCGAGCCGGATTGCGTTTCAAGTGGCGAGCAAGATAGATAGTCGCGTGATTCTCGATGAAAACGGCGCCGATCGTTTGTTAGGCCAAGGCGATATGCTCTACCTGCCGCCAAGCGCGTCGCGATTGATTCGAGCGCAAGGTGTTTTGGTAACCGATGAGGAAATTCGGCGCCTGGTAGAATTTGTTTCGGCGCAAGGTCATCCGGCTTTCGATCCAGCGATGCATGAAAAACTCCAGGCGGCCGCCAGTTCGACCGAAGAAGTAACGGATGAAGACGAAGAGTTGGTGGAAAAATGTCTCGAGATCATTCGTCAGGAAAAACGCGCGTCCACTTCGCTTCTGCAACGACGACTGCGGCTGGGCTATACACGCGCCGCGCGCATCGTTGATATTCTGGAGCAGCGCGGTATTTTGGGTCCCGGCGAAGGCGCCAAACCCCGCGAGATCCTGGTCGATCTCGATGCCGCCGTTGAGCCGGCAAATCCGCAATGACAATCGAAGGTTTGGGCAAGAAATTTCAAGATGCGCGACTGGCCCGAGGCCTCACGCTGGATGAAGCCGCGCGCCTGACCAAAATTCGTCCGTTGCGTCTGGCTGAGATCGAGGTGGATGATTTTTCGCAGTTTCCCAGCCTCGCTTACGCCAAAGGGTTCCTGCAAATCTACGGAAAGTTTCTCGATGTTGATGTTACGCCGTATCTGGATGCGTTCGAAACATCGCAACAGATGACGGTCGATGGAACCGGCGCCCAAACCACGTCGCATTCGGGCGCGTCCACGCGCGCCGGTTGTGCGCCGCCAGCGGAGCGGAGACCGGTCCTCGCCATTGCCCTTATTGATCGCAGTTGGCGTGATCGTTCTCGGGTTCATTTTGATGCGCTTGATTATGAACATTCAACGGATTGCGCCGCACCAAATGGTAGGCGTTCCTCAACCGACCGCTTCGCAAGCTCCACCGAAACAAGCACCGGCCGCTTCCGTCGCGGCGGCTCCGTCGCGAGCGCCTTCCCCAGCCCCCGCTGCGGTGGTCGAAGCTCAGCCGAAGAAAGCTCCGGTTGCAAGCGCACCTCCATCGATTGCGCCCGCGCCGTCACCTCCTCCTCAGACTGCAGTAGCGGAAGTTCCGAAGAAAGTTGTGCAGCCAGTTGCAACCGTAGCGCCGTCGATTCCGCTACCGGAAGCGTTTGTGCCGGCTTTCGCGAATGCGAACGCGGCAGCGAAGGCGAGCGTGCCGCCGAAAGAACCGGAAGTCCGTCGTGCAGAACCGGTCCGCCCCGAAGATTTGGCAAAGGCAGGCGCAACCCAGAGCGTTCAGACAACTCAAAAACCTGCTGAAGCCGAAGGGCCAAATCGCATCGCGATTAAGCCATTGAAAAAAACTTACATCAAAGTGGTGGTGGACAATGAATCGCTTCAGCCTGCGTTCGAACGATGGATTTCACCGACGGACGGAACGGTCGAATTCCGCGGACAAAAAATTGCGGTCCGGGTTTTAGACCGCGACGCCATTCAAATTAGGAAAAACGGCAAACCGGTGGCGGATGGTGACGACGACATCACTGTCGAGTAAATCGCACGGTTCAGTTTCACCTTAAATGAGCACAAAGGTCGGCATGATCAGTCTGGGTTGCGCCAAAAATCTGGTGGACGCGGAGATCATGCTCGGGAGCGTGTTGGCCCACGGCATGGAAATTACGTCGTCTGCCGATGAGGCCGACGTTCTGGTCGTAAACACGTGTGCCTTCATTGATTCGGCGAAGGAAGAATCAATCAACGCGATCTTGGCTGCCCACCAGTCGCGCGGACTAAACAAACGGGCCGGACAGAGGTTGATCGTGAGCGGGTGCATGTCGCAGCGCTTCGCGCGCGAGTTGCGCCAAGAGATGCCAGAAGTCGATGCCTTCGTCGGCCTGGATAAAGTGAACGAACTCGGAACAATCGTCGAGAGAGTACTGGCCAACGAAGATGTCGATCTTGCGTTCGCCGAGGCGCGACCAACTTACATTCCCGATTATGACACTCCGCGCTTTCGACTCACACCGGCGCATTCGGTCTACGTGAAAATTGCCGAAGGTTGTAATCATCCGTGTAGCTTCTGCGTTATTCCGCAAATGCGTGGGAAACATCGCAGCCGATCAATGGAATCTGTCCTAGCGGAAATTCGCGGCCTGGTCGCGGAAGGCGTGCGCGAGATCAATTTGATCAGTCAAGACACCACCTATTACGGAATGGATTTGTGGAGCGACAAAGCCGGACCGCGCCAGCCGGTCGATTCGGCGCGAGGTCCGACGCTGGTCGCGCTATTGCGCGAGATCCAAGAAATCGGCGGCGATTTTTGGGTCCGACTGCTCTACACCCACCCGGCGCATTGGAGCGACGAATTAATCGAGACCATCGCCGATTGCAACAAAGTTGCGTGTTACATCGACCTCCCGCTTCAGCACATACACGAATCGATGCTGCAAAGAATGCGCCGGGAAACGTCGCGCTCTCACATCGAGAACTTAATCGAGAAGCTTCGTGCCGGAATTCCGGGTCTGGCGTTGCGAACAACGTTCATCGTCGGTTTCCCAGGCGAGACCGACGAAGAATTCGAATCATTGCTTGAATTCATCGCCCGTGTTCGATTCGAGCGGCTCGGAATTTTCAAATATTCGCGCGAAGAAGGATCACGCGCGGCAAAGATGCCAGGGCAGGTCCCGGTAAAGCTCAAAACCGCGCGTTACCGCGAGGCGATGTCGATCCAGCAAAAGATCGCATATGAGACGGCGCGAGAAAACATCGGCCGCCAGTTGAAATTGCTGGTCGATCAGCCGCTGATTGCGCGAACTGAAGCGGACGCGCCAGAGGTGGACACGCGCGTCATTTTGGCGAAACCGGCGCCAGTGGGCGAATTCGTGGTGAAACGAATCACCGGCGCGCGGGGTTACGATCTGCTGGCGTAAGGCACGCCGAAAGCGCGGAATTTCTTACGATTGGAACAACTTCGGGAGTGACAAAACTCGTGGAGTCAGGCAACCTCTTATCTGGGCGTCCGATCTACATGGCCGATTCAAACGAACCGAAAAAGGAGACGGTGCGCATCACCGTTTCCCCGCCGAGTTCACCCTCGTCGGCGCCGGCTGAATCGCACGAAACGGTGCGAATTCATTTCCCCACCCGACCGCCGGCGAATCCTCCATCCGCGCCGACCGAGCCACTCACCCAGGCGGGGTCCGCTGCTGCCATCCCCGCGCCGATGACGACACCAACTCCAAAAAAAGAGACCGCACGCATCACCGTATTGCCCGACCCGCAGCCGAAGCCAGCGGTTCAAATGAAGAAAACGCAGCCGCTGATCGATTTGCCAGCGATGAAGACACCTGCGACCACTGTCACCCTGACACCGGCACCGGAATCGCAACGGCAGCGGCGAATCGATCAAATCCCAATGCCCTTATGCTGGGGGTTGCTCACGGCTTCAGCCGCCATTTTGATTCTCCAGATTTGGAATTATCTTTCTTAAAGCCATGGAAAACTCGGGGACAATCAATCTGGACGAATCGAATTTTGACCGCGAAATCAACACCGACAAACCGGTGCTAGTGGACTTCTGGGCCGAGTGGTGCGGGCCCTGCAAGTTGATCGCACCACTCCTCGACGAAATCGCTCGCGAGAAAGCCGATGCGGTGAAGGTCGCCAAAGTAAATGTGGATCAAAACCAAAGCCTCTCCTTTAAGTACAACATTCGCGCGATTCCCTCGCTGCTGTTCTTCAAGAACGGCCAATTGCGGGACCAAGTAACCGGAATGACGAGCAAAAAGGATTTGCTCAGCCGGATCGAAGCACTGGCGTAGAAATCGAACATTTCGGCCATTCCGGCGTGTCGCCCGGAACGGGATGTGCTGCCTTGGTCGGGCGGACATGATCTCTGAGCCACTGCTTCATAAAATGAAGATTCTGGTCGTCGATGACGATCAGATGAGTGTCACGCTGTTGGAACAGCTTTTGCAAAGGCGCGGTTATAGTCATGTGATGGGGATCACGGACTCTCGAAAGGCGCTCGACATCTGTGCCACTTTTGATCCAGATCTAATCTTGCTCGACCTGATCATGCCAGAGATGGACGGGTTTGCTTTGCTGGAAGCGCTTCGGGAGGATGGCTCTGAAAGTTTTCTGCCAATCGTGGTGTTGACCGCTGACATAACTGAAGAGGCCAGAGCCCGCGCACTGGAAGCTGGAGCGACTGACTTTTTGGTAAAGCCAGTTAGCCAAGCAGAAGCGCTTTTGCGTATCCGCAATCTTCTCGAGGTCCGGCGACTTAACGTCGTGCTCGAAAATCAGCGCGCTGCTTTGGAAGAAGCGGTGCGAGAGCGCACCGCCGAGCTGCGGTGCACAATTGCCGAGTTACAAACCGCCAATCAGCGCTCGCAAAGCGCATCGGCGTTTAGCGGCGCCTAACCGGGACCGAGCGCTGCCGCAATAACTGCCAGTCCGGCTCAAGGCCTGTGCGGCTCGCACCTTGCGCCCGGCGGGGGTCGAACCCACAACCTTTAGCTCCGGAGGCTAACGCTCTATCCAGTTGAGCTACGAGCGCGGCAAGTGCCGATTATAAGTCGTTGGATCGACAATCACAAACGCGCACGAACTTGCTTTTTGCCGGGCTTGGAGCAAAATGAACGCCCGCCTCCACCGACCAGCCTTCGCGTAAAGCTACGGCGGGCAGGCCCCTTGGAATCCCGATTTTATGAATCGCATTATCGATCTCATCGAAAAAGAGCAGCGGAAGGGCGATGCCAAGAGTTTCAAGGTTGGCGACAGCATTCGCGTTCACACCCGCGTTGTCGAAGGGGATAAGGAGCGGATTCAAATTTTTGCCGGTATCGTGATCGGACGCAAAGGCCGCGGTTTAAATGAAACCTTTACCGTGCGGCGCATTTCGTATGGCGAAGGGGTCGAACGGGTTTTCCCGCTCAACTCACCGCGGATCGCAAAGATCGAAATCGAAACCGAAGGCAAAGCCCGTCGCGCGAAATTGAACTATCTCCGGCGGCGCAAAGGCAAGGAAGCGACCACAGTTCGGGAATAAAACTGAATAGCTGAAAGTCCGAGCCGGACTGGCGTTTTTCAGCTTTTCCGCGTTTCAGTTTTTCAGTATTTTCCGCCGATGTATCGGCGCTGCGGATTCCGTTACGAAAAGAAACTACGCGGCAACGGCGTTATTCGAATCGCCGGAATCGATGAGGCCGGTCGCGGTGCCCTAGCCGGACCCGTTGTGGCCGCAGCGGCGGTCTTGCCGGAAAAATTTCGCCACCGAAAACTAAATGATTCGAAACAACTCGCTCCGGAACTGCGCGAGACAATTTACGATGAGTTGGTTTCGAACACCGAGATCGCTTGGGCAGTCGGCATTGTCGATCACATTGAAATCGATCGGATCAATATTTTGCGCGCAACGCATGAGGCGATGCGCATGGCTCTTGCGGCGCTCGCGATGCCGCCAGATCACGTTCTGGTCGACGGCCTTCCGGTTTTTCCATTCCCATTTCCGCAGACAGCGATTATCGACGGCGACTGCTACAGTTTGAGCATTGCCGCCGCCAGCGTGATCGCCAAGGTCACACGCGACCGGATGATGCGTGACTTCTGCGCCCAATTTCCGGAATATTGCTTCGACCAGCACAAGGGCTACAGCACCGAACTCCACCTCACCAGACTTCATGAATTTGGACCCTGTCCGATCCATCGCCGCTCTTTCGAGCCGGTGGCGCAACCGCTTCTCGCGCTCGAAGGAATTGCCTGAACATCTCCGTCGCGGCGTGCGCGGCGAGAAGTTGGCTTGCCGATTCTTGCGGAATCACGGCTACAAAATTCTTTACCGCAATTTTCGCGACCCGACCGGCGGCGAGATCGACATCGTCTGCCGCGACGGCAACACACTCGTTTTTGTCGAAGTAAAAACGCGCGGTGGCGAAGAGTTTGGCCGCCCGATCGAAGCAGTCAATCGACAAAAGCAATTACGGGTCTCGAAAGGCGGCATTGCCTGGCTGCGTTTGCTCGACGATCCGGATCTCGATTTTCGTTTTGATGTCGTGGAAGTTTTATTGCCGGAGGAGGGCGATCCCCGGCTTGAGTTAATTCAAAGCGCGTTCGAATTATCTCAGCTTTACATGTACTAACGTGCGCCGCGGATAGAACCGTTCGCTTCGCGGGATGCGATCCTTCAACGGAACTACGGAGGAATCACATCATGGCAAAAGTCGTAAAAGTCATCGAATTGCTCTCGGAATCGCCGAAAAGTTGGGAGGACGCCGCGCAAAATGCAGTCAGGGAAGCAAGCAGGACCCTGCGCAATATTCGCTCGCTCTACGTCAAGGAGATGACCGCGGCAGTCGAGAATGGAAGGATCACGAGTTACCGGCTCAATTCGAAAGTGACTCTGGAATTAGAAAGCACGCGGAGCGGTAAAAAATAATCGTCACCTCAGTTGGTACGACCCGCCTTCGGTCCGAGCCGGACTGGCATTAAGGCTACGGCGTGGCAAGAAGAACCGAACCGAACCACGCTTACATGAGTTCGTAGGACAAGACGCTCAAGCAGTAGATCGCAGCCGTTTCAACGCGGAGGATAATCGGTCCGAGCGTAATTGGCAGACAGCCATGCGTTTTCGCAAGCGCAAGCTCAGCCGGCGTGAAATCGCCTTCCGGCCCCACTAACATCAAAACACTTTTCGGCCGATCTCGGTGCTGGTCGGTATAATCGCCGAGAATTTTTTTAAAGTGAATCGCGTCGGGTTGGAGTGACCCGATCAAACGAAGATCGAAATTGCCGGCGTCGGAAAAGAAATCCTTCAGCTTTCGGGGCGCGTGGACTTGCGGCAGCCAATTTTGTCCGCATTGCTTGGCCGCTTCGATCGCGATCTGTTGCCATTTTGCCTTTTTTTGTTCCGCTTCTTTTTTATCAAGATCGACAATCGTGCGCTCGGAGATGAGCGGCGCGACTTCCGCAGCGCCGATCTCGACCGCTTTTTGCACGATCAAGTCCATATTTTTTCCTTTTGGAATTGCTTGCCCGAGTGTGATCCGGCAACGGAATGGCGGCGTTTCAGTTTCCTGCAACCTGCGAAGATGAACTTCGTCGCAGGACAGATCGACAATCTCGGCAGTGATCTCGCGTCCGCGACCGTTAAAGAGAACCGCGCGATCTCCGCGCTTCATCCTCAGAACATCGCGGGCATGGTGGGCCTCCGCGTCCCTCAGACTCAACGCGTCTGGATTCCAATTTCCCGGCGAGATGTAAAAGCGGTGCATTCAGCTGCGATTCAACCTCGGCGCGTTATCACTCGCTATGAAAGCTATTCGTAATCTCGCGTAGCTGTTCGTTTTGTTCTTGCCAGCGCGACTTCAGCGTCCAGGCCAAAATCTGTTGAAAATGATCGCCGTCATCGACGGTGGTGTGCAAAAAAACAGTTTCGGTTCTACCTGGCGCCCCCCTCACTTCATCTTGTAAAGCGGGATGACCATCAATGTTTAGCGGAACAGGCTGGGTCGCTGACGCATTCTTCATTTTCTGCAACATCCGGTCCCGCGTCAGTTGCTGATGTTGTTCCAACGTAATATTTCCGACCGCAGATTTCGCGTCGCTGATTACGATCAAATACATTTCTTTGCTTTTGTAACCAACTTGCAGCCGCGCCTCTTTGTTAAGCTCAGGCACTTTCGTCCACATGCCGGAGACGGTGACCTTCAGTTTGCCGTCGTCAGACGCGATTTCCTTTTTCTCGATCGAGAGACGTTGGATGCGTTCGCGGTCCGATTTGATCATGCCGACGATCAATCCCGCGGTAGCGATTCGGATGCCCCGGAGCGCGCCGCCAGATTTGCGAATCTTCGAACGAGCGATGTGACCGCAGATCACCGCGGGAATAGCGGTGAAAAGCCAGCCACCGGTGAAGAAAAGAATTGCTAAAACAGGACTCCAAATGGCGATCGGCGCGGTGCGAGGCACGGACGGAGAAGCTGACGGAGCGACTGGCGGCGGCGTGGGCTGATCAGCCATCGCGCCGTTTTATCGAACCCAAAGATGAAAGCAAGACCCACCGCGCGATAGCTTCTCGCCGGGAATGGAAATCCGTCAGTGAAAGAACTCCTTCGCGCGCTCGAAAAAGCTTTTTCGGAGCGGCGTGTTTTCTTCGCCACAAAGCTCAGCGAACTCCTGCAGTTTCGCGCGCTGCTCATCATTGAGTCGTGTCGGGACTTCCACCATGACGCGCACAAGGAGATCACCGTGCTCGCGTCCGTTGACGTGAACGACGCCTTTGCCCCGAAGTTTAAACATCTGGCCGCTTTGTGTGCCCGCCGGAATTTTCAGATTGGCTTTGGCTTCCAACGTTGGCACGGGCACTTCGCCGCCGAGCGTGGCCAGCGAAAATGGAATTGGGACCTCGCAGTAGAGATTATCTTGGTCGCGCTGGAAAATCTTATGCTCCTGAACGTGGACGACGACGTAAAGATCGCCCTGGGGACCGCCGCGAATACCAGCCTCGCCGTTGCGCGGCGAACGAAGCCTTGATCCGTCGGCGATGCCCGCCGGAATTTTCAACTTTATCCGGCTCGGTTTTTCCAAGCGGCCTTCTCCCTCACACGCGCGACACGCCTTTTCGACGATGTGACCAACGCCACGACAGCGCGGACAAGTTTGGGAGACTTGGAAAAATCCGCGGGAGCTGATTACCTGCCCTCGACCGCCGCAAACGGGACAATTAATGCTGCGTGAACCCGACTCAGCCCCCGTGCCTCCGCATTTGTCGCAGATATCCAGTTTTCTAACTTCGATTTCTTTTTCGGCGCCGAATGCGGCTTCCTCGAGCGTGATTTGCATGTCGTAACGCAAATCCGCGCCACGTTGTCGATCTTCGCCACGGGCGGCGACTCCGCCAAAAAACGTTTCAAAAATGCCGCCGCTAATTCCTCCTCCGCCGCCAAAGACTTCCCGGAAAATATCGAACGGATCGTGGAAGCCGCCGCGGAAACCGCCACCTTGCTCAAAGGCAGCGTGACCAAAGCGATCGTAGGCGGCGCGCTTGTCCACATTCATCAGGACGTCGTAGGCCTCGCCCAGCTCTTTGAATTTTTCCTCGGCGTACGGATCGTCCGGATTTTTGTCGGGATGAAATTTTACCGCGAGCTTGCGATAAGCGCGCTTGATCTCCTCTTCGGACGTACTACGACCGACCCCGAGAACTTCGTAGTAATCGCGTTTCTTGGTTGCCATCTTGAGAAAGTGACGAGTGACAGGTGGCCAGTGACGACATTCAGCAGTCGCCGGGCCGAATTTTACTCATCAAACATCACTTGGTCACTTCTTTGGCCCGCTCGAGACGACGACTGCCGACGGCCGAAGTAAGCGATCCTTGAAACGATAGCCGCGGCGGGTCTGGCGAATTACAAGTCCCTCGGGGACTTCGTTGCTCGGCTCGTGCGCGATCGCTTCGTGCAGATTCGGATCGAATTTCTGGCCAACCGCTTCGATCGGCTGCAATCCGTTTTCAGCCAGAAAATCCTGAAGCTGTTTTAGCACGAGGCTCATTCCGGAATAAATCGGCGACTTTTCACCGCTCTCACCGCGCGCCGCTTCCAAACCAAGTTCGAAGTGGTCGACAATCGACACGAGTTTTTCGAGGAAGCTGGTGTTGGCATATTTTATCGCCTCTTCTTTTTCGCGAGCGGACCGTCTCTTGTAGTTTTCAAAATCGGCCTGGCTCCGCATTGCCAAATCGCGAAACCGAACCAGGTTTGCAAGCAGACCTGGATCGGTTTCGCGATTTGGCAATGCGGAGCCAGGCCGATTTTGAAAACTACA
>WNER01000397.1_pt1 | contig 10650 bp, 9 predicted proteins | sample 5399921 | NCBI WGS metagenome assembly WNER01 (sample SAMN13153331, study PRJNA577476) | soil metagenome | isolation source: 20 cm grassland meadow soil 5 days after 1st rain plot 5 | place: USA:California | collected 2015-09-21 | reverse complement strand
CACCATCATCGGCGACACGGTGAACATCGCCGCGCGTCTGTGCCAGCGGGCGCGCGCCGGCGAGATGCTGTTCTCCGGCGCCCTCAAGCACTCGCTCGATGCGCACGGCATGGACGTCGGCGCGACCCCGCTGCCGCCCCTGCGGCTGCGCGGGCGCATCCACCCGATCGACATCTTCTGCGTGCCGCTGGGAACGCGCATGCAGGTGAGTGTGGAGCCGGCCAGCGCCTGAGCACGGCACGCACCCGCGCGCCCGCCTCCCCCGACAGTCCCCTCGCGGCCTTCACCTTAGGTAAGCTGCCTGGCTTTCGCGTCAGCGCGCTCAGATGCCCTCATTGCTCAATCCGCCGCTGCCGGCCGGGGCCCACCGGCGTCTGCGCTGGCATCAGCTGTACGGCAGCGCCGCGGCACTGGCGCTTGCCGAAGCCACGCGCGCCGAGCGGCGGCTGTACGTGGTCATCGTGGACGCGGCGCGCGAGCTCGAGCGGCTCACGGCGGAGCTGCGCTTCTTCGCCGGGGAGGAGCTGGCGCTGCTGCGGCTGCCGGACTGGGAAGTGCTGCCGTACGAGCTCTTCTCTCCTCATCCGGACATCATCTCCGAGCGGCTGAAGACTCTGTTCGAGCTGCCACAGCTGCGGCACGGCTGCCTGATCGTCTCGGCCGATACGCTCATGCAGCGGCTGGCGCCGCGCAGTTACGTGCAGGGCCGCGCGTTCGAGCTCGGCACCGGGCAGGCGCTCGCCATCGAGCCCTTCCGCCAACGACTCATCGAGGCAGGCTATGCGAGTGTCAGCCAGGTGGTGAGCCCCGGAGAGTTTGCGATGCGCGGCTCGCTCCTGGACGTGTTCCCGATGGGCGCCGCGGCGCCGCTGCGCATCGATCTGTTCGATGACGAGATCGAGGCGATCCGCCGCTTTGATCCGGAGACGCAGCGCTCGCTCGATGCGCTGCCGGGTGTGCGGTTGCTGCCGGCACGCGAGGTGCCGCTGGATACGGAGGCGGTGAAGGATTTCCGCCGCCGCTACCGCACGCGCTTCGAGGGGGATCCGACCCGGACCGTCATTTATCGCGGCGTGAGCGAGGGACTCGCACCCGCAGGGGTGGAGTTCTATCAGCCGCTGTTCTTCGATTCGACCGCGACATTGTTCGACTACCTGCCCGCGGATGCAGTGATCGTGCACGACGCGGCGCTCCCGGGCACTCTCGGCAAGGCGTGGGCTGACATCGAGGCGCGTTACGAGGATCGCCGCCACGACATCGAGCGCCCCGTGCTCAGGCCCGCGGAGTTGTTTCTCGAGCCGGCCGCGCTCGAGGCAGCGCTCGCCGCATTCGCATCGATCACCCTCGATGCCTTCAAGGCGGAGACCGAGCTGCACGGTGCCGCGGCCGAGGTGCGCAATTTCCCCACCAGCGCGCCGCGCGAGTTGCGCCTCGACGTGCGCGCCGAGCAGCCGTTCGCACCGCTGGATGCGTTCCTCGGTGACTTCGAGGGCCGCGTGCTGCTGGCGGCCGACTCGGCCGGACGGCGCGAGCTGCTCCAGGAGATGCTGCGCGCGCATCGCCACGAGGTCGCCATCGTGGCCGGCTGGGACGCGTTCGTTACGGGCACCGCGCGGCTCGCGCTGACCGTGGCCCCCGATCTCGAGGGCCTCACGCTCACCGCGCCGCCGATCGCGGTGATCGCGGAGGCGCAGCTGTTCGGGGCACGCGCCCGCCAGGAACGGCGGCGCAAGCGCGCCGCGGACCCGGAGGCGATCCTGCGCGACCTCCAGGACCTCAATCCGGGCGCGCCGGTGGTGCACGAGGAGTACGGGGTCGGCCGCTACGCGGGCCTGATGCCGATGGAGGTCCTCGGGCAGCCCGGGGAGTTCCTGGTGCTCGAGTATCAGGACGGCGACCGCATCTATGTGCCCGTTCACGCGCTGCACCTGGTGAGCCGCTACACCGGCGCTGCGCCCGAGAGCGCCCCGCTGCACAAACTCGGCACCGATCAGTGGGCCAGGGCCCGCAGGCGCGCCGCCGAGCAGATCCGCGACGTGGCGGCGGAACTCCTCGATCTGTACGCGCGGCGCAAGTCCCAGCGGGGGCTGGCCTTGGCGGTCAGCGAGCCCGACTACCAGGCCTTCGCCAACGCCTTCCCGTTCGAGGAGACCGAGGATCAGGCGCAGGCGATCGAGCAGGTGCTCGCCGACCTGGGCAGCGAGCGCCCCATGGATCGCATCGTGTGCGGGGACGTCGGCTTCGGCAAGACCGAAGTCGCCATGCGCGCGGCGTTCGTCGCCGCACAGGCCGGCAAGCAGGTGGCGGTGCTCGCTCCGACCACACTGCTGGTGCAGCAGCACCTGAGCAACTTTCGCGACCGCTTCGCCGACTGGCCGGTGCGCATCGAGGGGCTGTCGCGTTTCGGCAGCGGGGCGGAGACGCAGGCGGTGCTCGCGGGGCTCGAGCAGGGCCAGGTCGACATCGTCATCGCCACCCACCGCCTGCTGCACGCGCACGCGCGCTTCCGCGATCTGGGCCTGCTCATCATCGATGAGGAACATCGCTTCGGGGTGCGCGACAAGCAGCGCCTGCAGGCGCTGCGCGCCAACGTGCACGTGCTTACCCTCACCGCGACCCCCATTCCGCGCACCCTCAACATGGCGCTCGGCGGCCTGCGCGACCTGTCGCTGATCACCACCGCGCCGGCGGCGCGGCTGGCGATCAAGACCTTCCTCATCGAGTGGCACGCGCCCACGCTGCGCGAGGCGGCTTTGCGCGAGCTGCGCCGCGGCGGGCAGATCTATTTCGTGCACAACGAGGTACGCACCATCGAGAAAATCGGCGCCGAGGTACAGGCGCTGGTGCCGGAAGCGAGCCTGCGCATCGGCCACGGGCAGATGCGCGAGCGCGAACTCGAGCAGCTGATGGTCGATTTCTATCATCGCCGCTTCAGCGTGCTGGTGTGCACCACCATCATCGAGAGCGGCATCGACGTGCCCACCGCCAACACCATCATGATCAATCGCGCCGATCGCATGGGACTGGCGCAGCTGCACCAGCTGCGCGGCCGGGTCGGACGCTCGCACCACCGCGCCTACGCGTATCTGATCGCGCCGCCGCGCCAGGGGCTGGCGCGCGACGCCGTCAAGCGTCTCGAGGCGATCGAGTCGATGGAGGAGCTGGGAGCCGGATTCGTCCTGGCGACCCATGACCTCGAGATCCGCGGCGCCGGCGAGCTGCTCGGCGAGCAGCAAAGCGGCCAGGTGACCGAGATCGGGCTGTCCTTGTATCTCGACATGCTCGAGCACGCGGTGCGCGCCCTCAAGGCCGGGCGCGAGCCGGTGCTCGACCAGCCGCTGGCCGCCGCCACCGAAGTCGAGCTGCGCCTGCCGGCGTTCCTGCCGGAGGCGTACGTCGGGGACGTGCACATGCGCCTGTCGCTCTACAAGCGCGTCGCCGCCGCCGACAGTGACGCGGCGCTCGATGAGCTCGGCGCGGAAATCCACGATCGCTTTGGCCCGCCGCCGCCCGCGGCGCAAAGCCTGCTGCGCATCGCCAGACTCAAACTCACGGCTCGCGCCCTGGGGGTGCGCCGGCTCGACCTGGGCCCGCAGGGCGGCTCGGTGCTGTTCGAGGAGCGCTCAGCGATCGATCCGGCCACCGTGGTGCGCATGATCCAGACCGGCGCACGCCAGTACCGCCTCGAGGGACCACTGAAGCTGCGCGTGTCGCGACAGCTTCCCACCGAGAACGCCCGTTTCGAGTTTGCCGCGGATCTGCTGCGGCGCCTCGGCGAACCGCCCCGGCTCCATTAGAATGCCGCGCATGGTCGCCCGCATCGCGCCGTTGCACCTGAGGCTCGGCCTCGCCGCGAGCGCGCTCATCGCCGGCGCGCTGGCGGCGGCGCAGGAGACCCCGGCGCCGGTGAGCGCCCCCGGCCCGGTGTACAACATCGAGATCATCGTGTTTCAGTCCACTGCCGCGCTCGGTGGCGCCGAGAACTGGAGCGCGGAGGCTGGCGCCGGCACCCGCAGCATAGTCGCCGGCGATGAATCCGCGAGCGGCTCGGGGCAGGTAGGGCATTTCGTCGCCATGCTGCCGGCTTCCGTGTGGCAGCTGACGGACCTGGAGAGCCGCCTGCGCGCGAGCGGCAGTTACGTGCCGGTGGCGCACGTCGCCTGGTCGCAGACGGCGAGCTCCTGGGGAACGCGCGCCGGCTTTGCCCTGCCGCGCCTCGGGATCAATGTCCCGGGCCTCAGCGGCACGGTGTTTCTCGAGCGCGGCCAGTTCCTGCACTTAGGGCTATCGCTGACCTACGCCATGCCCTCTCCACCCCCGGACCTGGGAGCCGCGCCCGACACGCCCTTCACGCTGAACCAGAGCCGCCGCGTGCACTTCTACGAGCGCAACTACTTCGACCATCCGGCGTTCGGCGTGATCGCGCTGGTGACGCCGTCGCAGGGCGCGCGGGCCCCCGGGCGTTAGGGCCCGAGTCTGCCGTGAACGCCGGCGTTCTGGCAGCGCCGCGAACGACGGCCGCAGCGCGCGCGACCGCGGCCGGCGCGGGCGACTGCGCCGACCTCACACGAGTTGCTCGCGGGTAAATTCCCAGCTCGCCCCGCCCCGCTCGTCCTGCGCGCAGCGCACCCGCGCGCGCGAGGCGGCGATGAACCAGGTGTGCTGGGAATGGGGCTTGCCGCGGCCGAACGGTGCGGGGTCGAGCACCGCCGCGCACGCGGCGTGTTCGGGATCGCGCACCGATTGGTAGCGGATCAGCTGAATCTGCGCCTGGCGCGCCAGGGCGGCGAGCGCCTGCGTGCCCTGGTAGCTCACGCGGTGCGTCCACACTGAGGCGTCACGCGCCAACGGCGCAACCGTCAGATCCACGGCCGCTGCCGTGCGCACCGCGGCGCCAAACGCCGTGTGCGGCACGGGCTTCAGGAGGTCGGGCGTTGCGGGAGAGTCGAGCAGAAAGCGCAGTCGCCAGTAGCTCTTCTCCGCCAACGCCGTGCGCAGCAGCTCCGCGCCGTACCAGACTCCGGCCTCGAGCGGCGCGCGGAAACGGGAGCTGATGTGCGGGCGGTAGCGAAACGGCGTGGCGAGCAGATAGTGGAGCCTGCGCGCCGCCGGCGGCAGCGGCGGCTTGCTCTCCTCGAGCACGAGCTCGAGGCTCGCCTGCTCCTCGAGCGAGTCGGTGAGGCGCATGGTCGAGGCGGTGTGCTGCGCCTCGACTACGCGCCACAGCTCGTGGCTGTAACGGCGCGCCTCAGATGCGAGCGCGCGCGGCGTCCAGGTAGTCAACCGTGCGCACCAGGCCCGCGGGTTCGCGGATGAGCGCCAGGGGCGCCCCGCCCAGGGCATGGTTATCGCTGCGCAGCCAGGCACGCGCGGCGGCGTCATCCGAGCCGACGATGGCGTCCAGGGAGCGGAACAGCCGCACGAACAGCGCCGCGAGCTGCCAGGGCTTGGAGCCGGGCTCGAGCGCCTTGCGGCCATGGGCGATGCGCGATAACGTCGCCCCGCTCACGCCGATGACCTGCGCCAGGTCCGCCTGCGCCACGGCCAGCAAGCGCGCCGCACGCACCGTGGCGCGCGACAGGATGACGCCGGGAGCCGGCGCCGGGCGGGTTTTGACGGCGGGGATGCTCATTTCAGTGGCAATATTACCACTGATTTCTTTCTACAGCAAAACAGCACCGACGGCTCGGCCGGTCAGTGAAAATCCCCCGCCTGCGCGTTCTCGATGCCGTCCTTGCCGTTCACCTTGGCGCGCTTCAGGGCTGCCCGGCAGGCCTTCAGCAGTCCCTCGAGCGGCAGTGCACGCGGCGGCACGAGACTTGCGATCCCGGCGCTCACGGTGACGTAGCGCCCGGCGCCGGTGGTGGGGTGATGCATGAGCAGGTCGCGCACGCGCTGCGACACCACCTGGGCGTAGTGCGTAGCCTTGTCTGCGGCCTCCCCCTGGGTCAACACGGCGAAGGTTCCGCCCTCCCAGCGACCGACGAGATCCCCGCGCCGCTTGTACGCGGCGCCGACCACGCGCGCGACGCGCCGGATGCAGGCATCGCCCGCCGAGCGGTCGAACTTGTCGTTGTAGGCGCCGAGATCGTCGATGTCGAACAGGGTGAGGCCGATCTCGTGCGAGTCGCGCTGTGCGAGCACCCAGTCACGCTGCAGCAACTCCTCGAAGTAGGCGCGTGAGTGCAGGCCCGTGAGGCGGTCCTCCCGCAACCAGGTCGGCAGCCCGTCCTGCGAGCGCTCCGCGCCTTTGAGGCGCTCGCTGGCATCGCGGTGGTAGCCGATGTAATGAGTGAGCTGGCCGGCGGGGCTGCGCACCGGCTGCACCACCATCTCGTTCCAGAAGAGCGACCCGTCGGGACGGTAGTTGCGCACCAGCACGCGCGCCGGCTCGCCCCTGTCCAGCGATTCGCGCAGGCGCGTGCGCGCCTCCTGGTCGCGGTCCGTGCCCTGCAGGATGCGCAGGTTGGTGCCCAGCAGCGCCGCCGCCGGATAGCCGCACATGTCCGCGAACGCCGCGTTGACGAACAACACCGGGCAGTCGCGGGCGGCGGCATCGCAGATCACGATGCCTTCGGGCGAGCTCTCGACCACGCGGCGCCAGGCTTCCGCCGACCAGTTGTTCATGTGTCGCGTCCGGCGTCCAGCGTCAGGTCGGGGGCGGCCGCGGCGCGCGCCAGCAACTCGCGCGCGCGCGTCCATTCAGCCGAGGCCTGGAGCCCGGAACGCACGGTGCCGGCGCGCCCGTGCAGGCGCACCAGGCGCAGGCTCGATGCCGGCTGCGGCTCGGCATCCAGGTGCTCGAGCAGCTCGATGACACTCGCACGGTTGTTACAGACTGGTAGCATGTCGCAACCCGCCGACAGTGCCTGCCGTGCCCGGGTGACGACGTCCCCGTAGGCTGCGGCGGCCCCTCCCATGGACAGATCATCGGCAAACACTACCCCCTGGAACCCGAGCTCTCCGCGCAGCACGTCGCGAATCCAGCGGCTGGAGAGGCTGGCCGGGGCCGAATCCACTGCCGGAAACAGCACGTGGGCCACCATGACCGCCGGCAGGGCGTTGGCCATCAGTCGCCGGTAGGGGGCGAGGTCCGGGGCCAGGTCCGCCAGGGGGCGGCGGTCGACCGGCAGGGTGAGGTGCGAGTCGGCCACCACCGCCCCGTGTCCCGGGAAGTGCTTGGCCGTGGCCGCCATGCCCGCATCCCGCATCCCGTGCATCCAGGCGACCGCCAGCTGCCCCACGGCATCCGGCAGCGCGTGGAATGCGCGGTCCCCGATGACGCTCACGCCATGATCAAGGTCCACGCACGGTGCAAAGGAGATGTCGACCCCGTGCGCACGCAGCTCCGCCGCCATCAACCAGCCCATGGCACGCGACAGCGCAAGTCCCGCGCGCGCGTCCAGGTCGAATTCGTGACCGATACGCCGGGCGGGGGGCAGCAGCGAGAATCCCTGGCGGAAGCGCTGCACCCGCCCGCCCTCGTGATCCACGGCCACGATGAGCGGCGGGGTGCGCTCGGCATGAATCGCGCCGACCAGTGCGGTCAGCTGCTCGGGGTCGGTGTAGTTGCGCGTGAAGAGGATGACGCCGCCCACCAGCGGATGGCGCAGCAGCTCGCGCTCCTCGGCGGTGGCCGAGCTGCCGGCGAGGTCGATCATCAGGGGGCCCAGACTCATGCCGGAGGCGCCGTGCGTCGGGCGCGCCGGCCACCGGCCGTCAGCAGCGCCAGCGATTCGACGTGCGTGGTGTGCGGAAACATGTCGACTACACCGGCCGCCTGGAGCGCGAAGCCGTGCTCGTGCACCAGTACCGAAAGATCGCGCGCCAGACTCCCCGGGTGACAGGAGATATACAACACCCGCTGCGGCGCCAGCGCCGCCAGCGCCGCCAACACCGCCGCCGCCCCGGTGCGCGGCGGGTCGAGCAGCACATGGGTATAGCTCTGGCGCATCCAGGGCAGCGTCGGCTCGGGCGGTGTGGCGAGGTTGGCGAGGTGAAATTCGGCGTTGGCGATGCCGTTGCGAGCGGCGTTGCCGCGGGCACGCTCGATGAGCGCGCCTGCGCCCTCCACGCCCACCGCGCGAGCGACCGAGCGCGCGAGCGCCAGAGTGAAGTTTCCCAGCCCGCAGTACAGGTCGAGCAGCCTTGACGCGCAATCGAGCTCCAGCAGCTCTGCCGCCCGCTCCACCAGGGCCTCATTCAGCGCGCCGTTCACCTGGATGAAGTCGACCGGTGAGAATTCCAACTCCACTCCCGAGCGCGCCAGGGTGTAGCGCAGCGGCTCGGTGGGCGGATCCAGCGGCACGACGGAATCCAGGCCGGCAGGCTGCAGGTACAGCCGTACCCCGTGGGTCACGCCGAACTGCCGCAACCGCGCCGAATCTGCCTCCGAGGGCGCACGCAGCACCCGCAGCACGAGCGCGCTGGCGTTGTCGGCGATCGCCACCTCGATCTGCGGCACCTGCTCGCGGATGCTGAGCTCGGTCAGCATGGCCGCGAGCGGTGCGATCAGCTCTCCCACGGGCGCGGCCAGCACTTCGCAGCGCCTCAGCTGGGCCACGTAGGGAGCGGCGCGCTCGCGAAATCCCACCACCACGCAGCCTTTCTTGCGCACGAACTTCACGCCCAGGCGCGCCCGGCGGCGGTAAGCCCACACCGGCCCGGCGAGCGGCGCCAGCCATCTGGCGGGCTGGACGCGCCCCACCCGCGCGAGCGTCTCGGCGAGCTCGGTCTGTTTCGCTTCCCGCTGCGCGGCGGGCGAGAGGTGCTGCAAGGCGCAGCCGCCGCACACGCCGAAGTGCGCGCAACGCGGCGCGACTCGCGCCCCGGACGGCTCCAGCACCTCGAGCAGCTCGGCGTCATCGTGCTGTCGGTGGCGCCGCGTACGCCGCAGGCGGATGCGCTCGCCCGGCAGCGCGCCCGCGACGAATACGGTCTTGCCGCCGCGCACCACTCCCTCGCCCTCGTGGGTGAGCGCGGCGACGGTGGCGGTCTCGGCGGCGGCGGCGCTCAAGCCGCCTCCCAGGCGCGCAGGAACTCGGCCAGGTGCGGCTCGTTGCCGTCCTGCAGCAGCGTCTTCACGCGCTCGAGCTCCTCGGCGTGCTGCTCGCGCGAGAGCTGCCCGCGCAGCTGCGCGAAGCGCAGGTAAATGAGCCAGGTGTTGAGCACATCGGTCTCGCAGTAGCGGCGGATGCCGGCGAGGTTGCCGCCCTGCCAGGCGTCCCACACCTGGCTGCCCTCGAAGCCGAGCTTGCCCGGCAGCCCCAGCAGACACGCCATGGTGGCGAGCGACACCCGGCCGCGGCTCTGGAAGCCCGACAGCACGTCCATGAGATCGGTGTGCCGCCAGTGGTAGCGGCTGAGGTAGTTGTTGTAGCGGAACGCGGGATCCTCCGCTCCGGTCTCCCAGAAGCGCGGCGCGGCGACCCCGGCGAGCAGCGCGCGGTAGGTGAGCACCGGCAGATCGAATGCCGAGCCGTTCCAGGACACCAGAGCGGGCGAGTACTTCTCGATGCCGTCGAAGAAGCGCTGCACCAGCTCGCCTTCGGGGGATCCGCAGTCGCCGAGACTCCACAGCCGCAGACCCTCGCTGGTACGCAGCGCGCACGCGATCGCCACCACGCGGTGCTGCTCCAGGGACAAAAAATCCCCGCCCGTGTCCTGGCGGCGCAGTGCAAACATGGCCTTCGCCACCTGAGCGTCCGCGAGACCCTCGAGGCCGTAGAGCCGCCGCCCCAGGGCGACATCCGGCACGGTCTCGATATCGAACACCAGGGTGTTCACGCGGCTCTCATGAGCACCGCCACCGCCACCACCAGGCCCGCCTCATCGGTGAGCGTCACGTGTGCTTCCCCGATCCCCAATCCGCGGCGCACGCGCTCCCCGCGCGCCGAGAAGATCACCTCGGGCTTGCCCCGCGCGTTCTGCACCACGCCCACGTCGCGGATCCACATGCCGTGCGCAAAGCCGGTCCCCATGGCCTTGACGATGGCCTCCTTGGCGGCGAAACGCATGGCGAGAAAGCGCTCGCGGCGCTGCGTGCGAGACAGCTGCGCGTGCTCCTCGGGCATGAGCAGATGCTCGATGAAGCGCGTGCCGAAGCGCTCCAGCGTGTGCGCGATGCGCCCGCTCTGCAGCACATCGACACCGATGCCGAAGATCATGCGCGCGAGGCCGCCATCAGCGCCTTCATTTCACGCACCGCCGCGCTCAGGCCCACGAACAGGGCGTGCGCGATCAGGGCGTGGCCGATGTTGAGCTCGACGATCTCGCGCAGCGCGGCCACGGGGCGCACGTTGTGGTAGTTCAGGCCGTGGCCGGCATGCACCTCGAGCCCCAGACCAGCACCCAGGCGTGCGGCTGCGCGCAGCCGCTCGAGCTCGGTCGCGGCTTGGGCGCCGGCGGCTTGCGCGTACGCGCCGGTGTGCAGCTCGATCACCGGGGCGCCGGCGTGCGCGGCTGCTTCGACCTGCCTGGGGTCCGGATCGATGAACAGCGCGACGCGCACCCCGACCTGGCGCAGCTGGGTGGTGGCAGCGCGCACGCGTGCGGCCTGGGCGGCGACGTCCAGTCCCCCCTCGGTGGTGATCTCCTGACGCCGTTCGGGCACGAAGCAGCAGTCCGCCGGGTGGACCTCGGCGGCGATGG
>WNER01000395.1_pt1 | contig 10680 bp, 12 predicted proteins | sample 5399921 | NCBI WGS metagenome assembly WNER01 (sample SAMN13153331, study PRJNA577476) | soil metagenome | isolation source: 20 cm grassland meadow soil 5 days after 1st rain plot 5 | place: USA:California | collected 2015-09-21 | reverse complement strand
GACGGGAGAGACGATCGCCGATCTGGCCACGGCGGGACAGCGTGTGCTGGTGGCAAACGGCGGACGCGGGGGACGCGGCAATCAGCATTTCGCCAAGCCATGGCACCAGGCGCCGCGCGAACATGAAGACGGCTTCCCGGGAGAAGAGCGGCATTTGCGGCTCGAATTAAAATTGCTCGCCGACGTTGGGTTGGTAGGTTTTCCGAATGCAGGCAAGTCCACATTAATTTCGGTGATTTCCGCGGCGCGGCCCAAGATTGCGAATTATCCATTCACGACGCTGGAGCCGAATCTTGGAGTGGTGAACGCGGACGGCGGAACGGGCAAAGAAGGCCGTGAAATTGGGCGCACGTTTGTGGTGGCAGATTTGCCCGGCTTGATTGAAGGCGCGCACCAAGGCGTGGGACTGGGGATTCGATTTTTGCGGCACGTGGAGCGCACGCGGCTGCTGGCGCACTTGATTGATACGAGCGATGCGAACGCCGATGATCCGGCGCATTCGTTTGAAGTCATCAACGGTGAGCTGGCGGCTTTCAGCGAGTCGCTGACGCAGAAACCGATGATTGTGGTGGCGACAAAGCTGGATGCCACGACCGACCGAACGCGCCTGGAAGCGCTGGGCGATTATTGCAAGGAGCACGGCCTGGAATTTCATTCGATTTCCGCCGCAACAGGCGACGGCGTGAAAGATCTGGTGCGCTCCATCGCGGATGCGCTGGACAAGATTCCGAAGGCGAGCCTGGAGCAGGCTTCGGACGACGAGCGCGTGCAGGCCACGGTCGAAGTGGATGGTTCTACGCAACGGGCCACGCAACACGCTGGCGAAGACCGCAATTCATGAGAAAATCTGGAATAGAGATTCCTCGGGAGGCGCATTGACGACAGCGCAGGCGCACCGCACCGCCGCGAAACATCATCCTCGGCGCGTCGCCTTGTTCGGCGGTTCCTTCGACCCCATTCACAGCGGACACCTCAGCGTGGCGCGCGCCGCCGACCGGCGGTTCAATTTTGACGAAATCCACTTCATTCCCGCGAGCCGGCCGCCTCACAAACTCAAGCAGCACCTGGCGCCGTTTCCGCATCGCTTTGCCATGGTGGCGCTGGCGTGCACGGAGCATCCGCACTTTGTGCCTTCGCTGGCGGAAGCGGGCGAAGACTTCAGCGGCACGCAACTGCATTATTCGGTGGACACGGTGCGGTATTTTCGGCATACCTGCCACGAAGCAGGCGACCGGCTTTCTTTTATCATTGGGGCGGACGCATTTCTGGACATTCCGATGTGGAAGGAGTACGAGACGCTGCTGGGGCTGTGCGACTTCATCATTGCAAACCGGCCAGGGATCCGCCCGGAGGCGCTTCGCTTAGTGATTCCGCCGGACTTAATGGCGCGGCCGAACGGCAAGAAAGAAGCCGAAGCGGCGCATCCTTCCCAAGTAGTGGCGCAGCTTCATTGCTCGACGGTGTATCTGCTGGAAAATGTTTCAAACGACGTTTCGGCGACGGACATTCGGCGGCGCGCGCAAAAGGGCCAGTCCATACACGGGCTTGTTTCCGGGCGCGTCGAGGAATACATTCTGAAACAGGGCCTATACCGGTGAATTTCGAATCCTTGCCGCAAGGCGTGCGCGTGGCCGTTCAGGCGGCTCAAGAAAAGAAAGCCGCGGGCATCACGGTGCTGGATCTGAGCGGCGCGAGCGCGTTCACCGACTACTTTGTGATTTGCACGGGGTTCAGCACGCCGCAAGTGCAGGCGATTTGCACAGAGATCGAAGAACAGCTCCACAAACAAATGGGCCGGTCGGTGCGGCACCGCGAAGGCTACCGGTCGGCGGGTTGGGCACTGCTGGACTTCGGCGGGTTCATCGTGCACGTGTTCAGCGAGGAGGCGCGGCGCTATTACGATCTCGAGCGGCTGTGGCGCGCTTCGCCGAAACTCGAAATTCCCGATGCGGTGGAAGGGCTCGCCGCCGCGGAGGACGCCAGCGGATCAGGCTTTCCGCACGATGATTACTCTCCAGGGCGCCTGTCCGGCCGAGGGCAGGGCCGCCGTTCCGGAACATGACCAACGAGCGATTGCCGTGGATTGGGGAAGACCCGGCATCGTTGCGCCTGTTGGAACTTGCCAAGAAAGTGGCAGCTGCCCCCACTACGCTTCTGATTACCGGAGAGAGCGGCACGGGGAAGGACCACCTGGCACGGCTGGTTCATGAGCTGGGGCCGCGGCGCGACGCGCCTTACCTGAAAATCGATTGCGCGAGCTTGCCGCCGCAGTTGGTGGAAAGCGAACTGTTTGGGCACGAGCGCGGCGCGTTCACCGGGGCGGTGGAACGGAAGCTGGGGCGCTTTGAACTGGGCGGGAACGGAACGATTGTCTTGGATGAAGTCGCCGCGCTTTCGCCGAATGCGCAGAGCAAGCTTCTGCGCGTGTTGCAGGAGCGGGCGTTCGAACGGCTGGGCGGCACGGAAACGCAGAAGATCGAAGCACGTCTTATTGCGCTGACGAACGTGGACCTGCCCGCGGCCGTCAAGGCCGGGAGTTTTCGCGAGGATTTGTATTTCCGTTTGAACGTGCTGACGCTTACGGTTCCGCCGCTGCGCGAGCGGCACGCCGATATTCTACTGCTCGCAGACCATTTGCTGGCGGGACTTCGTTCCGCGCACGGCCGTCCCCACGTGCAATTGAGTGAGCCGGCACGACGCATGCTTGCCACTTATGCGTGGCCGGGAAACGTGCGCGAGTTGAGGAATGCGCTTGAGCGTGCGGTCGTCTTCTCTGGCGCAGGCCACGGCTCGGCCGTCGGCGAGCACGACATTTTGGAGCCGGAGAATTTTCCCGAGACGGTTCGAGCGGCAGCTCCAGGCGCGGCCAGCCCGGTTGCGGGGTTGCGTTCGCTGGAAGAGGTGGAACGCGAGGTCATCGCCGCGACGCTGGAAGCTACCCATTACCAGATCAGCCGCTCGGCAGAGATTCTTGGCATCAGCCGAAAAACGCTTTTGGAAAAGCGGAAGAAATACGGACTGAAGTGAGGAGAAATTGGATCATCGAAATTGGTGATTCGAAAAGTGTTAGTTAAGAGCTGAAAGCAAAAAGTGGAAGGTCGAAAGTCCTGTCGGGCTTTTCCATTTCTTCTTTGAAGTTTCAGCCTCAGGTCTTTTTGCTTGCGACTTCGCATGCGCATGCAATTGCTCATGATCGGCAAAACGCGCCGCCCGGAAATGCGCGCAATTATTGATGATTACGTGAATCGCATTCGCCGGTCGTGTGCGATTGAGATTCTGGAGATTCGCGATGCGGAGGCGGCGCTTAAAAAACTGGAAGCAGACCGTGCCGCAACGGCCATCCTGCTTGATGCCGACGGCAGGTCCTTTGATTCAAATGCCTTTGCCAAGTGGCTGGGCGAACTGCGCGACCGCGGCACGCGCCAAGTCATTTTCATTTGCGGAAATGCCGACGGCTTCCCTGAATCGCTACGGGAGCGCGTTTCCCAGAGGATTTCGCTCAGCGCTATGACGCTTTCGCATGAGCTGGCGCGCGCAGTGCTTGCCGAGCAGATCTATCGCGCGTTCGCCATTCTCTCCGGCAGCCCCTACCCGAAATAACGCGGCTGGTGTACAACCTTAGCTGCCATGCCCATGCGCATCATTCCCGACGAGAACCAGCCCTCTGTGGCGATCGAGATTCCACTGGAGAAGCCGTTGCCCGATTACGACCTGGAGGAACTCGAGCAGCCCACGCCGCGTGATGTAGACGGAATCCTGGTCACGCAGGGTTTCCGCGACCTGGTGGACGATGCGCGCGGCATCTTGACCGAGTTGATTGCCGCGCCTCCCAATGAACATCACAAGGACGAGAAGGTTCTCGAAATTGACCTGGCGCCTCGGCCGCACCCGCTCGAAATCACGCAACTCACGGGCGCCATTTGTCCCAGCGAGGATGAAGTCTACCGCCCAGGCTTGTGGATTGTTTTGTTCGATCCTGTCGCGCGGCCAAGGTTTTCGCTTCCTGAGGCCACACTGCGACGCATTTCTGCCATTGCGGGGGAACTGGTCAAGCGGCTGCAACTGACTTGACGCTTATCGCCAGGCCGCAGACTTCCTTCTCGGCGATTCATTAGGTGAACTATGCCGGAAGAAAAGGGATTGCTGATTGTTTACACTGGCCCGGGCAAGGGGAAGACGACTTGCGCGCTGGGAACGGCGTTTCGCGCGGTGGGGCAGGGCCTGCGGGTGATGATGGTGCAGTTCATCAAGGGGTCCTGGCATTATGGCGAACTGGATGCGGCCAAAATGCTGGGCAACGACAAATTTGAGATTCGCCCGATGGGGCGGGGCTTCGTGAAAATCGGCGGCGCAGAGACTGATCCCGAGGACATCAAGCTGGCGCACGAATGCTGGGAAGCGGGGCGCGAAGCCATTTACAGCGGCAAGTATGACCTGGTGGTGCTCGACGAGATCAACTACACCATCAGCTACAAAATGCTGGATCCCGACCAGGTTGTGGAAGCTCTCAAGAACCGGCCAGAGCGCGTTCATGTGATTTGTACGGGCCGGAATGCGCATCCGAAGCTGGTGGAACTGGCGGATCTGGTCACGGAGATGCGCGAGGTGAAACACCCGTACACCAAGGGTATACTGGCTCAGCGGGGGATTGATTACTAGGAATCAGACGTTCGATGCTGGGAGTTAGAAGACGAGCTAACCACGCTCGTTGGCAATTCAAAGGTTGCATGCCTTGCGTTAAGACTGACAACAGAGGGCTGACCACTTTCTCCATGGCCTGGTTTAAACGAGAGAAAAAATCGATCGAGCAGACTACGCCGCCCGAAGAGCGCCGCGTGCGCACGGAGGGGTTGTGGGTCAAGTGCGAGTCCTGCCGCACGATCGTCTTCCGCAAGGACCTTGAAGCGAATCTTCACGTTTGCCCCAAGTGCCAGTTTCATTTCAAGATGGGCGCGCGCCCGCGGCTGGAAATGCTGCTCGACGGGCGCTGGACCGAACACGATGCCGGGATGACCTCGACGGACCCGCTGAAGTTCGTGGACACCAAGCCTTACGCACAGCGCCTGAAGGAAGCCAAGAAGAAACTGGGAATCAACGACGCGATCATCACCGCGGAAGGCCAGTTGAATGGACGGCCGGTGGTGATGTGCGCGATGGAATTTGGATTTATCGGAGGCTCGATGGGCGCGGTGGTGGGCGAAAAGGTTACGCGCGGGATTGAGCTGTCCATCGAAACGCGCCAGCCCTTCATTGCGGTTTCCTGCTCCGGCGGCGCGCGCATGATGGAAGGTACCGTGAGCCTGATGCAACTTGCGAAAGTTTCCGCGGCGCTCGGGCGGCTCGATGATGAAAAACTGCCGTACATTTCCATTTTGACCGATCCCACCACAGGCGGTGTTACCGCAAGCTTCGCCATGCTGGGCGACCTGAATATCGCAGAACCCGGAGCGCTGATCGGCTTCGCAGGACCGCGCGTGATCGAGCAGACCATCCGCCAGAAACTGCCTGAAGGCTTCCAGCGTTCCGAATTTCTGCTCGAGCACGGATTCCTCGATGCCGTGGTCCATCGCAAAGAGATGAAAGCCTACCTTGGTAACGCGCTCGAACTGCTCACGGGTTGAGATGAATTACGACGCGGCGGTTCGCTATCTTTTGACCCTGGGCCGGGAGCTGGCGGCACCGACACAAGCGGCGGCAGCGAAGTTTGACCTCGAAAACATCGCCATCCTTGCGGAACGGCTTGGCCGTCCAGACCGCGCTTACCCCAGCGCCCACATTGCCGGAACCAACGGTAAAGGCTCGACGGCGGCGTTTCTCGAATCCATCCTGCGGCGCGCGGGCTTTCGCACCGGGCTCTATACCTCGCCGCACCTCGAAAGAATCAACGAACGCCTGCGGGTCAACGGCGAGGAAATCGCTGATGAATCCTTCGCGGCTATTTTCACGCGCTTGCAGGCGCTCATCGAGGAGCTTCTTGCTGCGCATAAACTGCGCGCTCATCCCACGTATTTCGAATGCGTGACCGCCATGGCATTCGAATGCTTCGCGCGCGAACGCGTGGAATTTGGCGTCTTTGAGGTGGGCCTCGGCGGGCGCCTCGACGCCACAAACATTCTTTCGCCTGCCGTTACGGTCATCACGCGCATCGACTTCGACCACGAGAATTTTCTTGGCCACTCGTTGAAAGAAATCGCACGCGAAAAGGCGGGAATCCTCAAGCCGGAAGTGCTGGTGATCCTTGCCGAAGAGCGGCCGGAAGCGCACGAGGTTATTCTGGCTCGGGCCAAGGAATTACGCTGTCCCGTCATTGAAACCGCGCGGGCCTTTCAAATCACACAGGAGTCTTCGCAAAAGGGTTTGTTCCGCGCTCGCGTTACGGAAAAATCTTCCGGCGACTCCTTCGACATTGCCCCGAGCCTGCCCGGCCGCTTCCAGTTGCAAAATGCTTTGAACGCTGTGGCCGTCGCGCGCTGTCTGGCAACCCGCGGGTTCCGTATTTCCGCCAGCGACATCATGGAAGGCATTTCCAAGACGGCCTGGCCTGGACGCCTTGAAAAGCTACAATCCCGCCCGGACGTTTATCTCGATGGCGCCCACAATCCCGGAGCTGCTCGCGAACTTGCACAATTCCTCGAACAGAATTTCGCGGGATGCAAAATCTGGCTGGTTTACGGAGCGCTTCGCGACAAGGCAGTGGACGAAGTGGCAGGCCAGCTATTCCCACATGCTAGCGAAGTGATTTTCACGGAGCCGCGTACTTCCCGCGCCATTACTGCGCGGCGACTGGCTGAAATTGCCTCTCATCACGCTTCCAGTTTCACCGTCATTTCCTCCGCCGAGCAGGCGCTTGACCATGCGCTGGCCCAAGCCGCTCCCAACGATGCGATTTTCATAACTGGTTCGCTTTATCTAGTCGGCCAGCTTCGCCATTACTGGAAGCAACGCGAACAAGTCGCAGCGCGCTGAAAAAAGCCGTAAAATATCGCCTTCCATGAATAACCAACTCGACCGCAAGGACGCCAATCCTCTCGTCGGCATCATCATGGGTTCCACGTCTGACTGGGAAACCATGGAACATGCCTCGAACATCCTCACGGGCCTTGGCATTCCGCATGAGACGCGTGTCGTCTCAGCTCACCGTACGCCTGACCTGCTCTTTGAATATGCTTCGTCCGCCGAGCAGCGCGGGCTGGAGGTCATCATAGCGGGCGCAGGCGGCGCAGCGCATCTCCCCGGGATGACCGCATCGAAAACCGTGCTCCCCGTGCTGGGCGTTCCGGTCGAGTCGAAGGTGCTCAAGGGCCTGGATTCCCTGCTCTCTATCGCGCAAATGCCTGGCGGGATTCCCGTCGGCACGCTAGCTATTGGGAAGGCCGGGGCCGTCAATGCAGCGCTGCTCGCCGCAGCGATTCTCGGCAATAAGCACGCCGCCATCCGCGAGGCCCTGCGAAAATTCCGCGCCGAGCAGACGGACCGCGTTATGGCGCAGCCCGATCCTTCCGTTTCGGCCGTGGCCATACCCTTCAAAGATACGCAGAAAGGGAAACGCCGGTGACCATCGGCATCCTCGGCGGAGGACAGCTTGGCTACATGCTCGCGCTGGCGGGCTATCCGCTCGGCTTGCATTTTCGATTCCTCGATCCTTCCCCCGAAGCGCCCGTCGGCCGCATTGCCCAGCGCGTCACGGCGGACTATACCGATCATCCCGCGCTCGAAAAGTTTTGCAATGGCCTGGAACTCGTGACCTACGAATTTGAAAACGTGCCGGTTGAAGCCGCGAAATTCCTCGCGGAGCGAGTTCCCGTGTATCCTCCGCCAGCCGCACTGGAAGCCGCGCAGGACCGCCTCGCCGAAAAAGCGCTTTTTCGCAGTCTTGGCATTAATACGACGGATTTTCTGCCCATTGCGAGAGCCGCGGAGTTTGAAGCCGCGGTAAAAGAGCTTGGTCTGCCCGCGGTGCTGAAGACTTCGCGCATGGGTTACGACGGCAAAGGCCAATGGATTCTTCGGACGGCCGAAGACGTGGCTAAGGCCAAGGGGGAACTTCCTAACGTTGCGCTCATCCTTGAGCGCTTTGTTCCCTTCCGGCGCGAACTCTCGGTCCTCGCGGTGCGCTCGCGCAAGGGAGAAACCGCTTTTTACCCGCTCGTGGAAAACCATCATCGCGGCGGCATTCTTCGCCTCTCTTTTGCGCCTGCTCCGGGACTTGAGCCGCCGGTGCAGCGCGCGGCCGAGGACATTGCCCGCCGAGTTCTGGAATCGCTGCAATATGTCGGCGTACTGGCCATCGAGTTTTTCGAGCACGAGGGCCGCCTGCTGGCCAACGAGATGGCGCCTCGCGTCCACAATTCCGGCCACTGGACCATCGAAGGAGCGGTCACCAGCCAATTTGAAAACCACCTTCGCGCCGTTCTCGGCCTGCCGTTAGGGTCGACAGACGCGGCCGGCCACTGCGCGATGCTGAATCTGATTGGTGACCTTCCTGAACCGTTGGAAGTGCTGGCGGTTCCCGACGCGCACCTGCACTTTTACGGAAAGGTCCCCCGGCCGGGCCGCAAGCTCGGCCATGTCACCCTGCGCGCCGCTTCTCCGGAACGACTCGCCCTTCGTCTTTCCGAACTCCCTGCCTTCTTCGGTCGTCCAGAGTTCTGCCTCGACTCGGCCCTCGTGCAGTCCGCGTCTCAGCGCGTTTGACCCTTTCCAAGTACCTTCGAGCTGCGGTTAGCTGCAGTGGAAACGGCTCTGAGGGAGCATGCTACAAATTAGTGTAACGATACCGTTGCTTGTTGCACCATCCTAAGGGGCTAGCTCCCAGAGAGGGGTATCTTCGAATGGCGAACTATCGATTTGGAAAGCATCCACCGAAGTCGGACTATCGCACGCTCCGCTTCAAAGACTATCTCAAAGCAGGGCTCGCCGCGCCACCGGCTTCCTACAACGTGTTGGACACGGTCTATCAAAACCTGAAAACCAAAGATCCAACGAAGCTCTTCCCTATGGACGGGAACGACACGATTGGAGACTGCACGATCGCGGCAGTGGCGCATGCCATCACGGTGTACCGCGGACTGCTGAAGACGAAAAAAATCATGGCGCAAACTGCGGTACGCAAGCTGTATTACCACCTGACGGGTGGGCCGGACACCGGCCTGAACGAACTGGATGTGCTGAATTACTGGCGAACGAATCCAGTATCCGCGGACGAGATTCTGGCCTACGTGAAGATCGACCCGAAAGGCCACACACACGTGCAGCAAGCCATTCAGGTATTCGGCGGCGTGTACCTGGGATTCCAGGTCCAGCAGAACTGCATCCAAGATTTCAATAATCATCAGCCGTGGACGCCGGGACCGCTGACCAATGACGGGCACGCGGTTTACGCGGTGGCTTACGACGCGAGCGGCGTAACCGTGCTGACCTGGGGAAACACGCAGCAAGGCACCTGGGCTTGGTGGGATGAGTGCGTGGACGAGGCGTACGCTATCCTGCCCCCAGAAGCGCAGAAGCCCGGGTTCGCGAAAGGCTTTGACTTCGCACAACTCCAATCGGACCTGAGCGACGTTGCCAGCTGAATTGCCTGATTGACGAGCCGCGGCTCACAAACACCGATCTAAATGTGAAGGGAGCCCCAGAGGCTCCCTTTTCGCTCTTACTGCGACTTTCCCTCTCCGAAAACCGGCATGGTGTTGCATGGAAAGGAAGATTGGGGCAAGCTACGCGCGTTGTAGGAGGGTGTGATGAGGAATGGGACTTTTCGCGTGGCAATCCTGATTTTGTGCGCCGGGTTATTGGGATTGACCGCTAAAACTTTTCTGCTGGCACAGACCGCTCCACAATCGTCTGGAGTTGTAACCGTGATTCGCGCGGGAACGCTTATCGACGGAGTAAGCGAAAGTCCGCGGAAGAATCAGCTGATTTTCGTGCGCGGCGAAAAGATTGTGAGAGTCACCGGGACGGGGGAAGCCATTCCCTCAGGCGCGAACGTAATTGATCTTTCGAACGCGACGGTTCTGCCTGGGCTCATCAATTCGCACACGCACATTTTCTTGTGGGGAGAAGATCCCGCAAAGGGGGGCTACGACGAGAACATCCTGAAAGCCGGAATTGCGCTGCGGGCGGCGCGCGCCACGTTTGCTTGCCGGCGTGCGCTCGAGCAAGGATTCACCACTTTGCGCGATGTGGAAACGGAGGGCGCGGACTACGGAGACGTCGAGATCAAACAGGCGATTGAAGAAGGCACGATTCCAGGGCCGCGGCTCTTTTGCGCGACGCGCGCCATCTCCACCACCGGTGGCTACAACCTTGGAAGGCTACGCGCCGGAGCTGGACATGCCTAAGGGAGCCCAGCTCAGATCCTCCCGTAAAACCGGCGCTTTAGCTTTGCGGGAGCTAAAGTCCAGCTCTACCAGGCTCTTGACGGCCGGGTCTCGCTCTACTACGGCGGCACCGGCCTCGCACACACTACCGCCCCAGGGGGTGACATTTTTATGTTGCCGTTAGGGCGACAAATTCACGTTGCTACAACAGGCGCGCATTCCGATTTGTCAAAGCTCTTTAGAAATGTCCCCATTCTTAACTCGTTAGAAGTGTCCCCTTTTTGATTTCGCATTAGTTTTTGGTTTTTTGGTATTAGTTGGTTGTTGGCCTTGCCCGGAGCGCAGCCCTGCGGAGCCCGCAGGG
>WNER01000393.1_pt1 | contig 10700 bp, 12 predicted proteins | sample 5399921 | NCBI WGS metagenome assembly WNER01 (sample SAMN13153331, study PRJNA577476) | soil metagenome | isolation source: 20 cm grassland meadow soil 5 days after 1st rain plot 5 | place: USA:California | collected 2015-09-21 | reverse complement strand
CGAAGCGCTCGTACTCCTCGCGAAGGAGCTGCTCGTATTGCTCGGGCGTCGTACCGGCGGGCTCCATGCCGATCCCGGCCATGCGCTCGACCACCTCCGGCGACTTCACCGCGGCGCTCACGGCATGGCTAAGCCGCGCGACGGTCTCGCGCGGCGTGCGCGAGGCGACGAACACGCCCAGGGGAGCGGCCATGTCGAAGTCGGGCGCCACCGTCTCCGCGACCGTCGGTATCTCGGGTGTGAGCTTTGAGCGGCGCGCCATGCTGAAGGCGAGCACGCGCAGCTTTCCGCTCTTGATGGCGCCAGCCGGCCGGGTAGCCGATGAACCCGAGCTCCGGCCGTACGCCGGGTTTGAGACGCAGGCGCGGCGGCGGTGGCGCGCCGCGCGCAATGACGCCAGAGCCCTTCCAGGTGCGCGTGCCCTCGGTGGGATGGGTGATGCGCCCGCCCGCCGCGACCTCTTGCGGGTCATCTTCGAACGCGGGATTACCTTCCAGGGGGGAGGGCGAATCGGGCTTCACGCCCTCAATTCTAATGGGCGCCGGTGACGCAGGTTACCGAAAGAGGGGGAACGGGCTAAAGAGCGTGCTTGTGCGCAGCACCCTCGTCGGCTGGTGACGCGAACGCGCGCGCCGGGCCGACGCGGCCTACCAGAGGCAGCTTGAGCGAGGGATCGAAAGGATTGATCCCGAAGCTGAGTCCCAGCAAGTTCATTTCGAAGCCCTCGACCGCGCTTGCGGTGAAGGCGGCGAGCCCGAACAGCGAAAACTGGAAGCCGCGTCCGCTCGGGGCGCGCCCCACGAGTTTCCTCCCGGAATAGTCTTTGCCGATCGCGGTCGGCGGCAAATCGGCTTCCAGCTCGGGCACCGCGCGCAGTACCCAGGCGGTGAAAGTGTTGGAGTTCGGACCGGGCCACATGGTGTATTCGCCGGCCCAGGGATAGGAGCGCGCGGCCCTGTCGATGCGCGCGATGAGCTCTTCGACGTCCGCACCGCGTTTTTCGGCGACGAGCTCGGGCGCCGATCCGAACCAGCGCATGTCGGGTGCGCGATGCCGCACCACGAGCGCGGTGTCCTGCGAGCGCAGCCGCCAGCCGATGATCTCGTACACGGTGTATTCCGCTGCGGCAGCCGGTTTCACGGCGATCCAGGTGTGCACGCCGAAAACGCCCCGCCATCCGACGACGCGGGCTGCGTAGACCTGGATGATCGCATCGCGGGTGGTCACAGGGTCGGGCGCGAGTCCTACCCGCTCCTGGCTCGCACTGCGCCAGTCCTGCGCGGTGACTCGGCCCGCCATCGCGGCGGCAAGCGCAACTGCGCCTACGACGAGGATAAAGCTGACGATGCCCACGTGACGCCTCATTGATGTTTCATTGCCCGTTTTACAGATAGAGCGTGACGGTTTCATTTCGTTCAACGGGGCCGAAAGGGGGAGCGTTGACGCCGCCGGTAGGCGACGTTCGGTAATAATCCACGTCCGGCGTTCTAGTCGAACGCCTTGTCGCCGTCGCCAGACGTTTTTCCGGTCGCGCGCACCGCGGCGAAGTCGAAGAGCTTCCGGTCCATGAGGTGCGAGGGCACGAGATCCGAAAGCGCTCGGAACATGGATTCCACCCGGCCGGGATGGAGCTTTTCCCACTCGCGCAGCATCTCCTTAACCTGCTTCCGCTGCAGCGTCGGCTGCGAGCCGCAGAGATCGCACGGAATGATCGGGAATCCCCGCACCCTGGCGTAGGCTTCGAGGTCCGTCTCGGCGACGTAGGCGAGCGGCCGGATGACGACGTGTTCGCCGTCGTCGGACTGCAGCTTCGGCGCCATGGCCTTCATCTTGCCGCCGAAGAAGAGGTTGAGGAAAAACGTCTCCAGGATGTCGTCGCGGTGGTGGCCGAGCGCGATCTTGGTCGCGCCTACCTCGCGCGCGACCCGATAGAGGACGCCGCGGCGCAGCCGCGAGCACAGCCCGCACATCGTCTCGCCGTCGGGGACGACGCGCTTCACCACGGAATAGGTATCCTGCACCTCGATGCGGTAGGGAACGCCGAGCGAGTCGAGGTAGTCGGGCAGCACCCGCTCGGGGTACCCGGGGTGGCGCTGGTCCAGGTTGACGGCGATGAGGTCGAAGGAAACCGGCGAGCGCCCGCGCAGCTTCAAGAGCACGTCGAGCAGCCCGTAGCTGTCCTTGCCGCCCGAGAGGCACACCATGACGCGGTCGCCCGCCTGGATCATGCCGTAGTCGCCGATCGCCTCGCCGGCGAGCCGGCACAGGCGTTTTTCGAGCTTTCCCGCCTCGAAGCGCTGCTTGCGGGTGAAGTGGATTTTTTCGGGCGCGTTCATATGTTGATGCTCCTGCCTCCATCCACGGCGATGATTTGCCCCGTAACGTAAGGCGCTTCCGCAATCAGATAATAAACGGCGCGGGCGACGTCGTCCGGGTCTCCGGTACGCCGGAGCAAGGTGTGCGAGACGATGCGCTGGCGCGTCAGGTCGTCCCAGGACCCGTCCTCGGGCCAGATGATGGCGCCGGGCGCCACGCCGTTCACGCGCACGTCGGGCGCGAGCTCGCGCGCGAGCGAGCGCGTGAGACCCGCGAGGCCCGCCTTGGCGATCGAGTAGATCACGTAATTCTTGAGCGGCCGGTCGACGTGGATGTCGGTGATGTTGACGATCGCCCCGCCGGTCTTCTTGAGGTGCGGCGCCGCGGCTTGCGAGAGAAAAAGCGGCGCCCGGAGATTCGCGCCGATGAGGCTGTCCCACGTCGCCTGGGTCATCTCGCCCACCGGGGTCGGAAAGAAGGTCGAAGCGTTGTTGATCAGCGCGTCGAGCCTCTCGAAGCGACCGACCGTGTTCCTCACGATTTCCGGCAAACCCGTGAGATCGAGCAAGTCGGCCTGAATCAGCGCCACGGAATCGGCGCGCGCGGCGTTCAACTCGGCGCGCAGCGCCCTCGCCTCGCGCTCCGATCCCCGGTAATGCAGCATCAGGTTCGCGCCCTCGCGATGCAGGCGGCGGGCGATCGCTGCTCCGACGCGCTTCGCGCCGCCGGTGACGAGCACAACTTTCCCTGAAAGGGGTTCGCTCATGGCCTAGAATGATACCGGAATACTCTTTCCATTCCCGCGAGATGGCACTTCCCGAGCCTACGCCCGAAGCGCGCGCGCACAGCAATCGCGTTGCCGAGCACATTCGCGGCGAAATCGCGGCGAGCGGCGGCTGGATCAGTTTCGCGCGCTACATGGAGCTCGCGCTCTACGCGCCGGGACTCGGCTACTACAGCGCGGGCGCGAGAAAACTCGGCAAAGCGGGGGATTTCGTGACGGCCCCCGAGATTTCGCCGCTCTACGGGCTGACGCTCGCGCGCCAGGTGAAACAGGCGCTCGAGGCGGGGTTCGAGGACGTGCTCGAGGTGGGCGCAGGGAGCGGCGCGCTCGCCGCGACGCTGCTCGAGGAGCTCGAGCGCGCGGGAAACGTGCCGCGCAACTATCTCATCCTCGAGCTCTCGGCCGATCTTCGCGAGCGAAGCCGGGACACGCTCGCCGCGACAGTGCCGCACTTGCTCGAGCGTGTGGCCTGGCTCAATCGCCTGCCTCCCGTGTTTTCCGGTGTCGTGCTCGGCAATGAAGTGCTCGATGCGATGCCCGCCCACGTGGTGCGCGTTCAGGGCGAAAAGCTGGAGGAAGGCGGTGTCGGCGTGCGGAACGATCGTCTCGGCTGGTCGTGGCGGCTCGCTTCCGGCGGGCCGCTAGCTGCCGCGCGCACGCTCAAGCTCCCCGAGGGCTATCGCACCGAGATCCAACTCGCCGCGCAGGGCTTCATACGTTCGCTCTCGGGCGTGCTAGAGAAAGGCGTGGCGTTTTTCGTCGATTACGGTTTTCCGCAGAAGGAGTACTACCATCCGCAGCGCAAGGACGGGACGCTCATGTGCCATTACCGCCACCACGCGCACGCCGATCCCTTTTTCCTTCCGGGCTTGCAGGACATCACCAGCCACGTCGATTTCAGCGCTATTGCCGGCGCCGCGCACGAGGGCGGGCTCGAAGTCGCCGGCTACGCCAGCCAGGCGCAGTTCCTCGTCAATTGCGGCATTACCGAGGTGATGTCGCGCACGCCGGCGGAGGACGGCGCGAAGTTCCTTCCCCTCGCCAACCAGGCGGACCGATTGATGAGCCCGGCGGAGATGGGCGAGCTCTTCAAGGTGATCGCATTCGCTCGCGGGTTCTCCCGGCCTTTGCTCGGCTTCGGCGAAGGCGACAGGCGAAGTGCGCTGTAAGGTGTAACCTATCCCCCCCGACCAAGGCGGGTCAGGCGCTAGAGGAGACTGCGATGGAAGCTGCGCAAGCGCAATGGGTCAAGGTCCATCCGCTGGTCGTGCGCGTCACCCACTGGATCAACGCCTTCGGCATCCTCATCATGGTCGCGAGCGGCTGGCGCATCTACAACGCGTCGCCCCTTTTCGCGTTCAGGATCCCGAACGAGCTCACACTCGGGGGCTGGCTCGCCGGCGCGCTGCAGTGGCACTTCGCCGCGATGTGGCTGATCGTGATCAACGGCATCGTATATCTGACTTACGGCATCGTCTCCGGACACTTTCGCAGAAAGCTATTTCCGCTGACGCCAGGCGCGGTGTTTCGCGACATGCTGCGGGCGTTGCGCGGCCAGCTCGCACACGAGGATCTTTCCGTGTACAACGCCGCGCAGCGCGCAGCCTACCTCGCGATCATCCTGTGCGCGATCGTGCTGGTTCTCTCGGGCCTCGCGATCTGGAAGCCGGTCCAGCTGCAGGAGATCACGGCGATTTTCGGCGGCTATGAAAGCACGCGCGTCGTGCACTTTCTCGCGATGGCTCTGTTGGTTCTGATCGTAGTGGTGCACGTCGCGATGGTGATTCTCGTGCCGCGCACTTTCCCCACGATGATCACGGGCCGCGCAAGGAGGACATCATGAAGAAACGGACGATGGAGACAAGTCTCGCCGGACATTCGCCCGGGCTCGTCCGCTCGATCGAGCGGCGGCTGTTCCTGAAGCAAGGCCTCTCGCTCGGGGCGCTCGCGCTGCTCTCGGGCTGCGATCCGACCGACGACGAAGGGGTGCAGAGCCTGCTCAAGGGAATGTCGCGCTGGAACGACCGCGCTCAAGGCTGGCTCTTCAATCCGAACAAGCTCGCGCCGGAATATCCCGAGAGCGCAATCACCAAGCCTTTCCCCTTCAACGCCTTCTACAGCGAGGAAGAGGTCACGCTCGTGGACGGCAAGGACTACAAGCTGGAGCTCGAGGGCCTGATCCGCGAGAAGAAACCCTGGACGCTGCCTGAGCTCTACGGCCTGCCGCAGACCTCTCAGATCACGCGCCATATCTGCGTCGAGGGCTGGAGTGCGATCGGCAAGTGGAGCGGCGTGCGCTTTTCGGATTTCCTCGCACGCGTCGGCGCCGACACTTCCGCAAAATACATCGGCTTCACCTGCGCCGACGACTACTACACCAGCATCGACATGGCGACCGCACTCCATCCACAGACGCTCCTCACCTTCCGGTTCGCAGACCAGGTCCTTCCGCCGAAATATGGTTTTCCCATGAAACTCCGGATCCCCACCAAGCTCGGCTTCAAGAACCCGAAGCACATCATGTCGATGTTCGTCAGCAACGAGTTTCCCGGAGGGTACTGGGAGGACCAGGGCTACAACTGGTTCAGCGGCAGCTGATGAAACCGCTTGAAATCGCCGCGCTGGCGACGTTCCTTGCGGCAAGCGCCGGCGCCTCGGCCGCGGACGCACCTGGGAAGCCCATGAAGATGGACGAGCCCATGCACGGCGAGATGAAGAAAGAAAGCATGAAGAAGGGCGATGTGAAGAAGGCCGCGAAGAAGAAGGAGCGAGAGATGAAGCCGATGATCGAGAAGGAAGCAGCCGGATCGACGAAGAAATAGGCGCGCGGCGCCGCTTTAGCGCGGGTCGAGCGTCATGAAGAGGTTGTTCAGCGACTCGGCGAGCGTAGGGTGCGCGAAGATCGCTTCCTTGATCGCGGGGAAGGGAAGCTTCCCCATCATCGCGATCTGCATCATCGACATGATCTCCCCGCCTTCCACGCCGAGAACGGTGCAGCCGAGAATCTGTTGCGTCTTTGCGTCCACGATCGCCTTCATGAACCCGCGCGTCTCGCTCATCTCCAGCGCCCGGGCCACGCCTCTCATCGACAGTTTCGCCACGCGGTGGTCGATGCCGCGTCTTTGCGCCTCGGTTTCGTTCAGCCCTACCGTTGCGAGCTGCGGATCGATGAACATGCAATTGGGCACCAGCCGCCCTTCGATGGTCGCGTTGCCGCCGTTCAGCCAGTTCTCGCGCAGGATGCGGAAATCGTCGTAGGAAATGTGGGTGAAGGCAGGGCCGCCCTTGACGTCGCCGATGGCGTACACATCCGGCACGTTCGTTTCCAGTTTCGAATTTACCTTGATGAAACCCGACGCGTCGGTCTCGACGCCGGCGGCGCCGAGGTTGAGGCGGTCGGAATTCGGAACCCGGCCGAGCGCGAGCAGCAGGTGGCTGCCCGAGATCCTCCTCGAGCCCTTGCCAGTCTCGAGCACCACGCGCACGCCCGTTCTGATCTTTTCGAGACGCGTCACCTGCGTCGAGTTGAGAATCGCGATTCCGTCTTCCTTGAGGATTTTCTCGACCTCGGCCGAAACGTCAGGGTCTTCGCGCAGAATCAGCCGCGGATCGCGGTTCACGACCGTCACGCGCGCACCGAACCTTCGGAACATCTGGCAGAACTCCAGGCCGATATAGCCGCCGCCGAGCACGACGAGATGCTTGGGCAGCTCGGTCAGCTGCATGAGGCTCGAGGAGTCGAGGAAGCCGATCCGGTCGAGCCCTGGGATAGCCGGCGCTGCGGGCCGGCCGCCTGTATTGATGACGATGCGCTTGCCTTCGAGTTCGCGCGTGCCACCACTTTTCAGTTCCACGACGATGCGCTTGGCGTCCCTGAATCGCGCCTCGCCGAAGATCAGTTCGATATTGGCGGTTTTCTCGAGCGTCTTCTGGACGTAATGGCGGAAGCTCTCGACCATACGGCGCTTGCGCTTGTACACCCGACGCATGTCCACCGTCACGGGACCGGTGCCGACGCCGTAGTCTTTCGAGCGCCGAGCGAGATAAGCGACGCGAGCGCTGGCCACCAGGGTCTTGGTCGGCGTGCAGCCGACGTTGATGCAGGTCCCGCCGACGTGCTCGCGCTCGATCACCGCGATTTTCCAGCCAGCGCGAGCGAGCGCCAGCGCGAGCGGCTTCGCCGATTGCCCGGTGCCGATGATGACCGTGTCGAACTGAGCAGTGCTCATGAAGCCTCCTTTAACTCGACATCCGACCGCGTTCCCTGCGGCCGATGAACGTGACTTCCAGGTCAGTATAATCGCGGCATGCCGCGCATCGCCGCGTTCGTTTTCGCTGCCGCGCTTGCCGCGCCCGCGTGCGCGCAGGATGCGACCCAGCTCGTCGATCAGGCAAAAAGACGCTGGGCCGAGAGCCCGCACGGTCAGATGCTCGAGCGCATTCTTCCTCCCACGTTCGAGCTGCACCAGCTTCCCGAGCGCCGATCCCGCGGTGCGCGCCTCGTCGTCCGGTACTGCGTCCAGTGCCACAACCTTCCCAATCCGGCGATGCACCACGCGGCGAAATGGCCGGCGATATTCGAGCGCATGGTGGTGCGCATGCGCGGCAAGGGCAACCTCGGCGAGCTGATGGAGGACATGATGGCGGGCGTGGAGGCGCCGAGCGTGGATGAAGCGGGAGCTCTGCTCGCCTATCTCCAGAAGCACGCTCAGCGGCCGCTCGACCCCAAGAAATATCCCGCAGTAAACCGGCCCGAGGGGCAATCGTTCAAGCTCGCCTGCCAGCAGTGCCACGTGCTGCCGGACCCGCGGCGTCACACCGCGTCGGAGTGGCCCGCGGTGGTCGAACGCATGGAAAAGAACATGAAGTGGATGAATCGCGTCGTCGGCAGCCGGCCCGAGCCCGACGAGCCGCGGCTGAGAGTCGAGGAGATCAACGCCTTCCTCGCCAAGTACGCGCGCAAAGGCTGATCACGAAGGAACCGCCATTCCGCGCTTCACCGCCGGTCTCGCGCCGATCGCGCCGAACCAGCGTTTCACGTTCGGATAAACATTCAAGTCGGTCTTGTGCCACTCGTAACGCGCGACCCAGGGATAGGTGGCGATGTCCGCGATCGAATACTCGGCGGCGAGGTACTCCGCCTCGCCCAGGCGCCGGTCGAGAACAGCGTAGAGCCGGTCTTTTTCCTTGGTGTAACGTTCGATGGCGTAAGGCACCTGCTCTTTCGCCGAACGCAGGAAATGGTGCACCTGGCCGAACATCGGGCCGATGTGGCCCATCTGGAACATGAGCCATTGCAGCGCCAGGTATTTGCCGCGGTCGCTCCGTGGCAGGAATTTCCCGGTTTTCGCCGAGAGGTAGATGAGGATCGCGCCCGATTCCATCATCCGCATGGGCTTTCCGTCGGGCCCGTCCGGATCGACGATAGAGGGAATCTTGGCGTTGGGGTTGATGGCAACGTAATCGGGAGCGAACTGATCGCCCGCGCCGATGTTGATTTTGTGGACGTTATACGCGAGACCGCATTCCTCCAGCATGACGGAAATCTTGCGACCGTTGGGCGTGCTCCAGGTGTAGAGCTCGATCATCGTTTTCCCCGGGGAGTTTTGGAAGCCGCGCAGTGTATCGTGAACCCCGGTAAAGTAAAGCCATGCTGAAATGGCTGCTGGCGGTCGCGATCGCCCTTGTCGTGCTCACGGTGCTTTCGCCGTGGCTGTCGAAATACGGCCTGGGCCGGCTGCCCGGCGACCTCACCGTGCGCTACAAAGGGCGGCTCTATTACCTTCCCTTCGCCACCACGATCGTGCTTTCGCTCGCCCTGACGCTGCTCGCGCGGCTCCTCTGAACGGGCTCGGCTTCCCTCGCGGCGAGGCGCTTCTCGAGCGCAGCGAGCTTCTTCTTCATCGCGGCGCCCTCGAACATCTGCGGGTTGGAGGGCGGATACCCCTCGGCCCGTTCCCGGTCGTCTACCGTTTCTTTCGCAGCCTCGAACGCCTCGGCAAACGAGAAGGTGTCGCGCAGCGCCTCGTCGTAGAACGCCTGGCTGAACCAGGTGTAGTCGCTCTCGTAGTCGCAGCCGAAGGAGGAGTGGAACGCGTCCGCGGCGGTGATGATGAGGGTGTTGTCGTCCTTGAGCGGTTCGATGTATCCCCCGGAGAAACACGCCGAGATCACGATCACCTTCCACTTGATGCCGCTGTCGGCGAGCATGCGCGCGAGAGCGCTCGGGGTGAGCTGCGCGAGCTCGAGCGGTGGGAGATCCAGCACAAGTCTGTAATCATTGTCCCCGTGAGTGGCGATGTGCAGGAGCACGATGTCCTCGTCGGTATTGATCACGTCGCCGAGATGCGCAAGCGTGGCGCGCAGGTTGCTGGCCGTGGCGATGGGATAATTCTTCAGGGTCGCGGTATTGTTGATGAGCGCGATCGACCTTCCCGCGGCGTCGAAACGCTCCTCGAGCAGCTCCTTGACCGAAACCACCTCCGAGTAGAAAGTGTCCTGCCCGCTGTCGCCTGCAACTCCGACGAAATACAGGTCCACGACGCCGTGCCGCTCCGGGCTGAGCGCGGCAAGCTGCTCATCGAGCAGGACCCCCTGCCGGTGGAACACTTCCTCCTGAGTCAGCCGCGGACGCGCAGCTCCGGCTCCGTCATCCCGGGCCGCGATCCAAAGCTCGCTGCGCGGAAAAACCGCGACGAGGATCGCGAGGAGCCCCGCAAAAAGGCCGAACGCGAGCACCGAAGGACGGCCGCGCCATCCGGTGAGGACGTAAAGGGTGCGCGGAAGCACGGCGAAGCCCCACGCGACAAACGCCCAATACACGGAGTCCGCGTCGAGTTCGACCGCTCCCAGGCGCATCGCCGCCTGGACCGCCACTCCAGCGACTTCGAAAACGGGGTCCGTCGCGACGAGCAATACCGCGAACGCCAGGGCGAGCTGCGCTTCGCGAAACACTCTCGCGGCAAGAAGACAGGTGCCGAGCACGAGCGGGATCTCCGCGAGCCCGGCGGTGAGCGCGCCGAAATCGACGGTGCCCGGAAAACCCGCGCGCAGCATGCCCCCGACGAGCCAGAACCCAAGGCTCACGAACACCAGCGCCGCGTACTGCCCGATCGAGATGCGGAAGTCGAGCGCACGCACCGGCAGGAAAAGCGCAAGGCGCGTGCCGGCGAGGAGATTCTGCTTGAGATCGTCCCACGGCATATCGGTTTCGGATCGAGGTTCCATCTCAGACCAATCCTTCGATTGCGGCGATCCGCGCGCGGCGCAGCTTTGCGGCGATATCGGATTTCGCGCTCCGGGCGGCGATTTTCGCGGCATCGACCCCGGCAGCCGCGGCGAGCGCCCGCCGCAGGACCACGCGCGGCATGTAGGGACTTTCCGTCCAGCCGCGCTCGCCCCGCTCGACGCAGGCGAGGACCGCGAGCAGCTCGTCGAAGCGCTCGGACCTGCGCAGGGCGTCGCAATGCTCAAGCAGCGCAAGCAGGTCCGGCGCACCCAGCGTGGGGGCGTGCTTTATCGTCTCGCCGTGCTGCCGGGCGAGCAGGGCAAGGTCACGGCAGTCGCCGGGCGCCTTGAGGCGCTCGCTCAGCGCGCGCGT
>WNER01000390.1_pt1 | contig 10724 bp, 9 predicted proteins | sample 5399921 | NCBI WGS metagenome assembly WNER01 (sample SAMN13153331, study PRJNA577476) | soil metagenome | isolation source: 20 cm grassland meadow soil 5 days after 1st rain plot 5 | place: USA:California | collected 2015-09-21 | reverse complement strand
GATGACGCCCTGAACATCCGCGCCCGTGTGCTCGTTTCCGGCATGGGCGCGCTCCACGTTCCGCATTATCCGGAAATTCCCGGCATCGAGCGCTTCTCCGGTCCTTCATTTCATTCTGCCACGTGGCGGTCTGATGTGGATTTGACCGGCAAAACCGTCGCCGTCATCGGCACCGGCGCCAGCGCTATTCAATTCATCCCGCACATCGCTCCGCGCGCCGGCAAGCTCTACATTTTTCAGCGCACCCCTCCGTGGATTGTTCCGCGGCTCGATTTTGGTTTCTCCGAGAAAGCACGCAAGCGATTTCGCCACCTGCCGGCCCTCACCTGGGCATTCCGCAAATTCCTTTTCTTTGCCCTCGAGTGGCGCGTCCTGAGTTTTCTTGGCGATCGTGTCGTTCGCGAACACATGGAGAGAATCGCCCGACGCCACCTGGAAAGAAGCATAAAAGACCCCGGGCTCCGTGCCGCGCTAACGCCCCGCTATCAGATTGGATGCAAGCGCATCTTGCTCTCCGACGATTTTTATCCCATATTCAAGCGCCGCAATGTCGAACTCGTCACCGAAAAGATTGCTCAAGTCCGTGAGCGCAGCGTCGTCACACAGGATGGCACGGAACTCCCCGTGGACGTCCTGATCTACGGCACGGGCTTCCGCGTCACGGAGCAATTCATCGGCATGAAGCTTTTCGGCAGGAATGGCCTCGAGATTCACGACGCCTGGCGAAACGGCTTGAGTGCGTATCTCGGCGTGACCGTCAGCGGCTTCCCTAATTTTTTTATGCTCCTCGGACCCAATACCGGCCTCGGCCACAATTCTGTCGTGTTGATGATCGAGGCGCAGGTGCGATATGTCATCAATTGCCTCAAGCTGATGCGCAAGCGAAACATTTCCGCGATGGAGGTGCGCGCCGAATCGCAAAAGCATTTCGCCGCGAACCTGCGCGACCACATGGCTCGCACCGTCTGGCAATCCGGCGGCTGCCGCAGTTGGTATCAGGACACCCACACCGGCGAAAACACCACGCTCTGGCCCGGGTCCGTCATTCAATATTTTCGCGCCACGCGTTCCGTTTCTCTCTCCGAATACGACCTCACGCCTGCTCGCCCGGAGGGCTGAAGCCCTAACACGTTGCTAAATGTGCCCCCTTAACGCTACAATCGCCCCACCAGGCGAGCCCACCAGCTGCTTTTCAAATTAGGAGGGGATATGAAAGCAAGAGCAACCGTAGTTACTCTGGCGTTGTGTTTTGTCGCAGCGGCAGTATGCTTGGCGGCGGACGGATTCACTGGAACCTGGAAGTTGAACGAAGCCAAGTCCAAGGTGGGTCCCGGAGTGCCGAAGAACGGCACCGTTGTTTACGAGGCCGCGGGCGATAGTGTGAAAATCACAGTAGAAGGCACAGACAGCGCGGGCACGGCCACCCGCAGCGAGTGGACCGGCAAGTTTGATGGCAAGGACTACGCGGTGACCGGTGATCCCACTTCAGACATGCGCTCGTATAAAAAGGTAAACGACAGCACATTGACGTTCACCGCCACGAAGGACGGTAAAGTCACTCTGACCGGGCGCGTCGTCATTTCGGCCGACGGCAAAACCCGTACGGTCAATATCACAGCGACTGATGCGAATGGAAAGAAGGCTCGCGGCACCTCGGTGTACGACAAGCAGTAGCCTCCCCCAGCCACGGGCGGCAGTCCGCAGAGTTCTGGTAGTGGGCCATCGGTGTCCTTTTGCCCACCACCAGAATTCCCAGCTTATTTGTGCGGATGCGCTGGGGTGTGCGAAAATAGAGTTGAGAAATGAGATGAAGAGGAAAGCATGAGTACCTCCCTCGGAAAACATGTCACGCTGACGAAGCCCGACGACTTCGGCAGCCTGCTCCAGGACGAAGGTATCATCTTCACGCAACTGGACAAGGCTGTGAACTGGGCGCGCAAAAGCTCCATCTGGCCGCTCGGGTTCGGTCTCGCGTGCTGCGCCATTGAAATGATGTCCATGGCTGCTGCGCGCTTCGATGTGGCGCGCTTCGGCGCGGAAGTCTTTCGTCCTTCGCCGCGGCAGGCCGATTTGATGATTGTTGCCGGGCGGCTTTCGCAGAAAATGGCTCCTGTAGTGCGCCAGCTCTACGATCAAATGCCCGAACCCAAGTGGGTCATTTCCATGGGCGCCTGCGCGACTTCCGGCGGCGTTTTCAACAACTACGCTATCGTTCAAGGCTGCAATCAAGTCATTCCCGTGGACGTTTACGTCCCCGGCTGCCCGCCGCGCCCGGAAGCCCTGCTCTACGCGATTCTCCAGCTTCAGAAAAAGATTGAGAACGAAAAAGGTTCCTTTAGGCGCGCCCTGAACTTCGCTTAGTCGCACGAACTTCAGTCTGTGCCATGTGGTCCATGCCCATATCTGTCCGGCTGCCGTGGGTTTCCGCACTCATACTGCTCCTCTCGGTTTTTGCTTGCGGCTGCCATGTCATTCGTGATGCAGTCCCGCCTCCGCCGCCTGCTGCTTCGGATTGGAACTTGGTTTGGTCCGACGAATTCAGCGCTCCAGACGGTTCCGCTCCCGATTCTTCCAAGTGGACCTACGACCGCGGCGGCAAAGGTTGGGGCAACAGAGAACTCGAGTGCTACACCAACCGCTTACAGAACACGCACATTCAAGGCGGCAACCTCGTCATCACCGCGCAAAAAGAAAACTTCACCTGCTCCGATAGCGTTTCGAGCGGCTACACTTCCGCTCGCCTGAAAACGCAAGGTCTCTTCAGCCAGGCCTACGGCCGCTTTGAAGCGCGCATCAAAATCCCCGCAGGGCAGGGAATGTGGCCCGCTTTCTGGATGCTCGGCAATAACATCACTACATCTGGCTGGCCCGCTTGCGGCGAAATCGACATCATGGAAAACATCGGCAAAGAGCCCGCCACCGTCCACGGCTCGCTTCACGGCCCCAGCACAACGAGTCGCACCAGCGACGCATCGGCTCGCTTCAGCTTTCCCGCCGGCCTCAACTTTGCCGACGCTTTTCATCTCTACGCGGTCGAATGGGAGCCGGGCGTCGTCCGCTTTTATGTGGACACAAATCTATACGCTACGTTCACGCAATCCCAGTGGCCCGCGGGTGGAACCTGGGTTTTCGATCATCCGTTCTTCATCCTTTTAAATGTCGCCGTAGGCGGCAACTGGCCCGGCTCACCGGACAACACCACACAATTTCCGCAACAAATGCTCGTCGACTACGTCCGTATCTACACCAAGCAATAATTTCTCCTCATTTCTCCGTTTTCCTTCGTCGCCACGTTGTAGCGCAGGGCGTTAGCCCTTTGGCCTTCGGTGAGTTGTACCGCGGTGCATGAGCTCCGTGGCTGCTGCGTTTTCCGCCTCCTCTGTGTTAAAACTTCTTCAGGCATCCTTACCAAGGAGGGACCCGTACCATGAACACAGCGCCTGCCACCGCATCGCCCGACCCTGCGCGCCAGCTTTTGCGCCACACGCTTGCCACGGTCGCCTATCGCGGCGGAAAGGCCTTGCGCGGCGCCCCCGATCGCTTCGCCACGTTTCACATCGGCGACAAGACGCGCACGCCTGCGCAAATTCTCGCCCACCTGGGCGATCTCTTTGACTGGGCGCTCTCCATCGCGCAGGGCAAGCAAGCCTGGAAGGACTCCGCGCCGCTCCCTTGGAACGCCGAAGTCGAACGCTTCTTCGCTACCGTCCAAAAATTCGACGATTACCTGGCTTCTTCCGAACCGCTCCACGGTTCCACGGAAGGCCTCTTCCAGGGCCCGGTCGCTGATGCGCTGAATCACATTGGGCAGATCGCCATGCTCCGGCGCCTTGCCGGCTCTCCCATCCTGGCCGAAAACTATTTCAAGGCCGACATCGTCGCTGGCCGCGTCGGCCCCGAACAATCCGCCCCCCGCCGCGAATTTGAGTAAACTTTCAATTCGCTTTTCGCGGCGAAGTTGAGTACGGCTCGTGCCTACGCAGGTTGAACCGGTGTGACTTGCATCAGAGCGATGGCCCAGTCTTCCCGTTGGCGAACGAGCACCACACTCATCCGATGGATCCAGATGCGTTCCATGCTAGCCAAAATGGCGTTCTTCCAAAGAACCATCGCAACCACCGCATCGCCCGAGTCCACAATCGTTTGTTCGAGGACATATGCCGCATTTTTCTTCGCATAAGGCGCAAACAGCGCTACAAATTCCTTTTCAATTTCCTCGCGATTCCATTGCCTTCCGTGCACATCCACAAATTGTGTGTTCGCCGCGCAGTAGGGCAGTAGATCCTCCGCCTTCTGCCACTTGAGCCCGGCCAGAAAGCTTTCGAGTGTCGGCAATGCTGAGTTGCGTGGCTGGACTCTGGCCTTCGGAACACCCGTAGTCTTCGCCAATTGCTCTCTAATCTCTGAAGGGTTTGGAGTCCTGCTCCGCAAGACTTGAGCGGCAAGCGAGCCATCCACTTGCAACATCCCAAGCAGCATATGTTCCGTTGCAATATGACCGTGACCGAGTCGTTCAGCTTCCTCAGCCGCCAGCTTCAGAACCTTTTTGGCTTCTTCAGAAAGTGGTACCTCCACAGAGGTCCCAAATCTTTCGCCTCTTGTGATGCGTTTTTCAATTTCAGCGCGAATTTTTTCTAGGCTTGAGTCCGGCCCCAGAAAACGCATCTTTAGCGAGGGATCTTCACGCAAAAGTCCCAGTAGCAGATGTTCGGTGTCAATATACCGGCTGCCGTATTCGCTGGCCTCATAGCGCGCAAAGAAAATCACGCGCCGCGCTCTCTCCGTATAACGCTCAAACATGAAACTCCTTGCACCCAGGCCTTCGGACTAACGGGGCCGTTCCCGACAACGAAACCCTTAGTGTAGTGCGGAAGAGGCAGCTCGCAATTACGCCAATCGTTTGCGGAAAACACTCGTCCCCTGCGAGTATTAAGAGGTACCAACTTGAAGGGCAATCTTACTGCGTGACCATCGCCGGCGCTTCTTCCTGTTCTTCGTGCGCCGCGCGAATAATTTGCAGCTCGACGTCTGTAGCCTGAAACGGATAGCGAAGCGTCCCAAGTACGCCACATTCCGCCACTTCTTTCGGGTCCACCGGGTCGCTCTCCTCGGTAGTCAGCACTACGCGCGGCGTTTGCCCTGGGGACTGCGGGTGGTTCAGCAATTGCTTGTAAGACCCATCCGCCAGCCTCTGGTCCGAGAAGAGCAGCGAAATGTGTTGCCGGGAAAGCACTTCTTCCGCCTGCTGAAACGTCGAAACCGATATTACATTCAGAGGCAGCTCTTCTAGGATCTTGATTAATGACCTGCGATGTTCGAAATTTCCCGATGCGACCAAAACGTCCCATTCCTTTGACATCTTTACCTCCAGACCCGAGGGCCCTAGCTAGCCAAGAGATTGATCTGTCTAAGTCGAACGCTTGCCAACAGCCACGAACCGAATTACTTGTCCTTCGCAAAGAGGGCTTTACGAAGCAGGGGCCATACTTTAGAAATCCGTTCCTTGCCGCGCAATCAGATATTTACCCGATGTTTCCCGAGTGATTCCCTTACCAGTACATCTCTTTGTAAGTCTCATTCTGTTTGCTGCTTTGTAACATTCTTTATGTTATTATCGCCGGCAAAGCTACGGTCTTAAGTCGCAAAAGCTGGGCCACGGCGCAAAGTTCTCGTTCGCCAGGCCACCGTTAATAGTGACGAAGACCGGGCATTTCGTTTCATCCGTCTTATCCGTTACGCGGGTCTCTTAAAATTTCGCATTCGGAAGAGGCACGACATGATTCTTTCCGAGCGTTTGCGTTCCATCCGTGAACAAAAGAAACTGACTCAGGGAGATATCGAGGAGCGCACCGGGCTCAAGCGTTCTTACGTCTCGCGGCTCGAGCATGGCCGCACCATTCCTTCTCTAGCGACGCTGGAAAAATTTGCCCTCGCCTTCGATGTCCCGCTCTATGTGTTCTTCTACGACGGCGAAGCGCCTCCCAAAGCTTCCTCTCTCCCCGCTGCAGTGCAGGCCTCCAACGGCCACGACCATTGGGGCCTGGACGGTGAATCGGCTCGCTATGTTCATCGGCTGAGCCTTCTTCTCCGCCGCATCACCGAAAACGACCGTAAGATGCTGATCCACTTTGCCTTGCAACTCATCCGCCAAAAAAGATCCTAATTTCTTCTCTTGGCGGTGCAACGCTTTTTGGCTCCGCGTCACTATTTCTTTGCCGGAGAATAGGATTCCGCGATCGTCCTCGCGTGGCAGGTCCTCACCGCTCCATTTCCCAGGCTGAACGCGCGGACGCTCGCCTACTCATTCACCGGCAGAAGGAGGGCTCTATGTCAGGAACATGGAAGCCTCTGGTCAATCAACCAACCTTCCCCGCAAGCACCATGCTACTTCTGACGGACGGTTCGGTGATTTGCCAAGAATCGGGTGGTAAGCGCTGGTGGCGCCTTTGGCCGGACCAGCACGGAGACTACGTCAACGGCACGTGGTCGCCGCAAGCGGATATGCTCAACTCGCGTCTCTACTATGCATCCGCCGTGCTGAACGATGGCCGCGTTTTTGTCGCCGGCGGTGAATATAGCGATGCCGGCAGCGACACGAATAAGGCCGAAATCTTCAACCCCATCCTCGACCAGTGGACGTCACTGTCCGCTCCTCCTGGATGGAACAACATTGGCGATGCTCCCTGCGTGGTTCTTCCCGACGGCCGCTTGCTTCTCGGCTCCATCTTCGACAAGCGCACCGCCATCTACGATCCCAGCACCAATACTTGGACTGCCGGTCCCAACAAAGACGACGCCAGCTCCGAGGAAACCTGGACGCTTCTTCCGGACGAAACTGTCCTGAGCGCCGAGTGCAGCGCGCATCCAAAAACCGAAAAGTACGTTGCCGCCGCCAATCAGTGGGTGAGCGCGGGCTCCACTCCGGTGGATCTCGTGCAAGCTTCCTCCATTGAAATTGGCCCCGCCCTTCTGCTTCCCGACGGCCGCGTCTTCGCCACCGGTGCCAGCGGCCACACGGCCATTTACACCCCGCCCAACATTGCCAATCAGCCGGGCACTTGGACCGCCGGCCCGGACTTCCCGCTCGACAACAACGGCAAGCTCATGGAAGCCAAAGACGCTCCCGGCTGCCTGATGCCCAACGGAAACGTCCTGTGTGTCGCAGGTCCTGCGGGGGAAGGCGGCAGCTTCCCGGGCCCCATGAAGTTCTTTGAATTCGACGGAAGCGCCCTCCAGACTGTTCCCAGTCCTCCGAACAACGGCGGCCCGCCTTACGTCGGCCGTATGCTCCTTATCCCAACAGGCGAAGTGCTGTTTGCTGCGGGTGGCAACCAGATCTTTGCTTACGATCCTTCCGGTAGCCCTGACCCGGCATGGAGGCCGCACATCACGTCGTGTCCCCATCATATCGAGGCAGGGCACAGCTACACCCTCTACGGCCGCCAGCTTAACGGCTTGTCCCAAGCCGTCAGCTACGGCGACGACGCCACTTGTGCCACCAACTATCCCTTGATTCGCATTCGCCACCAAGGTACCGGCAAGGTCACGTACTGCCGTACCTTCAACCACAGCACCATGGGCGTCGCTACCGGCACATCCATCCAGAACACCACGTTCAAGGTTCCGTTCAGCGCGCCGCACGGCCACTCGGAACTCGTGGTCATCGCCAATGGCATTCCCTCGAATGCCTGGGCCGTCAACGTGCAGCCGTTCCATTTCTGGAACTTCCCCAACTACGAAGCCTTTACCCGGCTCATCGGCAGTCTCGCCGATGGCCCTCTCTGGGCTCTCGGGCCTCATGGCCCCGTGCCCGTGGATCCCTGGGGGCCGGAATTCGCCAAGCGCGCCGAACAAGCTTACGTGCAGTTGCGCTCGGCCGTTCGCACGCTCTACGACATCGGCAACGAAGTCATCGATTTGCGCGAAAAGCAGGAAGTGGGCGAACGCCTCGCTCCCAAAAAGTCCGCAGGCGGCGTCCGCAAAAAAGCCAAGTCGGCCTAGTGCCCCTTGGCCTTTGGATTGAATGCTTGCACGTGGACGGACGGCCTTCATGGCCGTCCCTCCTTAACTCAATCCTCGCCCTGTAGCGACGGCTTTCCTAAGCCGCCCGCTCTCAAGAACGATATATCGTGCCTCTACGGGATAAGCCGGGTTACTCCAAGGCAGCCAGGGCGTTGATGCGGCCGTGGCCGGACTGCGGGTCCGCGCCGGGCTTCAGAATGTCGTCGGCGGATTGCTCAATCAGCGTGCGCAACTGCGACGGATTCATGTGGCCGAACTTACCGACGATGAGAGCAGCAATGCCGGAAACGTGCGGCGTGGCCATGGAAGTGCCATCCGCAAAAAAGTACAGATTGGACGAGCCATTTTTCCCGCCGGGGCTCAGGACGAAATCAATCACGAAACACGGCGCCGTAATGACGCCGACGTGGCAGACCTGCGATTGCGGTGTGAAGACTGCATCGCCACCCGGCGCGGCAACGCTAATCACCGACTGCCCGAAATTGCTGTACGAGGCGAGCCGGTCAAACACTGCGGGAGAATTGAAGCCAAACGCGCCAAAACCAACCGGTCCGGTGGCGGAGACGGCCATGCCGTTGCCCGACTGCGCAGGAATCTCGAACAAAATGCCATTCAGGTCCAGGCCGTTGTTTCCAGCAGCGCTCACCACTAGCGTGCCTTGAGCCTCAGCGTGATTCACAGCGCGGTTGAGCGCGGAAAGGAGCGGGCCGAGTCCGCCGCCCCCGGCGTTATTGCGATCGAACGTGGTTCCCAGACTCATGTTAATGACGTCTGCATGGACGGCAGGTCCGGAAGCGTACTCAATGCCGGCGATGAGCGAGGCAAAAGAGCCGGTACCGGCGTCTTTCAGGACTTTTACGGACACGAGTTCCGCATCCGGAGCGACTCCTTGCGTGCCGATGCCGTTGATGGGTGCGGCGACGATGCCCGCGACATGCGTTGCGTGGCTGAATTTGCCGTTTGAGGGGAAGACGAAGCTGGGCTCACTCGGGACGAAGGAAGTGCTGAGCGAGGTGTTCAGATTCGCCGCAATGTCAATGTGGCTGGCAACAATTCCGGTGTCGAGGATCGCTACTCGTGCGCGCGTGGCGCCGTTGCCGCGGTCGCCATTGGCGGCCGTTTGATCCGCGTGAATCTGGTGCAGGTTCCACTGCACGGCGCTGAAGGTTTCATGGTTGGCGGGAGGAAGTCCGGAAGCATCAAGCGGGGGCAGCGCGGAATCGTCAATGACGTTATCGGCCTGAACGACCGTTTCGTTCGGCGAAATCCATTGCAGCTCCTGGTCTTCGCTCACGGATTGCACGCCCTGCAGAGCGGCGGCATGGGCGGCAAAATTCGGGTCGCTGGATTGCGCGACCACAACGCCGATGGCGTCGTATTGAGCGATCACGCTGGGGCCAAGCGCGCTCGCAAAGCTGGTGCTTCGCGGTCCTTGGCCATTCGCGAGGATGACGTAAGTCTTGGTGGGATTCTGCGCGGGTGTGGCGATCCACACCAAAAGGCACAGCAACACCACCGCAATCACTTTTCGGGACATGGATTTCCTCCTTTGCGGGGACGCTGATTGTTCTTTGTGCACGACGAAGGCGCGCAAGATCACAGGGCGTAAAAAACCATAGGTCAGTGGATGCTTGGTGTCAAGCGCCGAGCCCTGCACGGAGCAGAAAGAGAAATGGCCCGGCAAGGCCAGCGGCACGAAGTTGCGCCAATAGATACCCGCTTGCGGTATGCTTGCCAACACAGCCCGTGGTCGGAGTTTGCGTGGTGGGAGTACAAACATGAGCGCCGAAGTCACTCGTCGTGATTTTCTTTACGGAGCGGAAGCCGTGGTGCTGGCCGCTGTCCTCAACCGTGCGTATGCCGGTGTCCCCGCGGAAGATTTGGCCGCCGACGAAGAATACTGGAAAAAAATTCGCGCCGCCTACGCGCGCGACCCCAAGCTCATTAACCTGAACAATGGCGGAGTGGCCCCGTCGCCCAACAGTGTCCTGGAAGCGGAGATCGAAGCCATCCGCTACAGCAACCAGCTCCCCGCCTACCGCATGTGGCACGACCTCGAGCCGGGCATCGAAGAGGTTCGCAAGAAACTCGCGCGGATGTGGAACGCTGACCCCGAGTGCATCGCCATCACCCGCAACGCCAGCGAATCCCTCCAAATCGCGCAGTTCGGGCTGGACTTGCAGCCCGGCGACGAAGTCTTGACCACCAGCCAGGACTATCCCCGCATGATCACCACCTGGCAGCAGCGCGAGCGCCGCGAAAAAATCGTGCTCAAGCAGTTGAATTATGACGTGCCGGCGCGCAACTCCGCGGATTTGCTGCGCATGTTCCAGCAGGGCATCACGCCGCGCACCCGCGTCATCCACGTATCGCAAGTGGTTTTCATGACCGGGCAGATTATGCCCGTCAAGGAAATTTGCGCGCTGGCCCGTGCGCGAGGCATCACCAGCATCGTGGATGGAGCGCACGCGTTTGCGCATGTGCCCTTCCAGTTCTCCGATCTGGACTGCGATTTCTACGGCGCCAGCCTGCATAAGTGGCTCTCCGCGCCCATCGGCACCGGGATGTTATACGTGCGCAAAGACCGCATCGAAAAACACTGGGCGCTCATGGCCGCGCCGCCCTCGATGGACAAAAACATTCGCAAGTTCGAAGAAATCGGCACGCACCCTGCGGCGATGCACAATGCCACGCTGCAAGCG
>WNER01000389.1_pt1 | contig 10730 bp, 7 predicted proteins | sample 5399921 | NCBI WGS metagenome assembly WNER01 (sample SAMN13153331, study PRJNA577476) | soil metagenome | isolation source: 20 cm grassland meadow soil 5 days after 1st rain plot 5 | place: USA:California | collected 2015-09-21 | reverse complement strand
ATGAAGAGCAGGGGGCGACTGTTCGATGCGTTTCACTTTTTCGTTGACCGAATTAAATTGCTGCGGCTTAACCGCCAGGGTCATTCGGAAGAAACTGATCTCGCTGGTGAATTGGGCAGATACCACCTCCAAACACAGTCCTACAGAGAGATTATGTTCGGCTGTCGCAGTAATGCAGCTTGTTCCCACCGGGAGATCGTTGAGGACCGCGGCCCCTTGCGAATCGGTCACCATTGAACGCGAACCCTGCCCCGCAGGCAGATTGATAATGAGCTTTGCATTTCCTTTTCGCTTGCCATCAAGCAACACCGCTATTTTTGCATTCCGGGCAGATGGCTTAGTGTCCAGAACTATTACACATTGACCGGCCGCATAGGCGCACCAAGTCAGATTCAATGCAAGAGTGGCAAGCATCTTCATCGGCGCGAGCTCCCCGGCTGGCGCCATTCTTTCATCATGTCCGTGAACTGTGTGAACAAATAGTGCGAATCGTGCGGTCCGGGCGACGCTTCCGGGTGATATTGCACGCTGAACAGCGGCGCCTTCTTGTGACGCATGCCTTCATTGGTGTGATCGTTCAGATTCACATGCGTGACTTCCACGTCGCGCGACGGAAGCGAATCGGGATCTACGGCAAAACCATGATTCTGCGCCGTGATTTCCACTTGCTCGGTCAGCAGATTTTTCACCGGATGATTCGAGCCGTGATGGCCGAATTTCAGCTTGAAGGTTTTGCCGCCCAGCGCGAGCCCGCAGAGCTGGTGGCCGAGACAAATCCCGAAAATCGGGACTTGGCCAATGAGCTTGCGGATGGTTTCAATTGCGTAGCCAATAGGCTCAGGATCGCCGGGGCCATTGGAAAGAAAAACGCCGTCGGGTTTCAAGTCGAGAATATCTTCAGCGGGAGTTTGCGCGGGCGCGACCCAAACATCGCAATTGTGATCCACAAGCAGCCGGAGAATGTTCTGCTTTATGCCGTAATCGAAAGCCAGGACGCGGTGCTTGTAACTTTCGCCCTTCGCGTCAGACTCGCCCATCTGCTCGGCCCAGGGCGAAATCGCTACTTCGACCGAGCCTTTGTCCCAGGCGTAGGGTTTTGCGCAAGTGACGCGGCTGGCAAGCTCCAGGCCCGCCATTTTAGGCAACTGTTTGGCTTCGAAGACCAATTGTTCCGCGGGTGTGCCGTCCGTGGAGACCATGCCGCGAAGCGCGCCGACGTTGCGAATGTGCCGCACCAGCGCGCGCGTATCAATGTCCCAAATGACGGGAATCTTGTGGCGATTGAGGTAAAGCTGAGCACTTTCCGAGGAACGCCAGTTGGAGGAAATCTGCGAGAATTCGCGGACGATCAGCGACTCAATGTAGGGCCGCGCGGACTCCTCATCTTCGAGATTCGCGCCCACGTTGCCGATGTGCGGATAGGTGAGGCAGACAATCTGCCCCGCATAACTTGGGTCGGTGAAAACTTCCTGATAACCGGTGAGGCTGGTATTGAAAACGACTTCGCCGCCGCGGCGCGTGATGGCGCCCGCGGCGCGCCCGTTAAAGAGGCGCCCGTCTTCCAGCGCGAGGGTCGCGGGTCGGTGCTGGACTTCTGTCAGTGGAGCCTCCCTTAATTTTCATGCACATCGCCATTTACTTGCTGCTCGCTTCGGTGGTCTCGAGCGAGCCGAAATGATCTACGGGCCAATAGGCAAACACTGCGCGGCCGTAAATAAACTGACTGGCAACGGGACCGAACACCCGCGAATCGTTAGAGCTGATGCGGTGGTCGCCGAGAACGAAAAAGCTGTCTTGGGGCACGCGCACCGGGCCGAAATCGCTCGAATCCTCGTATTGCGGCGGAACGTATGGTTCGGGAACGGTTTTCCCGTTGACGTAAAGAGTGCCCTGTCGAATCTGGATGGTTTCGCCCGGCAGTCCCACGACGCGCTTTATAAATGATTTCGTGTGGTCCAGCGGATACCAGAAAACGACGACGTCGCCGCGTTGAATCGGCTCAAAGCGGTAGACAAATTTGTTGATGAAGATGCGTTCCTGGTCGGAGAGCAGCGGGGCCATGCTGGTGCCTTCGACCTTCACCGGCTGGTAGAGGAACACGATGATGACCAGCGCTAAACCGATGGCGATGACCAGATCGCGTGTCCAGACGCGAATTTCTTTGCGAAGAGTGTTTGAAGGCGACGCGGAATCCGCGGCGGGAGCGGCGGGCGAGTTCACATGGCCGGGAACCGAAGAAAGGGCAGGTCCCGGATTTTCCGGTGAAGTTGAGTCGCCGCGTTGTTTCTGGTCCGAGCGGTCCATCTTGGGTACTTGGTTATTTATAGCATGGGCGTCGCGGCGCGCGCCAGATGCGATTTCGCATTTACACCAAGTCCTAGGCGGTAAGCCCTTTCGGAGTGGGGGAGATTGCTCCCCTTTTCCGGCGTCTCGGCCTCATCCTCCAGCTAAATCCCTTCCTTCTTCAATGATTCCTGCGGCTTCGGCGGCGTTGCTTGAAGGGGGAGCGAGCTAGTAACCGTGTCTTGTGACAGCCGCGCCGGACGCGCGCCCGCGCTACGATTCCTGGCGCGAGAGCGCGTAATTCAGGGAGGCCAGCGCAGCGATCACAGCAGTTTCGGTGCGAAGAATCAGGCGGCCGAGGGAGGCTTCGCAGAGCCCATGTTGGCGGGCGAATCCGAACTCGTCGTCGGTCCAACCGCCTTCGGGTCCAATCGCGAGGACCGCTGCAACTGTGGGTGACTTGGCGCTGGTTCCCTCCAGGAGGTTGCGCAAGGATGGCGCGTCAGGGCGTTCTGAAAGAAGGATTTTCTGACTTTCGGAACGCGCCGAAAAGGCCACATCGGGCTTTGCGAGCGGGGCCAGCACGGGAATGCGGAGGCGCCGGGATTGCTGCGCGGCTTCCAGGAGGATCTTTTTCCATCGCTCAGCGCGCTTCGGCGCGGCGGTAAGCAAAGCTTTCTCGCTGCGGGCGGCCGCGAGCGGCACGATGGCGCACATGCCAAGTTCGGTGGCTTTCTCCAGGGCAAATTCAAAGGCGTCAAACTTCACGATGGAGAGAAGCAGCGTCGTTTGCAAGGAAGGCTGCTCGACCAAGACTTCTTCGACAAGAGAAAACCCGATACGGTCGCGCTTCACTTCTTCCACGCGCGCGAGCCAAACGCGATTCCCATCACTCAGTTCGTAGACCTGGCCCAGCTCGGCTCGAAGGACGCGGCCAAGATGATGTGCCGCCTCACCTTCCATGACCGCGCTGTCCCCATCAAATTGTTCAACGAAAAATCGCCTGCGCACGGAGGAATTCTAACCCAATCCTCAACCGTGACCCACAGGCCTCCTTGTCAGAGCAGCTCACGCAGAGACGCAAAGGGCGCGGGGGTTCGCAGAGCTAAGAATGTCGTGCGGGCTGGATGCGGATTCTACGGTTGCACCAAGACAGTGATTATCGGCACAATCGCACAAGCGATGAAGGTCAAGCCGGAAAAACTGTCCAAAGGCTTCCGCTAATGGACGCGGAGGGCTACCAATTTCGAATTCGATTCTTCGAATTTCGATTCCCTAGCCGAAGATGTCTTTGACCTTGTCGAAGATCGAGGAGCCGCGCTCGGCGGGCTTGTTTTCGACTTTGAGGGTGGCGCCGAGCTGCTCGATGAGTTTGCGCTGCTCGCGCGTGAGCTTGGTGGGCGTGAGCACGCGCAGGTGATAGTACAAATCGCCGCGCCCTCCGCCATGCGGATCCGGCAAGCCCTTTCCTTTGACCCGAAACACCGCGCCGCCCTGCGTGCCTTCGGGGATCTTGAGCTTCTCTTCCCCGTTCAACCCGGGCACCGAAAGCTCTGTACCGAGAGTGGCTTGCGTGATGCTGATGGGGATGGTGCAGTATAAGTCCGCGCCGCGCCGCTCGAAGAACGGATGCTCTTTGACTTCGAGCACCACATAGAGGTCGCCGCTGGGACCGCCGTTTGGTCCTGGCTCACCCTCGCCGGCAACACGAAGGCGCGTGCCTGTATCCACGCCGGGAGGAATGCGCAGCTCGATGGTTTTCTCGCGCTCCATGCGCCCTTGGCCGCGGCATTCCATGCAGCGTTCTTTGACGATTTGGCCCGCGCCCTGGCAAGTTGGGCAAGTGCGCGTGATGGTGAAGAATCCTTGCGTATAACCCACTTGCCCACGCCCGCCGCAGGCCGTGCAGGTAACGACGCCAGTTCCCTTCTTCGCTCCAGTGCCGTTGCAGGCTTCACAGAATTCCTGGCGCGGAAGTTTGATTTTTGTCGCTACACCGGCCGCGGCCTCCTCGAAGTTCAACGTCATGTCGTAGCGCAAATCGGCGCCACGCTGCGCGCGGCCACGTCCACGGCCTCGCCGCGATCCGCCGCCAAACAAATCTTCGAAGCCGAAGAAATCGCCGAAGATGTCGTGGAAGTCCTGAAAAATGGTTTGGTCGAAGCCCTGGCCCGCCCCAACGCTCGAAAGCCCGGCATGACCGTACGTGTCATAGACCTGCTTTTTCTGCGGGTCGCTGAGCACGCTGTAGGCTTCCGTGCATTCGCGGAACTTTGCTTCGGCTTCCGTTTTGTTCTCCGGATTGCGGTCGGGATGCCATTTCAGCGCGGCCTTGCGATATGCGGATTTCACTTCTTCCAGCGTGGCGTTGCGCGAAACGCCCAGCACTTCGTAAAAATCGCGTGGATTCCCTTTGGACATAGAAACTTTCGCTCTCCCTTAGTTCACTGCTTCTTTCGATGCGGGATTCGGATGCACCGCTACACGAACCATTGCGGGGCGCAAAACGCGTCCGTGAAAAACGTAGCCAGGCTGGAAGACTTGAAGAATGGTGCCGTCTTTTTCTTCTGTCGTTTCGGTGCGATCCATCGCCTGGTGCAAGTGCGGATCGAACGGCTTGCCGACTGGGTCGATGCGTTCTGCGCCGAGCTTCGTGACGTTGTCCAGCAACTGTTTGTAAATAAGTTCAAAGCCTTTGCGATAGTTTTCGTATTCGGCTTCGCGGTGGGCGGCGAGCGCCTGCTCGAACCCATCAATGATGGGGATGAGGCCCTCAATGACGCGAGCGGTGGCGCGCTTGGAGTCCTCAAAGCGCTCTTTCTCGATGCGCTTGCGGTAATTCTCGAAATCGGCTTGCCGCCGGAGGAGCGTTTGGCGCAAGTCCTCCAGGTCGGCCGTCAGTTTCGCCATCTCAGCATTCTCCTTTGCGGAGTCCGCTTCCATCACTTTGGCATCTTGGGGCTGTTCGAGTTCGGAGCTGTCCACGCCCTTGTTGATGTTGACGTTCACGTTCACTTCTTTTTTTCCCTTCTCACTCACGGGGGCACTTCTCCTGTTTCTAGGAATCTCAGATTTTGCTCAGAGCTTCGCTGAAGAGCTGGGCCACATAAGCCACAGCGGTCATCGCGCGCTCGTAAGGCATGCGCGTCGGGCCGAGCACACCCAGGGAACCCTGCACGAGGTCGTTGTGCATGTAGGGCGCGCTGATGAGCGCAAGATTTTCGCCGGCCTGCGAAATCTCCTTCACGCCGATCAGCACGTGAACCGGCTCGGGCGCTTCGATGCAGGCGTTTAGAAGAGTCACGAGCCGATGCTTCTCCTCGATGGCCGCAAGAAGATCGCGAAGTTGCGACTGATCGGCAAAGTCCACGGCCTCGACCATCTGCGCGGTTCCTTCCACGTGCATTTGCGCGGCGGACTCGTCGCCCAGCACGCCAGGGTCGCACAGCGTAAGCGCGTTCTGCGCAATTCCCTCGTAGCGTTCGCGCTCGGCGGCCAGTTTTTGCAACAAGTCGGTGCGAATGGCTTCCAGCGTCCAGCCGGAGTAATGGCGGTTCAAAAAGTCCGCAGTGGCGTCAAGTTCCGGCTGCGTGAAGCTCCGGCTGGGCTGGAGAATCTTGTCGCGCGTTTTGCCGCCTGGCGAAATTAGCACCACGACCACGCGTCCATCGGGGAGCAGCCACATCCGCGCATGCTCAAGAACCGTTTTGCTGAGCGGCGGTGAAACGACAATGCCAAGACCATTCGACACTTCTGCAAGCACGTGCCCCGCGCGTTCAGTAATTTCCACCGCAGTCTTCGCTCCACCCATTTCCCGCTGAATCCATTCGCGATCGCCGACGCTGATGGTGGCTTGCGAGGCAATCTCCTGGGCAAAAAAACGGTACGCCGCCGCCGTAGGAACCCGCCCCGCCGAAGTGTGCGGCTGGTACAGGAAGCCGCTATCTTCGAGATCCGCCATGATGTTGCGAATGGTAGCGGTGCTCAAGGTCTCCTCGAAGCTCTTGGAAATTGCGCGCGAAGATACCGGTTCGCCCGTCTCAATGTACGTGCGAACGATGTCGGCGAGAATTTGGCGGTTCCGCCGTTCCTGTAGCGGCGCGGTTTTCATGGCAGCACTGTGCTCCGAGTGCTAGAGGCCCTGATTCTATTGTAAAAAGTGTGTCAAGCGCGGTCAACGCAGGCGTGGCGTCTGGGTTCCACCGGCGGCCACAAGCTCCTAATCGGCCTTACTTAATTGTTGTCAATTTGGGCGCGCTGGAGCTTGTCCGAGTAATCGATGTAGACGGTCTTCCACTCCGTGAAGAAATCGATGGCAGCGATGGCGGCTTCGCGGTGGCCATTGCCGGTCTGTTTGGTGCCGCCAAATGGCAGGTGCGTCTCCGCGCCAATCGTGGGGGCATTCACGTAGACGATTCCGGTGTGCAAGTCGCGCGTGGCTTGGAAAGCGCGATTCACGTCGCGCGTGTAAATCGAAGCCGACAAGCCGTAGGGCACGCCGTTGGCCACTTCGACGCCTTCCTCCAGGCTGTGAATCGGAATAACCGATACCACCGGGCCAAAGATTTCCTCCTGCGCGATCCGCATACTCGGCGAGCAATCACCGAAAACCGTTGGCGCGTGGAACCAGCCTTTGCTGTACGCGCCGCCGCCCAGCCGGTTCCCTCCTGTAAGCAGCTTGGCGCCTTCGTTCTTGCCAATGTCCACGTAGCTCATCACCGTGTTCAGTTGCTGCTCGTTGATGCATGGGCCCATTTCCGTCGAGGGATCCAACCCGTCTCCCACTTTCAGGGATTTGGAGCGCTCCACGAAACGCGTGACGAACTCTTTGTAAACGCTCCTGTGCACCGCCACGCGGCTGGCGGCGGTGCAACGCTGTCCCGCGGTGCCGAAGCCGCCCCACACCGCGCCATCAATCGCGAGATCGAGGTTTGCGTCATCCATCACGATGATGATGTTCTTGCCGCCCATTTCCAGGCTGCAATGCTTGAAATCCGGCGCGCAGGCTTGCGCGATGATCCGGCCTACGGAAGTCGAGCCAGTGAAGCTGACAACCGGCACGCTCTTGTGCTGCGCAAGCGGTGCGCCGGCGCTGGGACCATCGCCACTTACTAAGTTCACGACGCCGCGAGGCACGCCCGCTTCGGTTAGTACTTGCACGAGGTGATAGGAAGAAAGCGGCGTATCCTCGGCGGGCTTCAGCACGACGGTATTTCCGCTGATCAGGGCAGGCATCATTTTCCAGGATGGAATGGCCATCGGGAAGTTCCACGGCGTAATCATGCCGCACACTCCAATCGGCTGGCGGACGCTCATCGCGAATTTGTTCGGCAACTCCGAAGGCGTAGTCTGCCCAAACAGCCGGCGGCCTTCGCCGGCCATGTAATACGTCATATCAATGGCTTCTTGCACGTCGCCACGCGTTTCGGCGAGGACCTTGCCCATTTCGCGAGTCATGTCCTTGGCAAATTCTTCTTTGCGTTGCACTAGCAATTCCGCCGTACGAAACAGAATCTCCGCGCGCTTGGGAGCGGGCACGAGGCGCCACGTTTTGTAAGCTTCCTTTGCCGAGTCCACCGCCCGGTCAACGTCTTCTTCGTTCGAGGAGACGAACATTCCAATCAGTTCATCGGTGTTCGCCGGGTTGCGATTTCCGTAGGCTTTTCCCGACCGCGACTCGACCCATTCGCCATTAATGAAGTTTTTGAAGACTCGAGGGGCAACTGCAGTGGCCATACTTCCTCCTAACCCTCTGATGCTTGATTTTGGCTTTGGGACACTGCGGGATGTAGCGCGAGCTACTTCCAACAAGTGGGAAGCAAAATTTTACCGTCGGCACACAGCAGCGTCAAATCCGCGCTTTCCCCTTCGGGCGTCAAAGGCAGTTGCGCGAATCTCGTTCGGAATATTGCTATAGGTGGGGGTAATCTAATGAGTGAAATGAAACGGCCCGCTTTCAGAGGTTGACTCACGTGTTTTCTGGTAGAGGGGTCCCTCTACCTTGTCGCGCTTGCGGCGAATGCCTTGATCCGCGTTTTCCGAGTGCGAGCCTAGTGCGGGAGTTTACGCGTGCGCCGCTGGTAAGGCAGAGCGGCGTCAAGCCCCCGCACTCCAAAAATAGGAATTAAGGATGCGGTGCTTATAGTTTGAAAAGATTGACGAGAAATGGTTGTCTGATAACATTGAAGTGCGCCAGTAACGCAGCCCTCAAAGCCAGTACTGCAGACAGCAGGGGATTTCACCGCCATGGCAACGTAGGTGGTCATTGCTGTTTTGCAGGGGTGGTGAAGAAATGACAATTACAATCCAACTTGGCCCTGAACTGTACGACCACATTCGCACCTTGGTCCACGATGAACTCAACGAGCAGAAAAACAGGCAAAAAATCGAGCAGCTTGGCATGAAAATCCGCGCTCAACTCGACCAACTGTCTGGTCCAAACCGGTCCGCTGGTTTAGAAGCCGACTTGGACACAGTTCTAAACGACTAATACCATTCGATATCCCCGTAATCCTTGAAAATACGTCATCCGGATCGGAACACAAGGCATTAGGGCTCGGGGTGTCAGGCTCGCCGGGCGAATGCCGGATTCCTGGGGAAAGCCAAACGAAGTGAGGTGCCATTGTGTTGGATGAGAAGCAAGTCCGCGCCATTTTGGTCTGCGCTTTTGAGAACTTGCAGAGACAGAACACCGTCCTATATTCATTGACAACGGAACTTGAAGCCGTGCGGGATGTGCTTTGCGAGCATGGTCTGGCATACAAGGCTTTGTTGGCGCAAAAGCGAGCGCATTACGTGGAAGAGCTAAAGTCAACCGTCGCCGATGATTTCTCGAAATTTGAGCAGATCCTTCAGCAATTGAGAGAACCTAAGCAGCCCTGATCTGCGCCTTCATGGGTGTACCACCTGTTTGCGCTCGCGATCCTGCCTAGCGGCCAATTGCGGGCGAAGGCTCGCAAGGTTCTTCAGTGTGTTGTACCAAAACGCCGCACCCAGGCTGAGAAAGGCTATGGTGAACAAAAGGCCTGGTACTTCGGTCGAGGATAGCGGCGAGAGCCGCTCGTTCTGGAAGAGGTTGATCTCGGAGCGGGCGAGTTCACTCTTCAGCGAAGCGGACTGGTCAATGAGCTTGTCGGAATCGCTGACCAGTTCGGCGTTTACTTCTTGCTGATACGCCGCGACCAGAACCTCGCGCGCGGAATTTCCGTCTAAGGTCGTGCGAAGCCAAGACTCGGCCTCCTCACGGTTGGCGAATCCCGGACAAGTTTCAAGGGCACGCATCGCTTTGGATTTCGCTTCGGAAGTGACAGGGGCTTCGGTGGGAGCTGCGGTGCCCGAGACTTTTTCCCGTTCTCTGCCCCGTGCTTTCCGCTTTGCCGGTTCAGGGATGGCGGGGGCGGTGCGCAAGATCGAAACCATGGCCGCGCGGTAGACGTCAGGCACCACGGTGCGAGCGCTTTCCTTGGGACGTGAGAATTGCTCCGCGTGCTTGTCCAGGGATTCGGCACTGGCCGCCAATCGTGCGCGCAATTCGGCGCCTGCCGACATCGACCGCAACAGTCGAACGGCGTCAAAGTGCGCGGCAAGGACGAAAATACAGGAAAGCGCGATCGATATAAGGCGTGCTTGGAAGGCGAAGCGCTGCGAAGCCCTGTCGAGGACGTGATCGAACCAAGCCTGGAGGCCTTCCAACCGCGGCTTGGACGGAGTAGAGACCGGGGCTGATGCCGCGGCGGCAGGAGTGTATCCCGGCTCGAGTTCCTTCGTTGGCGCGGTTGCGTTTTCCGTTGCGACGGCGACGCTTGCCTCCGTTTCGACCGGCCCGGCGTGACGAACGATGCCTTCGTCGAAATCCTCAGCCGAGGAGAGACGTTCATCGTACAGCGACGACGCCTCCGAGGCGCGGCGGACATTGCCCTCATCAAAATAGGGCTTCGAGCGCACAGGCACACCCACTTGCAGCGCTCCTAGCCTCGACCTGGCTCCCGGTTCGTTCCCGCTCCACGCCATCATCAGCATTGCGCGCTGGGCAGGATCGGGCAAGGTTCCGGGAAGCGGTTCGGCGAGCTTTTCGAGGATGGCGGGCAGCTCTTCTACACGGATGGAAGTGGCCAGGCGCCACCGGCTGAGCAGCCCGCCAAGAATCGCTCCTACGAGCGCCCCTGTGCCCAAGGGATGCTGGCAGAAATTGATCACTGAAACATAGCCAGCCAAATGGTCCGTATATAGCCAAGTATCTGCGAACCAGTGCTTGGCGATAGCCATTGCGATTGGCGTGATGACGAGGCCTCCAACCGCACCCATGATCAACGGCAACAGGGGAATGGAAGCGCTGATGCCTTGCAGCTTTCCTGCGGTCTCCGGCGGAATGAAGGGAACCTGGTCCACACGAAGGGAAAAGCGCGAAAAGATCGAGTCAGAAATCGTGGGATGACGCAGGACTCTGC
>WNER01000388.1_pt1 | contig 10731 bp, 9 predicted proteins | sample 5399921 | NCBI WGS metagenome assembly WNER01 (sample SAMN13153331, study PRJNA577476) | soil metagenome | isolation source: 20 cm grassland meadow soil 5 days after 1st rain plot 5 | place: USA:California | collected 2015-09-21 | reverse complement strand
CGTCTAGTACTTGTAGTAGACGACAACGGCGAGGGTTTTAGCTTTGCGGGCCGGTTTACGGCCGACGAGCTGGATCGCCTGCGGTTGGGCCCGATTTCCATAAAGGAACGCTCTCGAACAGTGGGTGGGGTACTCACAGTCGAGTCAAATCCGGGGCATGGGGCGCGTCTGACAATCGAAGTGCCGCTCGGTTGATATGGCAAAAACAGCGAAGCAGCAAATACGGGTACTACTAGCCGACGACCACGCGATCTTTCGCGATGGCTTGCGGAAGCTTTTGGACTCCGACGAAGAAATCACGATCGTCGGCGAAGCGCAGAATGGTGCGGAGTGCATCAAGCTGCTCGCGAAACTGAAGCCGGATATTTTGTTGCTGGATTTGCGGATGCCAGATAAGGATGGGCTCGCCGTCCTGGAAGAAGTGAATTTCGACACGCTGCCGACGCGCGTGGTGGTGCTGACCGCCGCGGAAGATGATCGCGACGTGGTTCGCGCGATGCGGCTGGGAGCGCGCGGCGTGGTGCTGAAGCAGTCCGCGACGGATTTGCTGGTGAAGAGCATTCATCGTGTGCACGCGGGAGAGATTTGGCTGGACAATCGCATGACCGCGGAAGTGATGAAGGCGTTCTCAAAGTCTTCGGAAGCGGGACCGCGGCGCGAAAAGCCGTTGCTGAGCGACCGCGAGAAGGAAATCGTCCAGCTGGTGGCGCAGGGCTTTCGGAACAAGGAAATTGGAGAGAAGCTTTTCATTTCGGAACAGACGGTCAAGAATCACCTGCATAATATTTTTGACAAGCTGGGAGTTTCCGACCGGCTGGAGCTTGCGCTGTACGCGATTCATCACCGGCTGATTGATCATTCGTAGACGGATCCTGAATCTCTCCTGAACTGCACACCTTTCCCATTCATTTCTTGCGTTCTGTAACAGGGTTCGCGACATTGAGAACGGGCGCGGCATGGCGTGTCCGTACGACAAACTGCTGCACAATACTTGTTCAACTATGTTCAGTGCATTTCGGAGAACGGACGCTACAGGAAGTGTCGGAATTGCACCGCCGGGAAATGTGCGGAATCGTACGGTCGTCAAAAGAAAAAATGATCAGCAGTTGACAAAAAAGGCTTGAGAATGGTTGAGGTCGAGAGTGTAAGGTGAATACACCTGCAAAAAAGTAAGGTGAATACTCTGTGAAGAAACGAAGCAGATTGGGAAAGTTTTCTGGGTCTAGTACTGTACGAAATTGTTTATTCGCTGTCGAAGAACTCCAGTAAGTCGCTAAAATCCGCGCATTTACAGAAATATTCCGCAATGGCAGCGCGATTGCCCGCAAAAAAACAGAGTTGATTCAATTCAAACTCCTGGGCGTTAGCTGGCGGGACTAACTAGCCCTGAATTTAAAAAATTAACCAAAGAGTGCGCAAGGGATGTGCGCCTGAGGATGGGGAGGTTGTCGTGTATCGTCAGAGAGGTATGGAACTTTCCGAGTTGCCTGAGTTGCCGGAAGCCAAGGTCATACGGATGGCCCAACGGGGCGACGACGGAGCGTTCGAGCGGCTCTACCGGTTGCATAGCGCGCGGGTCTATGCCTTGTGCATGCGCATGCTGAGGAATCCGGACGAAGCCGAAGATTCAACGCAGGAAGTGTTTCTGCACGTGTTCCGCAAGATTCAGGGATTTCGAGGCGCTTCCGCGTTTTCCACGTGGCTGCACCGGGTGGCGGTGAATACGGTGTTGATGCGGATTCGCGGATCCAAGCAGGACAAAGCGGCGCTGGTGGAAAACACGGAAGGCACCGATGAAAATGGAAACGTAACGGCACGGCGGGAACTGGGAGCGCCGGACTTGAACCTGGAAGGCTACATTGACCGGGTGGCCCTAGAGAACGCCATCAAGCAACTGCCGCCAAGATGCAAACTCATGTTTGTGCTGTACGACATTCAGGGGTATGCGCATAGCGAGATTGCGAAATTGCTGGGATGTTCGGTGGGGAATGCCAAATCCCAGTTGCACAAGGCGCGGGTGCGGCTGCGGAAACTTCTGCGGCCGGAAAGAGACAACAACGAAACTGGAAAGGGAACGCCAGGATTACCAGGGCCCGATGCCAATGATCTGCGCAGCCAGCCATTTCTGCACGGCTCGGCGCTTTGCCAGTCACTGTAATTCCTTTCTGTACAAACAATCTTCTACAGGCTTCTACAGAGACCTTCCGCTATGGCGCATGCAGGTGAGCCGATAGGTCACGGGTTAGGATACGGCGCCTGAATTACATGAAAAGTTAGGGGTTTTCCTGATACTGGATTGCCAGAGACCTGTATCTTGCTTTTGCCTTGCTGGGGGAATATACTCTAATTTCGCTCTGAAGCGGGTCGAACGGATAAGTGGGCGCGAGCCCACTTTTTTGTTGGGGCCGGGCGGAGTGTGGTGCGAACCGGCTACGGTACAGGAGTCTCTGCAAGTGGATTTGGAGAAAATCCGCGCCGCCGCCGAGCGAGTGGCGCGTTCGGAAGGCCTGGAAGTCGTTGATGTCGAATGGAAAATCGGCAAGCAGCGGTTCCTGCGCGTGTATATCGACCGGGTGGCCAAGCCTGCGGCGGTGATTAGCGATGCCGCTGGCACTCTTGGGACGGGGGAAGTCGTAAATGACCCGTTTCCGAAGATCAGTCACGCCGATTGTCAACGGGTGAGCCAGCAACTTAGCGTGATTTTGGATGTGGAAGAGCTGATTCCCGGGCCCGGGTACATCCTGGAGGTCAGTTCTCCGGGGATGGACCGGGCGCTGAGGAAGGCTACGGACTTCGAGCGATTCCGGGGGCGGCTGGCGAAAATAACGACCACGGAGCCAATTGGAGACGCGAAATTTTTTGAAGGGCGTCTGGCGGGATTTGTGGAGGGAAGAGTACGAATGGAGTTGAAAGGGAAGGTAGCGAAGACCGTGGAGCTGCCTCTGGAATCGATTCGCAAGGCGAATTTGGTGGTGGAGTTTTAGAGGCTGAGGGCGGGGATTCCGGGGATTAGGGACGCGATATGGCGAATCTGCTTTACCAACAGATCGAGATGCTGAGCCGCGAGAAGCACATCGAGCCGGAAGTGGTGGTGTCGGCGATCGAAGATGCGATGGTGGTAGCGGCCCGGAAATTCTATAAGACAGAGGAAGACCTGCGCGGGAAGTTCAACGCGGAAACGGGCCAAGTGGACGTGTATTCGGTGCATATCGTCGTCGAGGAAGTGACCGATCCGAAGAAAGAGATGACGGTAGCCGACGCGAAGAAGAAGAATCCGACGGCCGAGGTCGGCACGGAAATCCTGACGCCGAAGCCAACTGATGTGCTGGGACGTATTGCGGCGCAGACGGCTAAGCAGGTGATTCTGCAAAAAGTCCGCGAGGCGGAACGCGACACCATTTTCAATGAGTACAACGGGCGCGTCGGGGAGCTGGTGACCGTGATTGTGAAGCGCGCCGAGGGTCCGGACCTGATCGTGGACATGGGCAGGACGGAAGCGCGGTTGCCAAAGCGCGAGCAATCGAAGCTGGAGACCTACAACATCGGCGAGCGGTTGAGGGTGGTGATTAAAGCAGTGGATCGAGCGGCGAAGGGGCCGCAAGTGATTGTGTCGCGCGCGGACGCGAGTTTGGTGCAGCGGCTGTTCGAAATGGAAGTACCGGAGATTTACGACGGCACGGTGCAGATCCGCTATGCGGCGCGGGAAGCGGGCGAGCGCACGAAGGTGGCGGTGATGAGCCGCGACAAGGACGTGGATCCGGTGGGCGCGTGCGTGGGCATGAAAGGCATGCGCGTGCAATCCATCATCCGCGAATTGCGCGGCGAAAAAATCGACATCATTCCGTACAGCGAAGAGATGGTGGCATTCGCGCAGAAGGCGCTCAGCCCCGCGAAAGTGACGCGCGTACAGATCATCGATCCCGAAACGAAAAAGCTGGAAGTGATTGTGGAGGATTCGCAGCTTTCGCTGGCGATCGGCAAGAAAGGGCAGAACGTCCGGCTGGCGAGCAAGCTGATTGGCTGGGACATTGACATCAAGAGCGAGGAAGAGAAGCGCCAGGAAATCGAAGAGCAGATGAGCGCGTTGACCGCGCCGGCAACGCCGCTGACTTCGCTTGCGGGCGTCGGGGCGAAAACCATCGAAAAAATGGAAGCCGCGGGAATCAATTCCGTGGAGAAGCTCGCTTCAATGACGCCGGAGCAATTGATGGAGATTCCGGGCATCGGCGAGAAGATGGTGGACAGGATCTATCAGTCGGTGAACCAGTTCTACGAGAGCCCCTCTGAGGCCGCGGCAACGAGTGAAAACGCAGCGAGCGCGGAAACCGCGGAGGCTGCGGAGACTGCAGCCGAAGGTGGTGAAGAGGCCGCCGCTGCAGAAGCGGGCTCGGCGGAGACTGCTGAAGGGGCACAGGCCCCAGAGGAAGCTTCTGCGGGGGCGGAAGCAGTTGCTGGAGAAAAGATGGCGCCTGCGGAAGACGCGCAAGCTGAAGTTCCGGCAGAGAAAAACGGAAGCGAAGCAGCGCGAGCGGAAGAGGCAAAGCCGGAGTAACAAGGTCCAAGTAACGAACGGAGCGCATGAGCGACGCGAACCAAGTCCGAATCAACGAGCTGGCCCGCGAACTGGAAGTGAAGGCCAAAGCGATCATTGATCTTCTGCCCGGTTTCGGAGTTACGGAGAAGAAGACGCATTCAAGTTCGATTCCCGAGGATGTTGCAGAGAAGGTTCGGAAAAGAATTCAGGGAGTTGCGGAAGCCGAGGCTGAGGCGGAAGCGGCCGCCAAAGCGGAGAAGCAAGCGAAGGAAGCTGCAGCGAAAGCGGCACGGTTGAGGCCAGCGGCACCGGCGGTGCCACCACAGGCTCAAGTAGCGCCTGCCGCGGTAAAACCGGCAGCGCCGGCGACACCTGCTCCTCCCGTGGCTCCGGCTGCTCACCCTGCGACGACTCCGTCTGTTCCGCCTGCGGTTCCGAAAATTGTTCCTAAAGCCCCAACACCGGCGTCAGCGTCGGCGCCTGCAAGCACTCCAGCCGCAGCGAAGCCTGCCGTGCCTGCGGCCCCGGCACCCATTCGCCCCGCAGCTCCCGCTTCACAATCCGGAGCCGCACCGGCTCGACCGGCGGCTGCAGCCCCCAAGACTACACAACCTTCTGCAACGCGACCTGCAGCTGCCGCACCGGGAACTGCTCCCGCGCGTTCCGGAGCGCCCGCGCGCCCCAGCACACCGCCGCGGCCAAACACGCCCCTACGGCCTTCAGGAAATCGAGGTCCTTTGCCAACAGGGAATCGCGGACCGCTGCCCGACATTTCGCGGGAACGTCCAAGCGGCCCACGCCCAGGGCAGCCCATTCGTCCGCAGCAGCCTGGGCAAGGCAGGCCCGGTGGGCCGCGTCAGCGTCCTGGCGCTCCTGGCTCAGAACCTGCGCGTCCATTCGATCACCGGCGAGGACCCATGCCAACGGGAACGCGGCCGGGACCGCGCACGCCGGGGCGTCCGGGAATGCTCCCCCCGATGCCGGACAAAATGCCGTCGAAGGCAGAGCCCGGAAAGCCGCTCTACGCACGCAAAACTCCGCCGCGCCAGCGGCAGGCGGTTGACAAGCGCGAGATTGAGGGAGAGCGCAAACTGCACCCGACGCGCATGCGTCAGGGAGCTGGGCGCGGGGCTGCCGCTGCGGCAGTCATAGCTGCGCCCGAGCCTCGTCCGCCGCGCGAAGTGACCATCACCGAAGGCATCACCATTCGCGAGCTTGCGGAAAAACTCGACGTGCGCGCAAAGGACCTGCTAAAGACTTTGTTGGATAGAGGGGTGTTTGCCAGCATCAACCAGGCGCTCGACGTGCCTACGGCGACGACGCTCGCGGAAGCGTTCAGTGGCGTGGTGAGCGTGGTCTCGCTTGAAGAAGAAATGGTACTCGAGGTAGCAAAGGAAGAGACGAAAGAAAGTTTGAAGCCGCGGCCGCCGGTGGTGACGGTCATGGGTCATGTGGACCACGGGAAAACGAGCCTTCTGGATGCGATCCGCGAAGCAGATGTTGCCGCAGGCGAAGCCGGTGGAATCACGCAGCACATCGGGGCGTACAAAGTGGTGGTGAACGAGCGCAGCGTGGTTTTTGTGGATACGCCGGGCCACGAAGCGTTCACGCGCATGCGTTCGCGTGGGGCGAAAGTAACAGACATCGTGGTGCTGGTTGTGGCCGCGGATGACGGCGTCATGCCGCAAACCAAGGAAGCCATTGATCACGCCAAAGCGGCGAACGTACCCATCATCGTGGCGGTCAACAAGATTGATAAGGCGGAAGCTCAGCCGGAGCGCGTGAAGCGGCAGCTCTCGGATTTGAGCCTGATGCCCGCGGAATGGGGCGGGGACACGGAATTCGTGGAAGTCTCGGCGAAACAGAAGAAGGGCATCGACAAGCTGCTGGAAATCATTTTGCTCGTCGCGGATTTGCGCGAATTGAGAGCCAATCCGGATGCGCCGGCAAGCGGCACGGTGCTGGAATCGCGGGTGGACAAGGGACGCGGGCCCGTGGCTACGGTGCTGGTGCAGAATGGCACGCTCAACGCGGGCGACTTTTTCATCTGCGGCTCGGTGTTTGGCAAAGTGCGCGCGATGTTCGATGATCGCGGGCGCACGGTCAAAGACGCGCCGCCATCCACGCCCATCGAAGTGCTCGGATTGCAGGGCGTGCCGGAAGCGGGCGATCACTTCCAAGTGACCGACGAAGCCAAGGCGCGGCACATCGTGGAATACCGCCAGGGCAAGCAGCGCGATGCGGCGATGGCGCGCAGCAGCGGCGGGCGCATTACGCTGGACCAACTCCACGAACAGCTCAAGGCCGGCGAGGTCAAGGAGCTGCCGATTGTCATCAAGGCGGACGTACAAGGATCTGTGGAAGTACTCAGCGAGATGCTGCCGAAACTTTCCACCGACCAGGTGAAGCTGAAGATTATTGGCTCGGGCGTCGGCGCGGTTACGGAAAATGACGTGCTCCTGGGTTCGGCCTCGGGCGCGATTGTCATCGCGTTTGGCGTGCGGCCCGACCGCAAGGCCGCGGATCTGGCGCAGCAAGAGCATGTGGACATTCGCACTCATAACATCATCTACGAAGTTTCCGATGAGATTAAGAAAGCCATGGAAGGTTTGCTCGAGCCGGTCATTACGGAGACCTATCTGGGCCGCGCGGAAGTGCGGAACACGTTCAAGGTAAAAGGCGCAGGCACGGTGGCGGGCTGCTACGTTGTCGATGGAATTCTCAAGCGCGATGCGCAAGTGCGCGTGGTTCGCGACGGCGCGGTGGTTTATACGTCGAAGTTGAGCTCACTGAAGCGGTTTAAGGACGACGCCAGCGAAGTGCGCACGGGCTTCGAATGCGGCGCGGGTGTGGCCAACTTCAACGATATCAAGGTTGCCGACATCCTGGAATGCTTCAGCGTCACCAAGATGAGCGCCGCGGAAGCCGCCGGACAGGCCAGCGCCCCCGCCGGCAAAAAATAAACCGCAGGGCTTTTCCCCGGAGCCGCAGATGCCGGTCGGCTTGCTTACCCTCGAGCTGCACATCCCCGACGCGCAATCGCTGAAGGACAAGCGGCAAGTGTTGCGCAGCCTGAAGGACCGGCTGAGGCGGAATTTCAACGTAGCCGTGGCGGAGCTCGAACATCACGACGCGTGGCAGAGGTCGGTGGTGGGCGTGGTGACCATTTCGAATGAAGAGAAGCATGTGAATGAAGTGCTGCAGAAAGTTTTGGACGAAGCGGACGGGATTCTCGGTTCGATTTTGATCCACCAGGCGGTTGAGATTATTTAAGAAGCGCCGCAGAAGAAACGCAGATGAGCGCCACCGGCCATCGTCACGAACGCGTGGGCGAAGAAATTGCCCACGAAATCAACGCCATGCTGGCGGGAGAATTGAAAGATCCCCGGCTGGAAGGCAGCGTCATCGCCAGTGAAGTGCGCGTGCAGCCGGATATGAAACACGCGCGCGTGTTCATCAACGTGAAAGGGACGACCGAGGAGCAAACGGATGCGATTAAAGCGCTCGAGCATGCAGCGGGATTCATCCGTCACGAACTCATGGAGCGATTGCAGCTTCGGCGCCTGCCGGAGTTGCACTTTGCCCTGGACCTGTCTGAGGAGCGCGTGGAGCGGATCGAGGAATTGCTCAGGGAAGTGAAGAAGGACGAACCCGAGCGCAAAGAAGTAAAGAAGAAGGCTAGGCCGTCCACGAAGGAAAAGAGTTCTCGGTAGCCATTTTCAGTTCTAAGTTGTAAGTCATAAGTATCAGATGGAGGCAAGCCAGGGAACAACGAAGCTTCGGTTCCTTGGGGTCGTACGCTGCTAACTCTTTTGTGAGTGCGGGTGCGTAGTTTGGACGGTTGGCGGTTTTTTTACGCACAACTTGGGACTTACGACTAAAAACTCATTCCATGCCACGCCAGCCACAACCGGCGCCGTTTGACGGCGCGCTCGTTATCAACAAACCCAAAGGGAAAACATCTCACGATGTTGTGGATGCGGTACGCCACCTGGCAGGGTTCAGGCAAATCGGGCATTTAGGAACATTGGATCCGCTTGCAACGGGAGTGCTCGTTTTGCTGCTGGGACGGGCTACGCGGCTGGTGAGGTTCTATTCCGGCAGGAGAAAGCGTTACACCGCAGGTTTCCGCTTCGGATTTGCAACCGATACGTACGACTCCGACGGTGAAGCGCAAGGGCCCGACGCTGCGCCCGCGCTCGATGCTGCTGTGCTCGAGCGGCTCGCGGCCGAACACTTCGGGCCATTCGAACAGATGCCGCCGGCATTCTCCGCCAAGAAAGTGGGAGGCCGCCCCGCCTACGAGCTAGCGCGCAAAAAACAGGAAGTGGAATTGAAACCCGTCCAGGTGGAAGTCTACGAATACAGGCTGACAGGGATTGAAGGCGGCGTCGCGCAGTTTGTTATCGAATGCTCTTCCGGGACCTACATCCGTTCCCTGGCGCACGAAATGGGACAAAAGCTAGGCTGCGGCGCGCATCTGGCTGAAATCACGCGTACGGCCGTGGGGGAGTTTTCGCTTGAACAAGCCATGGCGCTCGAAGAACTTGCGGAGGCGAGCCGGGCGGGCCGATTCGCAAACTGCCTGATCAAGCTCGAAAACCTGCTGCCGAATTTTCCGCGAATCAATGTTTTGCCGGTGATCGAAAGGCGCGTGCGGCACGGGTCGAAGTTCAATATTTCCGTTTCGCAGTTGCAGCCGGGGCGCGTGGAGCCTCCTCCCGGAGCGACAATGGAACTGGATGGAGGGCCGCCGATGGCTCCGCGTCTTCGCGTCTTCAACCAGCAGGAAAAACTGATTGCCATCGCTGAAGCGGTGGTGCCGCGAACTTACCAGCCCCTGGTGGTGTTCGAACCGCTGCCCTGAAGCAGCCCGAGGCTAGGGCTGTTGATGCTGTGGTTGCGGTTGAGGCGGAGGCTGCTGTTGGGGCTGCTGAGGCGGCTCTTGCTGAAGTGGCCGCTGTTGTAGCGGGGGCCCGGGTTGTTGCGGCTGAGGCTGTGGTGGCGCGGGGGTTCCGCGGAATGCCGGGCCTGCGGCACTGCGGCCAACATCGCCGCGCCCCGCATAGATCGTTCGCGTGAGATGATCCGCCAAGCGCAGCCTGCGCGGTGTAACCACGATGAGAAGCTCTGTATCCTGAAAAGCATGGTTTTTTGAACTAAAGGCATATCTCAGCCCGGGAACCTCCGCGAAACCCGGCAAGCCTGCGATGGAGCGGGTCTCTTCCGTGTCCGTCATGCCGGTAATCAGCGTCGGTTCGTTTTCTTTCACGCGCACGGTTTGTGACAGCGTGCGGTTCGAAAGGATGGGAATGCCGTTGACAGCGCTTCCGGCAAGCGCGCGGATTTCGAATTCCAACTGCAGGGTCACTTCCGAATTGGGATGAAGTGTGGGCGTGGCTTTGATTTTCACGCCGAGGTCCACATATTCGGAACCGGGATAAGGCTGCTGCAAGGCTCCAGGGGCCACGCCACCTGTAAACAAACTTGCCGGACTAAGAACTACGGTGATATCGCCTGCGGCCCCGGAAACGTCATTTGTGATTGCTACGTCCGGGAACCCGCCAGTGGCGAAAGTGCCTGCGACGATGGCGGTCGGTGAGGAACCGGCCGGGCCGGCGGGCGGCTGAAAAGCCTGGGTGAACAGCCCCCCGGAGATTCCCGCGAATACGGTAAAGGTGTCGGCGCCGCCGTTGGTCACCGCGATGTCCGCGAGTCCGTCTTGATTGAAGTCCGCGATGGCGAGGCCGGTGGGTGATGTTCCTGCTCCCGTTTGCAGGGGCGAGCTTGCGCTCGTTGTGAAGGTTGCATCGCCGTTGTTCAGCAGGATGCTGACCGTATTGTCCGTTTGATTCACGACAGCCAAATCCGGCTTTGCGTCGCCATTCAAATCACCGGCCGCAATCGCGACGGGTCCATTGCCAATGCCGGACGAAATCAGTGAGCCGGTAGCTTCCGTGAAAGTGCCGTCGCCTTTGCCCAAGAGCATCGTCAAGTTGTTGGTGGCTTGATTTACGATGGCCAGATCCTGGTTTCCGTCAGAATTGAAATCATTTTGGACGATAGCCACGGGACCACGCTCCGTGGCGGTGGCTGGGATCGGAGTCAAAGTAAACTGCTTTTGCGCCGTTAAAGGCGTGGCGCTGGAGTCCGTCACGGTTATTGCGAACGTAAGGCTTGGTGGCGTCGTGGTGGAG
>WNER01000384.1_pt1 | contig 10768 bp, 8 predicted proteins | sample 5399921 | NCBI WGS metagenome assembly WNER01 (sample SAMN13153331, study PRJNA577476) | soil metagenome | isolation source: 20 cm grassland meadow soil 5 days after 1st rain plot 5 | place: USA:California | collected 2015-09-21 | reverse complement strand
GCCGATGATCTTCGGCGTAGCCAGCTTCTCGCGAACGAGGTCGACTTCTTCGGGCGTAGCCTTACCGCGCCGGATCACCCCCACCTTGATAGCCGTGCCCGGCTGGCCATTGAGAAGATTTATAGCCTGGCCTACGGACATATCACGTGTGGTGAATCCGCTCACGGACTCGAAAATGTCGCCGCTGCGAATTCCCGCCTTGGTTCCCGGACTATCCGGAAGCACGGAGAGAACGATGATGTAGCCGTAGCGCTTGCTGAGCGTTAGCCCGGTCTCCGCCGTGCCGGTACTGCCGAGCTTCTTCTTGTACTCTTCGTATTCGCGGGGCGTGAGGTAGCTGGACTGGGCGTCCAGGGATTCCAGCATCCCGTGCAAGGAACCAGCGGTCACCGTCCGCATGTTCGGATCGTCGACGTAATCCTGCTGGATCTTCTGCAGCACCTCAGCGTACACGGAGAGCGACTTGTAGGCTTTGTCGTCCGTGGTGAGGCCCAGGACATGTCCAATGCCGGCGTAACAAAAGATGGCTACCGAAACGCAAATAATCCCGATGCGAGCGGATCGATTCATGCCCCACCCTTCCAATCCAAGAAAAAGCTGCCATACAAGTATACCACTTCAAAGGATGGGGCGCTGCCGATCAAAAAAGGAAGGGTGCAATTGAAAGTGCGAGTCAGTTCACGCAGCCTCCTGATGCACGTTGGTCCAGTAATCTTCCCAACCCCGGTTCGCGCGTAACACGCGTAGAGCGATCACCTTTTTTAAGTTTTCCATCTTCCACCAGGCGCCGGAGATCTTGAGCCGCTTCTGGAACACATAGCGGTGGGCGCTCTCGGTCATGGCTCGCTGTAGGCCTTTCCGAATACCCACGGCACTCCACTTCCGCCGATGCAGAAAAGGGTCGTATCTCCGTCCCGCGACGGCCTTGGGTGAAGACCTCCTATTTCGATTTTCCCCAGTCGCGTGTACCAGAAGAGGGTTTTTTTTCCTTCCGGTTCACCCCTGGCTTAACGTTGTATTCCAGTTCTTTTTTATCCTGCTGGCAGCGGGCCCAACCCTGCAGAACCTCATTCCCCATCTGCCGCAATTCTTCGATGATCCATCTCTCGGCTTCGGCGGCTTTTTCGATAATGCCGAGCATCGCCTCAATCTTGGCCTTCAGCTCGGGGTATTCCTTCAGTCTTTCCTCCAAGGTCAGTTTGCTGGGAACAGCACTGTTCTCTAATTTCCGAAAAACGTTCCGCCATGGGTTCTCCTGGAGGTGGATTTACCCATACTGACTTAAACAATTCTGAAGGAATTGTTCAGTCTAAACACTCGGGAGAAGTCCAAAGGTACCCCCCGTTCAACCCACGTTCAACCCGTTCAGCCTCCTTTGCCCAGAATTTGACTCGCACTTCCAATTGCACCCAAAAAGGAAGTTTGGACGGAGGTGCGGGCACATCGTTCGAATCAGACACGGCGAAATTGAGAAATGTTGCTAAAATACCACAGTGGCCGTTTTCTTGGCTTCAGAGTGGCTTATAACGTATTGATAACAAAGCATCAAATTGCAAGGCGTTGGCGAGCAACCTGCAAGCCATCCGTACGGGGATATGTTCCAAACTACCATCGCCAAGGAGTCCTTCGCAGAGGGTGTGGGCCTGCACACGGGCGTGTACGGTCACGTTCGCCTGGTACCGGCCCCGGCCGAAACAGGCATCGTGTTTCGCCGCGTTGACCTGGACAATTTCCTTATTGAAGCCCAGGGTCAGAACGTCGCTCGCGTTAGTTATGCCACCAGTCTTATGAAACAAGGCGTTTTGCTCTCCACCACCGAGCATTTGCTCGCCGCCATTTATTCCTGTGGCATCGACAACATTTACATCGACATCGACTCTATCGAAGTGCCCATCCTGGACGGCTCGGCAGAGCCCTTCATGCAGATGCTGGAGCAGTCCGGCGTTCGCAAACTGCGCCGCAAGCGGCGCTATCTGAAGATAGTGAAGCCCCTGGAGGTCAGAGAAGGAGACCGCCGGATCGGCATCTATCCTGCCGATGAATTTCGCGTGCGCTGCTACGTGGATTTTCCGCATCCCCTGGTAGGTCAACAGGAAGTGGAGATGTTGGTTGGGCCGGACACTTTTCGCCACCTTCTGGCGCGCGCCAGAACTTTCTGTTTCCAACGCGACATTGCGCCGCTCAAGGCCATGGGCCTGATTCGCGGCGGCTCGCTCCAGAACGCCATCGTGCTCACCAATGACGGCGTCATGAACGGGCCGTTGCGCTTCCCCGACGAGTTTGGACGCCACAAAGCGCTGGATCTGATTGGCGATCTCGCGCTGGCGGGCTTGCCCCTTCTGGCGCGCGTCGAAGCCCACAAAGCGGGCCATGCCTTGCACACCCAACTCGTCAGCCGCCTCTTGACCGATCCCTCGCTTTGGACCATAACCACCGGCGAAGTCCCCCGCCCCGAAAGCGGCGCCTACTTGAGTGCCCTTTCTCCCGCCTCTGCCGCTGATTAGTGATTCGCCGCGTTCGGAACAACCCTCCGTTGCGAAATAGCCGCTGCTCCCGCAGAATGGGCTCAAAACCATGTCCAACAACGATCTAACCATTGTGATTCTCGCGGCCGGCAAAGGCACGCGGCTGAAGTCGAGCCTGGCGAAGGTGCTGCACCGCGCCGGTGGGCGCACGCTCGTCGAACAACTGATGCGCGCCTGCGAGCCCCTGAAGGCGCGCCAGACGGTGGTCGTTGTGGGCCACCAGGCGGAACGGGTCGCCGCAGTGGTCGAGCCTCTCGCGGCACTTACCGTGTTGCAGCAGCCGCAAAACGGCACCGGCCACGCCATGCAAGTCGCCAAGCGTGCGCTAGGCCGTGCGAAGATTGCCGTGGTGCTCCCGGGCGATGCTCCCTTGGTGCGTACGGAAACCTTGAAGGCGCTCATTGCCGCGCATCACCAGGGGAAAGCCGCGGCCACAATTCTCTCTGCGGTGCTGGCTGATCCTTCCGGCTACGGCCGCGTGGTGCGGAAATCGGAAACGACCGTCGCTGCCATCGTTGAAGAATCACAACTCACCGCCGACCAGCGCGAGATCAACGAAGTCAATTCCGCCATCTATTGCTTCACGCTCGAAAAGCTCTGGCCCGCCCTAGCGCAGGTCAAACCCAATAACAAACATCGCGAGCTTTACCTGACCGACGCCATTGCCGCGCTCAGCGCCAAGGGCGAAACCGTGCTCGCCGAAGTCGCGCCCGATTCCCGCGAAGTTCTCGGCTGCAACACCCGTGCCGATCTGGCAGAGGTCGACCGCGTCTTCCGCGAGTGGAAGCGCAATGCACTCATGGACGCCGGCGTGACGATTCAACTTCCGGAAACGGTGTTAATTGATCCGGACGTCGTTGCGGGTGAAGACACGGTCATCGAACCCGGCGTGCAATTGCTGGGCAAAACCAAAATCGGAGCGCGCTGCACCATTCAAACGGGAAGCGTCCTGACCGATGCCATCCTCGGCGACGAGGTCACCGTCGAGCCGCATTGCGTCGTGGCGCAGAGCCGCCTGGATGACCGCGTGGTCATCGGCCCGTTCGCGCGATTGCGGCAGGACAATCACCTCAAAGCCGGTGCGCGCATCGGCAATTTTGTCGAACTCAAGAAAAGCACCATCGGCGAGGGCACCAAAGCCATGCATCTGTCGTATCTGGGCGACGCAAAGATCGGAACGAAGAGCAACATCGGCGCTGGCACGATCACATGCAATTATGATGGCTTCCAGAAGCATCCGACTTCGATCGGAAACAAAGTTTTCATCGGCAGCGATGCCACGCTAGTGGCGCCGGTGCGTGTCGGGGACGGGGCTTACATCGCCGCAGGTTCCACCATTACGGAAACCGTGCCTGCTGACGGATTGGGAATTGCCCGCGGCCGCCAGGTTAACAAACCCGGCTGGGCCGCGAAGAAACGCCGTGAACTGGCAGCCACAGAAAAACCAAAAAAGACCACGAAGAAATCGAAGCGAAGCAAAGCAGCCAAGAAACGTAAGTAGCGTTCCTTTGAGGAGCCGAGCGATGAGCGAAAAGGTATTGGCGTGGACTTTCTTTCTCGGATCGCTGCTCCGCCACTCCGCGTTCTCGAGCCGTCGATTCGGCGCTGATTCCGCGCGTCTCACCCTGGTAATCGTTCTATCCTTGCTGGTGGTGCGGCAGCGCTCGGAGAAACCACCTACCCCGCGCTGCCCGCCGCTGGCATCGAAGCGAATCAGAAAAAACCAGGCTCCTCGGGCGGGTTCGGGTAATAGCCCTCTTCTGCGGTGTATATTTTTTTCTTCGCTGCGAATCCTCCAGTGCCCTCTGCGGTATTTTTATTCCTGTTTCATCTCACCGCCTGAACTAGCGCGTGTGTGCTAAACTAGCGGTTCCCGCAATGTTAGGACGGAGCTGCCAGCGCATGAAATTTGGAGTCGTCGTTTTTCCCGGGTCCAATTGCGACCACGACGCGTTTTACGCCATCGGCAACGTCCTCAGGAAACCCGTCGAATTCATCTGGCACCAATCGGAAGATCTCGCGAATTGCGACGCCATCATCTTGCCGGGCGGATTTTCCTACGGCGATTACCTCCGCACCGGCGCCATCGCGCGGTTTTCTCCGGTGATGAAGTCTGTCGAGAAATTCGCGAAGAGCGGAGGCGCGGTCCTGGGCATCTGCAACGGCTTCCAGATTCTGTGCGAAGCCGGCCTGCTTCCCGGCGCGATGATGCGCAATAGTGGACTGCGATTCATCTGCCGCCACGTGTACATCCGTGTCGAGCAAACGGACACGCCGTCGACCAACGCCGCCCAGCCGGGCCAGATTCTCAAGATTCCCATCGCGCACTCGGACGGCAATTACCATTGCGACCAAGCTACGCTCACGGAGCTGGAGAAAAACCACCAGGTGATTTTCCGCTACACCACTCCCGACGGTTCCGACGATACCGCCGGCAATCCCAACGGAGCAGTGCACAATATCGCAGGAGTCTGCAACCGCGAGCGCAACGTTGCCGGTCTCATGCCCCATCCCGAACGCGCCGTCGAGTCCGCCCTAGGCTCCTCCGATGGCCTGGTTATCTTCCGCTCCATGGTGGAGACGCTTGTTGGCGCGGCCAAGGCCACCGCATGATCCGTGGCGCCCCGACTTTGGTCGCGGCGGTTTTGGTTCTTAGCAGGGCGCGATATATCGTGCCCGGCGGTTTCTGCTCTCCTGTGAAGAATTGAGATATGGCCACCGCTAGCAACGAAATTCGAGTCACTCCAGAGATCGCTGCGGAGCACGGCGTAACGCGCGAAGAATACGCGCGCATTCAGCAAATTCTCGGGCGAGACCCAAACATCACTGAGCTGGGCATTTTCAGTGTGATGTGGAGCGAACATTGCTCCTACAAATCAAGCAAAGTGCATCTCAAGCGTCTGCCCACTCGCGGCAAGCTCGTCGTACAAGGGCCGGGAGAAAACGCCGGGGTCATCGATATCGGCGACGGGTTGGTGGCCGCCTTCAAAATCGAATCGCATAATCATCCGAGTTATGTCGAGCCCTTCCAGGGCGCAACGACCGGCGTCGGCGGCATTTTGCGTGACATTTTCACCATGGGCGCGCGCCCCATCGCGGTCTTGGATTCATTGCGATTCGGCGAGATCACTGCAGGCAAATACACAAGTGCTGAGGACGCCGCAAAAAACCGCCGCATCCTCGACGGCGTAGTTCGTGGAATCGGGAGTTACGGAAATTGTTTCGGCGTTCCCACCATCGGCGGCGAGGTCGGCTTTGAGCCGTGCTACTCGCAAAATCCGCTGGTCAATGCGCTCGCGCTGGGCATCGCCAAAAAGGAAGAGATTTTCCTCGCCAAAGCGAAAGGCGTCGGCAATCCGGTGATCTACGTCGGCGCAAAAACAGGTCGCGACGGGATTCACGGCGCATCCCTGCTGGCCTCCGCCGAGTTCACCGAAGAGTCGAAGCAAAAGCGCCCGAATGTGCAAGTCGGCGACCCCTTCATGGAGAAACTGTTGCTCGAAGCCTGCCTCGAAGCCATGCACACCGGGGCGGTCGTCGCGATTCAGGACATGGGCGCTGCCGGCCTCACCTGCTCCACTATGGAAATGGCCTCGCGCGGCGGCACGGGCATCGAGATCGAACTCGCCAAAGTTCCTCAGCGCGAGACCGGCATGACGCCCTACGAGATCATGCTCAGCGAATCCCAGGAGCGCATGCTGCTGGTGGCGGAGAAGGGCCGCGAGCATGAAATCCTGGCGGTCTTCAAGAAGTGGGGCCTCGATGCCGTCGTCGTCGGCCAGGTTACCGAAGGCGGCATCGCCCGCATCAACCACAACGGCAGAGCCGCGGCGGAAATTCCCGCGCATCCCTTGGCAGAAGAAGGTCCCGTCTATCAGCGGCCCATGGCCGCGCCTGCACCGAGGCAAGAGAACGCCGCGAATTGGTTTGCCTTCGCTGCCGAAGGCACGAACCTCACCCAGAACTTCTTGAAGTTGCTGGCGTCGCCTGCGATTGCCTCCAAGCGCTGGATCACCGAGCAGTACGACAGTTCCGTGCGCACCAACACTTTGGCGGGTCCCGGCGCGAGCGACGCGGCAGTGGTGCGCATCAAAGATCCGAAAACGGGAGCCGTGAAGCGCGCGCTGGCCCTCTCGACCGACGGCAACGGTCGCTGGTGTCAGTTGCATCCCCGCATGGGAGCCATGCACGCGGTCGCCGAAGCGGCCCGCAATGTGGCTTGCAGCGGCGCGCGGCCCGTCGCGGCCACGAATTGCCTGAATTTCGGAAGCCCCGAAAAGCCCGAAGTGATGTGGCAATTCAGCGAAACCATCGATGGCCTGGTCGAAGCGTGCACCGCCCTCAACACTCCCATCACTGGAGGCAACGTCAGCTTCTACAACGAAACTCTCGGCAAATCGATCTACCCCACCCCGGTCATCGGCGTCGTGGGCGTGATCGACGACGCCTCGCAGGTCCTGAAAATCGCCTTCCGCGAACCCGGCGACGCTGTGGTCCTGTTGGACGGATCGAATTCCTCTGTTGGCGGGCAGCACGCCGTGCCCCAGCGTGGCAATCCATCTCCCCTGGTGGCCTGCGAATTCTCCTCCTCCGAATACTCCAAGACCATCGCCGGGATCGTCGCTGGCGAACCGCCCGCCATCGAGCTCACCGCTGAGAAGCGCCTGATAGATTGTCTCGTTGCTCTCGGCGCCGAAGGCGCCATCCAGTCCGCACACGATATCTCCGACGGTGGCCTCGCCGTCACCCTCGCGGAGTCCTGCTTCGCCCCTTGTGCCACGGTAGCGGCGTCCGCCATGGGGGAGGGCGCTCGTCTTGGGGCACACGTCAAATTGGAAGAAACAGGCCCTGCCGAGGCCGCCGCATTCGCCGAAAGCGGTGCCCGCGCTATCGTATCGGTCAAGCCCTCTTCGCTTGCCCGCGTTCGCGATACTGCGAGACAATATGGTGTGGCGGCACAGCCCATCGGCCAGGTCACCCGCGACGATGCCTTCCGCATCGAACATAAGGGGCACGCGGTGATCAGCAGTTCCGTTGAAACGCTACGCGACGCCTGGGCCCATTCGCTCGAACCTACGCTGACCACAAAATGAGTCAAAAACTCCCCTTCGCCGATGATCATTTCCATGACGAGTGCGGTGTGTGCGGTGTCTTCGGCCACCCCGAAGCGTCGAACCTTGCCTATCTAGGTCTTTACGCCCTGCAGCATCGCGGTCAGGAATCAGCGGGCATCGTCTCGAGCGACGGCCAAGAGTTGTATGTGCACCGCGCCATGGGCGAAGTTGAAGAAATCTTTCAGCCGAGCGTGCTCGCCCAACTTCCCGGCAGCTTGGCCATCGGCCACACCCGCTATTCAACGGCGGGCGACAAAGCCCTGCTCAACGCCCAGCCCATCATGATCGACTGCAACAAGGGTAAAGTGGCGCTTGGCCACAATGGCAACCTCACCAACGCCGCCGAGTGGCGCCGCAGGCTCGAGCATCGCGGTTCCATATTTCAGACCAACAGCGACACTGAAGTCATCGTGCATCTCATCGCTCGTTCGCAGGCGCGCAATCTTTCCGGCGCGATCGGCGATGCCCTCAATCAAGTGGAAGGCGCCTACTCTCTCCTTCTCCTGACGCAAGATGAATTGTACGCGGTGCGCGATCCGCGCGGCTTTCGCCCACTGGCGCTTGGAAAATTGACTACCCCCGGCGGCTTCGTTTCGTGGCTGGTGGCGTCAGAAACCTGCGCATTCGATCTGCTCAATGCGCAATACATCCGCGAGATCGAGCCCGGCGAGATGGTGCGCATTTCCAAATCAGGCATCGAGTCCATCCACTTCGCTCCGGAAAAGCCGCACCAGCAGTGCATTTTCGAGCACGTCTATTTCTCTCGTCCCGATAGCATCATTTTTGGCCGCTCCGTGAACGAGAGCCGCGAGATGCTCGGACGCCTCCTGGCCCAGGAACATCCTGTCGACGCGGACATCGTCGTCCCGGTGCCGGATTCCGGCGTGCCAGCGGCGGTCGGCTATGCGCTCGAATCCAAGATCCCCTTCCGCATGGGCCTGATCCGCAATCACTACATTGGACGTACCTTCATCGAGCCGTCGCAGGCCATCCGTAATTTCGGTGTGAAGCTCAAGCTCAATCCCATCCGCGGCTTGATCGAAGGCCAACGCGTGATTCTTGTCGATGATTCCATCGTGCGCGGCACTACCAGCCGCAAAATCGTCCGCATGGTCCGCGAAGTGGGCGCGAAAGAAGTCCACGTGCGTATCAGTTGCCCGCCGACGATTTCTCCCTGCTACTACGGCGTGGACACGCCCACGCGTGAGGAACTGATTGCCTCTTCGAACACTCCGGAGGAAATTTGCAAATTCCTCGGTGCCGACTCGCTGGGCTACGTTTCCCTCTCAGCGCTCCGCCGGGCCGTCAGTGATACCGAAGGCAGGTTCTGCACGTCTTGTTATACGGGTGTCTATCCGACGGATCTAGTGCAGCTGGAGGTACGCGAAAGCGCGCCAAACGGCAAATCTGGCGAAGCTACTCCTGGCAACGACAGTGAACCCGGGCCCGCAGAGCGGCCGGTGGTGGCGGTGGAACGTGAAAGCTGAAAAGAAGAATAAACAAGAAGAAGCAAACGTGCCGGTGAAAACAAAGATTCAGCGCGAGATCATCGCGTGGTTCTGGGTCGGCCTGGCCTTTCTGCTCATCAACGGCACAATCGGCCAGGCGCGCGTCATTCCCTCTGGCTCGATGGAAAATACGCTGCTCATCGGCGATCACCTCATCATGAGCCGCATCGGTTACGACGCAGGCGTGCCCTTCACCAACTGGCACGTACCGCTCTGGCGTACTCCCAAGCGCCAGCAAGTGATCATCTTCAAACCGCCGTTTGCGCCGGACACGCCCGACTATGTAAAGCGCGTCATCGGGCTGCCCGGAGACACCATCGACATTCACGATGGCGCGGTCTGGATCAACGGCCAAAAACTCGTTGAAAAATACACCAGTGGCGCTAGCGAGCCCTACGAGCTGCGCATACCGTACAAGGTTCCAGGGGATTGTTATTTCGTGATGGGAGACAATCGCGGAAATTCCTACGACAGCCGCTTCTGGGGCTGCGTCCCTCGAAAGGACATCATCGGGACGCCCGTCATGATTTACATGTCGCTGAATGTTTCGCCCGAGGCTTGGGAGCCGGGACAGATTCGCGAGCGTTTTTTTGCCTACGCGAATGCCCTCCTGCATCCCAGCATCGTACGCTGGAACAGGATTTTCCGGACGTTTTAAGCTGCCTTGCTGAACCGTCGTTGTCTGCCGTTGCCGCCGCAGCCCTCCACGGCGCTCCAATGAATTCCAATCAGTGCCCGGCGCGCGGCACCGTGCGCCCCCGATCAGAAAAGGATCAGAAACGGATGCGAACAACTCTCTCATGAAATATGCCGACGCCGGGGTGAACATCGCCGTCGCTGATGACGCGAAGCAGAGAATCCGCCACCATGCCAGCCGCACCTTCACTCCCGGCGTGCTCGGCGGCATTGGCGGCTTCGGCGCGCTCTTTGCCCTCGACGCGAAAAAGTGGAAGGAGCCGGTGCTGGTCTCCAGCGCGGACGGCGTCGGCACAAAACTCAGAGTCGCCATGGCTATGGGCGTACACTCCACCGTGGGCGGCGACCTCGTCAATCACTGCATCAATGACATTCTCGTCCAGGGCGCAGAGCCGCTGTTTTTTCTCGACTATCTGGCGATGGGGAAGCTCGATCCGCAGGTCGTCGAACAGATCGTTGAAGGAATGAGCCGCTCCTGCCGCAAAGCCGGGTGCGCCCTCATTGGCGGTGAAACCGCGGAGATGCCTGGATTCTATCCGTCCGGCGAGTACGATCTCGCGGGCTTTATCGTCGGGGTCGTCGAGCGCAGAAATCTACTGACCGGCAAGAACGTCCAGCCCGGAGACACTCTGCTGGCGCTCCCTTCCGCCGGTCTGCACACTAACGGATACTCGCTCGCGCGGAAACTGGTTTTCGAAGTTGCGAAGTTGAAGCCGGATGTCTACGTCGCCGAAGTCGGAAATAAGATTGGCGCGGAATTGCTGAAGCCTCATCTGTGTTACGCGCCAGCGCTGAAAAATATTGTCGCGCGGGGCTGGGTTTCCGCCCTCGCGCACATCACCGGTGGCGGCATTCCAGGAAATCTGCCTCGCGTGCTCCCCAGTGGGGTGAAAGCGGAAATTGACCTGGCATCCTGGCCCGTGCC
>WNER01000383.1_pt1 | contig 10769 bp, 10 predicted proteins | sample 5399921 | NCBI WGS metagenome assembly WNER01 (sample SAMN13153331, study PRJNA577476) | soil metagenome | isolation source: 20 cm grassland meadow soil 5 days after 1st rain plot 5 | place: USA:California | collected 2015-09-21 | reverse complement strand
CAGCGCCCACCGACAGGTCAATGCCACCGGAGACGATGACGAACGTCGCGCCGACGGCCATGATGGCGAAAAAGCTGGTGTCTTTGGCAAGGTTGGTGAGGTTTTTGGCGTTCAGGAACTTGTTCTGTTTAACCAGGATAGTCCCGCTTTCACCCGTGGCATCTTTTTTGTATTCCGGCCTCTTGACGGTCCCCCCGAAGATGGTCAGCAGCAGTCCGAGAAGGAAAATTACGGTAAGCAGCCCGCCTTCCTTGAGGCGAATGGCTGGGCGAGACGCAGGTCGGCTGTCGGTGCCGGATGAACTCATGCGACGGGGCAGGACGCTAACAAACGACGGCCCTGCCGACAAGGCGAATGCCAAGAGCGCGTCGCGCGAGAAAATCTCTTCTAAAAAAAAGGTTGAAATAAAATTGAATCATTTGTTGAGTGGTGTGGTCAACTCAACACGAGTTGGACTTCCGGCGCGTTCTTTTTTGAGCGCGACTGTTGCAAGCCACTCAAACTCGCCCAAAAGTTTTTGACCAATTCGCCCCGTGGCGTTAAACCATCTCGGTCAAAAATGCACGTTTTTGCACGGAATTTTGCCGATGACTGAATGAACGCCACGGTTTACTTTCTGGCGGCCGCCTCCAGCGAGTACGAGCTGGTTTACGTCTGGAACCAGGCCACCCCGGAAGCTAAAATCATCATCTTCACGTTGCTGATTTTTTCGGTCATGGCCTGGTCGGTAATGGGGTCGAAGGCAGTGCAGATGCGGCGGGCGAAGAAGCTGAATCAGCTTTTCAACGCCGAGTTTCGCCAGCAGAATAATGTCCTGGCCATTTACGACCGGCGTATCCAGGTGGATGGCTGCCCGTTGTTTGCGGTCTATCAGGAAGGGTGCCTCGAACTCGATGCCCGCTTGAAAACAGCCGGCGGCGAAGGGCGCAGACCGGTCCTTTCGCTGAAGGCAACCGAACATGTGAAACGCACGCTGGAACGGGCGGTGGCCCAGGAATCGTTGAAACTGGAATCGGGACTCATCCTGCTGGCGATAGCGGTGAGCGGTGCGCCGTTTTTGGGATTGCTGGGGACGGTTTGGGGCGTCATGAGCACGTTCGGCCACGTCGCCCAGGCTCAGAACGCGAGTCTGACACAAATGGCCCCCGGGGTCGCGGCGGCATTGATCACCACGGTCGCCGGCCTGCTCGTCGCCATTCCGTCGATGTTCGGCTACAACTGGCTCGTGCACACCTTGCGCGCGCTGACGGTCGAATTGGACAACTTCGCCCAGGAACTCGTCTCCAAAATGGAAATCGAGTACCTCAGAGACGAGGATGAAGTGTTCCGCGCCAAAGATGAATAAACTGAAGATGCGTCGAGCCCTCGGTCCTCGACCTTTGAGCATCGACTAAACAAATGCGCCGCTTCTCCCAACGCAGTTCGCTGGTGACACTGAGCGAGATCAACATCACGCCCTTGCTCGACCTGGCGTTCGTGTTGTTGATCATCTTCGTCATCACCACGCCGCTGCTGGAGCAGAGTCTGGAGTTGAAGCTGCCCAAAGGAGGCAGACCGGACCGGCCGATGAACGAGAGAGACGTCCACACCGTCGAAATCAGCCCCAGAGGCTACTACGTGTTCGACGGCAAGCCGATGACCGTCGCGCAGATTGAGAAGGCGCTGGTCAACGATGCGCGGGCGAACCCGAACCTGGTGCTGCGGATTCGCGCAGACCGATCCTCACCCCTCGACCCATTTGTTCAAGTGGCGGACATGTGCGCCAATCACGGCATAAAAATTTCGATTCGTACGGACCCGCGGGAAAGCAAGCGATGAACCGGTTGCAACAAAAATGTCTGGTGACCTCGATGGGGCTGCACGCGCTGCTTTGCCTGATTCTGATCGTCGGGCCGGCGTTCCTAAGGTCGAAACAAAAGCAACTGGACCTGCCAATCCTCGAAGTCATTCCCGACAGGCTGACGGACCTGCCGTTCTCCGGTGGAGGAAATCCGAACGCGAGACCGCCGGCGCAGCAACTCCAGCCCGCTCCGCTTCAACCGCCAGTGCAGCAAGCGAAGCTGCCCAAAGTCGAGAGTAAACCGCCGCCGGAACCGAAAACGGCGGCTAAACCGGAACCCGAGATCGCGCCGGCGGAAATCAAACGCGAAAAACCGAAACAGGAGATCAAGGTCAACACGGCGGTCGTAAAACGGCCCGCGGCCAATCCGCACGAAAAAAACACGCCGAAACCGGACACGGACGAGGCGAAAGCAAGGGCGCGGGTCGAAGCCGAGGCGCGGCGTCGAACAGCCCGGCAACTCCTGGCCAGGATCAAAGACTCGTCTGAGAAGATAAATGCGAATTTATCGCCGGGCACGACGATCGAGCTGCGGGGACCAGGCGGCGAAGCGTATGCCAACTACGCTCAGGTCGTGAAAACCTATTATGACCAGGCGTGGATCGACCCCGAAGAAGTCTCGGACGACGACGCGACGGTGGAGGTCAAAGTCGTTATTGCCCGCGATGGCCGGGTGATTTCCGATTCGATCATTAAACGGTCGGGCATTCCGGCTTTGGACAAGTCCGTCCAAAACGCTTTGGATCGGGTCGAGAAACTGCCGCCTTTCCCGGAAGGCGCCAAAGAAGCTCAGCGGACCTTCATCATCAATTTCAATCTCAAAGCAAAACGATTACTCGGATGAAATACCCAGGCTCGATTCGGCCTCTGCTTTTCGCCCTGGCTTCGCTGGCCATTTGCCTTGCGCCGCTTCCGGCTCAGGAGCAAATCGACATCACGCATCCGGGCGGTTCCAAGCGCATTCCGATCTCGTTGGAAGGATACACCGGTGAAGCGTTGAACGTCTTGACGTTCGACCTGGAAATCCAAGGCTTCGAAGTCACCGGCGCCGACAAGGCGCAATACCTGGTCAGTGGCAGCAACAACAGCGACGTGACAGGCCGGCTCGCCGACCGCGTCAGCAAGAGCACGTTGCTTTCTGTAAGATACACCGGCGGCACGCTGCGCTCGGAGGCGCACACGCTCTCCGACGCCATCGTGGAAAAAATCACCGGCCGCAACGGCATCGCGCGGTCGAAGATCGCCTTTAAGGTCGAGACCGGACAGAACAGTGAAATCTACGTCGCCGACTACGACGGCCACAATGCGAAACAGGTGACGCAGGACCACACCATCACGCGCGACCCTGCCTGGGTGCCCGCCCGGCGCGTTCTCTATTACACGTCCTACAAAGCGGGCAACCCGGACATCTATGTGCACGACCTGCAGAGCGGGACGCGTCGCGCCTTTGCCCGCTATCCCGGTCTGAACGCGGGCGCAGCTCCGTCCCCGGATGGCCGGCGCGTGGCGCTGGTCCTGAGCAAAGGCGGCAGCCCGGACATTTACGTTTGCGATGCGGACGGCGGCAACTTGAAGCCGTTGACGAGAACAAGAGAAGCCGAATCTTCTCCCTGCTGGTCGCCCGACGGGCGGATGATTTGCTTCTCGTCGCGGCACGAGGGCAGGTCGGCGCTGTTTGTGGTCTCCGCTAATGGCGGATCGATGCGCCGGCTGTCCACCGGAGGAGCGTTGAATTGCACCGAACCGGACTGGTCGCCGGATGGGAAGCAGATTGTTTTTACCAGACTGGCCGGGGACTTCGAAATCTGTGTCGTGCCGGCTGGTGGCGGCGCAATGACGCCCCTGGTAGCGGGCGAAGACCCAGCCTGGGCGCCGAACTCGCGCACTGTGATTTTCACACGACGTGTGAAAGGCAAAAGAGTTGTCTCTTTGCTTGACGTGCCCACCAAACAAACTAAGGATATTCAACAAACTTCAGGAAGCTGTTCCCAGCCCTGCTGGGCCAAATGAAACGTTCCTGTAAAAAATCACCATGAAATACTCAAAAGTTTTGAACCTTTCAGTGGTCGTGTTGGCTTTGTCACTCGGAGCAGTTGGATGTCAGCCCAAGCCCAAATCGCCGACACCAATTTTGGGAAGGACAGGAAATCCCAAAGGAATTGGGGACACGTTTGGGAAGGAAACTCCGGTGACGCCGCTCCCGCCGGACCAGAATCCAACCGTCAGGCCTGGCGAAGACATTCCCCTTAAAGGACGCTTTAATCCCGATGAGATGACCCCGGACCATAACCGCTTCGCAGCGAACACGGTTTATTTCGATTTTGATCGCGCGACGCTCAAGCCGAGTGAGACGGGCAAGATCGACGAAGTGGTCCGATATCTGCAAGGAAATCCGACGCAGGCGGTACAGATCGAGGGGCACTGCGACGAACGCGGGACGGAGCAGTACAATCTTTCACTGGGCGAGCGCCGCGCGCTTGCCGTTCGTGAATATCTGGTCACGGCAGGCGTCCAGGCCGAACGCGCTTTTACCATCAGTTACGGCGAATCGCGTCCGGCGGTACCCGGTCACAACGAGGCTGCCTGGTCGAAGAACCGCCGCGGCGTATTCGTCCTGCTCACGCCGAAATGACGGAGAGTGGTGCAGTTTGCAATTTTCGGTGGAGCAAGCGTCCTCGCGAGCCGGCTCGTCATAACGGTTCTGTTCCTTTTGGAACTGCTCACGAACTAAGAACGCCCCCTCACCCTGTCCCTCTCCCCATCCGATGGGGAGAGGGTGGCCTTCAGCCGGGGTGAGGGGAATATGTGCCTCACATCAGCTTGGTGGTGGTGTCGAGTTGCCGCCCCGGCAAACTGTCCCCGGTTTTGGGGCTTTACTCGCGGTATTTCGTGGCTTAACTTTGCGAACGACAGGTGAATTTATGAATGCAACTTTAGCGGTGTTGGGATTGAGCGGCGGTGAACTGGTCCTCGTGCTGGTGGTGATTCTCGTCCTGTTTGGCGCCAGGCGAATCCCTGAGTTCGCCAAGGGGCTCGGCAAAGGAATCACCGAGTTCAAAAAGGCGTCGCGCGAAGTGACCGATGAAATTGAGCGTGCTGTGGAGGAGCCTCCGCCTCCGCCGCCGAAGGCGCCACCGTCCGGTTCCAACGCTGAAAGCACCTCTCAACCTTCTTCCGCCGTGCCTAAAGCCTGATTGAGTTCAAGCTGCAGGTGTCATGGCCGATCCCACTGAAGAGCCGCGTCCAGAGGAGACCGAGGAGGACGGCGGCGGGCCGGTAAAGACATTTCTCGAACATCTCGAGGACCTCCGCTGGATGCTGATCAAAAGCGGGGCCGCGCTGCTGGTCGGCATGATTGTGTGCCTGTACGCAACCCACCAGGTCGTAACGATTCTAAAAAGGCCGCTCCAACACGCAGCTCTGATCCAGGTGGGGCACACGCAAAAGGTACTGCTCCGCCTGGGAACAAATACTTTGGCCACCCTTGAGTCGCCCACCAATCGGATCGGCTCGCTCGATTTGGGTACAAACCGGCTCGTAATCATCACGGTCGAACCCCTTGAAAGCGGCAGCAACATTCTGGTCTCGCTGCGGGTGGACAAAAATCCGCCGTTGGAAGAGTTGCTCGCCAGCGGGACCGACCTGGTTTATTTGGATCCATCCGCCCCGTTCCTGTCTTCATTGCACCTCGCGTTCTTCGCTGGTATTTTGCTCGCGGCGCCGTTCATCATTTATTTCGTAGCGCAGTTTGTGTTGCCCGCTTTGAAGATCAGGGAGAAAAAATACGTCTTCCGCGCGTTCGCGGTCGGCGTCGGCCTTTTCCTGGTCGGTGTCTGCTTCTGCTATTTCTTCGTGTTGGCTCGCGCACTGAAGTTCGCCGAGTTATTCGCGCTGTGGATGGGTGTGAAGGTGCCGGTGTGGCGCGCGGAAACCTACTTCAGTTTCGTCACCAAATTCATGCTGGGCATGGGACTAGGCTTCGAGCTACCCGTCGTGCTGCTGGCGCTCGTGAAGATGGGCATTCTCGATTATCAAAAACTTAAAGCTATGCGACGTTACATGGTTGTCGTCAACCTGATTCTTGGCGCCCTCTTGACGACGCCTGAAGTATTCACCCAGGTGGTGATGGCCATAGTGCTCCAAATGCTTTTTGAAGTCAGCGTCGGGATCGCGTGGTACTGGGAGCGCAGGGAGAAGAAGCGGGAGACCCAGACCGGCGTGTCCAGCGACACTTCATAAGTCGTATCCGAACCGGCGCTGGAAAACGCGCTTTACAAGCTCGCGTGCTGAGCTAACCTAGCATCAACAAGACAACGACTATGCGCAACTCAATCACCTTTTTGGCGACGGCGACGGTTCTGGCCCTTTTTGCAAGCGGCTGTGCCAGTACGGATCAGGGGTTTTCCTTCGAACAAAAGTTCGGACGCGGGCTCCGAAACGTCACAGAATTTGTGCGCGGCGGCGAAATTCGCCGTTCGATGGAGCAGACCGCCCTGCTGGACGGCCCGGACATGGCGTACACAACCGGGTTCATTCGCGGCTTCAACAAGAGCCTGGCGCGGACCGGCATCGGTATTTATGAAATGGTCACCGCGCCGTTCCCGCCGTACGATCCCGTGTTCACCGATTACCTGACGGTCAATCCGGTTTTTCCGGAAAGTTACAAGCCGCATTTGCTGGCTGATCCGACGTTCGGTCCTGACACCGCACTTGGATTCAGCGGCGGCGATATTGCCCCGATCTTCCCGGGCAGCCGTTTCCGTATTTTCGACAACTGATCCGTCCAACTTCACCGGCGCCGACATTTCGATGTTGGCGCCTTTTTTATTGATGACGCTGACCAGACAATCGCCCTGCAAGGTCAATCTGCTGCTCAACATCCTGGGCAAACGCGCCGACGGTTTTCACGAGTTGGAGAGCGTGATGCAACCGGTGTCTTTGTGCGATGAGCTCGAATTCAAACGAGGGGGCAAAGAAATCAGACTGACCTGCAGCGATCCGGCGTTGCCCGCGGACTCGACGAACCTGGTCCATCGTGCGGCCGCTGGCTTTTTGCGGACAGCGCGAGTTACCGAGGGTGTGGGCATTCATCTGGAGAAACGGATTCCACTGGCCGCGGGGCTCGGCGGCGGCAGCGGCGACGCGGCCAACACGTTGATGGGTTTGAACCGGCTTTTCGGCCAACCGTTGACGGCCAGTCAACTCAACGAGATTGCCCAAGCGCTCGGGTCGGACGTTCCGTTTTTTCTTCAAGACAGGCCGGCACTGGCCACCGGCCGGGGCGAAAAGATTGTGCCGCTAGATAATTTTCCGGCGTTGCGGGGCGTTTTCGTCCTGTTGATTCATCCGGGTTTTGGAATCTCCACGGCGTGGGCTTATCAGACTCTGACGAAATACCCGGAAGCGCTGAACGGGCGCGCCGGTCGCGCACGAAAACTCATTGCCCTGTTGCAGACTGCGGACCTGGTGGCCGCGGCGCAGGAATTCTACAATTCTCTGGAAGCGCCCGTGCTGAACAAATATCCGCTCCTGGCGCTGTTCCAGGAGGTTCTTGAGGCCAATGAAGCTGCGGCGACGCTGATGTCCGGCAGCGGCTCGACGACGTTTGCGCTCGTGAAAGGCCAAAACGGCGCTGAACAGTTGCGGGAAAAATTCAAGGCGAAGTTCGGGGAAGATTACTGGACGGCGGTCGTGGCGCTGTGACGGACGGACAGGAGAGAGTTTGCTTCCTGCCTCAGCAGCCCCCTCCGCTGGCCGGGTTTCGGGAGTGGATTTTTATCCTCCAGTCTCGGCTGCAGGCAGCCAGGTCTCGATTTCCTGATACACGCTCGAAGCGACCTGGTGTGCTTGCGTCGCCAGGCCGACGATTTCCTTGAGTTCCAGCCGCGCATGGTCCGTCGCGATAAGCCCGGTTGCTTCCAGGATCTGTTTCAAGGGACGCAGCAATCCGCCGAGTGAGCCGGACCTGGTAGCGGCCTGTGGTTCGGTTGACTCTGTTCGCACCGGATCGTCTGGCGTTTGTCGTCTTCCCAGACATTCGTCGATCGTTGTGGCGAGCCTCGTGGGCGTGAATGGTTTTGCCAGAAAAGCATCAGCCCCCTTGTCGCTGGCGTGGGGAGCGACCTCCATGATCGCGAAACCCGACATTAAAACGAATGGGATTGAAGCGATCTTCGGGTCGCGGCGGACGGCGTACAGAACAAGGTTGCCGCCCACGCCTTGCAACTCCACGTCGCAGAGGATCAGGTTCGGCTCCTCGGTTCGGGCGATCTGAACGCCTTGCGCGCCGGTGGAGGCTTGCAGAACTTCAAATCCTTGCTCCTCAAGCGTCGCCACTAAAGTAGCCCGGAAACTCTGGTCGTCTTCAATAACCAATATCTTGTTCATGCCCATGTCACTCTTAGAGTTGACATGACGTTGTTATAGCAAGAGACTTGCCGTGTTCGCCGCCATGGACGGGCCGCAACTACTTGAAAACCAGGTCTCCAACGCGCCATCGGCCTGGATTCGCGCCGGTTGCCAGGATCAAGCAAATGATTCACGCAGTTGAAAAGGGATATTGCGCGTTTTCAAGCCTGACAGTGCGATTGTCCACGATTTTGCAGCACGAAGTCTCGGGCCCTGATTTCCGCAGATTGCTCTATCTATGACGGTCGCGGGACAGTGTCTCAATTTGGATCTGGTGCTACTGCCGCCGCGCACAGCGGCGCAACAGCACCGCCGCCACCAAATCAAGGACGGTAACAGTCGTGGCATCCCCTTGCATCTCGCCGCCGTTTTGGTTAAAAGTCAGCCGGTTGCCGGGAGGAATGATTCAGTGGGATTTTCTGCGGGTCTGACAGTTTTTCTGTCCGATGGTGTAACGGTAGCACAGAGGTCTTTGGAGCCTTTAGTCGTGGTTCGAATCCACGTCGGACAGCCAATTGAGGATCAGCGACAGACCGCCGGCTGCATTTTTGTAATGCTTTCTTTTGACTCTCCCAGGCCATTGACCTAGTTTACGCGATGTCGCAAGGACGCGAGGATCACGAAGGATTTGAGACCGTTAAGGGATGCCGTATGTCTGCTCAATCAATGAGTCCGCTCTTGCGGATTCTTCATCTGGAAGACAATCCCACCGACGCGGAACTGGTGCGGGGGATGTTGGAAGCCGCAGGCGTGGATTGCGCCATCCGGCGCGTGGAGACACGGGAGGCATTTCAATCGGCGTTGGAGCGGGAGCAGTTTGATCTGGTCATCTCGGACTTCACGCTTCCCTCCTTTGATGGACTGTCGGCCTTGACCATCTGCCGCCACAAGAAACCTGAACTGCCGTTCATTTTTGTCTCCGGCACCATTGGCGAAGACGCGGCGGTGGAATCGCTCAAACGCGGGGCCACGGATTACGTAATCAAAGATCGGTTGTCCAGGCTGGCGGCGTCGGTGGAACGGGCCGTGCAGGAGGCGCAGTCGCGGGCCGAGCGACTACAGGCCGATGAAAAAATTCGTGAACAAGCGGCCCTGCTCGACAAGGCCCGTGACGCCATTTGTGTCATGGATATGGAGTTCACTATTCTCTACTGGAATCGGGGGGCCGAGCGATTGTACGGTTGGAGCGTCGAGGAAGCCGTGGGTCGGAGCGCCCACGATTTGCTCTTTCGTGGAAACGTGTCTCTCCTTTTGGAGGCCGTGAAACAGCTGATCCGACAAAACGAGTGGCAAGGGGAATTGCACAAGAACAGCAAGGATGGCCGGGAAAACGTTGTCGAAAGCCGTTGGACACTCCTGCGGGATGCGCTGGGGCAGCCCAAGTCGATTCTGCTGATTGACAGCGACATCACCGAGAAGAAGCAGATCGAGGCGCAGTTGTTCCGCACGCAACGAGTGCAGAGCATCGGAGCGGTGGCAGGCGGGATTGCCCACGACCTGAATAACATGCTGGCTCCGATTCTCATGGTGACGGAGTTGTTGCGTGATGAGTTGGCCAGCGAGCAGAGCCGCAAGATGCTGGACACGGCCAAAGCCAGCGCTCAGCGGGGTGCGGAGATGGTGAAACAGATTCTGGCCTTCGCTCGCGGCGCTGGCGGCGAACCGAAAACCATTCAACTCAAACATCTGGTCAATGAGATGGTCCGATTGATAGGAGACACCTTCCCGCGCTCAATCCAGGTCGAGAGCAGAGTGGACAAAGAACTGTATCCGATCTTAGGAGACGCCGCGCAATTCAATCAGGTCCTGTTGAATCTCTGTGTCAATGCGCGCGATGCCATGCCCGGCGGCGGCACGTTGCAGATTGGCGCGGACAATGCCGTCTTGGAGGGTAAACGGACGCCGATGTTGCCGGAGCCGGTGTCAGGAAAGTTTGTGGTGCTGAGCGTCGTGGATACCGGTTGTGGCATCCCACCGGAGCTGATGGGAAGAATTTTTGAGCCGTTTTTCACCACCAAGGAACCGGGCAAAGGGACGGGGTTGGGGCTGTCCACGGTTCTCACTATCGTGAAGGCCCACCACGGATTTGTGGAAGTGGTCAGTGAAGTCGGCAAAGGGACAATTTTCGAGGTCTATTTGCCCGCGACCATCAAGGCCGACAGCGAACTCATTAAGAGCGCGGTACCGGTGATGCAAATGGGCCGGGGTGAAATAATTCTCCTGGTGGATGACGAAGCGGCGGTGCTCGAAATCACCAAGACGACCCTGGAAGCCTTCAACTATCGGGTCATCACGGCCAAAGACGGAGCCGAGGCGTTGATCCTTTACCAGCAGCGTGTCGGGGAAATCGACGTTGTTATTACGGACATGGAGATGCCGGTGATGGACGGAGAAGCGTTGGTCAGGGAAATCCGAAAGACTGCGCCCAATGCGAAGGTAGTTTGCATAAGCGGGCTGGAAGCGGAAGCCAAAGGGATGGACATGTCTCATTTGAAACCGCAAGCGTTTTTGACCAAACCCT
>WNER01000382.1_pt1 | contig 10775 bp, 4 predicted proteins | sample 5399921 | NCBI WGS metagenome assembly WNER01 (sample SAMN13153331, study PRJNA577476) | soil metagenome | isolation source: 20 cm grassland meadow soil 5 days after 1st rain plot 5 | place: USA:California | collected 2015-09-21 | reverse complement strand
CTACAAGAATGTTAGCTTGCGATGGGCCGGACACCGCCGTCTCCGATCACTTGGCGAGTCCGACTCGCAAGAGCGACAACAGCTGTTCGATATTGACGGGCTTGGAGATGTAGTCAGAAGCCCCGGCCTCGATGCATTTCTCGCGGTCCCCCTTCATCGCTTTCGCAGTCACTGCGATGATCGGAAGATTCTTGAATTCCTGCAGGCCGCGAATGATTCGGATCGTGTCGTATCCGTCGAGCTCGGGCATCATGATGTCCATGAGGACGACATCGATTTCCGGATTGTTTTTCAGCGTTTCGAGCCCGTCTTTGCCGTTCTCCGCGTTGAGCACCGTTATCCCGTGTTGCTCCAAAGCCCCGGTCAACGCGAATATGTTTCTGATGTCGTCGTCGACAATCAGCACCTTTCTGCCGGCCAGATCCGGCGTGGCCGATTGGATAGCGGCCAGCAACTGTTCGCGCTTATTCGTCGGCAGATCGCTGACCGTCTGATGAAGGAACAGCGTCGTCTCTTCCAAAACCGCTTCGAGAGTCCGTGCGCTTTTCAGGACGGCGACCTCTGCCAGCTTTCTGAGATCGTCCCGCTCGCTGCCGCTCAGGGCGTCCGCTTCATAGATCACGATCGGCAATTCGGACGTCGTTTCGGATTGGACGATCTTCTTGATGAAGTCTATCGCGCTCATATCGCGAAGCGTCGGACCGAGCACCATGCAATCGAACTGATTCTTCTGCAGGGCATCGAGGGCCTGCTTGCCTGCGCGCACACCGGTGATCTGCACGTCCTCCTCGCGCAGGGCTTCGGTGATGCTCGCCCGCTCCGCGTCGTTTCCATCGACGACGAGCAGCGCTCTGATCTCGTGCTCGATTATTCTGCGCGTCTTGGCAAGGGCTTCCTGGAGCGCCTCCTTCACCGCGGGCTTGCGCACGGCTCCCAGGGCTCCCATGTGAAGGCATTTGTGCATCTGCCCCGCCACGGAAATGACGCTCACCGGGATATGCCGCGTTTTCGGATCGTGTTTCAGGAGATCCAAGACCGCCCACCCGTCCATGTCCGGAAGCTTCAAGTCCAGCGTGAGCGCGTCAGGCTCAAGTTCCTTGACCTGAGCGAGCGCCGTGTTGCCGTCCAGCGCGACTACGCCCTTGAACCCGCTCTCGCGCGCGACATCGAGCAAAATCGCGGCGAACGTGGCGTCGTCTTCGACGATCAGGACGACGCGGTCGCCCGGCTGGATGTTGTCGCGGTCGTCGCTCACTTGAGGCTCCGGGCGTACCCCGTGCGCTTTCATCGCCGGACTGAAAGTCGGTCGCTTAGCGTAAGCCGGACCGAGCCTGGGCTCTTCGGCGGGTGTTTCCTCGGCCGGTGTTTCAACGGAGGGTGTTTTCGGCGTTATCGTCGCAGGACTTAGCTTGGGCTCCTCGGCGGGCGCTTTCGGTGCTCTCGCCTCGACCTCCGCCGGATCGTGGGTAAGCGGCAGGTAAAGGGCAAACGTGCTGCCTTTGCCCGGATTGCTTTCGACCCGAATTTCCCCGCCGAGCAGGCGAGTAAGCTCGCGGCTGATGGAAAGCCCCAGTCCCGTGCCGCCGTATTTGCGGCTGGTCGTTCCGTCAGCCTGCTGGAAGGCTTCGAAAATGACCTTCCTCTTGTTTTCGGGAATTCCGATCCCGGTGTCCGCGACGGAGAACGCCACCACTTTCTCCGCCGCATCCAATTGCGGGTGTCCCGCAGTCCAACCGGATTTCGCGAGGGAGATCCGCAGAGACACTTTGCCCTTTTCGGTAAACTTAAACGCATTCGAGAGCAGATTCTTCAGGATCTGCTGGAGTCGCTTCTCGTCGGTGTGAATCACCGCGGGCAGGTCTGAAGCCGCGCTCACCGTGAAGCCCAAGCCTTTGTCCTGCGCCACCTGGCGGAAAGTCCGCTCGACGTAGTCCTGCAGCCCCGAGAAGCGCTCAGGGGCGATGTCGAGCGTGACTGTGCCAGATTCGATCTTGGCCAGATCGAGAATGTCGTTGATGAGGGAAAGAAGATCCGTGCCGGCGGCATAAATAGTCTGCGCGTAATCGATCTGTTTGGGCAAGAGGTTGTTGCCTGCGTTGTCCGCGAGCAGCTTCGCCAGGATCAACAGGCTGTTCAACGGCGTGCGCAGTTCGTGTGACATGTTGGCCAGGAACTCGGACTTGTAGCGAGAAGAGAGCGCGAGCTGCTCGGCTTTTTCCTCGAGCGCAGCTTTCGCCTGCTCGACTTCCCGATTCTTGTATTCGACCTGCCTCATTTGCTCCGAAAGAAGCTTGGCCTTCTCTTGAAGTTGCTCGTTGGTGCGCTGCAGCTCCTCTTGCTGATTCTTGAGCAGTCTCTCGGAGTTCTGCAGATTCTGCGCCTGCTGCTCCAGACGGTCGTTGGTTTCCTTGAGCTCCTCCTGCTGGCTTTGCAGCTCCTTGGTGAGCGATTGCGACTGTTCGAGCAGGGATTCCGTGCGCATGTTTGCCTCGATGGTGTTGAATACCACGCCGATACTTTCGGTCAGCTGATCGAGAAACGACAGGTGCGTTTCGCTGAACTTCCTGAGCGAAGCAAGCTCCACGACCGCTTTGATCTCGCCTTCGAACAGCACCGGCAGCACGATGACGTTCACCGGGGCCGCGGAACCGAGAGCCGAGCTGACGCGGATGTAGTCGTCGGGGACGTCCTCGAGGAGAATGCGCTTCTTCTCGTAAGCGCACTGCCCTACCAGGCTCTCGCCGATCCGCAGGGTTTTCGCGAGATGCTTGTTCGGCTTGGATGCGTAGCTGGCGAGCAGTTCGAGACCGGGTTCGTCGCCGTCCTTCACCTGGGTGTAAAAGACGCCTTGCTGGGCGTTCACGAGCGGCGTCAGCTCCGAGAGCACCAGTTTCGATACGGTCACGAGGTCGGTGTGACCCTGCAGCATCTGCGTGAATTTTGCGAGATTGGTCTTGAGCCAGTCCTGCTCGTTGTTCTTGAGGGTCGTGCTCTTGAGATTGCGGATCATCTCGTTGATGTTGTCCTTCAGGACCGCCACTTCCCCCATCGCTTCGACCGTGATCGACCGCGTGAAATCGCCCTTTGTCACCGCCGTCGCGACGTCCGCGATGGATCGCACCTGGGTCGTGAGGTTCGCCGCCAACTGATTCACGCTGTCGGTGAGATCCCGCCACAGTCCGGCGGCACCCGGCACCTTCGCCTGGCCCCCGAGCTTGCCGTCAGTGCCCACCTCGCGCGCCACGTTGGTCACCTGGTCGGCGAACGTCGCCAGCGTATCGATCATGCCGTTGATGGTGTCGGCCAGCGCCGCGATTTCGCCTTTCGCTTCGAAGGCGACTTTTCGCTTCAGGTCGCCTTTTGCCACGGCTGTCACGACCTGCGCTATGCCGCGCACCTGATTGGTGAGGTTCGCCGCCATCGAGTTCACGTTGTCGGTGAGGTCCTTCCAGGTCCCGGCCGCTCCGGGCACCTGCGCCTGGCCCCCGAGCTTGCCCTCGGTGCCCACCTCGCGCGCCACCCGCGACACTTCCGAGGCGAATCCGTTGAGCTCGTCCACCATCGTGTTGATCGTGCTCTTCAGCTCCAGGATCTCGCCCTTCACGTCCACCGTGATCTTCTTCGACAGATCGCCCTTGGCGACCGCCGTGGTCACCTCCGCGATGTTGCGCACCTGGCCCGTGAGGTTCGCCGCCATCGAGTTCACGTTGTCGGTGAGGCCTTTCCAGGTGCCGGCCGCTCCGGGCACCTGCGCCTGGCCCCCGAGCTTGCCGTCGCTGCCCACCTCGCGCGCCACCCGCGACACCTCCGAGGCAAACCCGTTCAAGGTATCGACCATCGTGTTGATCGTGCTCTTCAGCTCCAGGATCTCGCCTTTAACGTCCACCGTGATCTTCTTCGACAGGTCGCCCTTGGCGACCGCCGTGGTCACCTCCGCGATGTTGCGCACCTGCCCCGTGAGGTTCGCCGCCATGGCGTTCACGTTGTCGGTGAGGTCCTTCCAGGTGCCGGCCACTCCGGGCACCTGCGCCTGGCCCCCGAGCTTGCCGTCGGTGCCCACCTCGCGCGCCACCCGCGACACTTCCGAAGCAAACCCGCCGAGCTGATCGACCATCGTGTTGACGACCTTCCCTATCCGCAGGAATTCACCCCGTAACGGCCGGCCGTCGATCTCCGGAAGCATCCGTTGGGAGAGATCGCCTCGTGCGACTGACTCGATGACCCGCGCCATCTCCGAGGTCGGCCGAACGAGATCTCCGATCAGCGCGTTCACCGAGTCCACGCAATCGGCCCACGACCCTGTCGCGGCGGGCAGCCGGACGCGTTGATTGATCTGCCCTTCCCTTCCAACCTCGTCCCGGATACGCGCGAACTCGTCGGTCACCTTCTCGTTCATTTCGACGACGTCGTTGAATGCCTGTGCGATCTCTCCGTCGATCCCTATCAGATCGAGGGGCAGGCGAGCCGAGAAATCGCCCTTTTTGAACGCCCGCAAAGCGCTCAAGAGACCTTTGCGGTCCAGTACGTCGGGGATAAATTGCAGGTTCGTCATTTTCGACCTCTCAACAAGCCTGTTTTTCCAAAAGCGCGCCGCAAAGCGCCACACTACGTCCATTCGGAACCGGCGCGGCTTCGCTTCGGCGTCTTTTCTGGGTGCCTTCGCGAGAGTCGCTCTCCTACTCCGGCTGGCGTGTCTGCGATACGACTCCGCATTCTGGGCAAGAGATCACCATGTTATCAACATGATAGTGTCCTGGATATCGGCCCACTATCGAGGGAGCTTGATAATTATGTAGTGATGTAATGATAGCGCGTAGCTGTCTCATGGGAATTGGCACCGCCAAATGGCCTACCTCCGCTCGTGGCCCGACATCCACAGTATTCCTCTCATAGGTCCCCACGCCAGCACGCGCCGTGAGCCGAATGGATCATGCGCGGGACTCCCGGCGATCATGGTCCGCAATTTCCGGCGCGTAGATTCAGCGTTCCATGGACATGACCGGGCAAGCGTTCATCGATATGCCAGCCACCGATCACGGCTTGAAGATCTTCTCCAGCTGCCCCGTTTCCGCGCAAGCGCAGTCCGAGAGATGCGTTCGGGAGTTGCAGGAATTCGCGCGAGCGAGCGAAGACGCCGGGCACGAAGGCGCCCTCGTGTTTACCGACAACAGCCAGCTGGATCCGTGGCTCGTCTCGCAGATCATCGTCGAGTGCACCGAGCGCCTGTGCCCGCTAGTGGCCATTCAGCCGGCCTACATGCACCCCTACAGCGTAGCCAAGATGATCGCGTCGTTCGCGCATCTGTACCGCCGCCGGCTATATCTCAACATGGTGGCGGGGGGATTCAAGAACGACTTACTCGCGCTGAACGATCTCACCCCCCACGACGAGCGTTATGCCCGGCTCCTCGAGTACACCACCGTCATACACAGCCTCCTGCAGACGGCGGATCCGGTCAGCTTCGAAGGGCGATACTACAAGGTGACCAACCTCAAGCTCACGCCGCCGCTCCCGGCCGAGTTGATGCCGGGCGTGCTCGTCTCGGGGTCTTCGGAAGCTGGAATGGATGCGGCGCGGCAGCTGAAGGCCACGGCTGTCGAGTATCCCAAGCCGCCGGCCGAGTACGCGGACGCGTTTCCTGCGAACATCGCATCAAAGGGCATCCGCATCGGCGTCATCGCGCGCTCCGAAGACGCGGAGGCCTGGTCGGTCGCTCGCGCGCGATACCCGGAAGACCGCAAGGGCCAGCTCACCCACCAGCTCGCCATGAAAGTCTCGGATTCGTCCTGGCATCAGCAGCTCTCCGAGCTCGGGAAGACCGAAGCGGGAGCGGAGAACCCGTACTGGCTGGTGCCGTTCCAGAACTACAAGGCCGTCTGTCCCTTCCTCGTCGGAAGTTACGATCGGGTGGCGGAGGAAGTGGCGCGCTATGTCGACGTCGGCTACCGCACTTTCATTCTCGACGTGCCCGCGAGCGTGGAAGAGATGCATCACACCGGCGTCGTGTTCGAGCGCGCCGTCGCGCGTTGCGTCGCGGCATGACCGTGCTTCTGCAGCAAGGGGTGACGGCGCAAGCGCAGGCGCGCCCCGAGGCGACCGCTCTGGCATTCAAGAATACGCGCCTCGAGTACGGGGAGCTCGAGGAGGCGAGCAACCGGCTCGCCCACCTGCTGAGGGAAGCGGGGTGCCGGCGGGGAGATCGGGTTGGTCTCCTGATGCCGAAGATGCCCACGGCGATCGTGGCCATGCTCGGCGCGTTGAAAGCCGATGCGATCTACGTGCCGCTGGATCCCGCCAGTCCGGCAGCGCGGCAAGCGCGCATTCTCCAGGTCAGCGACTGCCGCTGCATACTGACCGCGGGCCCTGTCAGCCAGAATCTGCGCGACGCCTTGGCGGCCGCGACGCTCGCGCAGCCGCCCATGATCGGATGGCTGGACGAAGGGGCACCGTCCGAGGCCGATCCGGCGCCGGCCTTCACCCTACACGATCTCCCCGCGTACCCGGCTGCGCCGCCAGCCTGCGCCAACACCGACAACGACGTGGCACACATTCTGTTCACGTCAGGTTCCACCGGAACCCCCAAGGGCGTAATGATCACCCATGCGAGCGTGGCGCATTTCCTTGGGTGGGCGAGCAGATACTTCGGCACCGCCCCGTCGGATCGCATCTCCCAGCACCCGCCCTTGTATTTCGATCTTTCGACGTTCGACATCTTCGGCACGCTTTGGGCGGGGGCGGAGCTGCATTTAGTGCCCCAGGAGCTGAATCTCCTGCCGCACAAGCTGGCACAGTTCATCCGCGAAGCTCGGCTGACGCAGTGGTTCTCGGCACCCTCCGTACTCAATCTCATGGCCAAGTTCGACGTCATCGCGCAAAACGACTTTCCGAGCTTGCGTCGGGTGATGTGGTGCGGCGAGGCGATCCCGACGCCTACCCTGATCCACTGGATGAAGCGTCTTCCGCACGCGCGTTTCACCAATCTCTACGGTCCCACGGAAGCGACCATCGCGAGCAGCTACTATGCGGTTCCGCGCTGCCCGCGCGACGAGCGCGAGCCGATCCCCATCGGCGACGCATGCGACGGCGAGGAGCTGTTGGTCCTGGACGGGCGGCTGCAGCCCGTGGCCGCAGGCGACATCGGCGATCTCTACATCCGAGGCACCGGGTTGAGCCCGGGCTACTGGCGCGACCCGGAGAAGACCGACCGCGTGTTTCTCCCGTGTCCCGGCGGCGCGGGCCCACGCGATCGTATCTATAAGACCGGCGATTTGGCGCGACGCGGCGCCGACGGCCTGTTCTATTTCCTGGGCCGCGCCGACACGCAGATCAAGAGCCGAGGCTACCGGATCGAGTTGGGCGAGATCGAGGCGGCGCTCCACTCGCTCCCAGCCTTGCGGGAGAGCGCGGTGGTCGCAATTCAATCCGATGGCTTCGAAGGATGGCTCATCTGCTGCGCGTACGTCCTGGCGTCGGATAGCGTGGTTTCGGTCGAACACCTGCGACAGGACCTGGCGAGGTTGTTGCCCGCTTACATGCTTCCGACCCGCTGGGCCCGGCATGAGGCTCTACCCAAGAACGCCAACGGCAAGATCGATCGTCCCCGGTTGAAGAATGCGTTCCTCGTCGCCGAGTCCCGCAAGGCGCAGGTGGAGGCGTTCTCGCCAGACGACGCCAGCCGGGCTGACCGCATGGTCGGCGCGGCGTCAGGGCAAAGTTAGAGGAGAATCCAGTGACCGACACGAATGCGATCATCCGGCGCCTCGGCGCTCTATTTGTCGAGAGTCTCCACATCGAGGCGCCGTCTCCGGACACCGATCTTTTCGAGACTGGCATCCTCGACTCACTTCAGCTGGTGGAGTTGCTGGTACAGCTCGAGCAACGTTTCGGTTTCAAAATCAAGATCGACGACATCGACCTCGACGATTTGCGCACGCTTGCGAGGATCGCAGGGCTGGTCGCCGCACGCACGGCAGGCGCCGGCACTCAGACGGCGCAGCTGCTTTCCCTTGAGGTCCGTCACGCTGCGGCAAATCAGGAAGGCAACCATCCGGGACTGCGGCCCAGAGCCACCGAACCCTGGACGGGAGAACCGCTGCTCCCCTCGCGCAGCGCGAGATAGTGAGACTGCCTTCTCGGCTCGATCTTTGATGACCAGGGATCGGGTGCCATGGCCACGCTTCGCACCTTTGCCGAGAATGACATTCCCGCTGTTGCAGCGCTCTTCGGACGCGTCTATCCGCAGCAGCGCTGGGCTTCACAGGCCGCGTGTGAAGCCTACTTCCGGGAGATACTCTTCAACAACCCATGGCGCAACCTCGACCTGCCTTCCTGGGTAGCCGAGGAGGACGGTGGTGTGGCCGGCTTCGCAGGAGTGATGCCGCGGCGGATGCTCTTTCGCGGACGGCCGATCCGCGTCGCGGTGGGCTGCCAATTCATGGTGGACCCGAACCGGCGCAACGGTCTGACAGCGTTGCAATTGGCGAGAGCGGCGCTGTCCGGGACTCAGGATCTGTTCATCGCCGATGGAGCGAACGAGCTGTCCCGGCAGATGTGGACCGGACTCGGTGGAACGGCACCGTTGCTCTACAACCTTCACTGGACACGCCCACTCAGGCCGGTGCGGTTCGCGCTGTCGCTTCTGGAAGAGCGCCGCGCGCTCCCTCCGGCCTTGACGCTCCCGGCGCGGCCTCTGGGCGCCTTGGCCGATGCGCTGGCAGCCCGGTTGCATCCAAACCGGCTCGACCGGGAAGACGCCGAACTCGCGGAAGACGACTTGGATGCGGCCGCGATGCTAGACCATCTGCCCGATGTCGCGGATGGCAGCGCGCTGCAGCCGGAATACGATGCGCGCTCGCTCGCCTGGCTGCTCGAGCAGACGGCCCTCAAGGTACGTCACGGAAAGCTGCGCGCGCGTGCCGTGCTCGAAGGCGGGCGACGGTTGATCGGGTGGTACCTCTATTACCTGCGCGCGGGTGGGGTGAGTGAGGTGGTCCAGATTGCGGCCTGGAACGGCTCGTTCGGGCGCGTGTTGCAGCGGCTCTTTGCCGATGCCTGGCGACAGGGTGCAGCCGCAGTGCGGGGACGCCTCGATCCGCGGCACATCCAGGAGTTTTCGGATCGACACTGCTGGTTCCGCCGCGAGGGTACATGGACCCTGGTCCACTCGCGTCACGCTGACCTCGCCGCCGCGATCCATCAAGGAAACGCCTATCTCAGTCGTCTCGAGGGTGAATGGTGGCTGCGCTTCCAGGGTGGATGAGGCAAACGGATCAAGTCCGGACGGATCAAGTCCGGACGATATTTTGCTTCATCGAGCATCACTACGATCGTGCAGACGTCCTGTGATCAGGACGCGGTGAACCCTGTCTTACGATCGTGCCGTCGATCTGCGCCTCGTCGTCACAGACTCGGGAATTCAGCCTCAGGCCGTCGGAACGCAGCGCACGGCCGGGACGCGATACAACTCGGGCCGCCGCAGATCGCGGGGTTGGCGTAGGGTCAATTTTGGCACGACTTGGTAGACCGGCAATCAGGCCCGCTATGGATCCAAGAAAAGCGACGCAGGGCCCCGGGACCGCGGCGGCAGGCAGTCCGCGCCGACTGGTCCCCACGAAGGCCAAACACAGGACTTCCGTGGTGGTGCTGCGCGACCCCCAGGCGCTATCGGCCTTCGTCCCGGCCTGGGAAGAACTCGCGGCGGCCGCGCTTGAACCCAATGTCTTCTACGAGCACTGGATGCTGTTGCCGGCGCTGGAAGCGTTCGGAAAGGACATTGTCGTCGTTCTGGTGCTGCTCCACGACCCCCACAACCCCGATGCTCCGGCAAAACTGGGCGCGCTGTTTCCGCTCGAACCGGTCCAGCGTTTCCGAAAGCTCAAAGTGTCCGCCATGAGCCTCTGGCAGCACCTCCACTGCTACGTGTGTACGCCCCTGGTGCGCGCGGATGCCGCCAAGGAGTGCCTGGTCGAGTTTTTCCGGTGGTTCCGATCGGGCGGGGCAAGCGCCTCTTTGGTGGAGCTGGGATGCATCTCCGGAGACGGCCCATTCCACAAGATGCTGATCGACGTGACCAACGAACTCGGGTTGCGAAACTGTATAACCGACATTTTTACGCGCGGTCTGTGGCATGCAGGATACGACAAGAACACCGACCCCGAGTCGGCGGTATCAGGCGACCTGCGCCGGAGGCTGCGTCGCAAAGAGAAGCGCTTGAGCGAGCGCGGCCGGGTGGAGCATCTCGAAATAGGACGGGAGGACGACGTCGCGCGCTGGATCGACGAGTTCCTGCGGATCGAGGCGAGCGGGTGGAAGGGGCAGCGCGGCAGTGCGTTGGCTTCTTCAGAGCGCGGTCGCCGTTATTTCGCGGAGATCGTGACTTCCGCCTTTCGCCGCGGCCGCCTGCTCATGCTTGGCCTCGATTTCAATGGCCGTCCCATCGCGCGCCGATGTGCGTTCGTTGCCGGCGAAGGATCGTTCGCATTCAAGACGGCGTACGACGAGGAATTCGCGGATTTCTCGCCCGGGGCGATGCTCGAGTTGGACAGCATACGGCAGCTTCAAACGCTGCCTGGCGTGCGATGGATGGATTCCTGCGCGACGACAGACAACTTCCTCGTCAACCGGCTTTCGAACGAGCGGAAAACGATCCAGAGCCTTGCCATCGGCACGGGTGCGCTGGGCGAGCTCTTGGTTTCGGGCCTGCCGCTCCTGCGATGGACGACTCGCCGGATTCTGAAGATGTTTTCCGCAGACAAGCCGGGCGATTCCGCTGCGAA
>WNER01000843.1_pt1 | contig 10776 bp, 6 predicted proteins | sample 5399921 | NCBI WGS metagenome assembly WNER01 (sample SAMN13153331, study PRJNA577476) | soil metagenome | isolation source: 20 cm grassland meadow soil 5 days after 1st rain plot 5 | place: USA:California | collected 2015-09-21 | reverse complement strand
GAACTTTATTACTTCACCGCGTCGCGCCGCCTCATTCTGGTCGTCATCGGCGCGCTGCTCGCGTTCGTTTGCAATGTTGCGCGAACCGCGATTCTGGTCTGGGCGGGGGCAACCAGCGGATCAAAATCGATCGAGGCTTGGCACGATCCGGCCGGCCTGACAATTTTGATGGCCTGTTTACTTGGGCTTTGGGTTGCGAGTCTCATCATGCAACGGCGCGGCAATGCATCGCCCATCGCGCGCTCGATCGATAATCAACGCGCACGGATCCAACTCAACTGGTCTTTACTTGGCGCGTTAGCGATTTGGCTGCTTCTTGTCGAACTCGGAGTACAAATCTGGTATCGGTCTCATCACACGCTGATCCGTTCGCGTTGGGTCGTGCGTTGGCCGGAGTCGGAAAGTCATTACAAGCAGGTGCCGGTCGCTCCCGCCGCCGAAACGCTGCTTCGTTACAATGAAGGTGGCGGCGCAGCTTGGGAAGGACCAGACGGCCGGCAATGGATGATGTATTTTTTTCGATGGTTGCCGGGCCGGACCGCAGCGCGTTTTGTTAAAATTCATCGCCCCGACATTTGTCTTCCCGCGAGCGGCAGAACGATGGAACGCGACAATGGGCTCCGCATGCTCGCAGTTAATGGAGTGACCCTGCCCGTGCGCTCGTATCGGTTCGATGATCGCGGTGTTCCGCTCCATGTTTTTTACTGTTATTGGGATGCGCGTTCCTCTTATGAAAACATTGCTGCGGCCGAGTCCGAGGATTGGTCGCCGCGCGGCCGCCTTCGGGCCGCGCTTCAAGGACGTCGCGAGATTGGTGCGCAAATGCTCGAGATCGCGGTTTGGGGCTATCAGGACGACGCCGAAGCGAGTGAAGCGCTTGCTCGCGAGCTCAGCCAGGTTATTGGCGCGGGTTGACCAATTGGTTGGCCAGGAAAAGATTCTAAAATCGCAGCAAGAAGCGGGTGGGCATGCAGTCTGAGCGATGACAAACTGACCGTATGAATGATTACGAACGAGTCGCAAACGTGATCCGCTTTTTGGATCGACATCATATCGAGCAGCCCGATCTCAACGAGCTCGCGGCCGCGGCCGGGCTGAGTCCGTTTCATTTTCATCGGCTCTTCTCGACTTGGGCCGGCGTCACGCCAAAAGATTTTTTGCAATGCCTGACTCTCGAGCACGTGAAACAGCTTTTGCTCGAGAGAAACAATGTCTTCGACGCTGCGCTCGATGCCGGGTTGTCCGGACCCGGCCGATTGCACGATCTTTGCGTGGCGCTCGAAGCCGCTTCACCCGGCGAGATGAAAAACGGCGGAGCCGGCATGCAAATCGATTACGGCTTTGCCGAGACACCATTCGGTGAAGCGCTCATCGCCGAGACCAAACGCGGAGTCTGCCATCTTTCTTTTGTCAACGGCCAGGGCCGCAACGGTGCCCGAGATTTTTTAATCTTGCAGTGGCCGAACGCAGAATTGCACCGCAATGATGCGCGAATCGCGGAATTGTCGACGACAATTTTCACGCGACGGCGCGAAGGCACATCACGCCGACCTCTTAGTGCTTTTGTCCGAGGAAGTCTGTTTCAGTTACGGGTGTGGCGCGCTTTGCTGCGTGTTCCTTCCGGAGCTCTCACGACGTATGGGCGACTCGCTGAAGCAATCGGCCAATCCAAGGCAGCGCGTGCCGTCGGCAGTGCCGTCGGCGCCAATCCGATCTCCTTCATCATTCCGTGTCACCGCGTCATTCGTGAGACTGGAGCCCTGGGAAATTACGGCGGCGGTCGGATTCGGAAACGCGCCATCGTCGGATGGGAACTCTCATCGGGACAACATTCAATCGGCGTTGGTGAAACCGATCGAATCAGGGCCACAGCGGCTTAGCAACCAACTGAGATCGACATCGTCGCAGCGGCGAATATCGTAAGCCGCGTTGCTTACGTATGGATAAATCTCCGCTCGATTACGCCGGTTTCAGACACGAGTACATTGGGGGAGGATTGCGACGCACCGATCTCGATCCCGATCCGGTAAAGCAATTCCACGCCTGGTTCTCCGCTGCGATTAAAGCCGGAATCCATGATGCTAATGCGATGACGGTGGCTACGTGCATGGATGGAAAACCATCCGCGCGCGTCGTGTTGCTGAAGGACTTTGATGAGCGCGGGTTCGTTTTTTTTACCAACTACGCCAGCGACAAAGGCCGGCAGCTCGAGAAAAATCCGAATGCCGCTTTGGTCATGTATTGGATGGAAGTGGAGCGCCAGATCCGGATCGAAGGAAAGGTTGAAAAAACTTCACACGAGGAATCAGAGGAATATTTTCATATGCGGCCGATCGGCGCGCAGCTTGGCGCGTGGGCTTCCCATCAAAGTGAGGTGATTGATGCGCGCCGAATTCTCGATGCGCGCCTTGAAGAGATGAAACAACGTTTCGCCGAAGGACAAATTCCGCTTCCGCCGCATTGGGGTGGATATCGCCTTAAACCCGACCGAATAGAATTTTGGCAGGGCCGCCCCGATCGCTTACACGACCGGTTTCGCTACACGTTGCAGTCCAGCGGCACTCGATGTCGATGCGATTGTGAACGCCGCCAACACCAGTTTGCTCGGTGGCGGCGGAGTCGATGGCGCGATTCATCGCGCGGCCGGACCAAAGTTGTTGGAAGAGTGTCGCAGCCTCGGCGGCTGTCAGCCCGGCCATGCAAAAATTACGCGCGGCTACAATTTGCCCGCGCCCTTCATCATCCATACCGTCGGTCCGGTCTGGTCGGGAGGGAACCGCAGTGAAGCAAAGACGCTGGCCAACTGTTATCGGAACTCTTTGCGCCTCGCTGCCGAGAACGAAATCAAAACCATCGCGTTTCCGGCGATCAGCTGCGGCGCATATCGCTATCCCATTGCGGAAGCGGCTCAGATTGCTCTGCGAACCGCGCGAGATTTTCTTAGCGCGAGTGACCAGATCGACAAGGTGACCTTCGTCCTGATCACGGGCGAGATTTTTTCTGTCTACAAACAGTTGCTTTTGCGCGCTGGATGAGTAAACGCTTTGGACCAACGCGATCGGTCGAGCAGTCGCGAACCAATTGATGATGGATCCGATCGAAGATGATTTTGTGAACGACGAACCTCTGGGGGCAGAACAGAACGCGTCGCGTCGAAAACGTCGGCGCCGCCCACCCAGCGTCTTGGAACCGCCACCCCGTCGCCCTGAACAAATCAGGGGAAGAAGGGGTTTCACGCGGGAACGGACCGAATTATTCCTTCGGGAAAATCCGGTCCCGATGATCCTTGGGGCGCTGGCCGCGGGGCTCGCCATTGGCCTCGCCATTCGTTACGCCTCGCGTCCCGACGAAAAAGAGGCGAAAATAAAAACGCCCCTGGACCGGATTAATTGGAGCGTTCTTACGTTGCCGTTTCTCTGGCCGCTCTTTCGTGGAATGAAAGAGAGACTCGAAGACTCCGCCGATGCAGTTCGAGAAGGCGTCGGTCGCGTAAAAGACATCGACCTCGACCGTTACACCAAGCCGATCCGCAAACGCTGGAAATCGTGGACGCACTGAGCTTTTGTCATTTCTAGCGAAGTCGAGAAATCTCTTACTGTTTCTGAAGGCTGGATGCTAAATCTGGCGGGGTGCTGCGTGTCGTTGCGTCTTTAGACTCGTCGGCGCAATCGGATGTCGATCTTAGCATGGCCAAAATAAGTCGATCCGACCAACCGGTCTGGCAGCAGAACGCGATCTTTCAGTTTTTTGCGTCGCTCAAACTCGCGGTCGTGTTGCTGGCCGTGCTCATCGCCGGCGCGATCGTGGGAACACTTTACGAGTCGAGTTTCGATGCGAAAGTGGCGCGCGCTTATGTTTATGGCGCGCCCTGGTTCAACGCCTGGCTCGTTTTGCTCGGCGCGAATCTGACCGTGTCCGCGTTATCGCGTTGGCCCTGGAAAAAATATCATAGGGCGTTCCTCATTACGCACCTCGGCATTATCACGCTGCTGATCGGCTCGCTCGTCGGCCGGATTCTTGGTGTCGAAGGAACGATCACACTTTTCAAAGGCGAAGCGCCGACAAATCGATTGCTCGTCGATCAGCATCAGCTCCGTGTCCACGACATCGATGGCATCATCAAAGGTTATCCCGCGGAATTTCTGCATCATCCGCCGAGCCCACAGCATCCAAAAAATCTCGGCGCGCTCGCAAGCGGCGCCCGTTTGCAAATTGTGGATTACGCGCTGGAAATTGAAGGCAAGCTCAATCCAAAACCGCTCAAAGACGGCGGCGCGCCGGCAATTCATTTCAAAATCGAAACTGCGATGATGAATCAACACCTCGAAAGCTGGTTGATGGCCGACGATCCGCAGCACGGAAATTTTTCGATGGGACTCGCGAACATCGAATTGAAGCGTGGAAGTGCGCCAACATCGCCATCCTCGATCACGAGCACGAGTAAAAATGAAGAAAAAGATCTGGAGGAATCGATTTTCGCTTTTAGCAAAGCGCCCGACGAACAGATCGGCCACGTGAACAAAGGCGGCAGCACGGGGGCAAAAGTTCAACTCGAACCGCCTCGAAACAGAAACAAGGGCCGGGTGCTGATTTCGCTCGGCGGAAAGGAATCGTCTTTCGATGTCGCCGAGAATGTTGGCCGCGAAATGAAGATCGAGAAGACGCCGTTCACACTCAAGATCGACAACTACTGGGCGGACTTCCGGATCGAGAACGGGAAACCGGGTTCGATCAGCGATCAGCCGAACAACCCAGCCGTGCTCGTGACCATTCGCGGCAAGGCCGTTCCCGCAACCATAGTGGAAACGAAAAATCCGCACGGCGGAGGCGAGCTGCCGACAACTGGCGGCCCGCCGACAATGCCGGCCGTTGGTGACGCGGCGCCAAATCATCTTACTCTTTTCGTCGCGAACGACGGCGCGATCTCGTACGAGCTTCTCTCGCGCAAGAGCGGGAAATCGTCCGGCAAGATCGACATCAACAAACCGCTCACGACCGGTTGGGCCGATTGGCAACTCGTGATCGACAAAGCGATGCCCCACGCGGAGCAGTGGATGGATTTCACGCCGGCAAAGTCGGAGACAACATCGACATCTGCCGGCGCGGCCGAATTGCCCGACGGTGTGCGAATTCGAGTGGAACAAAACGGCGAAACACTCGAGCAATGGGTGCCAGCCGGCTGGCAAGTTACAGTGCCGACTTTGCCTAACGAAACGATGGTCGCCTACGGCTGGAAAACGCTTCCACTGCCGATTGGACTTGAGCTGCTCGACTTCGAAGTGAAACGTAACGAAGGCAGCGACAGTCCAGCCGGATTCAAAAGCACGTTGCGCGTGAGCAGTTCAGATGGCGAAAGCGCGACCGGTGCGTGCTGGATGAATCATCCGTTCAGTTATCCAAGCAGTTGGTTGCGGACGTGGACGGGGTTCACCTACAAAATTTCGCAAGCGTCGTGGAACCCGGAAAATCTCGGTCAAAGCAGCGTCCAAATTCTGCGTGATCCGGGTTGGCTGTTGAAATGGATCGGTTCCCTCCTTGTCGTAATCGGCGTGTTCATGATGTTTTATCTCCAGCCTTACCGGAAGCAAACAGAAGGCGAACCGATCACGCTGACCGGTCCGAAACCGCCGAAGCGGGCGCAAGAACTGCATCCGGTTGCGCGCTGAACAAATTTTATGGTTGTGAACTCAAAATTCGTTCGGTCGTTAGGATCTCTGATTATGATCACGGTCTTGTCCGGCTGCGCTTCAAACCAAAAACCGGCATGGGTGCGTTTCGCGGAGAAACAACCGAACAAGTGGGGGCACTACAGCGGCTATGTCGAAGCGCGTTGGGAAAACGACGGGCGGACGATGACCTTGCTGAGCGAGCTGCGTTATACCGATCCACAAGGCGTGGCCTGGATTGCGCCGGCTGGATCGGTGGTAGACGGCGCGTCAATTCCGCGATCGCTCTGGTCAATCATGGGCGGCCCGTTTGAAGGAAAATATCGGAACGCGTCGGTGCTGCATGACGTCGCCTACGAACAGCGCAACCGGCCATGGGAAGTTTGCGACCGGATGTTTTACAACGCGATGCGTTGCAGCGGTGTCAGCGCGGTGGAAGCAGGGACAATGTATTATGCGCTCCGCAAATTCGGTCACCATTGGAAAGCGCCGAAGGCCGAGCCGGTAAAAGTTGGCGACGAGATGGTCGCGCGCGCCGAAGAAGTGCGGCCGGCAATTGCGGTGAACCGCGGCGACATCAACGCCACTCGCGATTGGATCCGCAATTCAGATCCGAGTTTGCAGCAAATCGAGCGACGCGCCGACGCCGAAGGACGTTGACTTAGTCTTTACCTTTTTCGTCTGTTCCGTTCGCGCTCGCTGATTGCGCGGCGCCGTCTTTTTCCAGAGCGACGGCGAGGACTTCATCGACATTTTCCACCGGAACAAATTTCAATTTCTGTTTCGCTTCTTCCGGAACATCAACCAGATCTTTTTCGTTCAACTTCGGAATGATGACGGTCGAGATGCCGGCGCGCATCGCGGCCAAACTTTTTTCTTTGAGTCCGCCGATTGGCAAGACGAGTCCGCGCAATGTGATTTCGCCGGTCATCGCTACATCGGGACGGACCGGTTTGTTTGTGAATAATGATGCCAGCGCGGTAAACATGGCGATGCCGGCGGACGGTCCATCTTTCGGCACCGCACCGGCGGGAACGTGCACGTGGATGTCCATGTCGCGAAAGTCTTCCGGTTTCACGCCGATTTCGCCATCGCGGCTTCGCACGAGACTCAGCGCCGCCTGAACCGATTCCTTCATCACTTCGCCGATGTGACCGGTGAGCGTCACGTTGCCCTTTCCGGGATAACGCGTCGCTTCAATGTGGAGCACTTCACCGCCGGCCGGCGTATAAGCGAGTCCGGTGACAACGCCGGGTTTGCTCGTTTTTAATTTCGTTTCGCGCACGTATTTGGCAGGTCCTAACATTTGCGCCCCTAATTGCGGCGTGACCGTCACGTGTTCCGTTTTACCGTGGGCAACGCGCGACGCGATTCCACGGCAAATCGCTCCGATCTGGCGCTCGAGCTCGCGCACGCCGGCTTCGTGCGTGTAATCGTTAATGATTTGGCGGAGCGCGTCGTCCTGCCAGTCGACCTGTTCGGGCTTCAAGCCGTTTTCTTCCATCTGCCGCCGGACGAGATAACGTTTCGCGATCTCGAGCTTCTCGCGCTCGGTGTAACCGGGCAGCGAGATCACTTCCATCCGGTCGCGCATCGGTTCGGGCACGCCGTCGATGTAATTCGCAGTCGCGATAAAAATGACCTGCGAAAGATCGAATGGTACGTCGAGGTAGCGATCGACAAAAGTGTTGTTTTGGCGCGGGTCGAGCACTTCGAGCAACGCGCTCGCCGGATCGCCGCGAAAATCGGCGCCGATCTTGTCGATCTCGTCGAGCATGAAAACCGGATTGCGAGTGCCGGCGCGGCGCAGTTCCTGAATGATCCGTCCCGGCATCGAACCGATGTAAGTGCGCCGGTGTCCGCGAATTTCCGCTTCGTCGCGCATTCCGCCGAGACTGATCCGGACAAACTTGCGACCGAGTGCATCGGCGATCGATTGGCCAAGACTGGTTTTGCCGACTCCCGGCGGCCCGAGGAAACACAGGATCGGTCCGTGCCCGGTTGGGTTCAGTTTGCGCACGGCGAGGTATTCGATTAGCCGCTTCTTTACTTTCTCGAGATCGTAATGGTCGCGATCGAGGATTTGCTGTGCTTGATCGAGATCGAGATTGTCCTGGCTCAATTTGTTCCAGGGAAGGTCGGCGACGATCTCGATGTAACTGACGATGACGGAAAACTCGGGGCTGGCCGGCGGAATAAAATCAAGCCGTTTCAATTCGCGCTCCGCTTGCTTCATCACCTCTGGCGGCGGATTCGCTTCCTTTAGGCGCGCGCGCAATTGCTCCATTTGCTCTTCGCTGCCGGTTTCGGCTTCACCGAGCTCGTGCTGGATCGCTTTGATCTGCGAACGCAAATAGGCGCGCCGTTGCGCGTCGGAAAATTGCGACGCCACGTCCTTCTGCAATTTCTCCTGGATCTGCGCGATCTCCAATTGCGCGGAGATGTGTTTCTGCACGATACGGATCCGCTTCTCCACGTCCGGTTCTTCGAGAATCGCCTGCCTCTGCGCGACATCGATATTCAAGTTCGGCGCCAGAAAATCGGCGAGCTGTTCCGGGCTCGAGATGTTGAGAATCATGAGGCGCGCTTGCTCCGGCGCTTCCGGAGTCAGCTCGAACAATCTCGCAGCCGAATCGCGCATGTTTCGGAACGTCGCTTCCCATTCCTTGCTCTCCGGTGGCGAAATGGAACTCACCAAATCGACTTCTGCGCGGATGAACGGCGAAGTCGCGACGATTTTGCGCAGACTGAATCGGTCGAGCCCTCGCGCAATGATGACCACGTGATCGTCGGCCTGGCGAATGAGCTTCAAAACGAGCGCGGCGGTTCCGACGTGGTAAAGGTCCTGAGGCCCCGGATCTTCCACGGCCTCGTCGCGCTGCGTCAATAGGCCGATCACTTTTGTGCGCGGCAACGTTTCGTCGAGTAATTGAATCGATCCCGGCCGCCGGACATTCAGCGGCACGATCGTGCCCGGAAAAACAACGAACCCGCGGACTGGCAGGATCGACAGTTCCTCTGGAATCCGCGGCACAAGGCTTTCGTCGGTCATGTCCGCGGCAATGGTCGGACCGGTGCTGGATTTCATTTCCAGTTCGCTGGCCAACGCGATTTGTTCTTCGTTGATCATTGTTTTAATGGCAGTGAAATCCAGAGCAACCCGTTACGCTGTTCGGCGCCGGCCTGATCGATCTCCACTTCGGCCGGTAACGCGACCTCGCGCTCGAACGGTCCGTAATCGATTTCCATCGCCAACAATCGGACGGCGCGGCCTTCGGCGTGTGTCGGTTCCGGCAACTCGCGCGCCCCGCGAATCAGAATGCGTTGCGGCTCGACCGTGAGATCGATTTGCGACCGCTCCACCCCGGCGAGATCGACACAGATGCGGACGCATTTTTCGCAGTGGTAAGCGTTGATGGCTGGCTCCCACGTGTGGGGCGCGAATTGAAATCGGGAGCGCGCCAACTCGTAAGTGACGTCGTGCAACGCGCCGTGGAGCCAGCGCAACTTAATGCTGCCAATCGGGTCCATTTCAAAAGTGACCTGCCTCTTAATAAATTACGCGGAAAGTGAGCTTGTCGCGTGTCTCTTTCGGGATATCGCAGTGCAAACCGCTCGCGGACACGCGACTACACCCTCAACTGTCTCGATGTCGATCCTACGCCGTTCCGTCTCAGCGCACTTTCCCGGGTCCCCACAACGCCCGTCCCGGTTTCGCGCCAGTGTGTTCGCCGTCTTTGATCACTTGAACGCCGTTTACAAAAACGTGTTTCACGCCCGTCGCGTATTGATGCGGTTTTTCGAATGTCGCGTGGTCGGCAATGGTCGCCGGATCGAACACGACCACGTCGGCGAACGTTCCTTCTTTCAAAAATCCGCGATGATCGAGCCCGAGATTGGTTGCCGGTGACGCGCTCAGTCTTCGAATCGCTTCCGGCAACGTGATCACTTTTTCGTCGCGAACATATTTGCCGAGAACGCGCGCGAAATTTCCGTAGGCCCGCGGATGCGGATTCGATTTTAGGAAAACGCCTTCCGGCGCTTCCGACGCTTCATCGGAGCCAAATGAGATCCAAGGTTTCGCGATCTCTTTCTTCACGTTTCCTTCAGACATCATGAAGTAGACAGTGCCGACGCGCGATTCGTCTTCGGCGACAAGGTCCATCGCAGTGTCGATCGGATCTTTGCCGCGCATTTTCGCCACTTCAGCGAGCGTTTTGCCGGTAAGCGGTTTCAATTTTTCCGATTTGAAAGCGACGAGCAGAATCTTGTCGGGCGATCCGGTCGCGAGATAAAGGTTTTCCCATTGGTCACTGTCGATCTTTACTTCGGCTTTGATTTTTTCGCGTGTGGCCGGATCGCGCAGCCGTTTGAACAACGCCGGATAACCGCCGTCTTCGGTCCAGGGCGGGAAGCAGGCGTCGAGTCCGGTGGCACCGGCGGTGTAGGTGTACATGTTCGCGCGAATGTTGAGTCCTTCTTTTTGCGCTGACTCAATTCGCGAAAGCAAACTGTCGATCTTCGCCCAGTTTTTCTGGCCGGCGGCTTTGATGTGATAAACCTCGGCCGGGATTCCGGCTTCGCGACTGATCCGGAGCAACTCGTCGAATGCTTCAAGCAATTGATTTCCTTCGCTCCGCATGTGCGAGATGTAATTACCTTTGTATTTGGCCGCGACTTTGCAGAGCTCGATCAATTCTTCCGTCTTCGCGTAAAACGCCGGTGGATAAATCAGTGATGTGCCGATGCCGAGCGCGCCCGCTTCCATTTCTTTGCGCACAAGTTTGCGCATCTGGTCGAGCTCCTGCGGCGTCGGCGCACGATCATCAAAGCCGATGACACATTGTCGAATGGTGGTCGCGCCAATGAACGACGCGACGTTGCAGGAAATGCCGCGCTTTTCGAGGTACTGCAGATATTCCGCGAGCGTGTTCCACTTAATGTCGTACTTGATGTCAGCCTGCTGCTTCAGCATGAACTCGCGCACACGATCGTTCACCGGTCCCATCGATTCGCCTTCGCCCATGATCTCCGTCGTCACGCCCTGACGAATCTCGCTTTGCGAACGACCATCCTGGATCAACGACTCGGTCGACCAGGAAAGCATGTT